>Ga0164311_10000828_pt1 | contig 14328 bp, 17 predicted proteins | sample GuaBasSedimGuay2_FD_121796 | JGI IMG/M metagenome (GOLD analysis project Ga0164311, IMG submission 121796) | Subseafloor sediment microbial communities from Guaymas Basin, Gulf of California, Mexico - Guay2, Core 4569-9, 9-12 cm | ecosystem: Environmental > Aquatic > Marine > Hydrothermal vents...
ATAAATAACTTTATAGTATCTTAGAAAAATATGAATAATTTAGAGTAAGATGCCAGAGCTTCTTTTTGAGAAGGGTTGCAGATTCATGAACAGGCATCTCTCCCGGGTGTTTAGGAATATAAATCTGGAGTGGGATCAGGAGCTGGAGGATGCCATCGAATTTACAAAACTGGGTGTGAGACCTATAGAGGTAATTACCTCTGCCTGGGCGGCCGCACTACTCTCCATAGTTTTCTTTTCCACTCTTTCTCTGCTGATATTTTTTCTCGGTCAAGATCCCCTGCCATGGCTCCTGTTCGGTTTTATTATGGCAGTGTTCCTCGCCCATTATATCTCCATCTATCCGAAGAGGCTGGCCAGGTCCAAGAGGATCAAGGCCCTTGGACATGCGCCGGAGATAGTTGCCTATCTAATTATTCCATTGAAACAGAACCCCAACCTGGAGAGCGCCGTTAGATTTGCAGCCGAACACGGAGAGGGCCAGATGGCAGATGACCTGAGAAAGGCTCTGTGGGATGTCTGGGCGGGGAAATACAGGTCGGTTGGTGAGACATTACCCGTGCTGGGTCATAAGTGGGGAAGGGACATAAAGGGCTTTGAGGATGCAATGTATGCTATAAGGATGTCACAGATCGAGAAGTCCGAGTCGAGAAGGCACAATACCCTGGACAGGGCATTAGAGCTCATCCTGCAGAGCGTTCAGAAGAAATTCGAGGAGTTTATAAATTACCTTAGATTGCCCACCGTGGTTCTGTTCGCTGGTGGGACGCTATTTCCTCTGGTAATAGTAATCCTGTTGCCAATAGTCTCCTTCATCGGGATGGAGATCGGAACACAGGAAAACATGTTTATTGGTTTAATGGCCATGGTCCTTGTTATTTTCCTCTTTTCCGATTATATCCTAAGTAGGAGACCCACCGCATTTACACCGATAAATATCCCCGATTGGTATCCAGGATTGCCCTCCCCCGGAAAGATGATCCTCTTCGGGAAAGAAGGATCCGCGTGGAAGATCTCCCTTGGCGTTGCACTCGCGATCTCTCTCTTGAGTGTGCCTTACTTCCTTGGAATATCCAATTTTATAAGTGACAGGTTAACCACAATGCCCATCGTTATAGGGATCTGTGTCGGGCTCTGGCTCTATTTAAGGGGAACTTCTATCCCAAAAAAGGAGGTCAGGGATTCATTAAAAAAGACGGAAGAGGATACGATCGAGGCCGCTTTCCAGCTGGGGAATAGATTAATTACCGGGATGTCCGCAGAAGAGGCCTTTATACGTGTGGCAAATATGATGTCTACCAAGGAAACTACCAGTAAATCCAAGGTTTCGAAGATACTTGAAAGAGCGATCAGAAATATACGATACCTGAATATGAACCTTGAGGATTCTCTATTTGACAGGGAAAGAGGAGCCTTGAAAGACGCCTGTTCCGGGATGGTAAATAGTATCTTCAGGGTCTTCACAATTACGATGAGAAAGAGTATAAGGGCCGCTTCAGAGGCTCTTATAGTTGCCGCGAACCACATAAGGGAGATCAGAAGAGTGGAAAATGCACTGAAGGATAAGCTCCAGTATACAACATCAATGATAAGGGTTACCGCCATTATAATAAATCCCATTATCTGCGCGTTAGCGGTTTATATAGCCGAGGTCTTCAGGAATACAATAGCCAGTACGAGAACATCTATGGGCCACTATGGCCTGGAATTTAACACCGGAATAATGCTAAGAGAACCATCAACAACACCCGAAATGCTACAGCTCATTACGGGAATTTACATGATATCTCTCCTGTTTGTTCTGATAAGGTACGTCTCCATACTTGAGCGTGGTGATGACCCCGTACTACATAGGTTGGAGATCGCCAGGGGAATTCCAATAGCGCTGTCTATCTTCGTAATCACCCTGTTAGCTACCAAATTCATCTAATATGAAAAACAAGAATGAAAAGGGAATGGTGTGGGGCCTGTCGAAGATTATGATCCTATTGGGGGCCATAATACTATTTACAATCCTTTGCTCCCTTTACACCAATTTTATTAAAATTAATGCCATGGACTCTACAATTCAGGAAACGAGAAACATAGCGAGGATTATAGATGAGATCGGCTCTTCGCCCTCCTCCTGTGAAATCAGGTATAAATCCCGGGAGAGGCTCTCTGATGCAATTTACGAAATCGAGATAGTGCCGAGGAAGGTGACCATATCACTAAATGATACTGAAATGAACTACAGCGCTTCATTTATATCAGAGATAGAGGGCAATTTCTCGAGTCTTGGCGGATTAGAGCTGAGGATAAAGAAGGAACACGGATTTATAAAGATAGTAAAAGATGGAATGTAGGTACAACCTGAACTCCTCTGGGAACAGAAGGGTCGTCTATTTCGATTGCCTGGACTGTAAAAATCAGGGGAGCCTGAGGGATAAGAATTGCCTGAGATCCGTTTTTAGAGTCCTGACAGAGAAGGGAGAGGTGGATGAACTACAGCTCAGAAAAAGGGAATATACGGAATTTTATGATGGGAATCAGATGGGGAAACTTCTTGAGATTCTCGAGCTTAGAAAAAATCTGCTCGCGGAGGAGGTCTGGAAGAGGATAGAGGATTGTAGGAGAAGTCACGGGGATTGGAAGGCGTTCATAAGGGATCTGCTCGCGAAAGAGATATGGAACCCAATCCGGGCGTATGAGATATTAGTTGCCGTTTTAAATCGATACAAGGATTTAGATATCAGGAAAAAATTTGACCCAGACTGCCTTAATATCTATCTGAAGATATTAGATGAGATAAGGATAAGATTTGAGAATACCGAATTGATCAGGAGCTATCTCAAAGGATTAAAAACCCATGAGATATTCAAAGCAAGGATACAACCCTCCTTTGTAACATCAGAGATAAAATTTGATATCCCCGATGAGGTTAAACTGGTTGACCTCTATAGAGTTGAGAATACCGAGATAATGATTTACGATCTAAATGGTATTGATAAGTTCTACCTTATAAATCCACCAGAGCTCTATCTATCCCCCGAGGATGTAAACCTCCTCATGAAGTTGAAGGATCGGGTTATAGGGAAACACCCCCTTGAGGTAATTCACCCAATGGAAGCCAGGGAGCATTTCAGGAGAATCGGTTTTGAATTGTTGAGAGATACAGATCGATTAAGTGAAGAAGAATTAAAGACTCTGTCCGAGATATTTGCCAGGTACACTGCAGGCTACGGTCTACTGGAGGTATTATTCAAGGATGAACACATTTATGATATCTACATCGATTCCCCAGTGGGAACTACCCCGGTGTATGTGGATCACGATAGATTTGGTATATGCACAACAAACCTCTACCTCACGGAGGATGAGCTGGAGAGGATCTCCTCAAAGTTCAGGTCCATCGGTGGAAGACCGTTTGATGAGGCAAATCCGATAATGGATATGGAACTAAAGGACGTGGGCATCAGGGTTACGGGAATTAGAGAGCCATCGACCTTTGATGGAATTGCCTATTCCTTCAGAAAACGCAGGGAAAGACCGTGGACCCTGCCAAAGTTTGTGGATGAGGGAATGATGTCCATCAGGGCCGCGGCACTTTTGAGTTTAATAGTGAGCGGTCAGCGATCTATATTAATAACCGGGCCGAGGGGCTCTGGAAAGACCAGCTTATTGAGCGCCCTGATTACGGAGATAAGACAGAATGACAGAATTGTCCTGATGGAAGATACGCCGGAGATACCGACAGGTTCTCTGAGGAGACTGGGATGGAAGATAGAGCACCTGAGGAACCGACCGGCAGTATCCAGACATCGCGAAGATTCCTATGAGCTCTCGCCGGAGGAAAATCTTAGAGCAGCGTTGAGACTCGGAGAGAGTATCTTAATCATGGGAGAAGTCAGGGGCCCCGAAGCCAGGGTACTATTTGAGGCCATGAGGGTGGGAGCCGCCGGAAATACCGTTCTCGGGACGATTCATGGAAGCAATCCATACGACACGTGGGACAGGATTACCAACGATCTGAATGTCCCCTCAACGAGTTTTAAGGCGGTGGATGTTGTCGTTTCCCTGGGCTACAGGGAGAGGAGAGAGATCTCCAAGAGAAACAGGTACCTGAGGAACATAACGGAGGTGAGAAAGGAATGGGAGGAGAATCCACGAATAGAAAATGGCTTCGTTGATATGATGCTCTACGATGATGAAACCGGAAACGAGGTTTATAATCTGAAAGATTCCGATGTTATACGTGAAATATCTATAAGAAAGGGGATGTCCCTCGATGAGTGCAGTGCCAATCTAGAACTGAGGGAGAGGATGATAGAGACGATAGTTAAGACATCAAGGAGTGAGAATATGAAGGAACTGCTCGAAATAAATCACGTTCTCAGCGCAAAGAAAGAATATATAAAACTGATGAATGAGCAGACCCTGAACGGAAACGTAGATTACAAAAGGCTTTATAGCGATTGGAGGAGATGGTTCGGGGAGTATGTGAAGGGGCTTACAGATGTGAAAGGCTGATCCATTTATTTCATCCTGCGTTTAAATCTATTACATGAAATTTAAGATTCGGGATATAAGGGCCAGAGAGGTTCTCGACTCGAGGGGAAACCCAACCATTGAAGCGGAGGTAAAGACGGAAAAGGGAATCTCCAGGGCGATGGTTCCATCCGGGGCGAGTACCGGAATCCACGAGGCTTTAGAATTGAGGGATAGAGATAACAGGTACTTGGGAAAGGGAGTTCGGAAGGCGGTTGGGAATGTAAACAGGATTATAGCGAAAAAATTAATCGGTCTGGACTGCAGAGATCAGAGGAATATAGACAGATTAATGATCGAGCTGGATGGCACCGAGAATAAATCAAATCTGGGGGCCAATGCCATCCTGGCGGTAAGTATGGCCGTAACCAGGGCATCCGCCCTGGAGCAGGATATTCCATTATACGGGAGGATAGCAGAGCTTGCGGACAATAAAAGAATCGCACTTCCCGTGCCGTCAATGAATGTAATAAACGGCGGTAGACATGCGGGGAACAAACTGGATATACAGGAGTACATGATCCTGCCCCTGGGTGCAAAGAATTTCACAGAGGGCGTTAGATTCTGCGCAGAGGTATATCATAATTTAAAGAGCATAATCAAAGAAAAGTACGGAAAGAATGCGATAAATGTCGGCGATGAGGGAGGATTTGCACCCCCACTGGACCGAGCCGAGGAGCCATTAAATCTGATCTTAGAGGCCGTTGAGGAATCCGGATATCAGGATGAGATAAAGCTGGGAATTGATGCTGCAGCCTCCGAGTTTTATAAGGACAATGGCTATTTCTTTGAGGGAAAAAATCTATCGGGGGAAGAATTGGGCGATTTCTATTCCGATCTACTAAGGAGTTATCCAATAGTCTCCTGTGAGGATCTCTTCGCGCAGGATGACTGGGATTCATGGATAGAATTTACAAAGAAATATAACAAAATTCAGATAGTCGGTGACGATCTGCTGGTTACAAATGTAAAGAGGATTAAACGAGCAGTTGAATTAAATGCATGCAATGCCCTGTTGTTAAAGATAAATCAGATTGGCACAATTTCAGAATCAATCGATGCCGCAAAATTTTCAATAAAAAATGGATGGAATGTAATGGTCTCACACAGGTCCGGGGAGACGGAGGACAGCTTTATAGCGGATCTAACCGTTGGTCTGGGAAATGGACAGATAAAATCCGGGGCCCCCTGCAGGTCGGAGAGAAATTCCAAATACAATCAATTAATCAGGATCGAGGAAGAACTCGGTGATAAGGCAGTTTATAAGGTGGACCTTTAGCTACCTCCTCTTGCCCCTTTTCCTTCTCTGTTTTCTTTGCTGTTCCTGCATCTTTAACAGATAGGGCTGGGGCTCTGCGGTCGATATGAACTCCTCAAGTGGTGCTTCAAATTTTTCGATACCCCTTCTCTTCAGGATCTCCTTAGTTAATACCCAGTAGACCAACGCCAGAGAATTTTTTCCCTTATTGTTGGATGGGATGATTAAATCTATATTCCTGGATCTGGTATTTGTATCGCAGATCGCAACTACCGGTATACCGGTTAGAGCCGCCTCCTTAATTGCTTGCTGATCACTGCTCGGATCCGTGGCCAGCAATAATTTTGCTTCGACATAGGTATCTATCTCCGGGTTCGTTAGTGTTCCCGAGACGAATCTATCTTTAATGGTTTTACATCCCGTATATTCACAGAATTTCTTTACTGGTCGTCTCCCATAAACCCTGTTAGAAACGACGAGAACATCCTCTGGATCATATCTCGCTATAAAATCTGCCGCTATTCTTATCCTCTCGTCTATCTTTCTGACATCAAAAACACAGAGCTTATCGGGTCTTATTTTGTATATGAATTCTCTCATATCGGCCGTCTTATACTTTAATCCCACATGTACACCATTTGAGAGATAATCATCCAGTGGGATGAGAAAATCCTCGGTTGATACATCAATCTCCTTATTATTATTCATCTTTTCTCCTTCCTCTTAACCGTGATTGGTAAAACACCCCTTTCAAATTCTAATTTAGCTATATCCAGTGGCCTTTTAACTCCCTTTGGAAGTTTGATCAGGATCGGTGCACCCATCTTTATCTGTAACGCTCTAGCGCCGATCAATCTGGCTATTTCGAATTTTGTATACTCCATTTTGATATCTAAAAATTTTTAAAACTTTTTGTATCTCATTACCTCATCTACAAGCTCGGAATGGGAAAGGAACATCCTTCTGCAGCAATACCTACTATAACCCAGAGAATCCAGAACACTCTTTGGATCCTCCCCCTTTGAAACCCTTTCATTGTATTCCTCCCAGTCCTGTGCTATCGGTTTTCCGCAACTAAAGCATCTTATCGGGATTATCATTTTTATCTCACCCTCACCTGTAAGATTTTTGCCTCTTATGTCTCGGCCCCTTGCTACTCTGTGACGGCTTGTGGGTTTCTGTCTGTCTGTGGTCCCCGGCAATTATTGTTCTGTCATGGGTCAGATATCTATTAAGTAAATCCTCACTATCTGTGAATTCTACCAAACCCCTAGCTATCGAAGATCTGATCGCATCCGCCTGTCCCAGGACGCCTCCACCGTGGACATTTACCGAGATGTCCAGTTTGTTTAAGTCCACAAGGTCCGATGCGAGCATCAATGTTTCCTGGATTCTGAGCCTTGAAATCTCTGGTTGATAGATCTCGAGGGGAATGGAATTTATGATTATTCTCCCCTTGCCCTCTTTTATTGTCGCCCTTGCAATGGCCGTTTTCCTCTTACCCGACTTATGAACAAAATTATCTACCATTTTCCACCCATGAATTTGCAGATGTCACTGACCGTGACATAATTTTCCATATCTTTTTTAATTTCTTTCAGCTCCCAAATCTTGGCCTTTTCTATTTCTATTCCATGTTTTTTCTTTATTTCTTCCCTCGGTATCCCTATATACACCTGAATCCTCTTGAAGGCTTCCCTACCCCTGGGTCTCTTCCATGGTAGCATCCCACGGATCGTCCTCCTGACAAACCTATCCGGTCTTTTCTGGTGAAAGGGACCCTTCCTTGGATTCCCCAGGTTCTTTATCTCAAGTTTTTTCATCTTTTCTCTAAATACGGATTTCCTTTTGCCCGAAACGATCGCCTTTTCGGCATTCACAACAATTATCTCATTTCCGAGCAATGCCTGCTTCGCAACGAACGTTGCCAATCTACCTAAAATCTGTCCTTCGGCGTTAACGATCATCTTAACCCATTATTATCACATTAGAACCCTTTGGATTCTTTTTTACCAATTCTGTAATTGTCCTGACACAACCTCCAGCTGCCTCTATCTTTTTCTTTGCAGATTCTGTAAATCGGAACGCGGCAATCTCTACCTTATGATCCAAAGTGCCATCACCGAGGAGCTTTCCCGGTACAACAACCACATCTCCCTCTGATGTATATTTGTTTATCTTCCATATATTTACCGAGCACCTGTTCTTTCTTGATCTGGATAATTCCTTGGCTATGGCTCTCCAGATTTTTGCATTGTTTTTCCTTGCAGCCTCCTTTAACTCCTCTATCAACCTTAACCTTGTTGGATCTTCATATTCATGGGTTCTTGGCATTTTAATTGAATAAGGGCAAAACACCATCCGGTTTCTCGCCCTTACCTTATCAACCTCACTCTCCCCGTTATAGTGCGTGCCATCGTTAGATGGCACTCGCTCCGCGTGTCAACGGAGCGAGCCGTTGCGGGGGACGAGCTTCGAACTCGCGCAGGTCTACACCACACGGCATTTGCTTGCGAAGCAAGCAAAGACCGAAGCTTTGCTTCGCCGTCCTCAACCGTGCCCCTTTGGCCCACAACGTCTTATGGGTGGTAGGTACTTTGTTAAGGGGTAAGACGTTTGTGATTGACCAGACTCGGGCACCCCCGCATCTCGCAATTTATCTATATTATGTGTGTGTAAGTGAGCATAGCGAACGCACCTTTGTCGTCGGCCAATCCCGACAGCCTTTAATAAAGGCTGACGAAAGTGGGACATCCACTCCTGGGTATCTCCATGTGGATTATTTTATGAATGACTTCAACTCTTTGATCTTTCTATCAAACACCTTAAAGGCTTCCTCTATGAGATCATCAATGGGCATCTGTCCATATGATTCGACGAAAAATTCAAATGATCCATCATCCTTTATTTCATAAGATGCTAATCCACCCTGCCATTTCATATGTTCTTTCCCCGTTCCCAATTGTGCAATTGCCTCTAACCTGATGCTCTGATCTTCTGCCAATTTCATGATCGGTATTTTATTATATACGGATATACTCTCCGAGGGCATCGATTTCCCCTTCACTTTCAGTTCCTTGAGTTTTAATTCTTCAGAATAAACCGTTTTGGGGCCCTCTGCCTCCAGACTCAGTTCTATACTCCTTGGTCCACCTGGATCCGTTTTTAATGGAATTAGACCGAGTCTATGGGCCAGTACTTCATTGTTCATTACCGATGAATTCTCGTAAAAGATTACCTTTTCAATTGCCATAATGGGTACCTCGGAGATAATTATCCTCCGAAATGCATTTACCAGATTCTCCTCAATCCCCGAGATATTAAATTCGATTCTATCATCCTCCCGATTAATGATCTTTACTTTCATTTTTATTTTTAGACCCCTTAGACTCGCCTGCCCCTCTTTCCACCCTTTGGTCTACAGCCTCCATAGGCTATCGGCGTGACATCCTCGATCCTTCCAACCTGTATCCCACTCCTGGATATGACCCGTATGGCAGCCTGCGCACCCTTTCCGGGATATCGAGGTCCATTATGGCCCCCCGGGGCCCTAACCTTTATATGGACTCCAACAACACCTTTATCCCTGATCTCCTTTACAATTCTCATAGCCGCCTGCATTGCTGCATAGGGTGATGATTCCTCACGCTGTGATCTCACTACCTGGCCACCAGATTTTATGCTTATCGTCTCGGCACCGGTTATATCTGTAACGTGCAGGATCGTATTGTTCTTGGAAGAATAAATATTTAATATGCCCCAGAGCCCTCTCCCCTTCTTTTTCTTTGACCTTTCCTCCACTTTCTCTTCTTTCTGTATTTCCTCTTCTTTGGATTTGGAAACGTTCTTTTTCAATTCTTTCCCTGCTTCTGAGTCTACCTCGGACATTTCCTGTCCTTGAGTCTTTTTTTCTTCACTTTTTTTCTTCAACATCGACCACCTTCATTTTATCGTCAATTCTGAGTTTATCTTCTTCATCCTTGGGCACTATATACCCTGGCACATTAACTATATTATCACCGATAAGTATGTGTCCATGGGCTACAAGCTGCCTTGCCTGCTTTATTGTATTCGCAAAACCCTTCCTATAGACCATCGTTTGCATTCTTCTTTCCAGTAAATCCTCGACAGATAGCCCCAAAACGTCCTCTATCGATCTAGTTTCTATAATTCCCAATCTATTCAATTTATCCAGCAACTCCCTCTTCCCCTTTTCTGCTTCTTCACCGGATGATCCAAGAAGCTTTCTTGCCTGTTGCCTAAATCTTCCAATTATTGATTTTGCCTTCCAGATCTCCCTCTTGTTTTTTAGACCATATTTCTTACAGAGCTCACTCTCCTGTGTTATCCTTTCGGCTTTCCACGGATGCTGCGGTTTTTCGTATTTCCTCCTCTGTTTTCTTGGGTCCCCCATTTTACCTACCTACCTTCTTCCTTTTAACACCAACAGTTGCTCCGTGTCTGAAGGACGTTCTCGTTCTCTGACCCCTTACCGGTAGACCCAGGCTATGGCGTATTCCTCTATATGACTTAAGCCTTTTCTGAAGGTTTATGTCCTCTCTATTTGCCATTTCTAGATCTGGCCCCACGAGGTGTAGATTCTTACCAGTATATCTGTCTCTTCGTCGATTGAGCATCCACTCGGGAAGCTTCTTATCGAGATCTTTAATTGCAGATTCTATCTTCTCTATCTCGGAATCATCTAAATTTCCCAGCTTGATATTCGGTTTCATGCCAATGGCCCTTATGAGCGAAAGCGAAACCGTCGGTCCAATCCCCTTTATACGCGTTAAGGCACGGGCGATATCGAGATTCCCATCCAGAACTACACCAGATACACGAACTAGATGTCTGAATTCTCCCTTTTTTGTTTCCTCTTTCTCTTTACCCTGTTCTCGCATTTTGAAGGTCTTAAGATATATGATTTTGTATTTATAAGATCAGACACTTCTTTCTCCCAAAAAGAAAGCTTGACGCCGAGGTTGGGATTCGAACCCAAGCCTCCCAGAGGGAGACGGGCTCTCAAGGCCCGCGCATTGGTCCAGACTCTGCCACCTCGGCATTATAAATATATTATGGTGATTTCAAAAAGTTAAAGCAATACAATATAATTCCAGAATCTAAATCTTTACTATGATCTATGCAATAATGAGCACGTCTTTCGATTCCAACTGTTACATAATAAAGAGCAAAAAAGTAGCCTTGGTTGATTCCGGAATTAATCCCGAGAAAATCCTGAGAAAAATTAATGAATTGAATATTGGAATTGATTTCCTGATAAACACACACTGTCACTATGACCATATCGCCGGGGATTTACGGATAAAAGAGAAGACGAATGCAAAGATCTGTGTTCACAAGATCGATGCAGAGTCTATGGAAGGCAACAACAAAGAGGAAACTCTGGCAGACCTTTTTGGATGTAAGTTTTCGGGGATTAAGATAGATCTAAAGCTTACTGATGGTCAGATGATGGACCTGGGTAAGATCAAGCTGAAGGTAATTCACACGCCGGGGCATACCCGGGGGAGTATCTGCCTGTATGAGCCAAAATCCAAATCGCTATTCTCTGGCGATACTATCTTCTCCGATGGCATCGGTAGGACGGATCTCCCGGGTGGGGACTGGATAAAGCTTAAAGAATCGATCGAGAGACTATTGAAATTACACAGGAGTTCCGGTGTAGAAAAGATCTATCCGGGTCACGGATCCATCGGGAGCGGAGATGACATAGAGAAGATATACCGTATTTATTTTGGATAAAGATGAGGATAGCCACGATACAAAGGGACCACTGCAGGCCTGAGAAGTGTAATTTCCTCTGCTATAGACTGTGCCCCATGGTGAGGACGGGAAAGGAGACAATCGTCATAGATGAAGAACTGAACAAACCGATAATCAACGAGGCATTATGCTCTGGCTGCGGGATATGCGTAAAAAAATGCCCGTTTGAAGCCATAACGATAGTAAATCTGCCGGAGGAGATGGGCGATCCAGTACACCAGTATGGGGTGAATGGATTCAGGCTTTATAATCTTCCCACGCCACGAGATGGCGTTGTTGGTCTGGTTGGGGCCAATGGGATAGGGAAAACAACTGTTATTAGGATCTTATCCGGGGAGCTGAGACCAAATCTTGGGGAAGAGGCCGGATGGGAAGAAATAGTTGAACGCTTTCGTGGAAAGGAAATTCAGAATTACCTGGAGAAATTAGCGAATGGTAAAATTAGGGCCGTTTATAAGCCACAGTATATTGATTCGATACCCAGGCACGTCAGGGGAACTGTTATGGAGATACTGAAGAGGGGAGACGAGACAGGGAATTTAGATAAGATTATTGAAAAACTGAATCTTGAGAATTCCGTACATAAAAAAATTAAGGAACTGAGTGGTGGAGAGCTCCAGAGGGTTGCGATAGCGGCGTGTCTCACAAAGGATGCGGATGTCTATCTATTGGATGAACCATCCAGTTACCTGGACGTGAGGGAAAGGTTAAATGCGGCGAGAGCAATTAGAGAGATTACCGACAGATATGTATTTGTTGTTGAGCACGATCTGATCGTTCTGGATTATCTATCTGATTATATTCATGTGATGTATGGAAGGCCCGGCGTTTACGGGGTTGTATCAAATATAAAGAGCGTTCGGGTGGGAATAAATGAGTATCTGGACGGATTTCTTAGCTCCGAGAATGTGCGCTTCAGGGAAGAGATCAGGTTTGAGGTCAGGCCCCCGGGGGAGAAAACGGAGGTTAATGAAATCCTCTCCTATCCCGCGTTGAAGAAAAAATATGACGGATTCGAATTATCTGTAGACCCTGGGAAGATCTACGCCCCGGAGATTCTTGGAATCCTGGGTAAGAATGCGACTGGAAAGACAACCTTTGTTAGAATCCTGGCCGGGGATGTTAAAGCAGATGATGTCGATTTGGATATAGAGCTTGATATATCCTACAAACCACAGTACATAAAGCCAAGGAAAACCCCGGTGAAATCCCTAAAACTGAGGCCAGAGTTGATCGAGAAATTTAAGCTTAGACATTTGATGGAAAAAAGAGTAGATGAGTTAAGTGGCGGAGAGCTCCAGAAAGTAGCTATTGCTGAGTGTCTTTCAAAGGATGTAAGTATCTATCTATTGGACGAACCTTCAGCATACTTAGATGTTGAAGAAAGGTTAGAGCTGGCAAAACACATAAAGAAATTTGCGATGGAGAAGAAGATTGCGATCCTGATTGTTGAACACGACATTCTTCTAATCGACTATCTCTCAGATGAATTGATGGTCTTTGATGGAATCTCGGGGGTAAATGGACACGCCTCAAGGCCCCTAGATCTGAGATCGGGGATGAACGACTTTTTGAAAAAGATGGACATAACATTCAGAAGGGACCCGGAAACAGGAAGACCTAGAGCTAATAAGGCAGGTTCCGTAAAGGACAGGGAACAGAGGAAAAGGGGAGAGTATTACTATGTCGGTTAAAATTGATATTCTTCAGTGGGTTATAAGCGTGTATTACTATATTTAATGTTTCAGAATGAGGAAGGACTTTTGGAGTTATATCGGGAAATTTTCGGAGAGGCTGGCGAAGGAAGAGGAACTGTTTGTTGTTAGTCACCACGATGCGGACGGAATTACTGCGTGTGCGATAATGGTGGACCTGCTGAGGAAACTGGGAAAGGAGGTAGAGTTCATGACACTGAAACAGCTGGACAGCAATAGCATTAGACAACTTTTAGACATCGATAAAACCATGGTTTTCACGGATATGGGCTCCGGACATCTGTCGCTCTTGAGGGAAAATGACATAGAGGATTTTTATATCATCGACCATCACCCCCCGGAATATGAACATGAACGGCAGATAAACCCCCATTTCTACGGCTATGATGGCGGAATTGATGTGAGTGGTGCGGGAATGGCATACTTTGTCGCGAGGTCACTGGGGCATCAAGAGAATGCACATCTCGCCTTGGTTGGTGCGGTGGGTGACATGCAGGATTGCAAGGGCAAATTGAAATCATTAAATAGGATCATCCTTGAGGATGGAATAAAACAGGGGACGCTGAAGGTGAGGAACGACCTGAGGCTCTTCGGGAGGCAATCAAGACCATTAACTCAGATGCTGACCTATGCATCGGATCCAATTTTGCCCGGATTGACGGGTAAAGAAGATAATTGTATGGCTTTCCTGCAGAATCTTGGAATTGATCTGAAGAGAGAGAACGGTGAATGGAAGACCTATATTGATCTAACACTCGAGGAGAGAAAAAAACTGGCTACCGCGCTCTATATACATCTACTGGATTGTAATGTTCCAGAGTTCATAATCCAGGGGATGATAGGTGAGGTTTACACATTGCTCAAGGAGAAGAAGGGCACAGAGCTCAGGGACGGAAAGGAATTTGCTACCCTGCTAAACGCCTGCGGGAGGCAGGACGAGTCGGAGACAGGGGTTCGGGTTTGCTTGGGGGACAGGGGGGAGTACTGGACGCGGGCGAGGAGCATACTTCAGAAACACAGGAGAATGTTGAGGGAGGGCATTGA
>Ga0164311_10000829_pt1 | contig 14327 bp, 18 predicted proteins | sample GuaBasSedimGuay2_FD_121796 | JGI IMG/M metagenome (GOLD analysis project Ga0164311, IMG submission 121796) | Subseafloor sediment microbial communities from Guaymas Basin, Gulf of California, Mexico - Guay2, Core 4569-9, 9-12 cm | ecosystem: Environmental > Aquatic > Marine > Hydrothermal vents...
ACCCTATCCGGTGGGCTTCGAGACTACGATATATGCAGCTATGATAAAAGCCGGAGCGTTGCTGGAGGAACAGGTGACAGGTCTTCCCTTAGGAGAGCTTACCATTGTAGACTTAGCATTGAGAGCCGTCCTCCCGTGCGTGGTTTTCAATCTGCTAAGCATAATACTCGGTCTAAACCCTGTTGTGATCATCAAGCTCATAGCTGCGGGATTAGCGGGGTTCGTAGGATACGCCTCTTATAGATTCTCTAGGAGATACCTACAGCTCTCCAGAACTTCCAGCTTAATGGCCTCTCTCATCGCCACTCTTCACCCTATGGGATTTAGAGTGTTATGGGATTTCCATAGAAATGCTATGGCTCTAGGCCTCGTACTACTGGCTTTCTCCTATCTCCGAGAACCTAAATTCCGAACCTTCGTGCTCTCGCTGGTTCTGGCTTTATTCGCCTCCTTATCTCATCAATTCATAGCGTTGCTCGCTGTCGCCACTTATACCACTTACCTAGTTTACGTTATTCTAAAGATTAGGAAGTGGGACCGTGCGGCGGCTATAGCTCTAGGATTAGTGCCAATCGCAATTGTAGGTTATATATATTTAATAATGTATTTTGGCGGATATCTGCGGTTATGGAACTCAGTTATACATTTCAAATCATTCTTCTATAGCTATCCTTTCACGGATGTAGATATTAAAATTGCAATGCTATTATCCTATCTACTCTACCTGCCGCTCTTCATATTCATGGGTAGGAAAGGCTACAAGAATGATCCGATATTAACTACGTGGCTAGTCTTCGTTACAACAGTATGGTTTTCGGGAATCATATTTACAGAGGCTCTCCCCTATCCCCACCGCTGGTCCTACTTAGCTATATACCCTCTAGCCATGTACGTCGCGCGGAGGTATTCCACGATTAAACCGGAGGAACAGAAAAAGATTTTAAAAACAGTTCTAGCTATAGCTCTAGTCTTCCATTTCATATGGTTTGTTTCAGGAATGATAATCTTACCCAGTGTTAGAATTATTGACAGCCCGCCCTTAGTAGCTTTTGGCGTTATACTTCCGGGAAGCACGTACTACAGCTCTATACCCATACAGTTCTGCCCCGACTTGGTAAAACTAGTCAATGAGATAGACAACATGGGTTTTGAAAGAGTAGGAGCTCACCGTAGCATATTTTTCCTTCTCTACACGTACTACGATGGAGAAGTCGAACTCGTATACAACGGCCTAGGAATAGGAATACCTTATGAACATACGCTCCGCGATGCGGTATTATGGTTCTCGCCTAAAGCACATCAAGAATACTTCTGGTGGTATGAGAAACCGGAGAGTTTAGAGGTATACGTAGAGCAGGGAAGTATGGCCATATACAGTTATAGAGATTAGTAGGCTTTAGCTACGTACACCAGGTATCTAGCTGGCTGTCCACACCAAACACACTTTCCATAATCCCCCTCTTTAAAATCTAGAGAAGTCCCCCTAACCTTAGCTCCGTTAGTCGCTTCCCTCATATCCTCTGCGCACTCTTCCTTACCGCAAAAGGATATCTTAACTATTTTTCCCTCTTTTATCGCCTTTACTAGTCCTTTTTTAGAATTTGCAGATACTATGTTTTCCTCGAAGAATTTCTTAGCTCTATTCTTCAGATTGTCAAGTATTTCTTCTGCTAATTCGTAAATCCTATCAACTACTTCATCATCGGGAACTTTCTCGCGTTTCTTAAGGTCTCTCCTAAATATCGTCACGAAGCCCTGCTCGACTTCTCTACGTCCTATCTCAAGCCTTATCGGCACGCCTTTAAGCTCCCAATCGTTAAACTTCCATCCCGGAGTTTTATCTCTGGTATCCACTAGTACTCTAATATTCCTCCTCTTGAGCTTGAGGTAGAAACGCCTACACTTCCTCATCACCAGCTTCTTCTCCTCTTCATCGTAGTATATCGGTATTATAACCACCTGTACCGGGGCTACTCTAAAGGGTAACACTAGTCCTTTATCGTCACCGTGAATAGCCACCAACGCGGCAAGTATACGCCATACTCCCGGACCGTAGCACGTCTGCCAGACATACTTCTCCTTACCGTTTTTATCCATGAAGGTTATGCCGAAAGCCTTAGCGAACCTCTGTCCGAGATCGTGAGTAGAGGATATTTGCAATACTCGCCCATCCGGCATCAGAGTGTCGGCGGCGTAGGTATCCTCTGCTCCTTTAAATTTATCCCATGGAGGTCTCTTCAAGAAGAGGAAAGGTATACCCAATTGTTCCCATATAACCTTGCGAGAGTTTTCCATATCTTCTCTAACCTGTCTTAAAGCTTGTCTATGCGTTGCAAAAGCGTCGTGAGCTTCGATCCATAAAAACTCTCTACCTCTAATAAAGGGTCTAGTAGTTTTCTCGTATCGGTATACGCTTACGCTCTGGTACAGTTTTAAAGGCAAATCTCTCCAGCTGGTAATCCAGAGAGCGTACATCTGGTAGAAAGCGGTCTCAGATGTCGGTCTAAGAGCTAGTCTTCGCTCGAGTTTATCATTTCCAGCTTCTGTAACCCAGAAAACTTCAGGCTTAAAACCCTCTACATGCTCTTTCTCCTTCTCAAAATTCTCCTCTGGTATAACGAGCGGGAAAAGCACAGGCTCATGACCGGTACGCTCTAACTCCTGCTCGAAAAGCCTATAAATCTCTCTTATAATTCTCATAGCCCACGGCATATGCACTATAAAGCCTTGAACATTGTATCTCTGGTCCGCTAAGCCAGCTTTCGTAACTACTTGAGTAAACCACTCCGAGAAATTCTCTTTCTTCTTTACAGTAATACCTATAATTTTCTCAGACATAGAATCTCACCTATAACTAGAACTAAGAGAAATAGGCGGAGTATCGCGGTTTTATTGAGGAAGGTAGCCACCCAAAGGCAGCACCTTATGTATATGAAGTATAATAGTATTTAAGACTTGTGCCTTTAAACTATCCTTCTCCCGAACCCGCTGGCGGTGGGGCTGTTATCGTAAACCTCTAACACGTGAAATATGTAAACTGGGCGATCCTCCCTATGTTGGGGAGGAGTGTAGTGGTAGGCGTCATGTATCAGCGTGACGAAGCAGTGGTATAGATCGTCTAAGTGTATGGAGACTCTTACCTTTATCTCGTAGCTGATTGATGGAGGTTGAAAGAATACTAGGCAAGCGTTCCTATTCCTCTGTAGTAGATTCCAAGTGTGTTTAGAGGAATGGGGAAGTCTCTTCGCGAGCTCTATACTAGAAAGTTTTTCAAAATCCATTACTTCTACGGTCTTTCCAGGTTCTAGATAGATGTATTTTAAAAGCAGGTTCAACCCTCTCTCCGCGTGCTCACGGTAAAGCTGTTTCAAAGCCGTCTCATCGTGCTTTACCTCCTCGTATCTTTCACCAGTCTCTTTTAAATGCTTCTCGAATATTCTCGTGTGCTCTTTCAGATATTCTTCTTTAACGACATAACCTACTCCAACTACTTTACCGTTAACCTCAACCACTCCATGCTCATCGACAGCGGCCGTGCAGAGGACCGGGTTATGCCTAGTAAATTCGAGGAAAAACTCCGGGCCTCCTCTAATTTCGCTTTTTAAAACCTTCTCAAGTAGCCTCCTTCTAGCGTAATAGTTCCAATTTAGAAACTCCTCTGGAAGTATCGCCATAAAATTCAAAATCGTGTAGATTAAAATGAAAATAACTGCTTCAAACTTGTGTCGCAGCAAATCCATTAAATGCTATGTTTCGACAGCAGAAGAGAAGTCAATACCGCTAATCGTTTAATAAATTTATTAAGGCCTAGTCTAGACATTAATCTTCCTTTAACTAGGTTACGATAGAACTTACACTGAATGGATGTACAATTACTCCCTATCTTCGCGTATAATCCTAGCTATTTCTTCATCAGGAATTTCTGGAAGTTTTCTACTAAGTTTTCTAGCTCTTTTCTCGATATCCTCTAGAATATGCTTTTTAACTTCCTCTTCCAGAGCTTTTCTGATTATCGGTCCAGGCTTAATACCGTACTCATCAAGCAATTTCCTTAATTTACGTGGAATCTTCGCGGAAACAGTAACATACTCCATAATTTCATAATATCCCATAGATTTACCTATAAGGTTTATTAATGATACTACCCATCGCTAAGCAAGCTTGGTCCGAGCTGATAATATTAAATTATTATTAATTTCGATGAAATATCTACCTTGATAAGATGTTCCAGTACGAACTTGAACCTTTGCTCGAGTGCACGATAAAATATAGAATTAACAGGTTTGTAGTATTAGTAGAGGTAAACGGAACACCTAGAAGAGCGCGCATAACTAATACTGGCCGACTCCTAGAGCTACTTGTTGAAGGGAAGAAGGGGTATTGTATCTGGAAGAATACTCCTAAAACTGATTGTATTCTCGTAGGTGTGGATGTAGGGCTTAAAGATAAGGCGGCGCTTATAGATACTAAAATTCAAGAAGAAGTTTTCTATCATGCGGCTAAAAAAGGAGTATTTAAGTGGTTAAAGAATTGCGATATTATAAAAAGATACCCGCTCTTTGAAAATTCGAGATTTGATTTTATGGTGAAATGCGGAGCATCTCTCGGTTTTATAGAGATGAAAAGTGCCGTACTACTTTTCGATGAAATTTATGCTGGCTACCCGGATTGTAAAAGCGATAGAGGGAGGAGGCATATAGAAAAGCTGATGAAGCTCAGGGAAAGAGGGTTTAGGAGTATAATAGTCTTCGCGGCGGCCCATCCCATGGCTAAAGCTTTTAAACCCTATGGCGAGGGAGACCCCCTCATGCCGCTGTTACTTAGGAAAGCTCGAGAAGCTGGTGTTGAAATCTATGCTTTTAAACTGGCTTTACTTCCCTCACAGAACTTAGTAGAAATAGAAGATAGTAGTTTAAGAGTCGTTTTAGGCTAGAAGAACCCTACTGCTCTAACGCCGTTTCTTCTAATCCATTCCTCCGATTTCTTAATCATATACGCGGCTATCGCGAGCATGATAACGGTCTCCGCGAGAGATATAACCAGTGCTTCTAACAACATGTAGGACTGAGCTCCCGAAGCCCCTACCTTAGCCAAGTGAGCGGAAGCCACGTAGGGTATACAAAGGAAGGGTATAGCGAGGAGGCTCGGCACTTTTTCCAAAGGTATCATCAATAATCCTATCACGGCGAAGTTTATTATTTCCAGCATATTGTGGGGCACGCTGGTTCTTACGGAAATAGCGGCTATGGTTACTCCGTAGGCCAATCCCTGTAGAGCTAGAGCTATAAACGATAACGTTAACAGATAGGGATCGTTTATCGACCATACATTCGTCTCGAAGACTCCATTAAGAATAGCCGATATGAAGAATAGAGTTACGAAAATCACGCTAAAACTCGTCACTACCCTGCCTAGTATAACCTTGAACGGCGAAATATTCCTTAAAATATGCTCTTCTATCATTCCTATAGATATGAAGAAGTTCATCCAAGCCCCTATCAGTGATGAACATTCAGATATCACATTCCAGGCAACTATAACCCAGAAAGCCGATTTAACAGCTAATCCAAGGTATTCCTTGGGTACGAAGAGGAGAGCGCCTAGTACGAAGAGGAATACCCAGGCTGCCTCAGCCAATACTAGGTTTAGGAAAGACCATCTATACCTCCAGAGCCTTAAGGTGTGTAGCCAGAGTATAGCTTTAATCCTCGTCAAGATCATCTAGATCGCCCCCTTCTCCATAGCTTTTTTCTCTCCATATCCTACGAGGAGGTAGGCTAGAGAATTATAAACGAGGGCTATCCCCAATAATACTCCTATGAAGAAAGTTATCGGCGCGAGCGGGGGAGCCCCCACGATAGCAGCTAGTCTAGCCAGCTCCACCGTATAGGTCGTGGGCAGGATTTGAGAAATAAGCCTAGCCCAATAGGGCAATAGGTAGGCCGGGTAGAAAGCGCCGGAGAATAGGAGTATGAGGGGGTTTAGCCAGCTCAACACGTTGGTTTCCTCTTCAATGGTTATGAGAAAGGACGCGAACAGAGCCGAAAAACCGAGCAACGGTATCATACCGACCGTGGCGGCTAGGGCTAGAATTCCTATCTTTACTAAACCGTTGGAAACGCCCTCTATCAACATGATCAAGGGGGCGAATTCCGCCAATTGTATTAGAACTCCGAGCATATACCTGGGAATAAATGAGAATACGAGCGTTGTAGACATCCTGTTAGGAGACAATAACATGTAGGGTAGTGTGCCGGACCACTTATACCATAATATACTGCCGCCGACGCCCCACATTACGCTAAGCGCGGACATGGCTATGAGAGTAGAAGCTACATAGTAAACCACGGGATCTACATCCATTCGAACGTTTTGCCTAAAAGCGCTGGGGCTTCCGAAGAGGTGTCCCATACCCAGTATCAGCGTCAGCATGAGGTAGGGCCACAGGAACATAGCTAGGAAAGCAGCTCTATTATTTTTGTAAAAATAGATTTCAAGAGTAAAACCTGACTTCAACAGCGTTTTTAAACCCATAGCCACCACCTAGAAACCAGTTTTACCGGTAAGCTTTATGAAAACGTCTTCAAGCGTCGGCTCTTTAATCTCGACCCTCCTCACGCTACACTTGTGCTCATGCAGTACTCTAAGAGCTTTAGAAGTTGCCTCGCCTGCCTCTCCTGGGGGGACTACGACTTTTACTCTATATCCCCCATTCTCGGCGAATATAGAAGAGGGATATCCCGTAGCCTCCTTCAACTTTAATACGATAGTTTCTTGGGGGATTCCAGCTGGTAAAAATGCGAAAATCTCTAAAGATACGCTATCGGCAACTCTCTGCTTAAGCCTCTCCACCGTGTCGAGAGCTATTATCTCGCCTTCATTTATTATAGCCACTCTATCACACACCATCTCCGCCTCAAACATATTATGAGTAGTAACTAGCACAGTTTTACCATCTTCATGGGCTATTCTAACCAGCATCTCCCTGAGCATCCTAGCCGATGGAGGATCTAAACCCAGCGTAGGCTCGTCTAAGATAACCACTTGAGGATCTATAAGGAGCGCCCGCGCCAAGCTTAAACGGGCTTTCATGCCGAGAGAATACTCCTCATAGAGTTTATCCGCGACTTCTAACTGTTTCAATCCCACAAGCTCTAATAACTCCTCAACCTTATTCCTCAAATACTCTCCGTTCAATCCATACAACATGCCGAAATACGTTAAATTTTCCCGTCCAGTGAGCTTCCAGAAGAAGCCTTTCTCCACTGAGAGAGAAACTCCTATAACCTTCCTAACTTTAGCCGCTTCTTTTACCACGTCATAGCCTAGTACTCTAGCCTCTCCACCGTCAGGCAGGAGAAGAGTGCTAAGTATCTTAACGGTCGTAGTTTTGCCAGCGCCGTTAGGACCTAAAAGACCGAAAACCTCGCCTTTCCTAACGTCAAATGAAATCCCCTTTAACGCGTGGACTACCTTCTTCTCCCTCTTTAAAAGCCCTTTCCTGAGATACGTCGTATAGTTCTTCACCAAATTCTTGACGATTATGGTTCTTTCCACTCCTTCTTCACCTAAACTCATTTTTTCTTGAGTTAAAGTTAAATTATTTTGATTTAAACTCACTAATCTAGGCCTCCCTTATAAACTTTACGCACGGTCTAATCCGCGTCATCGATCTTCACAATTTCGCCTACTTCCGCCTTCTCACTCGCTCTTAAAGATTCCGAATAGTATACCTTCCCAATTTTACAATTCTTTCTAATAACGGCTACTCGAGCTTTAAGCTCGTCGCACTCTACGTTTTCCAACGTAGCCTTTAAAGCCTCTATCTTTCTAGCTTTTAAAATTCCCTTATGCCTCTTCCCAATAACTACTTTTACTGGTCCCAGTTCGACATGAAGCCAACCTATCGAAAACCTTCGTTTAGATTTACCTCTTACTTCGATAAAATCAGTTTTTATAGAATTTACTTCAGATTCTCCGACAACTTCAAGCTCTATTTTTGAAGCTTGCACGGTAGAAGCCCTAAACAAGCCGTTAACCCTAAAAGTCTCGAACACGCCTTCATCAAAGAGAGCGGAGCCCGAAATTTCGGCATCTTTAACCTTTATTCTCCTCTTAACGTTTATTAAACCGGCTACTCTAAGAACTTCCGCCTCCAAATCCTCCGTTATATTAGCCGCTCCTGCAATTTTAACAGTTTCAGCTTTAATACTTCCATCGACTTTTAAACTTCCTGAAACTGATACGAGCTCTACCTCTAAAAAGCCCTCAACTTTAGCTGAACCGGATACTTTTAACAATTCTCTTTCGAGAAATCTGCCACTTCCAGATATTTTAACTACCGCTCTACGAGTTTTAACCTCGCTATCAGAAATCTCAATCCCCTCACTATACTTTAGATATTTCTCGAATTTCTCCACGCCGCTCACTCTACACCACCTGCCTCTCGGAGAATATCCCTAATCTCTCGTAACAACTCGTTGATTTCTCGAAGTCTCTTCATGATAAGCATCTCCACTTCCTCATAGCTTAAATCAGCATATTTTAACTCGCTGCTCACTCTGCAACCCCTCCCTTTAATATTTCTTTAATTTCTTTAAGCAAATCCACTGTTTCATCTAACATCTCGAGCATGGCTTTCTGCCTCGCCATGTATATTCTGAGAATTTCATCGCTCTGGGACTTAGCCACCTTTACGGGTTGTTCTTGCTCTTCTCCAAAAAGAGCGAAGCTCATACCCCATCCCGCTATAGCCACGACGATAGCTCCTATAAAAGCCAGCCCCGCTATCACCGCCGCGGCCAGATCCCCTCTGGAGTATATTTGAGCCGCGAAATATCCCACAGCTATGCTTACTACGGTAGACCCTATACCCGGTAGTAGATGTGCCAGTTTAACCATCTATCCCTCCTCCACCAATTTTTTAATTAAATCAGAAGAAACGACTAGCTTAAAGGGGCGCAACCTGTAATACTTCCTCACGTGAGGCCTTTCTCCCATAACTGTCTCATAGTTACTCTCTACTAACCCCATTTTCTCGAGCGAAGACATGTAGAGATGGGTTAGGGCATAGGATACTTTGAGCTTTCTCTGTATCTCACTTATATACATGGGCTTTTCGGCAAGCATAGCTATAATTTTCAACCTATGCTCGTTGGCCAGCAAGCTTAACACCTCTATCAGCTTTTTAAGATTTTTAACCTCGATTTCATACAAGCTCTTACCCTCCAACACACGTCAAAACACCACTATCAATTTTAATTGATACCAATCTAATTATTTTAATACCTATTATATAAAGCTTACTATATGAGTACTGTCGGGCTAAGCGGCTAAGAAACAGCGTAATAAGAACATAGAAGTTACTGATTATATACAGATCAGAGGTTTAAGAGATGTAAGAATAACTGATGTTAACGGCAATTTTAATTAACCTAAAAGTTTCATGAGTTATATGTCGTGTTTTATTTGTAACGAAAATGGAGTATATAGTTGTTCTATCTGTGGTAGAACAATTTGCCCTAATCATGCTAGATTTAGCATTATTTGTACTAAATGTTTGAAGAAAAGAAGATCAGTTGAATATGCCATAAGGGAATCTAAACCCGAAGATAGTGAAATCATAGGAGAGCTTGTTAAACGATTCTGGGGTGAAGAAATTCAAGAAACATTTGGTATAAAATTTAGGGTTAGAGAACTGCCAGCCTTTCTCGCAACTGTTCAAGGTAAAATCATCGGTTTTTTATCCTTTTTCGAATTAAATAGGAAGGATATGTTAATTGTTGTTCTTGGAGTACTGCCCGAATATCAGGGAATAGGAATAGGAAAAACTCTACTACAAGCAGTGGAAGATAAAGCTAGAAAATTATCTAAAGAGAAACTTCTGGTTTCAACATCAAACGATGATCTGCCAGCTCTGGCGTTTTACCAGCTAAATGGTTTCCAAATTTACGAGGTAATTCCAGATGCCATATCTAGAAAACATGGAGAAATACTCCTCGGTATAAGTAGAATACCTATACGTGACGAAATTAGGCTACGCAAACTTATTGCTTAATTTCAGAATACGCGATTTATACATAAAGGGTTTCTTGAAAAAGGCTAGTAATAGAATGGGCTATAAGGTTAAGTCTTTCCGGAGTATTATAGATAGGTACTTGGCTGAAGGTAGGTCGGAGCCTTTAGGAAAATACGTTGTTGCGCTAGCTAATTATCTTCTAGAAACTCACGTGGAAAAGGCTAGAAAGAGCCCTTATCCCGGAGCTAAGGTATTGCCTATTCCTGAAGCCGTGATTGAGCCAGTACCAATTGTAATCTCTTACGAAAATGCTGTATTTTTAGAGCCAGGAAAATCGTCGGAGGAGTGTGCGTAGTCGATAAAGAGAAATGTTTTGGATGCGGTTTGTACAACTGTTTGCCCAACAGGAGCGACAAAATTACAAAATAATAAAATTCATCGATTATCTACCAGTAGATATTATTTTAAGCAGAGCTGTGCTTTTTCGGCTTTCCTTTACCCACTGGTGATGATTTCGAAGAGTTTTCTTACTGAACTTTAGATTAGTACCAGTGTTATAAAATAAATCTTGAGGTTTTATGATGTAATCTTAATCAGATGTTGACTCTCTTAAAGATCAGTTTATTCTTTAACCCTTTTAATGCAAATATGCTTAACACCGCTATTACTACGAACGGAACTTCTGTAATATAATAATTGTAAACTGAGGGATTAGCTAGCAAAGGCTGGAGCAGAGGTATGATCCCGTCTACGAGGCTCTTATACATCACCGCGGCTAGCAGGTATCTTAAACCGGTTTTTAAAGCTAGGACCACGAAGACCGCCGCAGCTATATGTATTATCAAAGCTGAGATTCTTTCTATTATAGGCGCGAATACTACTATAGTATCCAGGCTTAAACTCGATACTATAAATTCTCTTTGAGCTTCTGGCAGTTGTTCGATAAGCCCCGGCATGAAATAAAATGTCAATACGTTAACGATATTCGAAAAACCATTTAAAATAGCCTCCATTGCTCCGTAGGTTATTCCAATCCCTACGGCGTCTTCGAAACCTATTTTCCCGATTTTCATCTTTAAGAGAAAGATATAGAGAATACTGGCTTCAAATACCCCGGTCCTTAAGCCGTAGTAGAGGCAAGCCGTTAAAACACGGTACTCGGGAGGCGCTAAACCCAGTATTGAAGAAGTCACCGTCAAATCTAAAACTACTTTAATCAATATGGCTAGAAACCACGCTAACAAACCTATTCCATAGAAGAGCGGCCTTATCCTCTTATACCTACTCCAGTAGAATAGCGCTGCAAACCCGACGCCTATCATTCCAAAACCTGCTAAAGAAAGCCAAGGATTAACCATATCTCCCCTTCTTTCTCGCTATTTTAATAACGAAAATAGGAACGGTTAGGAGGATTCCTAAAACTAGGAAAATTATGAAATATGAGGGAATCAGGTGGTATCCATAGAAATTATAAGCGAATATAATAGTGTAGCCTACTCCAACGACTGTGAAGATCATGCCATAGATTGCTGAGAGTAGTTTTATGAATTCCGTAGTTGAAAAACCCAGCTTAGGCTTATAGAATATTAACGGCTTATACCTCGCGAGCAGGTAGAACGCTATATAGAATGCATATTCCAGCGTTATTACCCCTATGAAAGATATCGCGAATTCCCACCTATATTCATATCTATCCGGAACTCCTTGCAGGTTAAAATGTACGGCCGTAACATCTGGGAGAAGGTTAACAGTCAATAATATTGTAGATATTAGTATCAGATAGAATACAGATAGTACGACGGGGTATTTTACCGTTTTAGGGTCAAGTCTTATGGGAATAATCTTAGAAAAATCTCCATTAGGACGCTTACCAGTAGCTTTCTCAGCTAAATCATCCACGTATATAACTGCAGCTATTACACATGCCATAACCGAGATTTCAAACAGGACTAAAACCGGTATTAGAGCATCGCTAGACAGTAAAAGCGATAAAACAGTAAATAAAGCTCCGTCGGCTATAAATAACTTGCTGATAAACTTATTGCCCTTTATCCAAACATCTCTATCTATTAAAGTATAGCCTACTCTAAAACCAAACCACGGATTGGGCTTTATCCTAGGCGCTACAATGTAGGCTACTATTCCCATCAACGCGATAAATGCGGAGAGGAAAAAGGACCAGACGATCACGTAATCTCACCTCTCTCCAATTTCTCTCTCACCATGTTAATGGTCTGAACCATTTCATCCCACATAGACAATAAATCCTCAAGACATTTCTCTCCAAGCTCTGTGATCGTATAATACTTCCTCGGAGGACCGTTCCCAGCTAAGCCCCAAAAAGAATCCAATAATTTAAGCTTTGAAAGTTTTTTCAAAACGGGGTATAGCGTGCCCTCTTTAAATACTATCTTACCATCACTTAAAGAATTCACCAATTGGATAATCTTATACCCGTATATTGGTCCTGGATAATTTCCGATAACCAGTAACGTTAAGAGAGTATAAGCCACGCTTAACAATTCTCTCCTAAACTCTTTTACCTCTCCCTTCATTATCGAACCTCGATATATATAGAACTTCGATAAATATAAGGATTTCCTTAAATAAGGTTACGAAAACCAATATGGGGATTGTATGGCTAAAATAAAGTTTAAGGGTTTACTCGACTTAGGCGAGAAGGAGATTTTAAAATTCTACCCGGATTTAAAGCCGTTTCTCGATGAAATTAAAGAAAGAGGTTGGAGCTACGCGTTTACAGATATCGTCGGCGAAGCGGAAGCCGTACTAGATTTAGAAAAACTAAGTTTTCGACTACACTACTATCCTCCGAGGATAGAAAGATTTGAAGAAGAGGGCAAGTACACGATTGAAGCGGAAATCGGAGCCTCTCCCCCTGCCATGCTTAAAGTTTTGTCAGTCGAAGAGTTTAAGATAAGAATCTCTTCCGAGCACTCTTGGAGCGCTGTTAAAATAGATCCTCAAAAGAAGGTAATCACTTATATTGAAGGTGTGCTCTACGATTACCTATTCTCTAAAGAGAAAACTCCGCAAAAACTATCCGAGGCTAGAGAAGTTTATGAAATTGCTAAATTCTTAATCGAAGAAAAAGGGTTTAAACCTGAAGATAAATACGTCGTAGAAAGATATAAAGAATTGGTAGATCTCTTTGAGAAGCCGTATAGTTTTGATATATCTCTAGAGCTTACTGTTAAAAATGAAGATAAGGTGCCTGGATGGAGAGAGTTCTTAAACCAGCTCTCTGAATTCTTCTATGAGAGAGGACTGCTGATGAAATTAAAAGAGGAAAAGAAACAGTTTTTACCGGGGAAAAAGCCGATACCCTAGGCCATAAACGCGAAGTAGAAGCCCACGATATCTGTTACGATATGCGCTATTGATATGTTTAAAAGCCTCCTCCTCTTAGCGTAAACAAGCCCGTAGGCCAAGCCTATAAGAGCAGTCACCAGCGTATGGAGTGAGATGCCGTGCCAAAAGCCGAAAGCAATAGCCTGAACTATTACAGCTTTAGTAGTACTCATATGCTGTTCAAGCTTGCTAATGCCGTAGCCCCGCCATATAATCTCCTCAAATACCCCGGCAGTGAAGGGGGCGATCAATACCATATACGCTTTAGACCAGAAGGGGAGGGCTTGAACTATATTTTTCCAATACTCCATATGCTGCCTCCAGCCGCCATAAAAACTCGCCATGATTAATTGCTCGCTCCATATCAGCGTAGACGCTATGATGAATAAAGCCGAGATTAACAACACGCTTTTAACAGGGCTTAGGGAGAAATCTTTAAAGCTAAACTGATCTTTTAGCCATTTATAACCGCCCATGAGCTTTACTAGATAAAGGCCTAGCCCTACCTGAATTATAGACCAGTAGAAGTTGTACTTGAAGATGTTACGCGCGATGTCTAATCCGATTTCTCCAAACGATTTACCTTCAGCTAGCGCCGCTCTCACAGTTATAAAACCGATAATGGTGGAGATGGATATATTGAGCAGACATGGTATAAACAGTATTAAAATGATGAACCATAATCTCTCTTGCTTACTTTTCCCAATCATGCTCACCACCTTCGCTATGTCATAAAACACAAGTTTGCTATTTCAACTTATTACTTCAATTTCCTCTATTTCCATAGGATGTGAATAATCATACTTATATATTTGAAAACACAGACATATGTGAGATGCCTAACATAACTCTATCCATTCCACGAGAAATTTATGAGAAAATGAAAAAACATCCAGAGGTAAAATGGAGCGAAATAGCTCGTAAAGCTATAATAGAATAC
>Ga0164311_10000830_pt1 | contig 14316 bp, 13 predicted proteins | sample GuaBasSedimGuay2_FD_121796 | JGI IMG/M metagenome (GOLD analysis project Ga0164311, IMG submission 121796) | Subseafloor sediment microbial communities from Guaymas Basin, Gulf of California, Mexico - Guay2, Core 4569-9, 9-12 cm | ecosystem: Environmental > Aquatic > Marine > Hydrothermal vents...
TTACCTTCAAACGTCAATACGATGGTGCTTTTTCTTTTCTGAACCGCCCGGTAAATGTGTTGTGCTACTTCTTCGGCGCTCATCATCTTCTGTTCGTCGCGCGGTGTTTCACCCTGCTGGCTACCGTCAGCCGCCAAAGCCGTGTTACGTATGTTAGATGCCGTAAAGCCCGGATAAGCTACCAAAACATGCAGCCCTTCTTTCAGATGCTCGGTGCGGATACATTCAAGCAGGCCACCCATAGCAGATTTGGAAGCCGAATACCCGGTTCTGCCCGGAAGGCCTTTAATACCACCTATGGACGAAACGCCCACGATGCTGCCTTTCTGTTCCAGAATATATGGCAAGGCATATTTTGTGCAATACACCGTTCCCCAAAAGTTAACATCCATCAATCGCCTGATCACTTCTAAATCCACATCCTTAAACAAGGCACGCATCGAAATACCTGCATTGTTGATCAAAATATCAACTTTACCGAACTGCTCTACGGCGGTTAATACCAGATTTTTGCAATCTGATTCCACGGATACATCTGTTTGAGCAAAAGCCACTTCCCCTCCTTTTAACTTGATCTCTTCAGCAATTTCCGCTAGTTTTTCATGACTTCGGGCACCCAACACACATTTGGCACCTTTTCCTGAAAATTCAAAGGCCAGCGCTTTGCCAATACCCGACGAAGCTCCGGTGATAATCACTACTTTATCTTTCATTATTTTCTGTTGTATTTTTTATATTACAATTATATGAATTTCTACTCAGGATTTGACAACCGGGAGTAATAAGTTTCCTGAAAAGTTCGAAAAATCCATAATATGAATTGTTTACTTTTGTATGAATTAATTATACCGCCATGCTCAACAACAGGCAGCTTTTTTTACAACACCTGGCCATACCGGCCGAAATTCCGGATGCACTGGAAATCACCAGGGCGAAAGGTATTTTCCTATATGATGCCGATGGTAACGAATTTATTGATCTTGTATCGGGTGTCTCAGTCAGCAATGTGGGGCATGGTCATCCGAAGGTAGTGCAGGCCATTGAGGAACAACTGAAAAAATATATGCACCTGATGGTTTACGGTAAATACATACAGTCGCCTCAGGTATTGCTTGCTGAAAAACTAACCTCTTTACTGCCGGAGAATTTACAATCGGTTTATTTTGTCAATTCGGGCAGCGAGGCCATTGAAGGAGCTATGAAACTGGCCAAAAGAGTGACCGGAAGGAAGGAAATTATTGCTTTCAAGGATGCTTACCACGGCAGTACGCACGGAGCGCTCAGTATTTTGGGAAACGAAGAAATGAAATATGCCTACCGGCCTTTGTTACCCGGTATCAGGTTCCTGCAATTCAACAACACCGAAAATCTGAAAAATATAACCTCAGAAACAGCAGCTGTTGTTATTGAGCCTGTTCAGGCCGAGGCCGGTATCCTGATCCCTGACAAGGACTATCTACCGGCACTACGAAACAGATGTGATGAAACGGGAACTCTGCTCATTTTTGATGAGGTGCAAATGGGATTTGGACGGACGGGGAAACTTTTTGCCTTTGAGCACTTCGGTATAACACCAGATATACTCTGCCTGGCAAAAGCCATGGGCGGTGGTATGCCGATAGGAGCCTTTGTGGCAGGCAAAAAGCATATGAGCACACTAACACATCATCCTGCTTTAGGGCACATTACTACCTTCGGCGGGCATCCGGTGAGTTGTGCAGCAGCACTTGCCAGCCTCGAAGTTATCCTTGACGAGCAACTTGCCGAAAAAGCTGATGAAAAAGGTAAATTATTGAAAACCAAACTGGAACAACATCCCAAAGTGGACGGTATTCGTCAGATCGGCCTGATGCTGGCGGTTGAAATTAAAAAGGATTATTCGGTACCAAAGCTGATTAAGATCCTGCAAAAAAATGGCCTGATCGTAGATCAGTTCCTGTTCAATGACAGATCGTTTCGTATTGCGCCTCCACTGACGATAGCCGAAGAAGAAATTGCCCTGGTGGTTGAGAAAGTTAGTGCAAGTCTGAACGAACTGAACTAAACTTATGCCGGTCTACAAACTCCCCGAAGAGCCCGTATTTCCCAGGCCCGACCTGGCTGAAGAAGACGGACTACTTGCCATTGGTGGTGATTTGAGTGCAGAACGCCTGCTAAACGCCTATGCATCAGGGATATTCCCCTGGTATTCAAAAGGACAACCTGTATTATGGTGGTCACCTGACCCAAGGATGGTATTGTTCCCGGAAAATTTTCTTCGTCATAAGAACCTGCGGAGGACTGTTGATAAAAATATCTACACCTGGTCGTTCGATCAACATTTTGAGCAAGTAGTTGAGCAGTGCAGCAGAGTTAAAAGGAAAGGGCAAGCCGGAACATGGATCACGGATGAAATGAAAGAAGCGTACGTGCATTTGCACAAGTTAGGTTTCGCACATTCCGTTGAAACATATGATCAGGGTAAGTTAGCAGGTGGCTTGTATGGTGTTTCGCTGGGCAGCGTCTTCTTTGGTGAGTCGATGTTCCATCTGAAAACTGACGCTTCGAAAGTCGCGCTGTGGCATCTGGTGGATTTTTCCATACAACAAGGAATAAGATTGATTGATGTCCAGCAAAATACTACGCATTTAAAAAGTTTAGGTGCCGAGACTATTTCACGTGAAAAATTCTTAGTTTTATTGAGGCAAAACTTAAGAGCGGAAACGTTGCAGGGTAACTGGCAAAAATGGAATGATAAAAAAACAGAAAGCGATGAATGAAAAGAAGAAGTTTATGGAAGAAGCCATTAAACTGGCAGCAGAGAACGTAAATAAGAACAATGGAGGCCCTTTTGGCGCTCTTGTGGTTAAGGACGGAAAAATTATAGGACGGGGTGTAAACAAGGTGACTTCCACAAACGACCCTACCGCCCATGCCGAAATTGTGGCCATCAGAGAAGCGGCAAAAACTATCAATTCATTCAACTTGGATGGTTGTGAAATATACGCCAGTTGCGAACCCTGCCCCATGTGTCTCGGTGCCATTTACTGGGCTCGTATTGATATGCTGTATTATGCCGGAACACAGGACGATGCTGCCAAAGCAGACTTTGACGACTCGGTGATCTACCAGGAATTCTGTCTTCCCAAAGAAAAAAGGCAGCTTCCTTCAACACAAATGATGCGCAAAGATGCAGTTAAAGTATTTGATGAGTGGATTAAAAAAGAAAACAAGATTCGTTATTAATCAAATAACTATTCAACAACATATCCCTGAAAACCACTATTTTTTTTTATGGCAGGATTCCGTCTATTAAAGCTTCACAATTTGTCCTCTATTTGCACTTTACAAGTAGCAATAAATAGGAGGATCATTGAAAACAGAAAATAAGATACAATACCTTACCTATTTGGATGTGAGAATTTATGATCAGCATTTGATGCTTATTGAGGCGAAGGGATACTCGGAACATGAACGGCCCGGAGTTCCCAAACTTGTGCCGGCACATCAAATTGGCCATCGTTCTAAAGAAAGAATCCTTGAACTGGATTTTATCAACCAGCCTGTTGGAGACTCTAAAAAGGAAAAAGTGACTTTTGATATCAAGATTGTTATTGATCTTGGTAAACTACCGGACAATCTAATGGGTGTCAAAGTTATTGCGGAAGAAAATGCAGATATTATTTTAATTTAGAAACTATTATAAATCATACAGCAAATGGCAAACAACAGAAATATTTGCATCGCGAAGAATTTATTTGTACCTTGCACTAAATCAAAATGATACGATTAATAATAGCAGACGATCATCCACTCATGCGGGACGGTATAAAAACGATCCTTGCTCGTGAAGAGGATATTGAGGTAATAGATTGTGCCGAAGATGGCACCGAATTACTTAAACTTCTTGAAACGAAGGGGACCGATGTAATCCTTATGGACATTAACATGCCGGGAATGAATGGTATTGAAGCGACAAAACTTATCAGGAAGAAATATCCGGATATTAAAATACTTGCCTTTTCTCAATACGATGAAAAACGTTTTGTTAAGCAACTTATGAAAAACGGGGCTAACGGATATTTGCTTAAAAACTCAGCTGCCGGAGAACTGGTAAAAGCAATCAAGATTATAAACACGGGAGGTGTGTTTTTAAGCGAAGACCTCCCGAATATTTTTGGCGATGAGCCCAAGCCACGTACCAATCATCTTTTCCCCCAACTCACTAAACGCGAGCTTGAAGTACTAAGAGAAATCTGCAAGGAGAAAAATACGGCAGAAATTGCAGAAGTTCTCTATTTAAGCCCCAATACGGTTGAAACTCACCGGTCAAACCTGCTGCTTAAAGTGGGCGTGAGAAACACAGCCGGCCTGGTAAAATGGGCCATTGAAAATGAAATTGTTTAACCTCTAAATAATGAAATGATGGGAAATTACCTACGCAATCTGCATGCACAGTTTTTTGATGATCCGAGTGGCAAGAAAATAAAAGTCTATTTTGAAACCCATATGGATTCTGAATGGAGTTTGATAGACAAAAAAGTGCCTGCACCCGGATCGGTTATTACCGACAATCTGGATTTAGCATTTAACATTAATGAATCAGCCAGTGCAAACACATTTAAAATAACAAGGCATGAGTATATTTTTGAAGTGGACATACCCGCCGGATTTAAACATTTTACCAGTGTGACTCTTTATCACAGCCAGGGGAGTGACCATGATTCGGTAGGAACAGCCGGAGATCCTACTTAAGATAATACTCCGTATAAAATAAACTTTGCGAAGTGGGGTGATTGTAAAAACGATTTAGACATTAAAGTTTTATCCCTTTAATTCGATCAATACATCACATCCCGGATACTATTTGATCAAAATTTGTTCATTCTTTTAAAATAAATTGACTACTATTTATTCAAGCTTAGGTAACATATATGATAAAGTCTAAAAGTCTCTATATTACTCTCATTTTAACCGCCATGCTGGCAACTGCTTTGTATGCCACTCCACAAAGCAAAGGGGTAGATGCAGTTCTCGACAAAGCCAGGTATTATATTGATCATCTTAACTACGACTCGTCTATTCTTTACCTTGATTCAGCTATGGCGCTTACCCGTTCAACAAATGACCGGCTGAATGTAACTTACATAAACAGACTCAAGGGATATGCATATCTGAAAAAGAATCAGTATGATTCGGCTGGCTTTTACCTGGAAAAAGCGAGAAAACAGGCAAAGTTACTTGGTAATGATACAATCCTTGCAACTGCCGAGCTTAACCTGGGATGGGTAAAACATCAAAACGGATTGAGCGACTCAGCCCTCATTTTATACAAAAACGGGCTGAAAATTTATCAAAGCACCGGTGACACTTCCGGAATGGCGACAGCCTATACATTTCTCGCCTATCATTACAATTATTCGGGAGATTTTGATAAAGCATTGAACAATGCGCTGAAAGCAACTTATATCTATAGTAAAAAAGACGAACCCAAACGATATATAAAATCCCTGATACAATTGGGAAATAGTTATGAAAATTTGAAAGATAATGATACTGCTATTGCTTGTTTTAAAAAAGCATATCAACTGAGTCTTGATCATAATTTCCCGAAAGAAGCAACCAGTGCGCTTATTAATATCGCTGTTATTCATTATAATTGGGGAAAGGATTTGGAAGAAAAAAATGACTCTGCCAAGGCAAGGGAAGAATTCAATCTGACAAAAGATTATTTTTTGAAAGCTATTGAATTTAATGACAGTCTTAATAATAAGAAACAACTGGCATTAGTGTACGCTAATATCTCAACCATTTACCGCCGCCTTAACGAAGATCAGAAGGCTATAGAATCAGCACAGAAGTCCATTGACCTTGCAATCGAAATCAGCAATCCCGGAGTACAGTTGCGTGCACTCAATAACCTGGGTATTTGTTATAAAAAGCTTAAAGACTATTCAAGAGCAGAGAGTTGCTACCTTGAAGCTATGGCATTGGCAAAAAAACTTCATTATATGGCAGAGTTATTGAATCTAACCAATAACCTGAGCAATATTTATGAAATAAAAGGGGATTATAAAGAATCCCTGAAATATGCACGTTTAGCTGCTGCCTACCAAGATTCATTGTTCAGCGAAAAGAAGCAGGAACTCATTGAAAAGCATAAAGCTGATTTTGAGATCCTGCATTTAAAAGATCAAAATAAAATTAAAGAGTTGGAGAAGAAGAAGATTCGTTTCCAGCGCAATCTTTCCTATGTCATTGGCGCTGTTATCATCCTTTTATTAATTCTTATACTCTACTTTTTCAGAATGCGTGTCCGCAAGAACCGGATTATCGCAGCACAAAAAATTCAGAAGCTGGAAGATGAGAAAAGACTGATGGCTGCGCAGTCAGTACTGGTTGGCCAGGAAAAAGAGCGCGAACGTATTGCCCGTGAGCTGCATGATGGCATAGGCGTACTGCTCTCAACGGCCAGCATTCATTTTTCGAGTGTTGAGGAACAAACAGATGAGGAAACAGGGAAAATGCTGAAGAAAGCCAACAAACTCCTTAAAGACGCCGGTAAAGAAGTGCGCCAGATTTCCCACAATATGATGCCTGGTGTACTTTCAAAATTCGGCCTCAGAGAAGCAATTGAAGACTTATTTGAAGATGTAGAAGACACCGGCGATCTCGATATTGATTTACAAATAAAGTGTAAGAAAGAACGGCTTCCAGAAAACACAGAGATAATGATCTATCGTGTGATCCAGGAAATGCTTAATAATACTCTTAAGCATGCAAACGCCTCTGCCATCTCCTTATTTGCTGAAAGAACCGACGAGCAGATTATCATAGAGTATGCTGACAATGGCGATGGCTTTGAAATAGACAAACTACCCCAAAGTAAAAGCCTCGGTTTGTCGGGTATCCGCTCACGAATTGATTACCTGGGGGGGCACATAGAATTGACAAGCAAGCAGGGTAAAGGAACCAGGTATTCCATTACAATACCTATCAATAGTAAAAAAGAATAAAATTCTTCCCGGCACACGACACCATTTTGCACATGCGTATAATATTGTTATCTGGCTGATTTCCGCTATTTTTTTAATATCCCCGAATAAGGTTAAAAATTTTTGCTTTTTGTGTCGCACCTTTGTATCACTAATAATCACTAAAAAATTACTAAGATGAAAACAAAAATTCTAGTACTCGCAGTTTTACTGGTTGGAGGTTTACTTTTTACCTCATCATGTACATGTGAAAAAGACAATGCCTTGTTAGAAGACATTGCATCCGCACAATTCGATGTTAAGGATAATTACATTGAAAATCAGCAGCTCATTCACAGAATATCAAATTCTCCTGACCCGTTCATGAATTACACGACGATCTCCTACAATTTACCTGTAGCAGGTTTCGTAGAATTGTCCGTGTCTCACGCAACTTTGTATAAAGAAATTGTACTGGTACGCGAACAAAAAAGAGCCGGCATGCATTCTGTTGGCTTTAATGCAGCCGGAATGCCCTCAGGCGATTATTCTATAGTATTAAGAGTTAATCGTGAGCTTGTCGCTACAGCTTCGGCTGAAAGAGTTGATAATGGTTCAGAATTCATTTTTCCCGATGTAAACTAGAACAACTAAAAAAACCGTATAATTTTTTACCGGTTATACTAAATTCCCTGCTAAAAACTGAGTTCTGCCAGACCCGGCCCACAAGCCGGGTTTTTTGTTTTTACATTTCATCTTAGTCTAGTGGAAAACCACTATTTTTTTTTATCCCTGAAAACCATTAGAAGAATTCGGATATAGTTTACCACCTTCGTAGTACGAAAAAAGAAAAAAAACTCAGATTAAGAATCATGTATGTTGCGCAGGTCAAATTATTCTCTTTTAAACTAACATCTAGCCCACAATCAGTCAATTCCTGACAATAGTTATTTTTCTCAGTGACAGACCTGCTGCCTATGAGCCCGGCCCATTCGGACCGGGTTTTTTTTCTAAAATGAATAAACGTACTTATCTTTTATGTGCTTCGCCGGAACCATTGGCTACAACACTTACTTTTTCGGGGGCACCATAATAATATAAATCACCTGAACCGTTCAGAGAGGCCGACAACTTGTTGACCGCCTGCACCGAACAATCGCCCGAACCCGTGTTTCTGATATCAGCATCCACGGCTTTTAACTGGCGGGCATTTAAGTCACCCGAACCGTTTTGTGTTACCGTCAGCTGAACAGATGAACCACTCAGTTTACTATCCCCTGAACCCGTCATCGAAACACGGCAATTCTCTAATTGCAACTCGTCAGCAAACAGATCGCCCGAGCCGGAAGCAATTACTTGCAAATCGCCTTTCACCCCGGATAAATTCACATCACCTGATCCGTTTATTTTCAGTTCCAGATTTATTACCTGCAAGTCGGCATCCAAATCACCTGATCCGTTTATATTGATCTCTACATCTTTTCCGGGCAGTCCTCCTGTACATTTTATATCACCGCTTCCCGAGTTCTTGATCAAATCTATCCGGCTCATAGTAATATGCACTTCGAAAACTTTTACCATACGGAAGTTTCCTTTGGAGCTGATCTTTAATACTCCGTCTTCAACTTTCGTAATCAGCCTGTCAATTACGTCTTCATCGGCTTTCACCGTAACGGTCGTTATATCTCCCGGCGAAATATAAATATCTGCAAACGTTTCCTGATCTATTCCGGTAAACTCTCCGAGTTGTCGCTGCTGTGTTACCTGAGCTTCAAGGTTCCAGGCCAATGCTGTGATTATTACTGATAAAACTAATGTTAATGATTTCATGGTTACTTTTTTTTGAACTTTGGTTTACTATTTAGTGTTCTTTTTATCTACCTCTTATGACGTTTCCGGCGCACAATAGTTACTATACACTAATGAAAATATTAGTTTTGCCATTCTAAACAAACAACAATATTAATTATTTTTTCTATGAAAAAGCTGAGAATCTACCATTTAGCAATATTATTTATTTTTCTGTTACAACCAACTTCTGTTTTTCCACAATACCAGGAAATTTATAATGCGGTTCAGGAAAAAATTAAATCTGAACTTGAAAGTGGTGTGACCCACATCGGGAATGATTTATTATATACACCTGACAGACTGAATAACTATTACAGTAAGCACAATTACGAGCCTTTGTGGTTTCAAAAAGAAAACAGAGAAGAACTCATTGAGATTATTAGAAACGCATACGTGGAAGGACTCAATCCTACGGATTATCATCTTGAACGCATCGAAGATCTGGAAAATCAGATGACAGGAGGGAATCGCGATATTGATCTGCTCGCTAATCTTGAACTGCTATTATCCGACGCTGTTGTGTTGTATAGTTACCACCTTTTGTGGGGTAAAGTCGATCAGTCAAAAATCCGAAAAGACTGGGATATTCCTGAAAATCCGAAACCTGCAGGTCTCGACAGTTTATTTGCCAATTATAAATACAATAATAATCTTACCGAATTTTTTGAAAGGTTAAAGCCCCGGCATTATATGTATGTACAACTGCGGGAAGGGTTGAAATTATACCGAAATATTGCCGAAAACGGCGGATGGCCTTCCATTCCGGATGGTGAAGTTTTAAAACCCGGCATGACCAACGAACGGATACCCGTAATAAGAGGATATCTGACGGTTACGGGCGACCTGCAGACTGCAGACCTGGTGGAAGACTCTGTTGCCACCTTATTTGATAAAGAACTTGAGCAGGCGGTTAAAACTTTCCAGTTCAGGCATAATCTAAGCCAGGACGGTGTAATTGGAAAAGGCACCCTCGCACAAATAAACGTACCCGTTGAAAAACGGATGGACATGATCCGTGTAAACATGGAACGTGCCCGCTGGGTGTTGCAACAGCTGGAACCTGATTTTCTGGTTGTGAATATTGCAGGTTTCAATATACGCCGTGTGAAAAACGACTCAATAGTATTCTTTTCACCTGTCATTGTAGGGAGACTGCATCACGAATCACCCGTTTTTAAAGGTAAAATGACGTACATTGAACTGAATCCGACATGGACCCTTCCATACTCTATAGCTACGAAGGAAACATTACCCAAATTACAAAAGGACCCATCATACCTGGCAAAGAAAAATATGATCATCATGGACAGAGACGGAAAAAAACTGGACCCGTCAACCATTGACTTTTCGAAATACTCCAGAGGCAATTTCCCTTTTATAATCCGACAAGAGCCAGGGCCGCATAATGCGCTTGGCCAGGTGAAATTTATGTTCCCCAATAAATATTCGGTTTATTTACACGACACACCTGCCCGATCGCTGTTCAGCCGCGAAGACCGTGCTTTCAGTCATGGATGCATCAGGTTGGATAAAAAATGGGAACTCCTGATGAACCTGATGAACGAACCGGATGTGTGGAATATGGAAAAGATCAACGAAATCATTAAAACTGAAAAAACAACACGTATCACGTTACCACAGCCAATCGATATTGTTATACTGTACTGGACTGCCGGCGCTGATAAGGAAGCAAGATTGTTTTTCAACAAAGACATTTACAATCGTGATGAGGCCGTCCTGAAAGCGCTTAACGGACCTGTAACGCTTTAAAGGCTTACTAGCTAACGAATTAACCTGAATGAAAAAAGTTATACTTATTGCAATTTGGTTGCTTGCTGTGCATATTCTGCTGGCAGGCCCTGCCTATCGCGTCAGCTTTCATGTAAAAGTAGGTGATGAGATAACCAACCTGGAACGGTTTAGCTATTTTTTGCTTCCGGGAGATACTCTAGTACTATCCATAGCTGATGACAAGCTGGAGCATTATAGTATATTCAGCCACAACGGAGATCTAATATCCCCGTTGGATGACCAATGGTTTTACATTGCCCCTGAAAAAAAAGGCTATTACAAAGTACTGATTCAAAAACAGGGCTCAGACGAAAACATGCTCTTACAAATTTTTGTTATGGTTCCGGCCTCGAAAATCAGAAACGGATTTTTAAACGGATACAGGATTGGTAACTACCCCAATGATAATTATAAAAATAAAAAGAACTATCAGAATCCTGTTGGATTTATCGAAGTCACTCAGGAAAACAAAGATGTTTACCTGAGTCCCCATTTTCAGTTAAAGCAGTTTTTATGCAAGCAGCAAAGTGACTGGCCCAAGTATGTGGTTATAAAACCCCGTATGCTACGAAAACTTGAACTGGTTCTGGAAGAATTGAACAATGCTGGGGTTAAAGCGAATACGCTCTTTTTAATGAGCGCATACAGGACTCCTTATTACAACAAAGCCATCGGTAATGTGAAATACAGCCGGCACATTTACGGCGATGCCATTGACATATATGTTGACGAAAATCATGATGCTGTAATGGACGACCTGAACAAAGACGGTATTACATCGATGAAAGATGCGGATGTTGTACAAAAAATAATTGAACAAATAGACAGTAACCCTGACAACAAGGAGCTTATAGGAGGAATGGGTAAATACAACAAAAACGCTGTCCATACCTATTTCATTCACATCGACACGCGAGGGTATAAGGCCAGATGGTAACTATATTATAGCTTGTTTGCGTATTATTATTTTTTGGCGGTAACTTAACCGATCTTTTTTTCAGAGCTTGTGCAAGCCAATAAATCGTATTTTTGGCACGTTTTAATTCCCATTGTGTCATGAAAATTAAACCCGGTACTTCAGCAGTTATAAAATACAAGCTCCAGGATGCCAACACGGCAGAAAACATTGATACGCATGCCGAAACAAACCCTGTTATTTTCAATTTCGGCACGAATAGTTTATTTCCGGCGTTTGAAAAAAACCTGATGGGCTTATCTGCCGGAGATTCTTTTGATTTTGTTATTAAAGCAGACGATGCATACGGGCCTGTTGATTCATATGCTGTTTTCGATATTCCGCTGGACACTTTTGAGGTGGACGGTAAAATTGATGAAAAAATGATACAGAAAGGAAATATTATTCCAATGACTGACAACGAAGGACAGAAACATTTAGGAAAAATTATTACTATCCTGAAAGATGCCGTCACTATGGATTTCAACCACCCGCTTGCAGGTAAAGATCTTCGTTTTACAGGTAAGGTTATTGAAGTTAAACTATAAAATTCAGATATTATGAGATTGGCAAAATATGTTGTAATAGCTTTAGTCTTTTTGCTTTCAGGCTGTGTACAGCACAAGGCAAATAAAAAAACAGAAAAAGAACCTCAAAAAGAATTATCTGCAACTAATTCAACGTCAGGTAGTGCAAATGAATACATAGCCCTGAATGATTCCGTGAGAAATGCCCTAATCGTTAGAGGTAAAGACATTGCCAGGAAAACTACATCGGCCTTGCAGAAACACCTTAAAAAAGCTATTAAAGAAGAAGGGCTGGAATATGCCGTAAACTTTTGCTATACAAAAGCTATGGAGTTAACCGATTCTGTTTCCGAAGCCGAATCGGTAACGGTCAGGAGGCTGGCAAAAAAATACCGGAACCCGGTTAATGAAACCGACCCGGAAGAGAGTGAACTTTTTAAGTCGTATATTCTGGAGTGGCTTGGCGGCAGACCGCTATCGCCAAAGATCATTCCCGATAAAGAAGGGCACCCGGTGTTTTATGACCCGATGTATGTTGGTACCGTTTGCCTCAATTGCCATGGCGAGCCAGGTAAGAATATTACACCTGAATTAATGAAAACTATCAGTGAATTATATCCTGAAGACAAAGCAACAAACTTTAAAAAAGGTCAGCCCAGGGGAATGTGGGCTATAACCTTCACTGAGTATAAAGTAAAATAAAGCCAACGGTATTACCTAAAACCACACAGCCATCATGGGTGTTAAATGTATTCATTGCGGAGAAGATTGCGGGAAGCATCCGGTTATGTGGGACGACAAACCTTTTTGCTGTTACGGCTGCAAAACAGTTTATGAAATCCTCAATGCCAAAGAAATGGATCAGTATTATGAGATCCAGCCTATGTCGGGCATTAAAATCGAGCAGGCAGAAGTAGGTGACAAATATGCCTATCTTGATCTGGATGAAATTAGGGAAAAACTCCTTATATTTTCAGACGGAGGCATCAGTAAAGTTGAATTATTCGTTCCTACAATACACTGTGCTTCCTGCATATGGCTTCTGGAAAACCTGGCTACATTAAACCCCGGCATTATCCAGTCGAGTGTTAATTTTCCGGCCAAGACAGTAAATATCACATTTAAAGATAAGGAGATCAGCCTACGGCAGCTTGTCGAATTATTAGTTTCCATTCACTATATTCCAGACATCTCCCTTAACCAACTGGAAAAAAACAAAGGGAAAAATGCTGACCGGGATTTGCTTTTAAAGATTGGGGTTGCCGGGTTCAGTCTTCTCAATGTAATGTTGTACAACTTTCCTGAGTATTTACCCGGAGGCGAACTTCTGGAGACGGAATTTTTACAATATTTTGGCTGGCTGAGTTTCCTGCTCTCGCTTCCTGTGGTTTTTTACAGTGCCAGCGATTATTACCTGTCTGCCTTTAAAGGCCTGAAACACAAAATGGTCAATATTGACGTCCCCATTACATTGGGAATTCTCACTTTGTTCATCCAAAGCTCGTACGATATTTTTACCGGCCGGGGAATCGGTTTTCTGGATTCACTTGTTGGGCTTGTTTTTTTATTGCTCATAGGAAAATGGTACCAGGGAAAAACATACCAGGCTTTGTCATTCGAACGCGACTATAAATCATATTTTCCGGTGGCCGTCACCAAACTGATCAACGGAAAGGAAGTCACCACCCCCCTCAAAAGCGTTAAAAGCGGTGATCACATTATTATCCGTAACCAGGAACTTATTCCTGCCGATGCCAAACTGATGAAAGGGCAGGCAAAGATTGATTATTCCTTTGTAACCGGTGAATCAATCCCGGTTCCAAAAAAAGAAGGTGAACTTATCTTCGCCGGAGGAAGACAAGTTGGCGGAGCCATTGAAATGGAAGTTGTTCACGAAGTGGAGCAAAGCTACCTCACTCAACTCTGGAACCAGGATGAGAAAAAGGCATCTGATCATTCCACACTGAATACCAGGATCAATAAGATTGGCGAATATTTTACGGTAATTATCCTGCTGATAGCTACTATTGCAGCGGTTTACTGGCTGTTTAACAATCCTTCCCTGGCATTGTTTGCTTTCACTTCGGTACTAATCATTGCCTGCCCGTGCGCTCTGGCCCTGACTATACCGTTCACCTTCGGAAGCACTATGCGCATGTTCGGCAGAAAAGGTTTCTATATCAAAAACACCCAGGTGATCGAAGATCTTAACAAAATAGACACCATTGTATTTGATAAA
>Ga0164311_10000835_pt1 | contig 14296 bp, 20 predicted proteins | sample GuaBasSedimGuay2_FD_121796 | JGI IMG/M metagenome (GOLD analysis project Ga0164311, IMG submission 121796) | Subseafloor sediment microbial communities from Guaymas Basin, Gulf of California, Mexico - Guay2, Core 4569-9, 9-12 cm | ecosystem: Environmental > Aquatic > Marine > Hydrothermal vents...
AGAGGAGGGTGTTAGCGGTGTGGGAGGGCACGCGGCTTCCCATGGCCTTAAACATTATGAGGCTGGCTGGCGTACAAGCCTTAGTGGTCCTCGACTCTTCATCCAACCTCAGCGGCATAATTACTGACGCGGACTTGATGAAGCTAAGCGAGGTCGTGTTTAAGGAGAGGGTGTCGAGCTCAGGCATTGTATCGGAAGGGCAGGAGTGGGACTGGGATGTAAGCACGATGATATACATTAGCCGCGGGGAGCTGTCATTGCCTGATAAGCCTGTGTCGGAGGTCATGACTAGGAGGCTGATAACTGCGCTGGAGTTTACCCCGTTGAATGAGTGCGCTAAGAGGATGAGAAGACACGACATAGACCAGATGCCAGTGGTGGACTCTGATGGCAGGCTGGTGGGGATGGTGTACGACCACGCGTTGCTCAAGAGTTTGTTGAAGCAGCCCCTCTAATCAACCGAAGGTGGGCCGCTCCCACTGCGGGCTTCTTTGAGCGTTTTACGCTTTAATGGCCAGCTCACAGAGGTGAGCTGCTGCTCCTAGGGCTAGTGGGTGTAGTAGGTTATCATCGAGCCTAGCGGGGCTCAAAGCCTCAATGACCGTAAATGCAGCGGTGGCTGCAGCTACTTGAGGTAGGGGGTAAAGAGCTGAGAGAGAGATTATCGATACGGCTCCAGCTAACGTGCCTTCCAGCGTCCTCCCCTTTCTAGGGATGGGCGTCTTGCCCAGCCAGGATCCAACGAGGGCTGAGGCCACGTCTCCTACGATCGAGGCTGTGAGGGCTATTACTGCAGGCCAGGGGTTAAAGATAGCGACGGTTATCGACGCGCCGAGGAAGAAGTACAGGTAGCCTGAGGGCGCGTTAAGCTCTCTTTGCCTGGCGAGCGCCTTGAAGGCTGCGTGGAAGGGGAAGAGCTTAGGGTGCTTAAGCCTGAGTGCCTCAAGAATGGCTGAGATAGCTAAGCATAGGGCTAGGCCAGCTAAGACCAGGTCCTTGCCAACGTGCAGGTACGCTATGGGAGCTGCTAGGCCTATTAAATGGAGGAGCTTCCTCGCGGCCTCCTTCTTAACGTTGGCCTCGCCGCCTACCTCTAGCTCCCTCCTTGACTCCTTGGACGACTTCTAAGAGTGCTTTTCCCTCCGTCTGCTCAGCTAGGGTGCCGGTGACGACGATGTCGGCTCCGGCCTCGACGAGGGACTTGGCGGCCTCCTTGGACCTAATGCCTCCCCCGACGATCATGGTTAAGTCGACAGCCTTCCTGACCTCCGACACTAGCTTCGTGGGGAGGGGTTCTTTGGCCCCTGAGCCTCCTTCGAGGTAAAGGAACCTCATCCCCATGTACTGGGCGGTAAGCGCGTAGAGCGCAGCTATCTCAGGTTTATCTCTGGGTATGGGGCGGGCTTGGCCTACGAAGCCCACGGCAGTGTCTTGGCTGAACACGAGGTAGCCCATGGGCAGGGGCTCGAGCCCGTACTTCTTTATGATCGCGGCCCCTATCATCTGGGCGTCGACTATGAAGTAGGGGTTAGAGGAGTTTAGGAGCGACATGAACCAGACGGCGTCTGCGTAGCGGCTCAGCGTCGTCGCGTTGCTCGGGAATATTATGACTGGGAGCCCTGCTTCCTTGACCGCCAGCACGACGTTGTCTAAGAGAGCTTCGGACACGCCTAGGCTGCCTCCGACCATTATGGCAGCAGACCCTGCCTTCGCCGCCTCTTCAGCTAGGGTCCTCGCCTGGCTTGACATCACCCTGTCGGGGTCGATGAGCGTGATGTGGAGGGCTCCATCTTCCTCAAGCCGAGAGCGAAGGTAGTTCTCAACCCTGCCCTGCAAGGTGCACCACTACTACCGCTGCGGCCCCGCCTCTATCTTGCCCTCGTAGTAGAGGTCGACGAACTTGTTGAAGGCGTGCACCTCTTCAAATATCTCGGGCACCTCGATCTCGGCCTGTAGGCCACACGTACCGCATCGGATGAACGCCACCCCCTGCTTCCTATTGAGCTCCACGGTTACACTCCTCGAGTCGCAGTTTGGGCAGCTGAATACCTTGGGTATCCTCTTAGGAGGCCTCTTAACGATCTTCCTCCTGCGCTTCCTTCCTCCCATCCATGTCCCCCCTGACTTAGAGGCCTTAAAGGATTAATAAAGCTGAGGGGCTAAACAGCTCAGGCCAGACATGGGTGAGGTGGAGAGGGTCCTGAGGGAGGCTTTAATGGAGTCTTATCCCTACCTAGCTGAGCCAAGGCGAGTCGAGGCCTTCGTGGATGATCTTATTTCACGTGGCTTAAGCTTAGAGGAGGCGGTAAAGGAGCTTGAGGAGGCCTCTAGGTGTAGGGATCCAGCTAGGCCCCTGTTAGCTACTGACTTAAGGATCTTACTCGGCAACCTTCAACGACTACTCGCGCCTCAAGGAAACTAACTGGTAGGCCACCGCCAACAGCATGGCGAGGACGGCTAGCGCTATGAAGTGAGCTACGCTTAACTGCTCAAACAACCCTTACCCCCTCCGAACCTCGAAGCGCCTCTGCTTAAAGCTAGCGGCACGTAGAGGAGGTCCACATGGCGTAATGGTGGCCCCCTCCAGCGTTTTTAGAAGCAAGCCTGCTGAGCCTCCGCGACGACGAGGTCACAGAATTGATGTAGTGGGGCCGCCAGGATTTGAACCTGGGTCACGAGGGCCCGAGCCTCGCAGTCTACCAAGCTAGCCTACGGCCCCTAGGGGGTCAGTTAAGGAGGGGGTTTTTAGCTTTACAACATAGTAGCGCTTGAAGCCCCGGGCGGGATTTGAACCCGCGGCCAGCAGCTTACAAGGCTGCCGCTCTACCTAGCTGAGCTACCGGGGCATCTTTAAGGCCTAGCTGGGCCATCTTTAACCTGTCGCCCCTCAGCGATGAAGAGGTCCGCGAGTAAGTTTTTTACTAGAGCTCCTCGGCGGCTATTTGAGCCGGGTTCGCCTAGATTGGTAGGGCGCAGGCTTGCTAAGCCTGTACCCCGTAAGGGGTGCGGGGGTTCGAGTCCCCCACCCGGCGTTCCATATGCCCCCGGATAGCCTAGGGGCTGGGGTGGACGCAGTCTGTCGCTGCCTACCATTACGTCATTGCGTAAGGTTTATTGAGGCCTAGCTTCTTGCCCGAGTGAGTTGTCTTCGCCGTTTAAGGTTGTTGACCTATTCTGTGGCGCAGGTGGCTTCTCAAGGGGCTTCCTTGAAGCTGAGTTTGAGCTAGTGGTGGCCTTGGACAACGCTCCTCCAGTGGTTAAGACCTACCACGCGAACTTCCCGTGGGTTAAATTGGTCAACGAGGACGTGAAGGAAGTAGATGGAGGAAGGCTGTTGGAATTAATCGGCGGCAGGCCTGACGTGGTGATAGCTAGCCCTCCTTGCGAACCCTTCACGGCCGCCAATGCGCGGAGGATGAAGGAGCCTTTAGACAGGCTGTACACAGACCCTGTTGGTAGGCTGATGCTTCACGGGATTAGGCTGATAGGGGACCTCGAGCCCAAGGTCTTCGTGATGGAGAACGTCCCTCAGGTAATGGAGGGAGGGCTTAGGAGGGCGCTTATTAAGGAGCTGGCCAGAGTGGGCTTTGAGGAGGTCTACTTCAACATACTGAGGGCTGAAGATTACGGCTCTCCTTCAAGGAGGACCAGGGTCTTTATATCCAATGTGAGGATTAGGCCAAGGCCCGTGGCCTTCAAGGTCACGGTCGCGGAGGCCCTCGAGGGGCTCCCTGAACCTGATGGCGAGGTCCCAAACCATGAATACGTGCCAATGTCGCCGAAGAAGTATAGGAAGGCTGCGAAGCTTAGGTGGGGCGGGGCCTTGGTTAGGTACGAGGGCTACGGTAGAAGGATCTACACGAACTGGGTTAAGCTACATCCATTCAAGCCCTCGCCCCCCGTGTTAGGGAACTCCCGATTTATCCACCCTTTTGAGACGCGGCTGCTTACCGTCAGGGAGCATGCTAGGTTGATGGGCTTTCCTGACGACCACGTCTTCCTTGGTGGGAAGGAGTCCCAGTTCGACATGGTGGGGGAGGCCGTGCCCGTACCCCTCGCTCGGGCCATAGCCGCTTACATTGCAAGGCTTTTAAGGAGCGGCCAGGCCTAAGCATGGGGCGCTAAACTTGTCTGGGCTGTTGATGGATAAGGTGGCGGTGATCCTCCATGGAGCCCACGGAGTCGAGGTCGTTAAACAGCTGGCTAAGGTTACCTTCGGCTTCGGCGCTGGACTCTTCGTGCTCTCTAAGCCTACATCGGCTGCTGCTCAGACTGCAGTACCGGAGGTAGGTAAGCTCGCGTTTAAGCAAGGGAAGGGCTTCCTTGTTGTCCCAGACCTAGCTGATGTCCAAGAACTTCTCTCCCCCTCCCTCTCGCTGTTCTTTGTTGAAGGAGAGAAGGGGGAGGCGTTTAGCGAGGACGAGGTCTTAGGTGCGTTGAGACAGGGCTACGTGGCAATGTTCTTCTCGGCTTCTGAGCCAGGTTTTTCATTAAAGGAGCTTGAGAGGGGCAGGCCCGTAAACTTAAAGCTGCCGGGCGAGGTTGGCTGCGTAGCTACGGCCTCGATAGCGCTTTTTAAAGTATGGAGTAAAATAGCTACTGCCGATTCTTCCTAAGCTCCTTTTCGAGCTTGGCTATCTTGGCCTCGAGAACCTTGACCGTCCTCTCATTATCGTAGGTCTCGAGCTGCTGTCCACAGCTAGGACACCTAAAGTACGTCTCGATGGCCTCGTCGAAGCTTAGGAGCACGCCTTCACATTGAGGACACTTGTAGAGGTTGCATCCCTTCTCGAACTCGAGCCTCTCCTTTAGCTTCCTCAGCACCTGCCTCTTCTTTAAGAGCGCTAGGCCCTCGATGCCATCCTTATTCAACGTCCAATAGTAGGTGTACCACCCACTGTTCTCATCCCTCACCTTCTTGTAGGTCATTAACTGGTTGTCGAGAAGACTGTACAGGATTTTCCTGACTTGGTTGAGCTTGAGGAGTGTCTTCGACGCTATCACTTCATCAGTGAGCCAGCTCTCGCTTAGCAAGACGTGGGCGACCTTAACTGCGTCGGGGCCAGCTATCTGTGCAACTATGCTTAGTATTATGTCATCTAGGCTCTTCTCACCGCTTCCAGCCATCTCCTCGCTCCCTTTTCTTCACAGTTCTCTACGTTGATGTAGTGCCCCTCCTTAATATATGCTGCTTCAATAGACTCTATAACGCCACCGAGTCTATCTACCTTATTGACCCGTCAACCTAACGACCTTCTTCCCCTTGGGCTGAGGGATTACCTTCAACCTTGCTCCTTGAAACTCCTTCTTGAACTCCTCGCCCCTCCATAGAAGGTGTAGGAACATGCATAGCGCCGCGACCTCGCTGTGCGGCTGACTTGTCACTGAGACGTTGTACGTGGCTAGCTCGTAGATCTCCCTCGGCTGCTTCTTAGCCCCAACCACTACTAGCTTGTCCTTGCCGCTCCTCCTTATCTCGTCTACCACGTCGATTACGGGGAGTCCGTACTGCGTTAAATGTACAACTTCCCCTCCTTGTGAGAGCCAGTCCTCCACGACCCTTCTCCAAGGAAGCCCTGTCTGAATGAAGAAGGGTCCTCCCCAGTTTTCCACCACCTTCTTAATGGTGGTCTCGAGTTTTTCATCGACGATGTCCGAGACTATTACGCCGTCAGCTCCGAAGGCTCTAGCGGTTAAACATACATGGGTCGTCACGCGCTGATCCCTGGATATTCGGTGCCCCATTCTAAGCACTACTACTCTCAAGGCATGCTCACCCTCTCCTCCATACTACTTATATTAAGGCTCACCCCGTAGGCATTGAATGTCCGCGGTGCTTGTTGAATGCCAGGACCCAAATCAGCCTCCTAGGATAGACGAGCTCGAGACCTTAGCTAGGAGCAGGGGGTACTATGTTGTAGGCAGGCTCGTACAGCGTAGGAGCAAGCCGGATCCAGCGTTCGTTATTGGGAGGGGTAAACTAAAGGAGCTTAAGAACATGGTTAAGGGGCTCGGGGCTGGCAATGTGATCTTCGCGAACACGTTGAAGGCGGGGCAAGCGTTTAGGATTAGGCGGGAGCTTGGGTGGGAGATCAACGTCATCGACAGGAACTTGTTGGTGCTGGAGATCTTCGAGCAGAGAGCTATGACCAGGGAGGCCAAGCTGCAGATAGAGCTTGCTAGGCTGAGGTACACGCTTCCATGGGCTAGGGAGTTCGTTAGGTACCGAAACCTCTACGGGGAGCAGGTGGGCTTCGGTGCGATGGGCGAGTACCTTCACAGGATCTACGAGTCTAGCGCTAGGAGGAGGATCAAGGTCCTTAAAGAGGAGTTGGCGAAGGCCAGGTCTAAGACTTTAAGCAGGGCGCTTAAGAGGAAGGAAGCTGGGCTGCCCATAGTCTCGCTCACGGGCTATACCCAAGCCGGCAAGACCACGTTGTTCAATCTGCTTGCCTGTGAAGCTAAGCCCGTGGGGCTGGGGCCCTTCACAACCCTCTCTACCTTCGCTAGAAGGGTGAGGCTCCTCGACCTAGACGTGATCCTCGTCGACTCAATAGGCTTCATCGAGGACTTACACCCACTGATTTTAGATGCCTTCTACGCGACCCTTAGCGAGCTCGGGTCATCGGACGTGGTGGCCTTGATCGTGGACGCCAGCGACCCACTTGAATTAGTGGAGCGCAGAGTCTCGACCTGCAAGGGTGTTCTCTACCGGGTGGCTCCGGGGGTACCTATTGCAGTAGTTCTCAATAAGGCAGACTTGGTTGACGAAGCCTCCCTTAAGGAGGCCTCGAAGACTGTGTCGAACCTACTGCCCTCCTCCCCTATTGTCTCGGTGAGCGCCCTCTACGGCGTCAATGTCGAGGAAGCAGCCTCGATGCTGAGGGACTTGTTAATCAAGCAGGGATGGAGGCCTGAGCCTTTATAGCTAAGCCTTGGCTCAGCATACGCGGGGCTTACTTTGCGCTGTGAGATATGCGGCAGGATCATTCAGGGACAACCGCAGAGGGTGATCGTTGACACGGCCACCCTCTTGGTGTGTAGCCGCTGTTCACGCTACGGCGTGCCTGCGCCCAAGACGAGCAGGGCGCCGCGCGCCTCGTTAAACGTAAGGCCTCTGCCTGCCTTGAGACCCAGCGAGCCTCAATTAGAGGTAGTCCCTGACTACGACGTTAAGGTGAAGAAGGCGAGGGAGGAGCAAGGTCTCACTCAAGAAGTCCTAGCGAAGCTGGTGGGCGAGAAGCTTTCTGTGATTAAGAGGATCGAGATGGGGAAGCTAAAGCCTTCGTTGGACCTAGCTAGGAAGCTTGAGAAGGCCTTAAAGGTGAGGCTGGTGGAGGAGCCCAAGACCGCCAAGCCCATCCAGCAGCCTAGGCCTAGGCTTGAGTTAACCTTAGGAGACGTGGCCGTGATTAAGGACAGTGGGAGGAAGGAGGTGGAGTGAGTGAGTTAAGAGAGCTTTTAGGGCTGAGGAAGGTGAGGGCGGTAGCCGACTATCAGTTCGGACGAGGGGTTGGGGTCCAGCTCTTCCCAGATGGCGTCGAGCTGACTTTTTCCCCGAGGACTGGGAGGGTTAGGCACGTCTACCTCGAGGGCCGGCTCTTAGCTACAGTACGTCCAAGCGACGGCCTTCTAGCCCTAGCCATCGATGGGGCTAGGAGGTTGTTGAAGCACCTCCCACCTCCAAAGATGAGGGTGATTGTCGAGAGAGGCCAGCTCCTCGTAGCTGAGGGGAGGGACGTGAAGGCTCGCTGGGTTAAGTACGCAGACCCAGACATCAGGCCCGGCGACGAGGTGCTGGTCGTCGACGCAGCCGATAGGCTCCTAGCAGTGGGCAAAGCAGTGTTATCCGGCGTGGAGATGTTAAGCTTTAAGGTCGGCTTAGCTGTAAAGGTACGTAGGGGGGTGGGTCGTGAGGAGGCTGAGCCCAAGGGAAGTTAGGAGGCTAATGCAGAAGATGGGGATGGAGGTGGAGCCGCTGGAGGGCGTTAAGGAGGTCGTCTTTAAGCTTGAGGGCCGATCTCTTGTCGTAAAGGACCCTCAAGTATCGGTGGTGAGGATGGCTGGCCAGTCCATCTATCAAGTATTAGGAGAGGCAGTTGAGGTAGTTGAGGGTGTAGAGGAGCTCGAGGTCTCTGAGGAGGATGTCCAGTTGGTAGCCTCGCAGGCAGGGGTTAGCTTAGAGGAGGCTAGGAGGGCTCTTAAGGAGTCTGGCGGTGACTTAGCCAGGGCCATCCTTATGTTGAAGGCGGAGGCCTAGCGCTTCTCCCGCCTGCTCTTCAAGATCCTGATCCTAAACACGTCCTCCCTGGCCCTCTCGTCTAGGTAGAGCTCTATGTACTTAATGGCTCTCTCAAACCTAGGTATTATCACCGTCTCCAAGGCGTTGACCCTTCGCTTAGCCTTCTTGACCTCCTCAGCCAAGCCTCTTATGGAGGCCTCGACCTCCGCGAGCCTAATAATTGAGGCGAGGGCCTGCTTAAAGGCCGCCACGGCTTCATCTAGGCTGCTACAGGTGTCAGTGAGGCTATAGGTGGGGCTCTTAGAGTCAACTACCTCAGTTAGCGTTAAGGTGGGGACCTTCACACCCATGACGCTGCGCAGCCGAAGCTTAACGTCGTACTGAGGAGGGGTTGACGAGGCGAGCTCAAGCATCTTCAATGAGCCTATCTCCATCTTGGCCTTGGACAGCCTGCGGTAAGCTTCAGTCATGCTCTGCTTAACGCTCTCCCTCAGCGTCCTATACTCTCTAAGTACCTCAAGGAGCTCCATGACTAAGGCGTCGCGCTTCTCCTTCAATAACGATAAGCCCCTCTCGGCCAGCTTCTTCTTCCTCCTTAAGGCGATGAGCTCCATCCTCGTTGGCTTAAACTCCAAGCCCCCAGCGCTCAAGGAGTCCACGCCCCCTGAAGCCTGATACAGTCTCCTATTAAGCACTTAGGGAGGCCTAAATAGGCTAGGCTTAAATAAGGCCTTCAAGCTAGGTCTCTCACAATAAGATTAAGGGAGGTGGAGCGTGGATGGTGAAGTTTAAGCAGACGGAGGAGGTTCTCAAGTTAATGGGCGACAGGGAGAGGGTGCGCAACATAGGTACGCTGGCCCACGTAGACCACGGTAAGACGACGACCAGCGACAGCCTGCTCATGGCTGCTGGGATGCTGTCGCCTAAGGTGGCTGGGAAGGCGTTGGCGCTCGACTACGTGGAGATAGAGCAGAGCGTGGAGGGCCTCCTCCACGCGCTCAATTACGTCAGATGACCGTTAAGGCCGCCAACGTCTCCCTCTACCACGAGTGGAGAGGAAAACCCTATGTAATTAACTTAGTCGACACGCCCGGCCACGTGGACTTCACAGGCCACGTCACCCGCTCGCTGAGGGTCATGGACGGGGGCCTGGTGGTATGCGACGCAGTCGAGGGGGTCATGACCCAGACGGAGACCGTGTTACGCCAGAGCCTGGAGGAACGTGTTAGGCCTCTCCTCTTCATAAACAAGGTGGACAGATTAATCAAGGAGCTTAAGCTAACGCCCAGCGAGATCCAGCAGCGCTTCATCGACATAGTGAAGGACTTCAACTCTCTCATAGAGCTCTACGCTGAGCCCGAGTTTAGGAAGGCCTGGAAGGTGGACTTCGCCAAGGGCCAGGTGGCCTTCGGCTCCGCCCTCCATAAGTGGGGGCTCACAGTGCCCATTGCTCAGAGCAAGGGCTTTAGGTTCTCTAACATCATCGACGCCTACGAGAAGGGCTACGTCGATGAGCTGGCTAAGGAGGCGCCTCTCTATGAGGCCATCCTCGACATGGTAGTCGAGCACGTGCCCAACCCTGTGGAAGCTCAGAGATATAGGATACCTAAGCTCTGGAAGGGCGACTTGGACGGCGAGGTGGGCAGGGCCATGTTGAACTGCAACGACAAGGGGCCTACGGTGATATGCGTGAGCAAGGTAGTGTCCGACCCTCACGCTGGGCTCGTTGCCACGGGGAGGGTCTTCGCCGGCACGGCCTACACGGGCGAGGATGTCTACCTAGTAATGGCCAGGGACGACGGCAAGATCCAGCAGGTCGGCCTCTACATGGGCCCCTACCGAGAGGTCTGCGACCGGATAGTGGCTGGCAACATAGTGGCCATGCTGGGCCTAGACAAGGCTAGAGCCGGTGAGACGGTGGTCGATGCGTCGCTGAAGGGGACCATGGTCCCCTTCGAGAGGCTTAGGTACATAAGCGAGCCTGTGGTGACCATGGCCATCGAGCCCAAGAACACTGCGGACCTCCCTAAGCTGGTGGACGCCCTGAGGAGGATGGCTATAGAGGACCCGACGCTACACGTCAAGATCAACGAGGAGACAGGCGAGTACCTCATTGCAGGAATGGGACAGCTACACTTAGAGATAGCTTTATGGGACCTTCAACAGAGGACCGGGGGTCTCGAGGTCATAACTTCGCCTCCAATAGTGGTGTACAGGGAGACCATTAGGAAGTTGGCTGGGCCCTTCGAGGGGAAGAGCCCGAACAAGCACAACAGGGTCTACATTAAGGTCGAGCCCTTAGACAAAGCCACCATGGAGCTCCTCGAGCGCAACGAGGTCTACGATGGACAGGATTGGAGGCTTAGGGCTAAGATCTTGAGGGAGAAGGCTGGCTGGGACTCAGATGAAGCTAGGAACGTGTGGGCCATCGACGAGCACCTCAACATGTTCATTGACTTAACAAAGGGCCTCCAGCACCTAAGGGAGGTTAAGGATACGTTGATCTCAGGCTTCCACTGGACGATGGCCGAGGGCCCTCTATGCCATGAACCCATGAGGGGGGTCAAGGTGGTGCTCGTCGACGCTCAGATTCACGAGGACCCAGCTCACAGAGGCCCAGCTCAGATGATGCCTGCTTTGAAGGATGCTATCATGTGCGGCTTCCTCTCAGCTAAGCCGACGTTGCTGGAGCCCATAATGAGAATTGAAGCGAAGTGCCCGCCCGACTACATCTCAGGGCTGACGAGGGTGATCATAACTAGGAGGGGCAAGATAATGAGCTTGGAGACCGCGGGCATGTTGATGACGCTGAAGGGCGAGATACCGGTGGCCGAGACCTTCGGCCTGGCTAACGAGATAAGGAGCGCCACCGCAGGTAGGGCCTTCTGGGCGTTAGAGGTACGTGGCTGGGAGCCTGTGCCTGAAAGCATGTTACACCAGGTCGTAATGAAGGTGAGGGAGCGCAAGGGCTTGCCCAAGGAGATACCGAAGCCAGAGGACTTCATGCCCAGGTAGCCTACATCATCTTCTTGAGCAGCTCGTTGATGGAGACTCCACGGTACCCTAGCTCCCCTCCAGCGCCCAAGGGCTTCTTGACGCTTTTCTTGAAGCCCCCGCTAGGTGGATGGAGCCTGAACACGGGCTTCAAGCCAGGCAGGTCCTTAAGCCTGACCTTGCCTTCCAGCAGGGCCTCAGCTAAGCCCTCAAGGCCTTCGAAGCCCAGCTTCTTGGCATAGTCGTCGGTGACCGGCTTATTGCCCCTCAGCCTTCCTCGCCTTCTCAATAGCGCCGTCAAGGTCTCCTGGTCGACTTCACCGTAGGTTATGTAGCCTGAGGCCTTGAGCAGCATGCCCTTATAGCTAGACGTGTCCTCTACGAGCGTGGCGTGGTTGACCTTATGCAGCCTCAACATCTTCAGTGTAGCCTCGACATTCTCAGGCACTCCTACTACCCCTCTTAGCCTCACGACAGCCAGCAGCTTAGACATGGCTACACTGCCCACTGAGCAGCCGTCTTGACCTTATAAGTCTGCTTGAGGGCCTCGTACACTGCCTTCGCGAAGTTAGCGGCTGTCCTCGTCTCTCCCTTCGTCCTCGTCCACACGTCCTTGATCCCCGCGAGCCTCAACACCATCTTCCCTACATCTCCCGCCGCGAGCCCCGTCCCCCTAGGGGCTGGAATCAAGGTGACCTCTACACTCCCAGCCTTGCCGACCACCTTAAACGGCACGCTGTGTGGTTGACCACACCTACACTCCCAGCTACCACATGCCCTCCTAACAGGTATTAGGTTTAGCTTGGCGTCGACTATGGCCTTGTCTATGGCGTTGCGCATCTGCTTAGCCTTAGCGCTCCCGATCCCTATGTAGCCGTCTCCATTGCCTACTGCCACGACCACCTTGAACCTCGAGAGCTCGCCCGCCTACGGCTGCTTAGGCAGCTGCCTAAGCAGTGTCCGTCTGTTTCTGGACTAGGCTCACGTCTATTATTTCGTGGTTAAGCCCAGGTAGGAGGGAGTCTACGATCTCAGGCTCTCTTATTGGCTGGTTCATGGCGAACACCTGGTCTATGCTGGTTATGAGGCCTTCCCTCACCATCCTACCGATGGAGGTCTTAGGCACCCATAGATCTAAGGGCTGCACCACTTTCCCACCTCCTCATGGAGTCGAGGTATGCATGAAAGCCTAGGTCTCCCTATAAAACCTTACGGCTATCGACGCAGGAGCTACCTAGCCTGCGCGGCCGTCTTCTTGAGCCTCTCCAAGCATTCTTCGAAGTGTTCGCTCAGCTCCTCGGGCCGTAGCCCTCGCTCTAGGTACTTTGAGAACCTGCGTTCATAGAGCTCGGGGTCTTGGTCAAGGAGCATCTTGGCGTAGTTCTCTACGTGTTGGCCCTTGATCCTTTCTTCGCTTGGGAGGACCTCCTCTCCGTGTGGTACCTTGAGCCCTGCGTCCAAGGCCCCCTTGAGGGCTGCGAACACCACGCTCCCCTTAACTGGGCGGTGGAGCCCTATATGTAGGACTGCCTCCTCGACGCTCTCCTTTAACGCCTTCAACCCGATCAAGTAGCCGACGAGGTACGCTGCCGAGCTGTTCTTCGTGGACGCCCTCCAGCCGTGTTTCTTCACGAGCTCGATGCTGGTGGCTGAGACTATGACCTCGTCCCCTCTAGGCCTTGGCTTAACTAGCTGGGCTATTACGTGCCTACTCGTCTTCCTCACGACCAATAGCGGCTTCCTCGATAGGAGGAGTTTCCTCCTCAACCTATAATCAGTGATGCCCTGCCTCCTCCTCCTGAAGGGGACCTTATAGAGCGGCCCTCTAGCCATGTCTGCCACCTATGGAAGGGCCCTCGCTAACCCCTTCTCCTTTATGTAGGTCTTTAGCTGGGCCTTGCTTTGAAACACCCCGCTCTTAACCATGACGTAGAGCCTCCTATACGTCGACCTCGTTATTATACGCCTCCTTCTAAGGTTGGCTAAGACCCTCCTTAAGGCCCTGACCCTGGCTATCCACCGCCTCTTCTTGTCGACCGCAGGCCCCTTACGGCTTCCAGGCCCCTTTCGAAGGCCCTTCCTGCGCTGTCGATGGGCCTTCCTCCACCTTCCACGCGAGACGCCCTTGACAGGCCTCGCCTTCACGACTCCGTCCTTAACGAGCTTCCTCACGTCCTCCTTGGTTATGGCCATGGAGGCCCTGTCCAGCTGCTCAGGGTCAACCCACACCCTATTTACGCCTACGCCTAGGAGCTCCGCCGCCATCTTCTTAACCGAGTCCAGGGCCGACATGGTGTGGCTCACCTAGGCGGGTTTAAGACCCTCAACTTCAGCTTAGCAGCCTCTTCAACTACCTCGAGCTTCTTCCTCCTACTTAGCCCACTTGCTATGCGTACGCAGTGTCTTCGAGGATCGAGGCCTACGAGTTCTTGGACTGAGTATACGAGGACCTCCACTAGGCCGCAGGGATGTAGTCCCCTTACTTTTTTTGGGTTGCGGTGGCCCACCTTTACCTTTGCTGGGTAGCCTCGGCGCTCGATCCGGATCTTGTTGTCCAGCCCCCTGGGCTTCCTCCAGGAGTCCTTTATCCTAACCAGCCCCTGCACGTTCATCCTGATGAACTTAGGCCTACGCTGATTCATTAATCTCCTCAGCTTGAGGAGCCTCCTCAAGTCAAGCCCACCTCTTTACGGTACACGTAGATCCCATCCATGAAGACTCTCGGGTCGTAGCCCTTGGACTTCGTCGCCAGCTCTATGTTTGCTGCCGTCTGGCTGACGGCCTCTAGGTCTATGCCGCTGACGACCACGTCGTCTCCCTCCACCTTGACCTTGACCCCCTCTAGGACCCTGGCCACCCTCTTCTGCTTCTCACCCTTGAAGTTCTCCACTACGACTCTGTCTCCTTCAACCTTAACCGAGAGAGGAAAGTGCGAGTAGATGACCTTGAGCCTGTAAGTGAATCCCTTGGTGACGCCGGTTATTAGGTTCTCGATGTGTGAGGCTATAGTGCCCACCAGCGCCCTCCCCCTCCTTCCCTTAAGTCTTGAGGTGACTACTA
>Ga0164311_10000836_pt1 | contig 14294 bp, 13 predicted proteins | sample GuaBasSedimGuay2_FD_121796 | JGI IMG/M metagenome (GOLD analysis project Ga0164311, IMG submission 121796) | Subseafloor sediment microbial communities from Guaymas Basin, Gulf of California, Mexico - Guay2, Core 4569-9, 9-12 cm | ecosystem: Environmental > Aquatic > Marine > Hydrothermal vents...
GAATTGTTTTGCGCTATAGTTTTCTACTCCAACCCATAAGCCCGCCTTCTTCCTCTTCCTACTCTTTGCGTATTCTATGGCTTTCTTCACAAGCATTCTTCCTACACCTTTCCCTCTAAAGTTTGGGTGAACAAACAGTTCGTGGATTTCTCCTACTCGGCTTCTTTCGAATGGACTGAACCAGTTTGTGTCACATGCAACAAAGCCAACTGGTTCTTCCAGTTCCGCTATGAAAAAGCCGTTTGGATCCCTTGAAAGCAGCCACTTAAAATATCGTTTTATGTCCCTTTCTTTAGTGTAGGCGTATTTTTCGAGTCCCCTGTAGGCCTTATAGTATAGTCTAACAAATACGTTAATGTCGTTAGCTTTCACATTTCTGATTTTCACATTGAATGCTTTTATCCTAGAAATTTAAAAATCCTCTTTATGGACACGCTTTCAATTCTTAAGGCTCTAGTCGGAATAGAGTCTCCTTCAGGAAAGGAGGAAAAGCTGGCAAGGTATGTTCTTGCATATTTAAGGGAACTCGGCTACGACGCCTTTATTGAGGATTTGAACGTTCTTCTTTCGCCAGAGAAAGACTTCATTGTAACTACTCATCTCGATACGTTTAGGGTTTTGGCTCCATTCCATTTTGACGGCGAATATGCTTATGGAACTGGAGTTTGTGATGCAAAAGCCAGCATAACTGCCATTCTTCTAGCCCTAGAAAGAATAGAGAAGCTTAATTTTGGAGTAGCCCTCTTCTATGATGAAGAAGAAGGTGGAAAAGGTTCAGAAAACTTCTGCAGAAGATACAAGCCTAAAAAAGCCTTGGTCATGGAACCAACAAATCTGACAATCGCGAATGTTCAGTATGGCGGATTAGAATTGAGAATGAAAGTTAAAGGTTTAGCGGCGCACGGCGCTAATCCAGAGAAAGGAGAAAACGCCATAGAAAAATGTATCGAAATGATAAATGAACTGAAAAAACTTAAAGACGCAGTTGCTTCGGTTCAGTTTATAAACGGTGGAAATGAGGAAGACTATGTAGTTCCGGATATTTGTGAAATGCGTGTCGAATTTTTGTTTAAACCCGATGTAAGAGCGGAGAGGATTATGGAGAAAATTAGGGAAATATGCTTGGACAGAACAGAGCTTACCGTTAAAGAGATTTATGACGGGTTTATAAGTGGTGACGTAGCTAAACTTGTTGAGCAAGCTGTGAAAGAGGCTGGATTAAAGGTGATTTTTTCTGAAATGCCTTCTTGGAGCGACGCTGTAAACCTACATTATTTGGCTAACTGCGATACGGTATCGTTTGGGCCGGGGCAACTTCACCTTTGCCACACTCGAAATGAGCATGTAAGGCTTAGAGACATAGAATTGGCCGCTAACGTCTTGATTGCATTAAACAGTTTGCTTTGATAATTAGCTTTAAATTTCGGAATCCGCATTCATAATAATCCTTCAAATGCTGGTGAAAACATGTCCAGACCTGTAATTGTTGTGCATGGTGGAGCCGGAACATGGCATCCGGAAAGGCAGTCGCCAGGCATTAAAGGGGCTAAAGAAGCAGCTCTTGAAGGGTTTAAAATACTGAAGGCTGGCGGAAGTGCCCTCGACGCAGTTGAGGCCGCTGTAATGTCTTTAGAAGATAATGAAGTCTTTAATGCTGGTAGAGGCTCAACCCTCACCATAGACCAGCGAGTGGAAATGGAAGCCTCCATAATGGATGGAAAAACCTTAAAAGCCGGAGCTGCTGGCTTGCTTAGAGACATTAAAAACCCGGTGAAATTGGCTAGAATCATAATGGAGCACACCGACTACGTTTTTCTGGTTGGCGAGGGAGCAGAAAAACTCGCTGAACTTTTCAACCTAGAGAGAGCTAATCCAATTACGGAGCTTAGGCTGAAATACTGGAAAAACTTGAAGGAGAAACTTTTGAAAGGCGAAGTTAATTATCTTCCAAAACTTCATAAACTCGTTAAGGAGAATCCAAACCTTTTTGTTTATGAAACTGTGGGCGCTGTAGCTTTGGACAATGAGGGAAATGTCGCGGCTGCGACATCGACTGGAGGAATGACCCTGAAGCTTCCCGGAAGGATAGGTGATTCTCCCCTTATAGGATGCGGCAACTATGCTGACAATGAAAGCGGCGCCTGCTCAGCAACTGGTATAGGAGAAATTGCCATCAGACTTGTACTAGCTAAAACAGTCTGTGAATACATGCGAAGTATGGATGCTCAGACCGCAGTTGAAGAAGCCATTAAACTCGTGAATAGGCGAATAGCTGGTCAAGCCAATTTTATGGGCTTAATTGCGGTGGATACTAAAGGAAACATCGGTGCCGCGCATAACTCTCCCAACATGTGCTGGGCATACATGAAACCCAACATGGACGAGCCGGAAGCAAGTCTAACAGCTAAGCTGATTAAACAATAAATCGCGTGAGTTATAGCGAAATGCTTAAAAAACCCATATGTTCCTTCAGTGAATTGGCCGACGAGACCATACATGCCTTGCCGGGGGTGTAAGCTGATGTTTGAGGAAGAGGAAGAATGGGAAGAGGACTGGGAGGAAGAAGACTGGGAAGAAGAGGAAGAATGGGAAGAAGAAGAGGAATGGTAAATAACATAACCTTTAGATTAAAATCCCCTATTTATTACGAAAATTTTAGAATCATCTTGTTTTTTGGGCTTTAACATAATAATCGTTAACCTTGTTTATCTTTCCCCTCGAAATCATCTCCTCCAAAATTTCATTAAATACGCCAATCGGAAAGTTTACGCCGTAATTTTCCCTGAATCCTTCAGCAATATCTCTCACTCTCCACTTTTCATCTGGCTTATCGTTGATTAACCTCATTGTAAGGTTAATCATGTCTTCAGTAAAGTTCCATGGGTACATGTACCATGTCCACTCCTTGACTTCGTCAACATAATAATCTGGAATTATCATAGATGTCGCGGGTATCACCTGCATCGTAGCTGTCTTCAGCTCTTCTGGCTTACATTTTTCTGCAACATGTTTGCTGGCTAATACAACGCTTTTGCCCGTGTCAGCTATGTCGTCGACGATAAGGACTTTACGGCCGCTAAGGTCATAGTCAAATGGATATTTTATGGTCGCTTCTTCCTTATGTTTTCCAGTCTCAATCCAATGCTCAATTTTTATGCTAAGCAAATCAACTACGTCGAGATAGTCGCAGAGCAATCTAGCGGGAACAAAGCCTCCTCTCGCTATTGCAATTATCACATCGGGCTTGAATCCCGACGACCTTATTTTCTGAGCGAGACTTCTGCTCCATTCAACAACTTCGTTCCAGCTTACGACTTTTACTGGCATTTTCTTCGGCATCGCCAAACACCGCCTATAGATTTTACATCCATAAGCTTATTTGTTTTAGCCTAAAGCATAATAATTCTAAACATTCCATAAAAGATGGATGGAGGTCTAAAATGTCAAGTGAAAAAGCTGAAATAGGTATTATAGGCGGCTCCGGCCTTTACGACCCATCCATGTTCGGTCAAATTAAAGAAGTTAAAATGTGCACGCCATACGGTGCACCTTCAGACTCAATTTTCCTAGGAGAATTTAAAGGAAAAATCATCGCCTTCATTCCCAGACATGGTAGGGGGCACAAGTTTCCTCCCCACAAGGTTAATTACAGAGCCAACATTTGGGCTTTCAAAGAACTCGGCGTAAAAAGAGTTTTAGCAGTATCAGCGGTGGGAAGCCTTAGAGAAGATTATGCTCCGGGAGACATAGTCATCATCGACCAGTTCATAGACTTTACAAAAAGAAGAGATTACACATTCTATGATGGCGGAAGAGCCTGCCATGTATCCTTGGCGGACCCGTTTTGTCCCCAACTTAGGGAAATCGCCATAAAGACCCTTAATGATTTAGGCATGAAATTTCATGATAAAGGCACCTACATATGTATAGAAGGCCCCAGGTTTTCGACAAGGGCGGAGTCTAGACTCTTTAAAAGCTGGGGTGCAGACGTTATAGGAATGACTCTTGTGCCGGAGGTTAACCTCGCTAGGGAGGCTGAACTATGCTACTTGTCCATTTGTTTGATTACGGACTACGATGTTTGGGCGCCTAAGCATGTAACCGCGGAAGAAGTCGCTAAGGTTATGGCTGAGAACGTCAATAAAGCCAAAAAGCTTCTAGCCGAGCTGATACCGCGAATTTCCATGGAAAGAAACTGTAAATGCGGAGAAGCATTAAAAGAAGCATTAATATAACTCTTACATTCTCTTACGCCTTTTGTAACGAGCCAGTTAAATAGGTTCTTATCCAATTACGTTTGGGATTTAAATGGAAAACTTCAAAGTTAAAGACCTAGATCTCGCGTCAAAAGGCGAACTGCTAATCGAATGGGCCTCCATGCATATGCCAGTTTTAGGTAAAATAAAAAAGCGATTTGAAAGAGAAAAGCCTCTTTCGGGACTGACTATCGGCGCATGTCTACATGTAACCAAAGAAACAGCGGTTCTTGTAGGCACTCTCATGGCGGGAGGAGCAAAAGTTGCTCTCTGCGGCTCAAATCCACTGTCAACCCAAGATGAAGTTGCAGCTGCTTTAGCACAAAAAGGCGCTAAAGTTTACGCGTGGCGTGGAGAAACAACCGAAGAATATTACTGGTGTATAGAGCAAGTGATAGCTCATGAACCAGACATAACCATGGATGACGGTGCAGACCTTGTAAGCACAATTCACGCGAAAAAACAAGAGCTTTTACCGAAAATAAAAGGAGGAACCGAAGAAACAACAACTGGAGTTAACCGGCTGAAAGCTATGGAAAAGAGGGGAGACCTAAAATATCCAATAATAGCCGTCAACGACGCTTACACCAAATTTCTTTTCGACAACAGGTATGGAACTGGCCAAAGCACAATAGACGGAATCTTAAGGGCTACAAACATACTTTTGGCTGGAAAAAATTTTGTTGTCTGCGGTTATGGATGGTGCGGAAGGGGCCTAGCCCTAAGGGCCAGAGGAATGGGCGCGAATGTAATAGTTACCGAAGTTAATCCGTTAAAGGCGTTGGAAGCTGTAATGGACGGCTTCAGAGTAATGCCCATAGAAAAAGCCGCGGAGATCGGCGATATATTCGTAACTACAACCGGAAACATAAATGTCATAAGAGGCGAACACATGCTAAAAATGAAGAATGGAGCCATACTCGCCAACAGCGGACACTTCAACGTTGAAATAAACCTAAAAGACCTAGAAAAAATCAAAAAGACCAAAAGAACCATAAAGCCAAATCTTGAGGAATACACCCTTCAAAACGGCAAGAAAATATATCTGCTAAGCGAAGGAAGACTCGTAAACTTGGCTGCAGCTGAAGGGCATCCGTCAGAAGTCATGGACATGTCATTCTCTAATCAAGCTCTATGCGTAGAATACTTGGCGAAAAGAGAAAGACTGCCGCCTAAAGTCTATAGCGTTCCTAGGGAAATTGATGAGGCTGTGGCGAAGCTAAAACTCGAAGCGATGGGCATCCAAATAGACGCACTCACAGAAGAACAGAAACAATACTTGGAATCTTGGGAAATGGGCACGCTTTAGCCTCTTCTCTCCTAAGGGATAATAAAGTTTAAATTGCATTTCGGCTAAACAAGGCTACGATGTGGTGAGAGAATGGTTAGTAAAGATCAAGCAATAGGATGGATAATTCTCATAGTCTGCATAATCGTAATAGTAGGATACCCAACCGCCCTATACGTTTGGCCCGGACTCGGAGAACTCGCGTCAAATGCCGCCTTTCTCCTAGTAGCAATACCCGTAACTCTTGCAATAATTCTGATATTCGCTATTGGCGCATGGATAGGTTGGACAATGGCTACTACCCCTCCGCCCAAGCCAATAGAAGAAATTGAAGCTGAACTAGAAACAGAGGAGAAAAAGGAAGAGTCCACGACTGAAACAACTGAGACTGAGGCTGAATCCGGGGAAGGAGAAGAAAAGAAAAAGGAAAGGAAAAAGAAAGAGTAAGCTTTTTAACTGAGGGCGAGGGATGGCAAAGGCGAAGGCACTGATTCTATGCGGAGGACCTGGAAAACGGCTTAGACCAATCACCTACTATTTTCAGAAAACCATGATTCCCGTGGGGCTAAGACAAAGACCCCTACTGGAATATGTTATAAGACTGTTAAGATATCATGGAATAAAAGACCTTGTTCTACTTGTGAACTACAAATATGAGCAAATACAAAATTACTTTGATGACGGTTCAAGATTTAACGTAAAAATCTCTTATCTTCATGATGACCCAAACCTTAAGGGAACTGGGGGCTCAATCCTAAATGCCTTCTATAAGGAGTTTATAAACCCAAAAGACACATTGCTTGTTTATTATGGCGACATACTCACGAACCTGAATATCCGAGAAATGCTGGAGTATCACAAGAAAAAGAAAGCGTTGGCAACTATAGCGTTAGCCTCTGGATTTTCCGTGAGGGTGGGGTTGGCGGAAATCGACGATGAAGGTAGAGTGAAGGGTTTCGTTGAAAAGCCAGTTCTAGAAAAGCCAGTTAGTATGGGCATACTCGCCTTGAACGGAAAAATTTTCAGTTTCATAGAAGAACTTGCAAGGGAAAAAAGAGAAATCGACCTTATGGGCGACATCATACCATACCTTATCAGAAAAAATGAGCCCATTTACGGATACTTATCTAAGGCTTTTTGGTATGATGTTGGGAGCACCGAAGCCTATGAAAAGTTAAATCCAAGAATGGTAGAAGAGTTAATGGCCTTCCTCTTCAAATAATACTTGGGGTTTCAGAGTGAAATGAAATATCGTCAAAAAATTCTCCCGTTCGCAGTCGAAGAACCTGAAGGAAATCAAGTTGAAAAAGACTTAGAATTAGCTTTAACTATTTGCCTAGCTGAAGAAAAAAGGAAGAAGAAATCTGGAATTCTAGGCGGGGCGCCGGAAAAAGTAGTATTTCTATCAAAGATATATTATCCTTTCTGGGTAGTTCCAAGCGATAATGTGAGCTTAATACTTGACGGTTTAGGACAGAAAGTATTCACAGTTAATTATATGGCAATTCCCGACGTAGACGGCTTCATTGATCAGATAAATGGATGCGAAGGAAACATTGATTTCTATGTGGCGGTGCTTAAGGCCAACTTAAATACATTTGAAGAATTCATGGCTGAAATGAAATTCTCCTTTGATGCAGTTATTGGTGAAAAGGAATTGCTTTCAGCCCTTCTAAGCTATATAAGGGGAAAGGAAGAAGAAAGTAAAGCCAAAACTGCAATTTTGCCGCTGGCCATAAATGATAGCGATGCTGAGGAAATAGCACGCGACTTCTTTGATCATGAAAAAATTACCGAGAAAGAACTTGAAAAACTTGAGGCTGCAGCTAAAAAATTAAGAGAGGAAACAGAGAAAATAGAACGTTCAATTAATGAGAAAATAATTCAGTTACAGGGAGCATTTGAAAGGGAAATTTTTGAATTAAAACTGAATGTAGACGAAGAAGAAAAGAAGCTTCTTAGCGAAAAAGAGGAAAAAATGAATAGAATAAAAAGTTTCACTCAAAGAGAAATTGAAATTCTGCTTGATAAAAGTGAGAAGTTGCAGAAGGAAATTCACAAGTTGGAATTGCAGAAAAAGGAGTATGAGCGGAGAAGGGACAAAAGTCTGAAAGAGGGAAGCGTTGAGCATTCAAAACGTTGGGAGCTATTAGCCTTAGAAGCCGAAAACAAGATTTCTGAATGTAAAGGCAAAATAAGACTTTATTCACAAACCCGCGAAAAATTATCTTCGCAAATGAAGGAAAGTGCTGAAAGAATAGAGAAGGAATATGAAGAGAAAATAAATGAGAGCAAGAAAAGAATTTCAAATCTAGAAACCGTTTACAAGTCTAAAATTGAAGCTGAAAAGAAGAAAATTGAAGAATTACGAGCCCTCACCGAAAACATACTAACCCAAATTGAATGGTTAATAGACCAAAAAAGGATTTATCTCTCTAAAATAAAGGAGGTAATGCTTCCACTAAAATTTGAATCATTAACTCTGGTCTGTATACCCTTTTATCTCGCGTGTTATGAAGCGGAAAATAAGCTTAGATATCAAGTATTTCCGCCGATTTTGTTAGCGCCCTATACGGGAGTAGTGAAGAAGGTACAGACGACAATATTGAAAAGAGGATTAGAATCAAGAATCGGCACCATTTCGAAGGAAAGGTCCCCAGCGTTAACCTCACTGTTTTTGTCAATTGGTGAAAGGCTTAAAATTGATAAGAACTTTGAAATTCAAGTTGCCCAAAGAGCTGAAGAGGTAAACGTTCTGAAAAGCAGGGACTTCAGAAAACTTTTGATATCGGGGCTTAGAAAACTTGATGAAAGAGGAATACTAAAGCCTGAAGAGAAGAAGTCAATAGCCGAATTTTATCTTGGGCACTAGGCTCTTAAAACAACGTTTGATAGATACTTTTTCGCGTTTTCCCTGAATTTTTCTAATTGTTTTCTGGAGAAAGGTTTGATATTTCTAAATTTTGGGTTTATCATGTCTTCTGTAGGTCTAAAGTTTTGTATGACATACTTTGGGCATCCTTCTATTGATTTGCAGATTTCTTCTATGTCTTGTTCTGTGTGAATTGAGGGCACAACTGTTGTTCTAAGTTCATACTCGATATTTTCTTTTCTTAGGATTCCTATTGACTCCAAAATTTTCTTTAGCGGCTCATTAGAACTAACTCCTACTGCTTCTGAATATTTTTTCGGATTAAGCGGTGCCTTTATGTCTAATGCAATGTAATCTATTAGTTTTTCATTTATTAATTCCTGTAGCATTTTTGGGTTAGTTCCGTTTGTGTCAAGTTTAACGCTAAAGCCTAGATTTTTCAGTTTTCTGCATAAAAGTTTCAGCTCTTTGTGAAGTGTTGGTTCTCCTCCAGTTATCACTGCGCCGTCTATCCACTTTTTTAGGCGTTCTAATCTACTCTTTATCTCTTCAAAGCCTATTGTTGGTATTTCGTTTGGCTTTAGAACCAGTTTGGCATTTTGACAGAAGGGGCATCTGAAATTGCAGTTTGGCAGAAAGATTACTGAAGATACTTTGCCATCCCAGTCTACTAGGCTTATGTCTACAAATCCTTTAATATTGAACTCCATGATTTTCTACATCGCTTTATCCTTAGAGTTTGAAATAAAAATATTCATCGGTTTAGAGGCATTCGGCTGCAGTCTGTAAAGCTTCTTTTAGGAGTTTAATGGCGCAAAATTCTGAACACATCGAGCATGTTTCTGGAGATTTCAATTTTATGCGGCTACGTATCTTCATGGCTTTTTCTGGGTCTATTGCAATTTTAAACTGCGCCTTCCAATCTAGTTTCGCTCTTGCCTTAGCCATTTCCAAGTCTTTAATATAGGCCTTTTCTCCAAGTTTTACTATATCTGCGGCGTGAGCCGCTATTTTTGTTGCTATTACCCCTTCTTTAACGTCTTCTACCGTTGGTAGTGCCAGATGCTCTGCTGGAGTTAAATAGCATAAGAAGTCTGCGCCCGCCATCCCCGCTATTGCTCCACCTATCGCTGAGACTATGTGGTCATATCCAGGCGCAATTTCGGTTACTATTGGACCTAAAACGTAGAATGGCGCTCCTTTGCATATTGCCTTTTCCAATTGAACATTGGCTTCGATTTGATTTAGCGGTAAATGTCCTGGGCCCTCAACCATGGTTTGAACATTCTGTTCTCTTGCTTTTTCGACAAGTTCGCCTATGGTGAGCAACTCTTCCATTTGGGGCCAGTCTGTGGCGTCGAATATGCAGCCTGGCCGTAAAGCGTCTCCCAAGCTTAGTACAACGTCGTATTCTTTTGCTATTTCCAGTAAATAGTCATAGTTTGAGTAAAACGGGTTTTCCTTTTTGTTGTAGAGCATCCATACTGCTAGGAAGGTTCCGCCTCTGCTTACAATTCCCATTAAACGTGGATGTTTTGCTATGTGCTCAACTATGCGTTTTGTGATTCCGCAGTGGACAGTCATGAAGTCTACACCGTCTTTGGCGTGTTTCTCGATAGTGTTGAAGATATCGTCTTCTGTCATGTGGACTATAGAGCCTCTTTTTTGAGCAGCCTCTATTGCCGCTTGATAGATTGGAACAGTGCCTATTGGAATGTTAACTTCTTTAATTATGTTCTTTCTGATTTCATCTAGGTTCCCGCCCGTGCTTAGGTCCATCAATGTATCCGTTCCATACTTCACTGCAATTTTTGCCTTTTCAAGTTCAAGCCTCAAATCGCATAAATCCCGAGAAGTTCCAATATTCGTGTTAACTTTAGTCCTTAACCCCTCTCCTATGCCCACTGGATGAACATTCTCTCTTCTAGGATTCCGCGTAATTATTACGGTTCCCTTCGCCACTCTTTTAATTAATTTTTCTTCTGTTATTCTCTCTTCTTTTGCTATAAGTCGCATTTCAGGCGTTAATTCTCCCATTTTTGCGGCTTTCATTTGTGTTGTCATGTTTTTCGCCATCAACTGCATCAAAATGTTTGAGCTTTTAAAAGGATTTCTATTCCTACAAAGAGTTTAGTTTCATAAACTCAACCAAAAAGATAAAATTTATACTTTATTCCTTAACATTTTTCCGCAACAACTCCTTTTAATCATATTTTTCTGCATACTCCCACTCTGGAACACGTTTCTTTCTTCTCTTTGCGGTTGGAGAGATTAGGCAGTAGAATATCCATGATATTGTTCCCCACATTCCAAGCAGAAAGCCTAAGACTCCACCTCGAATAGAAGCTGCTATCCAAGTCAATATCCAGACTATTGTCCATCCTATTTTTTCTCTGCGAGTCAAATTTCTCATTCCTTCAACAACTCCTCTATTATTGTAGGCCGCAGTTTTTGATAATTAGGCAATCGGTTTTAAATTTATCATTTAACTCACCTTTTTCCAGCAATCGTTAACATGCCAGCCCCAAATGTTATAACATTCATATCTCTGGTATGTTGCACCGATTTGAAGTCCTCCTTTAAGTTTTGGACTGATAATTACAGTTCCATCATTAAATGTTACTTGGTCGGCTTTAAAAAAATCCTCCTTCCTCATAAGCAATTAACTTCTTATATTCATTGGTTGGAACACACCGTATTGGTAGAAAAATTTTATTAAAGTTTACTATAAATTCATACTTTTGTGTTACTTTAGTTTCATAAGTTTTATATGCATTAATGTGTCTGAATACCTAGATTAACATTAATGGAGCTTTGAGCATGGAGCCCAGTAAAAAACCTCTAAATGTCCTCGTAAAACAATTAAATTCCTATGTGGCCGTTGTTCTTAAAAATGGCGTTGAATATCGCGGAACAATGGTTCAGTGCGATGGGCATATGAACCTCATATTGGATGGCGCAACTGAATACGTTAACGGAGAAATGGTTGCCAACTACGGAACCATCCTTGTCCGCGGAAACAACATCCTCTATATAATGATTGACCTGCCTAAACCTCAGTAACCTTCACTGAGCTTCTACGGCCGACAACATACTCGAAAACCTCGCTAAAACTAGCATTCAAAAGCCTTCTTTTACGGAAAAATTTTAAAATATTCTTCAAGTCTCTGCCGAGCAATTCATTGGCATTTGGATGATCCTTTGTAACATATTGAGGCCAATCGATAATTAGAACATGCATGTCTGGTTGTAGAATGACATTGTATTCGCTAAGGTCTGCGTGAATTACTCCTGCTTCCAAGTAGGCTTTTCTAACATTTTTTAGAATTTCCGTAAAAACTTGTTTCGGCTCAGGGATCTCTTTATATCTGTAGAGTTCTGCGCCCTCAATCATTCCCATAACTATTGCATGGCGATTATGCTTTATTGGCTCCGGGACAGCTACTCCAGCTGGATAAAGAAGTTTTAATGCTTGAAACTCCTTTTTCGCCGCTAATCTGGATTGGTAGAGCCAGCTTATATGATATCTTTCGGCTACGTAATCTCTTTTTCGTCTTGTTTGGCGGAAGCTTGTTCTTCCAAGTCTATGAAATTTGACGGCTACGCGGCGGTTATTGGGCGTTAATGCATCATAAACGTCAGCTTCTTTCCCTATTCCCAGCGGCTTTCCAAATGCCTCAAGAACGTTTGCCTTGACAAAAGCGTTTATTGCCAACACGTCGTATCCTGCCATGTTTAGGACGTAACCAACGTAGGGGCCTCTCCACTTCCTAATAAGCCTATTCTTGCTTAGATGCTGAAGGCGATGTTGCGCTTCTTCTAGGCTGAGTTTAGCTTTTTTCGCAATTAAAACTTCTGGAACATATTCGTGTTTTGCCATCAGAAGCTCTATGGCCCTAAGTAGGCTTATGTCCAGTGGATGTAACTTCCGATAAATTTTCACTGCTATATCGGCGCTTGACATTACCGCATAATAGTTTAATTCTTCTACTAAAAGAAGGTTCTCTAACTGTTTAGGTTTATAAGAAATTGTGAAAGAGGATTTAGGCTTCATCTATGAATTTCTGCGGCTTCGGTATCTCTTTTGGTAATCCCTTTCTTTCTCTAATCTTCATTATGATGTCCATCGCGAGATTTTCTGGAACTTTCTCCCAGTGGTCGAAGGTGCATTGCCAGAAGGCATGGCCGGAAGTTGCTGAACGCATTTCGGCTGAAAGCCCGAAGGTTTCTGCGACTGGTATATAGCCAGTTATCATTGTTAATGCGCCTTTCGCTTCTGAAGCTACTATTCTTCCGCGTTTACGCGTTATTAGGCTTGTTACGTCTCCTACCCATTGGGCTGGAACGGAAACTCCAATCTTATAAACTGGCTCTAATAATACTGGCTTCGCCGTTAGGAAGGAGCCTAGAATCGCCCTTCTTGTGGCTGGCATTATTTGGGCTGGGCCTCTGTGAACTGGGTCTTCGTGAAGCTGTGCATCTACAAGTTTGACTTTTACTCCTCTAATTGGTTCTTCGCATAGCGGCCCTGCCTCGCATGCCCATCTGAAGCCTGAAATTATCATGTCTCTCGCCTCGCGTAGATATTGGATTCCCTTCGTTAAATCTATCAGAATGTTTTTGTGTTCCTCTAATGCCCAAACGTTTCTTGCCTCTTCGACTGGCCATCCGCATTCTTTGTACAGAATGTTTCCAATCTGTTTTCTTCCCATGTCTTCGGCTATTTCGCCTTTCTCTATCATTTCTATGACTTTTTCTTCTAATGGCTCAACTTGAATCCAGAATCGATTATGCTTGTTCGGGCTTTTAGCCATCGCAACTACTCCCTGAGTTTGAACACTTTCTCGATAGACAACTATTGGCTGTGAAGTTATGATGTCTAGGCCGCCGCCGTATTCTCGTAGGAACTTCACCGCAATTTCCAAGTGAAGTTCTCCCATTCCGCTTAGAAGGTACTCTCCAGTCTCCTTGTTAATAGTAGTTACAAGGTTCGGGTCTTCGATTGAAAGTCTATGCATCGCATCTATTAGCCGCGGGAGATCCATCGGATTTTTAGGTTCAAGCGCTATGGTAATGACTGGTTCGGAAACGTATTTGATGCGTTCGAATGGAATCATCTGGTCCTTGTAGTCTGCGCTGACCAACGTTTCGCCTGCTCTAGCTAGGTCAAGCCCTAAAACTGCCGCTATGTTTCCAGCAACTATTTTGTCAACAACTTCGCGGAATGCTCCCATATACATTGAAACCTGTTGCACTCTATACTCTTTCTTCGCGCCAACAAGGTATACTTGGTCTCCTTCCTGTATTGAGCCTGAAAACAGCCTTCCAGTCGCCACCAAGCCTGCATGCGGATCCATCTGCGCCATGGTTATACACATTACTGTTGGGCCGTCATCATCGCAGTTGAGCATTGCCTGGCCTATCTCTGAGTTTATGTCTCCTCTCCATATTTTGGGAACTCGGTATTTCTGGGCCTCTATTGGATTTGGTAGGTTCTTTACTACCATGTCTAGTATGGCTACGTGTAATGGTAGAAGCTGTTGTAGGACTTGCCATTCGCCCCTATTGTAGGCGTCAACTACATCTTTGAATTTTATTCCTTTCTTTTGGGCTATGTCAACTGTGAATCCCCATCGGTGTAGGGCTGAGCCGAAGGCTACTGTTCCCTTGGCGGGGTCAACCTTCCATTTGTCTTTAAATTCCGGCTCTCCATAAAGCTCAATTAGGTTGTTGAAGTCCCTTATTATTCTCGCAAGCTTTTTCTGAGTTTCCTCCGGGCTTAGCTTTAGTTCTCTGATGAGTCTGTCCACTTTATTTATGAAGAGAACTGGTCTAACCCGCTCGTTTAGAGCTTGCCGTGTAACTGTTTCCGTTTGAA
>Ga0164311_10000838_pt1 | contig 14281 bp, 31 predicted proteins | sample GuaBasSedimGuay2_FD_121796 | JGI IMG/M metagenome (GOLD analysis project Ga0164311, IMG submission 121796) | Subseafloor sediment microbial communities from Guaymas Basin, Gulf of California, Mexico - Guay2, Core 4569-9, 9-12 cm | ecosystem: Environmental > Aquatic > Marine > Hydrothermal vents...
TGAAGTTGAGGTATATGCCCCAACTGACCTTGGGGCTGCAGGGACAAAAACAATTGACATAAACTTAACTGATATAGTCTCAAGCTTAGAGATAATCTGGAAGTTCACAGTAAACACAGGTGACGCTTTAACTGCTCCTATTAGCGATTGTATAAGCAAAATTGAGCTTGTAGATGGTTCAGATGTGCTTTTCAGCTTAAGTGGTTCAGAGGCTCAGGCTCTTGCTTTCTATGCAACTGGAGTGATGCCGCATAATTACATAACCCTTAAGGCAAACGATGAGGCAGTATGCGTAATTCCTATCTTGTTTGGTTACAAGTTGTTCGACCCTGAGTATGCTATGGATTTTACCAAGTTTAAGAACCCTCAACTTAAGATAACTTGGGATGAGGACGCAGCTAATAGTGGAGTAACTACAAACAGTTTATCTGTGAGAGCATGGGCATTTGACGAGGATCAACCAAGACCAAGAGGTTTCTTAATGGCAAAGAACATAAAGAGCTTTACACCCTCTGCTAATACCTATGAGTATACCGATTTGCCTTTAGACTATCCTTACCGCTTAATGCTTCTCAGGTGCAAGAGTGATGATTTAAGCCCTGTAAGTCAGCTTTCTGAAATTAAGTTAAGTGAAGAGCATGATAAGAGAATTCCTTACGACATTACACCCTCTGAGCTTTTCCAAAAAATCATAGCTCCACTTGGCAGAATAGAGGAATATGTCCGCTTAGGTGAGAGTGCTAATGCCCAGACCATATACACAGCTGTAACTCATCTTCACGACGGTGTAATCGATTTAGCCTATGCAGACGCTGATACAGGGGCTTCTGGAACTCCAAGCCCGACTTACAGTGCTAACAAGGTCTCTATTGCTGCTAAAGCAAACTGCACTTACTACAAGATGATTGTTTCTGGATATTGTCCTCACTTCTGCTTATTACTGCCCTTCGGGAATATACATGACGACAGAGACGCTTACGATGTGAGAAAACTTAAGAACTTGAGACTCACTCTTAAAGGTGCTTCCAGCGTAGGAACTAATCCTGAAGTTTCAATCATACTGCAGCAATTGAGGTATTATTAAGCATAAAACTTTTTTGAGAACTTTTTAGGAGGTCTTCTATGTGGGTTGCAAAAGGTAATGAGAGACTGGTTAATTTTTCGAACGTGGCAGAGGTTCGTTTATGCTGCACAGAAGGTAAGTGGTCGATTGTGTGGAGAGAAGCAAGCACTGGTGAGTGGCATACTTTTAGAGACGGACTTACAAGAGAGCAAGCGGAAAATATAGTAGCTATTATCAAGCAAGAACTGCAGAATGGAGGCGAATATGTGTTTGAGGCGTAGGTTTAAGAAAAACGAAGATGTTACAATTGCAGCTGGGGCTAAGGAGCTGGTTATGGACTTAGAGGAAAGGTGTTGTATTAGGCAACTTGCTCTTGACATCAATATGGACGATACAACAGGAACAAATCAGACACGAGTGATAATAAAAATAGATGAAGACGAAGTATTAAATGAGTCTATAAGTAATCTTTGTGCGAAATATAATGCATGGGCAACAACTTCAGCTACAAGCAGACCTTTCACGTGCACAAAATATGACGATTCAGCTAAACGATATCAAATGATTTTTCTCGACCTTGGTCGTGTAGAAAGAAGATTCGCACTATTTATTGAAAATAAAGACACATCTAACCCTGCTATTGTGCAAGCAGGCGTAATTTACGACATTTTAGAAGACTAAGAGTGAGAGTAGATGATATTTGAGTATGACTGCACTATACCTGCAGGAACACCTAAAAGCTCACCCTACAAGAAAGTTTTGAAACTTACCTGGGGAATTATACACAAGCTTGAGATTATCTCGAGTTATGGATGTGCAGGGCTTGTATTTTGCTCAATCTGGCAAGGTGAACACCAGGTTTGGCCGACTAACCCTGACCATGCATTTAAGCTTACTGGACATCCAATAGGTGGTAAAGAGTGGTTTGAACTTTTTGAACCTCCTTGGGAGTTGGAATTTAGGGGTTGGTCACCAAACGCTACACGTGAACATACTGTTATAGTGCGGTTTTATATACTAAAACCTCATGAGCTTATGCCACTTGGCGAATACATGTGGAAAATAAGAGGATTATAGAGCCATGGCAGATTACCCAGATTGGACAACTCCAAACTGGTTAGTAGACCAGGCAACGGAGTTGTATTATGCAGATATTTTTGCTCCTGCATTAGCCGCAATAGTTGTTACAGGTAAAGCGGTCATAAAGCCTGACAAAGAACTACTTGTATATGGTTACGTATTAGTGCAAGATGAAGGAATGCTAATAAATTTTGGAAAGGCTACAATTTTTCTGGAGTAAGTAAAGATGGCATATAGCTATATTACACCACATCGAATCAGACTCGAAGATGAAACTTCCGGAACTGGTTATCTTATCATTCAAAAAGATGACGAGTTACTCTGGTGTGACGCTTCAGCAAATATCTTACAGGTTCTTTCATGCGTCAAGTTCGGCACTTTAGCAAGTAGACCGACTGCGGGCAAAAAAGGACGCTTATACTTCACTACAGACACTAAAGAGCTTTTCTACGATAACGGTTCAAGCTGGGTTCGAGTTGTAAGTGGTGAGACTGGCATATATGACGCAGATTTAGACACGTATTTAGATGTTGAACCCTCTTCAGACGCAGATAAAATTGTCGGCTACACTGCAGGAACTCAAATTCTTAATATCAGCTCTGCAGGAATTTTAACTTTCCCTAAACAGAGTGCTTGCTATGCTTATTTGTCAACTGACCAAACGATCAGTGCTGGTGTTAGCACGAAAGTTAATTTAGATACTACATTATTTGACACTCAAAATGAATTTGATAGCACAAATAATCGTATCACTGTTAATGAAGCTGGAAAGTATCTTACTGTAGGAAGTGTGCAAATTGGAGCAGGAGGGACTTCAACTCTTGTGTATTGTATCATAAAAGTGAACGGTAGTACAAAAGCAACTAATAAACTTTCAACTGCAAGAGATGCTCCTCATATATTGAATGTTGCGACAGTTTTAGATCTTTCGGCTGGAGATTATGTTGAACTTTATGCAATGAATTATGATGCAGATGTTATTGTCTCTGCAGGCTCAAATTTAACATTTTTATGTGTTGCAAAAATAGCTTAAAATACTTTATGAGGTGAGATAAAATGAAGCTAAAAATACTTTACATCAATGCAGATACAAATGAGACGTTGAGAGAAATTGAGTTAACAGAAGAAGAAACTAAAGCACTTAGTCTTGACATAGCAGATATTGTTGAGTTTCACACTAATTTTATCAAGCAAAGAGTGAGACAGAATATAGATAAAATCACAGAAGAAGCAGTAAAACCTCAGTCAAAACTCTTAAGTGACACAGACAAAAAAGAACTGATTAGGCTACTTCTTCAGAAAGAAATCTTTGTTACACGTCCTCGTGACTTACCAGATGAGATTAAACGCTTGATTGTAAAAAAAGCTGATTTATCAGTGCTAAAACCACGTGAGGAGGTGTAATAAAAGCGATGTTCTGGTTATCAGAGTTTTTTAATCAGTTTGCAATGATATTTATCGTCTTTTTCTTGTGGAGAATAACGGCACACCTTAAGGGAATTAGACGTAGTCTTTCTGGTAAACTACTTTATGACACTGTTAAGGAAATTATGAGTTTTGAAAAAGCTATGCAAGGAAACAAAAAAGAAGAGGAGGTAGATAAAGATGAAACTAAGAGTGATAGAAGATAGAGAGACTTTAGACATAGACGAAAGAGGAAACTTAATCAGATATAGAAGAATCGAGTTTATGCTTGATGATAAAGGTCCTTACGTGTATCAAACACCAGCTGAACTTTTTGACTTAGGCTCATTTAAAGAATATGTCAAAGAAATAGCCTCACAATTGAAAGCAATGGAAGAGATGGAATTCTAAGATGGAAGAGCAAAAAGATCGTGGTTTCAAACAAGAACCAATCGCAGCAGCTCATCATGGAACACTTGTAGACATCTGTAACTGGGTTCAGCTTGCATTTAGGCTTGTAGCTCTCTTCGGTGAACCTGCTAAGTGGGTAGTCAAGGAAATTGCAAATGCTTGGGATCTATACTCAACTTCACCACAGGATGAGGCACATAAAGCTTTTGCTCGAAAAGTCGATGAGATCGGTCAGAGATGGGAAGAATTAACAGAGAAACTTATCTTAGCTGAAGAACAAGCTTTCGGAAAACTACTCGGAGTCGGTGTTACAAAACTTGAAAAACCAAAAATTCCTCGTGATGTGCAACTCAAAGAGTTTTATATAATGCGTGAAAAAGTTAAAAAAGCATTAGCTGACCTTGAAAGAAGATACCAAGCACGTTTACATCAGATTGAGAAAGATTTTAAAAGATGTAGAAAACGTGCAAGAAAAAGACATGCAATTAGTGGTTGTGAAAGGGTAAGAAAAAGAAGAATAGAAGAAGCTAAAAAAGAATACAACGAAGAAAAGCAAATGTTATTAAGGCAACTACAAGAAATAAATAAAGCAATAGCTGAATTGAAGTAGCCATGGGTGGCGGTGGAAAAGGAAAAAATGTTATAAAACCAGTTACAGCTGTATTTCACGCAGTTAGACATGCTCTTGGTTGGGAAGTTGGAGAAAGACACGGATATTTTTCGCTCTGGGGGCATATAAAAAAAGTCTGGATAAAACTCCAAGTAATGTGGCTTAGATGGAAAATTGTCTATGGTGAAAAATTACGTCCAATTCTGGAAAAACTTGAAAAACTCCGAAAATTCTACGAAGAAAAAATTAAGCCGTGGCTACAAAAATTAGATAAATGGTTAAGCAACTTCATAAAAGCTTATCTCGCATGGAAAATACTGATAGAACGAAAAATTAATTACATTTTTGAAGTCATTGAGAATTTTCTTGTCCCTAAGGTCCGCTGGCTTGATAATGTCTTGAGACATACTCAACAAATCGTTTCTGTAGTCTCTAAAAAACTTGCTTCTCAAATTGAGAAAGTCAGAAACACAATCTATAAATACACAATCGATAAAATTTACGAAACTGAAAGAAAGATCGTTAGATATGTCCATCAAATATTTGTCCCTGTCGATAAATTCGTCTACGGATTAAAAGCACTCAAAGAAAAACACATAGACCCTCTTGCACAAGGTCTTAAAGGCTTAGAAGAAGACATCGACAAAATCATAGACAAAGATGGTGCTCCACGTCCAATATTTTCTATGAATGTTCTTTCAACTGGTTGGAAAGAATTCTGGGAAGAATATTTAAGATTTCACCCAACTCCTTATGTAGTTACCCCTCCTCCTCCTGTCGAAGTTGATGAAATCTACATAGAATTAGAAGCTATTTCCCCTGATGACCCTAATAAACTCCCTCCCGAAGAAAAAGAAATATACGAAGCACTCGAAGAAGAAGTTGCAGGGTTCTAAAAAATGCCTGAAGAAAAACCTAAAGCAGACGGCTTAAAAAAATGGTTACAAGATAAATGGGAAGACCTTAAGAACTGGTGGAAAAAACATAAACCTAAAGGTGCTCTTAAATGGGTTAGAGGATGGCCTGCAACTGTAGTTGGTTACCTTGCTATGTGGGTTCTGCGTGGTCTCTTTATCGCTCACCCTGAAGTCGCTTACAGAATCTGCAATAAAATCGCCAAATACTTCTACACTCCCCACCCAATGTGGGCAGGCTTTGTTCAGTCATACGTCGCACAAATGACAGGTGTAAAAATCGATATGTCTCAATTAACAAGACTCGGTGCTGCTGTAGGTGGAAGAGAAGTTATAGAAACCCTCGGTGAAATTTTTTTACGTCCTATGCTCGGTCTCATCATGCCAGAACCGCCTCTTAATTTCGAAAAAGGATTAGATACCGCTGAACGTTACCTTGGCGTAAATTTACAGTTTCAATTAAACGCATGGCTACTTCACCTCCTGGGTGATGTTATCACACTCGGAAAACTTAAATCACTTAAAGATTTACCAAATGCTATAAGCTGGAGCTATGGATTAGGTTGGCTTAGCTGGCTTATACTTGGTGAACCTTTCAGAATAACAACCGTTGAACCACTTAAAAAAGGCCTTAACGCAATTTACCAGCCAGAACTACTTACACCAAGTGAGGCAATTAAAGCCTGGTTCGCTGGCTTCATAGATACTTACGAACTCCAGGAAGAACTCAAACAACACGGATATAACATCGAAAGAATGAATATCCTCGTTAATCTTGCAGAAAAAGAATTCACCGACGCAGATTTGAAAACCTTATACCAAGAAGGCGTTATAACCGAAGGTGACGTAGAAAGAGAATTCCAGATACGTGGATACGGCCCCTGGCGCCGCCGCTACCTAACCCAACTCATAACAAAAGCCCGAACACTTAAACTCAGAGATAAATTACTCGACCGTGCCATGGACCTATACGTCTTAGGAAAAATAACCGAAGCCCAACTAAGAAACTACCTCGACCTCGCACACTACAACCCTCAAGAACAAAAATTAGTCATAGATCTTTTAAATTTAGAAAAAGCTAAAAAAGCTACCCCCACCGACTCAGAAATCAAAAAAGCCTTCGAAAAAGGCTACATATCCTACGCAGAAGCAAAAAGCATGCTCCTTAACCGTGGCTGGGACGAACGCTGGGCCGATATAATACTTGACGTCCTCAAAAAATAAAAATCACCTTTTATTTTGCCCCAGAATCAAATGAAAAACTTAAACAAGTATTATACCCTTGCCACCCCCACCTCATTTCATCCTGAGCCAAATATGAAGCTCCTAAGGGTATATCTGAGTAAAGCTAAGCCCGAAAAAGTGCTTTGAAAAAATCAAAAAAAACTGCTTAACATTTTAACACGCACCCAGCCCAAAGCCATAAAAATTTTCTGCCTCCAACCCAAGAATTCATGCGACCTGCTTCTAAGCAAGAAACCATGCGGGCTACAGCTACTTTACATAATGGACATTATGTAAAATAGGACATTTTTGTCACTTTTTGAGCCCTTCCCGCAGCGTCGCCGCGCGCCTAAGTTTTTAAACTTGCTTGAAAAATTTGCAAAAAGCTATAAAAAGAAATAAAGTTTTTGAGGTTTTTTTCTGCTATGCCGAGATTTCCTCATTTGCTTCCGAATGAAGAGAAGATTTGGCTAAGGTTTTTGCAGATTTACGGGGATCAATTTCAAAATTATCGTTATGATGTTCGAGTAGGGCGTGGGGTAGATCCTGGACCGAGGTATGAATGGAAGTGGAGACAACTTGCGATCATGTTAACGCAGAAGAGGATAGACGTTGTTGCAGAAAGAGATGGGGAAGTTTGGATATTTGAGGTTAAGCCTGACGCGGGGCTATCTGCAATTGGGCAGGTGCTGAGCTATAAGGTTTTGTATAAGCAGCATTTTAAAGAGGAGCGGGAGATTAGGTTAGCTATAGTTACGACAAGAGTTGATGATGACATTAGAGAGGTAGCAAAGGAGTATGGGATAGTGGTATATGAGCTGGGATATTTTTGACTTGCTTAGATGGGTTTTTAATGAGCATGGTGGAGAGGTATATAGCGTTGTTGTGTTAGCGGTATTGGCAGTTATGAACATGCGGTTAAAGGACGTGAAGCAGAGGTTAAATAGGTTAGAAGAAAGGATAGATCATCTTTATGAGATCATAAGTAAACACTTCAAGGAAGAATAATCTGAAAAACTTTTAAAGGAAGGGAGCTTTATCGGAGTTTTATCGGTTTTTAGTTGTGATAAATTTATCTGTATTTTATATATATGTGTGTTTTATCGGTATTTTATCGGTATTTTAGCTTTTGAAGTGTCCTGTAAGCAAGATTATTTCTTTTTTTGCAGGAAGTAGTAAGTGCGTATAGTGACTTTTTGACACAAATACGCCATTAAGCTTGACATAATGCACAAGTTATGCTATTATGCCATTAATGACACAAAATTGGAGGTTAAGTGACATGAATAGGCTCGAAATTGCAGCATTGACAGAAAAGGAACTAACTTGCATAGAAAGGCTGGTGATGTTATATCTTTTCTGGATACATAAAAGGAAGACTGAGTTTTACTGCAATGTCAAGAAAATGGCTCAAATACTTGGATATTCATACAGGCATATTTTACGAACTCTTAAGAGCTTAGAGAGAAAAGGTTATATTGAAGTAGCTCAGGATAGTAGAGGATCAGTAAAATTGATAAAACTGAAAGGAGGTGATTAATGTGGGTTATTTAAGAGATGAACTTAAAAAAACAGTGTTCAGGACAAGCGAGGAAAATCCTCTTCCTTTGCTTCCTTTATCAGAAGTAATCAGGCTTAAGAAGGAAGGAAAGCTACCGGAGCGGTTTGCTTGGTATGTTGACGACATGGCTTTATACCTTGATCTTTTCAACAAGGAGAGAGAGAATGGAAATTAACGAAAACTGTGTAAAGCAGGTTAAAGCTTATTTAGAAGAGACTTTAAAGATCAATATTGATGAAGAAGATGCAAGAGATCTTGTTGAGTGCATTCTAAAGAAATACTATGCGTTGTTCTGGGATAAACTTCAAGATGTTATCTTTGAACATCTTCATTATTTTGACTCTATTAGCAGAGTTTATGAGCATTGGAGAATATGCAACGTGATAAAGACAAGTAAAATACTGACAAAAGTTGAAAGTATAGTTGCTCTTTACCACGAAGACTACGACACCTTAGCTGATAAAATCACTGATTTACTCTCTTGATATTTTTTTCACATACTCAAAATTTCTCTTGACTTTTTTCATAGCAATGTTATCATTGATAGTAAGATGAGTGAAGAAAAAGGAAAGGAGGTGGGGAAAATGAAAGTTGATGTAAGCAAAAGAGAAGATTTGAAAAAGATTGAAGATTTTGCAAAAGAGCTTGCAGAAAGAGTCGAAAAAAAAGAGCTTACTTTTAGAAAAGCCAGAAAGGCTTTAAAAAAGTTTATCTACAAGATAAATGAAGAGAGAGACAGTAAAAAACTTGCACTGATCGAGCATCAAGATATTGATCCAATAGCACGCAAATATAAGCTCGACTTGTACGGTGCATGGTAAAATACATTTCAATTCATGTTCCCGAGGTCCGACCCCTCGGGAGCTTCTTCTTCCCTTACTGCTTTCCTTACTTCAAACTCAAAATCTTTCAAAGCACTCTTAAGCAGGTCAAAAATTATCTCACTTTCAGGTAGGGTTTTTATCTCTGCGTAAACTTCCATTAATGCGTATATGTAGCCGTAGTAGAAGTCAATCATTTTTTCACCACCCTTAAAATTCTTTTTTTCCAGTAAGTTGTTTCTGGCACTTTGTAAGCCTTGCGGTGAACCCACTTCCCCGTGACGATAAAGTCTCCGATTATTGCTTTTTCAATTCCTTCAAGCCTTTTAGAAAGAATTTTATCGACTTCTAAATACTCATCATGGAAAGGCTTTAACTGTTCTCTCTTTTCAAGCAGTGCAATTAATTCCTCGTCGTCTACGATTCTCATTTCATTCTTCCTTTTTACATCTGGTAAGCAGATATGAGCAAACTTGCATGTGGAGCATATTTTCTCGTCAAACTCTTCATGAATTTCAGGTGCTACTTGCTTTTCGACCAAATCGTTAATAGTTTGACACTTAACGCGTATTTCATTTTGCATTTTCTCGTCCTGAACAACTACAATCTCTTTCAACTCGCCACTACTGCGATTTTTAAGAAGTAAGACAGCTTCTTTGTAGTTTGCGAGCATGAGATAAGCTTGAAGCTGGAAAGGAATTTTTCTGATATGTGCGTATCTATGATTCAAAAAGTCTTTAACAACGTGCAGGGATTCAAAAAAGTATGGACTCATAGACTTAATTTCAAGTGGAAATAACTTGTTATTCACACGTATTTTTGCGTCTATGTGACCGACAAGTTTGAGTTCTCGAATTTCATACGGTCTTTGCTGTTCTACAATGTCAAATCCTGCGTCTTCTAACAAGCGAAGAACTGCTCTTTCCTGGAGTTTTCCCTCGTCAAACACTAATTGTTGCTTATAAGTCGGCAATTGTGCTTGGTCCCAGGCAGTCCTTAAGAAGTAGAGGTAGCGATAACAAGGATGTCCTATTTCACTTGCACGGTTAACGTGGACAGGTGAAATTTTCCTTTTCTTTTCGATGTATTCCTGAATTTTTTCAACAATCATCTTCTCCCTCCATGATTTTTTCACACGCTCTTTCAAATAAAGATGTTCCTAACTCTGTCAATAGCTCTTGCAAATCTTCAATTTTTTCTTTCGCTTTTTCGATAAGATTTTCTTCTATCGAGCCTATACCTAACTCTGTAATTTCATAAAGCTGATCTTTAAATTTTTCCAGTTTTTTAATCCAGTTCAATATTTCGTTCACCCATTCCCTACAATCCATTTCTTACCCCTCCTTAAAAGTTACTCTTGTTATTTTGTCTATGCTTATCCCAGCACTCTTTAAATCCTCAAGTGTCAAGTTTCTTAGACCGAGTAGTCTTTTTACACCGTTTAGGATACAGTTTGTCATCGCAGTCTTTTTCACCGAAGGTATATCGACTTCATGCAATTCTCTTAGTTTGCCTTTCACCCAACCGAAAAACTTACTACGTGTGCTTGATGTTCCTACTGCTTCTATTTCTGTCTCTCCTAAGCGGAATTTTGCCTTACAGGTAAACATAAAGAACTTTCCTTTCTCATCTTCACGCTCTTCCTCTTCAATCTTCATGTCATACCAGCTTATGCCAAACAAGCGAGCTACTTTTTCAGCTCCACTTGCTGTTAGATAAGGTTCGCTACCAATTAGAACCCAATCTCGATGATTTGTAATTCTTAGTGCTGCCCGTATGATTTTTTTTACTGCTTCTATCCTTTTCTCGCTTTTCTCAGCAAGTTCTACTAATGCGTCATGCTCAATTAAAGTCGGTTCTTTAGCAACTGGTATAACTTCCTGCTTCATCACGTTACCTCCTCTTTTTTTTCTTTTTAGCTGGGTATAGCCAGATTCGAGGATGTGGTAGGTTTCTGTCAATGTCAACGTGAATAAATTTTTTAGCTATTCCGATTCTTGGGAATCCGATATAAAACGCATATTTCAGAATTTTGTATCTCAGCAAGCTATTAGTGCAACGAATATCTGCAGCTTTTCCTCTTAAATGAGCCGAATTATCCGCTCCACCGATTTCTTTATTGTGCTTTTCGCACCTAAAACCAGATTCTATGATTAGCGGTTTCCCTACAAGTTCTCGTAAAAGGTCAAGTTTCCAGATTAACTCTTTATCCATCTCACACCTTCCACAGCAAGGGCAGACAAACTCAGCTTTCTTGAAATACTTTACCTTTGCCCAGTCTTTCTCCGTCATCAATTTCTATCCCACGCAAAATTTTTAATGCACACTTAAGGCACACACACATTAAAAAATGTGCATCTTCTACATAAGTTTCTGTAGTCGCACTTAGTATATAAAACCTGACTTCACCGTCTTCTAACTCTCTTTTGCAGAGATTACATTTATCGCTCATTTTTTCTCTTCAGTATCACATCCTAAAAGCCCAGCTAAGAAGAGAATAACTAAGTCGTCAATCGGGTTCTTAGTCTCTTGTGCCTTCTTAGCAAGTTCTTTTAACATTTCACAAAAAGCAGCTCTAAGTGTGGGTGTCATTTCTGTTAAAAGTTTGAAAAGGATTTGAAACAGTAAAGCACTTAAGTTCATAACCTCACCTCCTTTTTAGTTTATTTCCACCTTATATTACCAAGTTCAACTGTTTTCTTTTTCCACCTTTCAAAATCCATTTCCTCAACAGCCTTTCCAAAACGCCACTCTCTAATTGGTGTCTCAAGAGCTCTCTTATAAGCCTCTTCTAACTCTTTCTCCTCTTTATACCTCTCTGGGAACTCTCTAAGCAAGCTAATAAAAACTCTAATTGCAAGTCGAATTGAAGATAATACTTTCATCCTATTCCCTCCAACTTTCTATGTATTCCTCACCAGGTTTCAAAATTGCCTTTATATCATCTTTCGTTAACACAATTCCCACGTATTGAGCCCATGCAACAAGTGCTTCTTTCCTTCTGCGAGGCGGGGCTGGTAGCTCACGTAGAAATAACAAAACATCTTCCTTGCGTTCAGGGTCTAACATCCACTCTGGGAAAAGTTCTATTTCTCCTCCCACCTTACATCCCTCCTAACCCCATTGGTGGAATAGGACCACTCGGGTTAAAGTAATCACTCTCTCTTTTCTTCTTTTTCTTCCTTCTTTTTCCGTTCTTCTTCGAGTTCATCAGGAGTGCGAGCAACAATACGACCATCTGCAAGACGAATAAAATATATTTCAACTTCTTGAACCTCCGGAACTTTGAAACGTAACCGATACTCTTGTTGCATAGATTACTTCACCTCCTTGACCTGTTTTTTTATCCTTTACTCGCTGACCTTTTTTGAACTTGAGACCAAGTATTTCTTCTCTTTCCACAAAAGGTGGACGTTCCTCTTTTAGCTTCTTAATGTCGTATAATGCTTCCTGAATGTCACCGATTATACGTGCGTGATCCATGCTTTAAATCCTCCTCTGCTTTTGTTACGATAATTTTCGACCAATCCATGCCGTCGTTTCGAACTACCATAATTCCTCTACGTGGAATATAGAACCATGCCTCTTTACTCAACACTACTGGAGTAGCAAGTAAGGGCATTAAGTCTTTTATCTTGTGTTTCTGAACTTTTCCTTTTTTTACTTGAATCAATCTGACAATTCCTTGCTTAACCGCAACCAAATCCCACCTTCCATGAGAACCAGCTGAACGTATCACTTCGTATCCGTGCTCTTCTAAAAGCTTCTTTATTCTGTATTCGAGCCTTCTTCCGAGCCTATATCTGCTTCTTGCTGCCATCTCTTAGCCTCCGTTAAAGCTTTATAACATTCTGGGCAAAGATGAACTACATACATACTGTCTCCAGGTGCTTTACCAGAGCAAAGAGCACAAGTAAACATTATTGTCTCAGTTCCTTTTTTTAGATCTGCAAGAGTTTGAACACTTTTAGCAAGCTTTAAACTCTCTAAAACGCCTAAGTCGTCTCGAATCCAAATATCTAACGTAGTGGGTGAAGCTCCGTTTTCGATACAAAGCTTTAAAAAGTAATATCGTCTCTCTGGATCTGGATGTTTCATTAAAACATATGCATGTGATTTTTTAATATGCCCTGCAGCTAAAGCATCCTTAATGAATTGATCAGCCCAATGTAACCTATGCATTTCTCTTGCCCAAGTTTCACCTTTGCCAAAAATTTCTCCAATTCTTTTGTAAGTATAGCCCTCCCTCTCTCGTAATGTGTGTATTAACTCTATCTGATCAACTATGTTTAATTCTTCCCTTTTAAGATTTTCATGAATTCTTGTGATTAATGTTTCTTCGTCACTCAATTCTTTCACAATGCAAGGGATTTTCTCCCAGCCCAATTCTTTACAAGCAATAAAGCGTCTATGCCCTGCTACAATTTCGTATTTGTCATTGTAGGGTCTAACTATGATAGGTTGTAACAATCCTTCCCTTGCTATTGATTCCTTAAGCTCTTCTAAAGCTTCCTTAGTGAAATAGCTTCTAAGTGCTTCCTTAGGTTCTTCAATCTTGCTTATCTCTATCTCTCTCACTTCCGTCATATTTCCACTCCACCTTTCGGATTGTTATTTGCCCTTTAGAAACTGAGTAATAAACATGATCCCCTATTTTGAAACCTGCCAATGCCATAATGCTTTTAGGAATTTGCAAGACTGGATACCCTCTTACATTCCTGATTTTGTAAACTTTCTGATCCCAAATCATCTTGCTATCATTATAATCATTCATTTCAAAAAGTCAAGATGTCAAAAAATTGACGAAAAATACTTGACAAACCCTAAAAAACTGTCAAATTTTTGACATAAGAAAAAACTAATAAAAGGAGGTGTAAGCTATGCCAGCAATTAGAAGTGCTTCAGAAATAGCCGAAAAATGGGCAAGAGTAACACCTGGACGTGCCCCAGATTACGAGGCTGGGGTAAAATCTCCCAAGAAGGACTGGGAAAGTGAAACTCTCAAAGCTGCTGACGCTTATAGGGAAGGTGTCCAGGCTGCTATCTCTGAAGGCAGATTTGAAAAGGGAGTTAGAAAAGCTGGAACTTCAAAGTGGCAAGACAGAGCAATTCGTTTAGGAGTAACAAGATGGGGTCCTGGAGTTGCCGCAGCCAAGGACGCTTACGCTAAAGGATTCGCACCTTACAGAGACA
>Ga0164311_10000839_pt1 | contig 14272 bp, 16 predicted proteins | sample GuaBasSedimGuay2_FD_121796 | JGI IMG/M metagenome (GOLD analysis project Ga0164311, IMG submission 121796) | Subseafloor sediment microbial communities from Guaymas Basin, Gulf of California, Mexico - Guay2, Core 4569-9, 9-12 cm | ecosystem: Environmental > Aquatic > Marine > Hydrothermal vents...
CCAGCAATTCCCGTTTTGTAGCCGCGATTTCCAAATCGCGTGTATCTTCCCGCGTAAAGCACCCTGCGCGATTGCGAAATCGCGGCTACGGCCTGACTTTTCACCCATAACGGGAATTGCTGCTTTGAAGTCAGCTTCCCTCACTAGTAGTAACACTAGACCACTGCCCCAGTTCCTCGGCGGTAGGCTACCACCCCAGAATCTTGCGCAGCGCCCGCGCCTGCGCCCGGTTCAGGTCAACCTCCGCGCCGGTGGATAACCGCAGCTTGTGGCTCCCCTTGAACCAGGGGACAACTTCCTTCACCCGATCCAGGTTGACGATGGCGGAGCGGTGAGCGCGGAAGAAGCGGGCCGGGTCGAGCCGCGTCTCCAGTTCGGCCAGCGCGCGACGGATGGGGTGAGCTGCGTCTCCCGCGTGCGCAAAAACCTGCTCGTTCTCGACGCCGATCCAGTCCACCTCGTCCGCGTCCAGCACGCGGATGCGGTCGCGGTCGCGCACGGCCAGTCGGGTCAGGTAGCGGTCCTGGGCGGTCAGGTTTTCCAGCAACGGGGCGAGCCGGGCGGCGAAATGTTGTCCTTCGGTCAGTTCCTCCCGAGCGCGGCGGATGGCCTTCTCCAGCCGCTCCCGGCTGAAAGGTTTGAGCAGGTAATCGAGCGCGCTGACCTCAAAGGCGCGGATGGCGTACTCGTCGTAGGCGGTGACAAAGATGATGGGCGGCGGCTCTTCCAGCGCTTCTATGACGCCAAAGCCATCCAGACCCGGCATCTGGATGTCGAGAAGCACCAGGTCGGGCTTTAGTCTTTCGATCATCTCCACCGCCTGGACGCCGTCCTCGGCTTCGCCGATGGTCTCCGCTTTTTCGAGCTCGGCTAAAAGTCGCTTGAGGCGCTCCCTCTCCGGCGCTTCGTCGTCAACGATCAGCGTTCGCATTGGCACTGCCTTACCTCGTTTGTTCATCATCCGCTTGCCGTGCTTGACGGTCTACCAACCAGGCGACCGGGGCCAACGCTGCCGGCAAGATCAGGTTGAGCGTTACCAGGGTCGGATAGTCTGACCAGCCCACAGTTGCCACTTCCACGATATGCACCGCCAGCCCCGCGAGTCCCCCTATCACCGCGGCCCGGTAATCGCGCTGCTGCCAGCGGTACAGTAGAACCGCGTAGAGCACGAGGCCGATGAACGGCCCACCCGTTTGTAGCAGAGCCAGAAAGAGCGCGTTCGTCGCCGCCAACGCTGCCAGCAAACCCAGGGCGACCCAGGTCAATGGAGGCATCTCTGCTCTGCTCATACCCGTTCTCCCGCCGGGATTTTCACGGTGACGGCGGTGCCCTGGGGGCCATTGGCCGCAATCTCCAAACTGTGCTCTTTGCCATAGGTCTTGTGCAGCCGCTCGTCTACGTTGCGCAGGCCGACGCCTCGGCTTGCATCTACCACGTAGCCTGAGGGCATTCCCGGACCCTGGTCGGCGATGGCGATCACTACATTGTCGCCGCGTCGTTGGACGCGGATAGTCAGGTCTATGCTGCCGTTGTCTCCTTGGCCGTGCTGGACTGCGTTTTCCACCAGCGGCTGGAGGATCAGGCTGGGCACGGGCACGGATAGCGCTTCTGGAGCGACCTCGCGGGTGACGCGCAATCGCTCGCCGAAGCGGGCTTGCTCTATCGCTAGGTAGCCGTCCACAAAGGCCAGTTCCTCTTCCAGCGGCGTCAGTCCTCGTTCGCTGCCCGCCAGTGCGTAGCGAAACATCTCGGCCAGTTGTTCGATTGTCGCCTCGGCCAGCGCGGGGTCGGTGTGGGTCAGTTGGGCGATGGTGTTGAGTGTGTTGAAGAGGAAGTGGGGATTGATCTGCGCCTTGAGCGCCTTCAGTTCCGCCTGCGTCGCCAGCGCCCGCAGTTGCTCCTCCAGTTGTTCTTTTTCTTTCAACTGGTGGTAGTAGCCCAGCGCGGTCTCGGTGCCGTGCACGATGGGGAACCCGACCACGATGCCGCCGATGACGATCCAGGCTGTAGCGCCCTCGATCACGAAATCGAAGATACGGCTACAGGTGAACAGGGCTACAAGTGCACCTATGACGTGCCCCAGCAGCGAAAATGTTATCTCCAACCCTAACCGCAGCCAGTCCTGGGTCACGCGCTTTAACTGCGGCTGAATGAGCGTGCGGTCCAGTTGCCAGGAGAGAGCCAGTACGCCCGCTATTGCCAGGCCGGTGGCGATCGCGCTCAGGTCCCAGCGGCCGGTGGCGTAGGCGACGGCCAAGCTGGAGCCGGCGGCAGGTAGGATGACCGAGTGCAGGAGTGTCTGCACGCGCCCGCCAGATTTCTGTCCTGCCATGATTTCTCGATTCAAACACCCTCAATCGACGCTCTTGACCGACGTTCAACCTGCCTGTGTCGGTACACACTATAATCATAGACGGAAGCGTGAGTAATGTCAAGACAGCCGGGTTTTCCAATTCCGGATCAATACGATCAGGCCATACACGCCAGCCACAAAGAGGGTGCAGTCCTCATAGCAGTCGAGCACCCCGAAACACTTGGGCAGGCCCATCAAGGCCCACGGCAGCAAGAATACGTAGACTCAGTAGATCCAAATTTCAGACCTCGGAGGTCTCGGAAGGTGACATTGGCAGCAAAATTGCTTAGATTGCGCCCGTTTTTACCGGCAAAAGCGCTCTCGAGAGACCTCCGAGGTCTTGTTGTCGTAACATTTTGGATCTACTGAGACTTTGCGGCCCACGTTTGGCGCTGCCGCTGCGATCAGCGCCAAGGCGAACACGGTCAGTGGACAGGGGAACATGGGCATCAATATCCTGGGATATGCGTGCCCCAACAAGGCCCATCCGATTAGCGGGTACGAGAACGCCAGTAGAATCCAGAGAGCGGTCAGCCTTCTTTTCCATCCGGCCTCGGGAAGCCTGAAATTGGTTTTCCTGGCAAATATGTCCACGGCAAACAGTATCGTCACGACAATGAACAGTGGAGCGCCGATAAACGTGGAGATTGGGTTCCTGACAAAGATCAGAAAGAATGTCGCCCCATTCCAGGCGAAAGCAATGGAGAGGAATGTCTTTACCAGCACGTTCGTCTTGTCGCCTGGTTTAGTGAACACTCGGTACACCGATAGTGCTGCAACGATGGTTAAAATGACTTGCACCGGTAACGTCTTTTCGTTATATACGCCGACCCCGGCCCAAAAAGTTTCTGTGCTCATTGTAATATGTCTCCATTCACGCCTCTAGCGATTGGCTGTGTTTTTCTTTGCCGCACCAGGCGGATGATGCCCGCGACAAAGTTCACCCTGGGCACTCTTTCCATATACCGCTCGTACGCAGCGCCGAATTTATCGACGAGGCGCCGGTCGGCCTGTAGCAGATCGAGGTAGACCAGCACCATCGCCGGGAGACCGAGTGCCACGCTGGCCCAGCGGTTGGTGAGCAGCATCAGGCTAATACAGATAAACAACCAGGCCGTACCCATTTGCGGATGGCGGGCGATGGCGTAAATGCCGGTTTCGACCAGCCTGGTGGTGTTGACAAAGCTCTTTCCTTTGGATATACCCCCTTTGCGGCGGAACGTAAAGATAGGCAGCCAGCCAAAGATGGCCGAGGCCCACCAACAGACCCATCCGGCCCATTTGAGGACCTCGGGGTCTGGCCGGCGAAAAAAGAGGGCCAGCACGATCTGGGCGACCGTCAGCGCACCTACGATGGACGACAGCAGGAAGGGGTGCAGGCCGTAGAGTAACTCTTGTAAGCGTTTCATTTCGTTTTTCTCCTTACTCAGTAGTTTGGGTTCTATGCTTCTATGATAGCAGAGTGGAGGGTGGGGGGCAACGATTTTGCGGCGAACGGTCAGATTTGGGGGGTGAATGGTTGCGAGGGAGGCTCCAGTTCGAGACCAGGGGGAAATATCTTGCTTTACTGAAGTGCGCCTCGCGTGTACTTGACAGATTGCATCGTCTGGGGTATTCTTCCGCTTGTCTATGGACGGGAAATTGGGATCATTTATCACGAGTCACGCTGCGAGGTTCAGTGCTATACGTTTGGCTCTTTGCGTACTCTCTCTCGCCGGCGCCTTCAGTTTGCTCTTTGTCAGTCCCGCGCTCGGTCGCTGGGAGATTCCGCAGACCGTCGAGCCGACCGAGGGTACACATTCGTCGCCCGGCAAAGCTGTTATCTCTACGCCCACTCCTACGCCGGTTCCCCTGCCCGATCAGGCGCGAGTGCCTATCTTTATGTATCACTATGTCTCTGAACTCCCGCCCAACCCCGATGTCTATCGCCGCGATCTGACGCTCGCACCAGAAAAGTTCGAGGCCCAACTCCAATATCTGGCCGATGAGGGGTACCACGCCATTACGTTGAGCGATCTGTATCTGCACTTGAAGCAAGGCTATCCACTGCCGGAAAAGCCGGTTGTGCTCACCTTCGACGATGGGTACAGGGATGCCTACGAGGTAGTGTTCCCCCTGCTGTTGGATTATGGTTTCACGGGTACATTTTTCGTGCTCGCCACCCCGACCCACTTTGAGTCGCCGGATTATATGACGTGGGCGCAGATGAAAGAGATGTCCGACGCTGGGATGGAGATTCAGTCGCACGGGCGGGATCACGTGGACCTGCGGGGGCGCTCGTATGATTATTTGATCTATCAGACTGTGGGAATCCAGGAGGCGATACAGTATCACACCGGGCGATTGCCGCGCTTTTTTTGCTATCCTTCGGGGCAGTATGACGCCGACGTGATCGGTGTGCTCGAATCGGCCGGCTACTGGGGGGCGGTGACGACGGCCTGGGGTAAGACGCACACCCAGGACAATTTTTTCGAGATGCCGCGTCTGCGCATTCGGGGGAGTGATACGTTAGAGGGCTTTATTGACAAGTTGGAGAGCTAGCAGGTTTGTTTGTTGAAACCTTTAGGGCTTTGAACGGCAGAGGTTTGTGTGGGATAAACAAGTGAGTTTGGCCATTCGTTTTGAGAACGTCTCCAAAAAGTTCAACCTTCACCACGAGCGGAAACGTTCCTTTCAGGAATTGGCCCTCGGTCTGTTTCGGCGCGATAATGGTTCCCGAGAAGAGTTCTGGGCTTTACGGGATGTTGATTTCAATGTGGAGCAGGGAGAGACCGTGGGGCTGATCGGCCCTAACGGGGCGGGGAAGAGCACTGCGCTCAAACTCGTCTCGCGCATCATAGAGCCTACCTCGGGGCGGATCAAGGTCAATGGGCGGGTGGGCGCGCTATTGGAGCTGGGAGCCGGCTTCCACCCCGATCTGACTGGCCGGGAGAATATTTACCTGAATGGCTCAATTCTGGGACTAGGTCGCGCTGAGATTGAGCGAAAACTGGACGACATCATCGCCTTTGCCGAATTGGAGCGCTTTATTGACGTGCCGGTCAAGCACTATTCTTCGGGCATGTACGTGCGGCTGGGGTTCTCGGTGGCGGTGCACACCGATCCGGAAGTGTTGCTGGTGGACGAGGTGCTGGCGGTGGGTGATGCGGCGTTCCAGCGCAAGTGCCTGGAGCGCATTGACAGGATGCGCTCGGAAGGGGTGACCGTTCTTTTCGTCTCCCACAATGCAGAGACGGTGCGGACCATCTGCTCCCGCGCCGTCTGGCTGGACGATGGGCAGTTGCTGGCCGATGGTTCTGCCGAGTCGGTCGTGGCCCGCTATTTGACTCATTCTTGGGATAGCGAGGAGGGCAAGCTAAAACCGCGAGATGAGAATGATCGGCGCTGGGGCGGTGGCGAGGTACGGATAATGAGCGTGCGATTGTTGGGTGGCGATGGCCGAGAGAAGCAACAGTTCAAAGCTGGGGAGCCGCTGACGGTCGAGATGCGCTACCGGGCGGAAAAGCGAGTGGAGCGGCCGGTGTTTGGGTTGGCGATTCACCGGAGCGATGGGACGCACATCACCGGGCCAAATACCCAGTTTGCGGGGTATGAGATTCCACAGATAAAGGGAGAAGGCGTCGTTCAATACACCGTTCACTCCCTGCCGTTGTTGGAAGGAAGTTACAGTGTTTCGGTAGCCGCGCACAATTGGGAAGATACCAAGACATTTGATTATCATGATCGCTTGTACCCTTTCCGGGTACTTCCCTCTGAGGGAGAGCAATATGGAATTGTCACTCTAAATGGAGAGTGGCATCGAATAAACTAAAACATAGGAGGCTGTTGTGATTCAAGACGTACAAGTAATTCCGTTGGCAACGTATATGGATGACCGTGGGTTTTTGACCGAGATCATCCGCGTGGCGGGAGGCGACGAGCCGCACGCCATAGCCCACAAGTTCGGTCAGGTGTATCTGGTGGGCGACCCCGTGCGCGGTTCGATTCGCGCCTATCACAAGCACGCCGAGCTGTGGGACTGGTTCTGCATCGTCCACGGCACGGCCAAATTTGTGCTCGTGGATGACCGCGAGGATAGCCCGACCAAGGGCGAGATGATGACGATTGTGACGGGCGAGCGCGCGCCCAAGCTGGTCGTGGTGCCGCCCGGCGTCTACCACGGCTGGATGTCGTTGGAGGACGACACGCTGATGATCAGCGTCGCCAGCCACACCTACAACCGGGAGAACCCCGACGAGGAACGCATCCCGCCTGATTCGTTCGGCGACGTGTGGACGGTCAAAGGACGGTAGCGATGCGCAAGATATTGCTGGTTGGCGGCGCCGGTTACGTCGGCTCGGTGCTGGCGGAAGAGTTGTTGGAGCGGGGCTTTGCGGTCAAGATCCTCGACCGGCTCTACTACGGCGACGATGGCCTGCGCGAGATCCACGACCGGGTCGAGCTGGTCGTGGGCGACATGCGCGTGATAGACCCCAGCGTGCTGCAAGACGTGGACGCGGTGGTCAACCTGGGGGGGCTATCAAACGACCCCACGGCCGAGTACAATCCCAAGGCCAATTATGAGATGAACACGACCGCTTCGGTGCAGTTGGCCGAGATGTGCCGGGAAGCGGGCGTGCAGCGTTACGTCTTTGCTTCCTCCTGTTCCATCTATGACCGGGGCGTGGGCAACGATCAGAGCGACTTTGTGCAGGACGAGACCACTCCGGTTGACCCGCGAGCGGCCTACTCTGGCTCCAAGCGGGCCGCCGAGAAGGCGTTGCTCGAGATGGCCGGCGGTGACTTTTGCCCGGTGATCCTGCGCAAGGGCACTATTTACGGTTTCTCGCACCGCATGCGCTACGATCTGGTGGTGAACACCTTTGTCAAGTTCGCCCTCAGCCAGGGCTACATCAATATCCACTACGGCGGCGAGATGTGGAGGCCGCTAGTGGACGTACGGGACGTCGCTCGCGCCTACATCGCGACCTTGCGCGCCGACGCGGAACTGGTGAATGGAGAGATTTTTAACGTCTCTTTCCACAACATGCGCATCTCTGAGCTGGCCCTGCGGGTGCGCGAGGCGCTGCGCGACGTGGGCGTGGAGATCGAAATCCGCTCCGACTATGGCTATCGCGGCGTGCGCAGCTACCGGGTGTCGGCCCAAAAGATCCAACACACCCTCAACTTTCGCCCCAAGATGACGGTCGAGGAATCGGTGCGGAACATGGTGGAGCAGATCCGGCAGCACGGCTATGACGACTTTGAAAACCCCAAGTACTATAACATCCGTTGGATGCGGCTGTTGGAAGAGGCGGCCAAAGTCATCGCCATCACCGGCTCTGTCTTTGAGGCTCCCGCCCGTCAAGGAGATAGTTAGATGAAGATCGCGCTCATCGGCGCTAATGGTCAACTGGGCAGTGATCTGGCAAAGGTGTTGCCTGCCCACGGGCACGACCTGGTGTCCCTCACCCACGCCGACGTCGAAGTCACCGACGCCGCAAGCGTGGCAGCGATGATGGGAGAGCACGAGCCGGAATTGGTGCTCAACATGGCCGCCTTCCACAAGGTGGACGTGTGCGAGGAGGAGGTCGAGCGGACCTTTGCCGTCAACGTCTACGGCGTGCGTAACCTGGCGTTGGCCTGCCGCGCGCACGATGCCGTGTTGGCGCACATGAGCACCGACTATGTCTTTGGCGGCGACAGGGCGCGCCGCACGCCTTACGTCGAGACGGACACGCCCGCCCCAATCAACGTCTACGGGGTCTCCAAGCTGGCGGGCGAGCACCTCGCGCGCTATCTGCTGGAGCGCTACTTTATCTTTCGCGTCACCGGGCTGTACGGCGTGGCCGGTTCCAGCGGCAAGGGCGGTAACTTTGTCGAGTTGATGTTGCGGCTGGCGCGCGCTGGCAAAGACGTCCGCGTGGTGGACGATCAGCGTATAACGCCGACCTACACGGTTGACCTGGCGCACCAGATCGCGGCCGTGGTCGAGACGGAGCAGTACGGTCTCTACCACGCCACCAGCCAGGGCGACTGCACGTGGTACGAGTTCGCAGCCGAGATTTTCCGCCAGAGTGGGCTGAATCCCAACCTGGGCAAGGCCAAGACGGGCGACTTTGGCGAAAAGGCCACCCGTCCGGCTTACTCAGTGTTGGAGAACCGGGCGCTGCAAAGGATTGGGATGGACAAGATGCGTCCCTGGCAGGAGGCGCTGGGAGCGTATCTGGAGGAACGGGGATAGCAGGTGGGTGAGCAAGGACACGTATTGGTCATCAGCCACGATGTGGTTGGTGCGCAGATGGCCGGGCCGGGGATTCGGTATTATCACTTGGCACGTGTGCTGGCGCAGGAATTTCAGGTTATCCTGGCTGTACCTGTCGAGCCCGCATTAAAATCCCACCAAGATTTCGCTGTACTGCCTTATCACTCTGGAAAAGAACCTGCGCTGAAGGATGCTATCCAGCAGGCGCGGGTGGTTTTGGTCCCCGCAGTGCATCTGGTAAGTATTCCTCCGCTACTGAATTCATCTGTGCCGTTGGTGATAGATGGATATGATCCTTTTGTGGCCGAGACACTCTTTCTGCAGCAGGAAACGAGCGGTCTGCAAATTGGCCTTGCGCAAGCTTATCTGGCAGGGGATTTTTTTATTTGCGCCAGCGAGCGTCAGCGGGATTGGTGGACGGGCATTTTGGAGGCATACGGACGGATAAACTCGCACACATTTGATAAAGACCCATCCTTACGCCGGCTGGTTGATGTAGTACCATTTGGATTGCCGGAAGCATCCCCTCAACATACTCGCCAAGTGCTGAAGGGAGTCTGGCCTGGAATTGGGGCGGAAGACAAGGTCATTCTTTGGGGCGGTGGCCTGTGGCCCTGGCTGGATCCACTGACGGCTATTCGCGCAATGGGCAAAGTCTGGCAGCAGCGACAGGACGTGCGCTTGATCTTTCCTGGAACGCGCCATCCTAACCCTGGGATGGAGGGGATTCCCACTCATAACGAGGCTGCTTTCCAAATGGCACAGGAGTTGGGGCTATTGGATAGCGCAGTTTTCTTTGGGGAGTGGGTGCCCTATGACGATTGGCCCAACGTGTTGCTAGAGAGTGACATTGCTCTAACGTTGCATTACGATACTCTGGAGACTCGTCTGGCTTTTCGGAGCCGGGTGTTGGACTACGCTTGGGTTGGGTTGCCCGTCGTGGCGACTCGTGGAGATGCGACGAGTGAGTTGATCGCGCGGCATGAAATGGGTGTTTTGGTAGACTATGAAGATGTGGGTGGTGTGTCAGGAGCCATTCTCCGCTTGCTGGAAACTCCTCAGTCAACTTTCGGCGGGCGGTTTGAAAAAGCCCGCCGGGAACTGACCTGGGAGCGGACGGCCCGGCCACTGGTAGAGTTTTGCCGCGATCCACGCCTGTCGCCGGATAGGGTGGCTATGGGGAGCGAACTGGGAAATCCATTTTACGTTGATGCAGTAAATCGTCTTACCCTAGAACGCGATGGCTGGCGGGACTCGGTCAAACGGTATGAGCGGGGGAGGTTCATCCGATTTATGCGCTGGATACACCGGGCAGGTCAAAAAGTACAGTGGGGCGCAAAATGAGGGCATCAATAGTCATTCCTGTTTGGAATGGACGTGCATACTTGCGAGATTGTCTTGATGCTCTCCTGGCCCAAGATTACCCAGATTTCGAGGTCATTGTTGTGGACAATGCCTCGTCTGATGGTTCAGCCGATTTTGTGGCTGAAAAATATCCTCAAGTGCGTCTCGTTTGCAACGAGCGCAATCTGGGTTTTGCGGGCGGATGCAATGTTGGGCTGCGGGCAGCGGCGGGGGATGTGTTGGTATTGCTCAACCAGGATACCGTTGTACAACCAGGGTGGCTAAATGCGCTCGCGAGCGTGTTGGATGATCCAGGAGTTGGTGTTGCCGGATGCAAGATTTTGGAGGCGGACGGCGTTACATTGAGTCATTGTGGTGGATCATTGGAACTTGTGTCTGCCCAGACGCAGCATTATGGCGCTGATGAACTTGATGAAGGGCAGTATGATAAAGCCGTGGATGTGGATTATGTCACCGGCGCGGCGTTTGCTGTGCGGCGCGATGTCTTGGATCGCATTGGGTTGATGGACGAACGCTTTTTCCCAGGTTACTATGAGGATACTGATTTCTGCCTCCGCGCGCGAAAAGCCAGTTTTCGCATCCGGTATGTGCCTGATGCGGTGGTCATCCATCACGTATCGGCCAGTACGCGGCAACATTGGGTTCGTCGCCGATTCTACTACTATCGAAACCGGTTGTTATTTCTATTTAAACATCTTTCGCCATCACAAATTCTGACCGAGTTTATCCCTGCCGAAAGAGAACGCATTTTACTCTTGCCGCAGGGCGAGTTGCGGGCTGGACGGACGGCCCTCACAGAGATTCTGGCGATGTGGCCGCTTGTGGCTCGCGAGCTATTGGCGACTGAAGGAACCACTGTCAAAGTGAGGAATCTGCTCGAGGCTCTGCGGATGCTGCGCGAGACCATCGCGCGCCAGCAGGGAGGCGACCCTGCTTTCTCCACTCCTACATCACTTGAAAAAGCACGGAAACCTGAAGCAGCGATTGATCGACACGGGTTGACCAACGCGCTGACTGACGAGTTGGAGGATCTGTGGGAAATTCGCGAGCACCCATTTTCCTCCCGCGTACCTATCATAGGGCGCTGGATTGTGGCCTTTCGCAATTTGTGGAACTCGGTGGCGACCAAGTGGTATGTGCAACCATTGCTGTCACAGCAGTCGCAATTCAACGGCACTGTAGTACGCGCACTCCTACAGCTTCACGCCCAGTATCAGGACATCAGCGCCCATTACTGGGACGACGATGCGCTGTTGGTGTTGCTGGCCGAGCGGTGTGGAATGTTGACGGCTCGCGTCGCCGAAATGGAGAGCCGTCTGGCGCAACTGGAGTTATCGGGAGAAAATGAGTATGAGTGACGACTGGATCGAGATCTCGGACGAGAATATCAACGTCGAAGAGATTATGCAGAAAATTCGTGAAAGAACAGCTTGTCACGCCAGTGTTTCATCACCCGATGATTCGGACAAACCGGAAATGGCTGCTGAGGCACTGTGGGCGGAGATGATCCAGGATCCCATAAACGCATCTACTTTTTTGAAAGGGTTTCAGATTCACCAGCGCGACTGCGACATCGTGCCGCGCTACTATGTGATTGATTGGCGCATACCGATTCTAGGCCCTATCCACGCTGTCATACGACGGCTCATCAATGCAGAGGTTCGTCGCTATCTGCTTCCTTCTCTGAAAAAGCAATCGAGTTTTAATCTAAGGGTGAGACGGGCGCTCAAAGAGTTGGCTCAGGAAAATACACGTCTGTGTCAGGAAATAGAAAAGTTGCAACAAGACCAAAATACAGGCCAGCCCTAGCATTATGCAGGTACACCAGTTTCACCCTACGGTTTCCTTCGGCGATGCGATCAGCAATCAGATTCTGAGCCTGCAAAGCCTGCTCCGGCGCATGGGGTACCGTAGCGAGATATTCTGCGAGCGTTTACCCACTCACTTTGAGGGGCGGGCGCGGCACATGTCCCAGTATGCCAGCTACTCATCCTCTACTAATGTGTTGCTGTCACATTTTTCTTTGGGCTACTCACCCGCTGTGTTGGATTGGTTGGGAAAGGTTCCAGATCGCAAAGTGATCGTTTATCACAATATCACGCCGCACAAGTACTTTGCGGGTATCAACGACGTCTATCTTGAGGCCGCGCAGGCGGGCCGCGAACAATTGAATCACTTGAGCAAGGTGACAGAAGCGGGATGGGGTGACTCGACGTTTAACTGCCAGGAACTCGCGGAGCACGGATGGACAGACCCAAAGGTTCTGCCTATTGTTTTTGAACCAAAACGGTACAGGATTCGTCCTGACCGGAAGGTGCTAAAGCGCTGGCAAGATGGTTTGAACGTTCTGTTTGTCGGGCGGGTTTCTCCGAACAAGCGCTTTGAGGATATCATCCTCACGTTTTACTATCTCAAACGCTTTGTGCGACCGGATGCTCGACTCTTTCTGGTTGGGGCGGCACAGGGGATGGAGACTTATCTCGAATTTTTGCAAGCTCTGGTAAAGCGATTGGATTTGCCGGACGTCATATTTACCGGTCACGTCAGTGGGCCGCAGTTAATGGCATACTATCGGTGCGCCAGTGTCTATCTCAGCATGAGCGAGCACGAGGGATTTGGTGTGCCATTGTTGGAGAGTATGCACTTTGGCGTGCCTATCGTCGCTTATCAAGCCGCTGCTGTGCCAGAGACATTGGATGGGAGTGGAATTTTGGTGAAGGAAAAAAACTACGCGGCAGTGGCGGAATTGATCGGGTTATTGGCCGAGGATGATAATTTGCGCGCACGGATCGTCGCACAGCAGCGCGAAAGGCTTGAGGATTTTCTGCCCGAGAGAGTGGGAGCACGCTTGGAAGAGATCCTTGGTAGCCCGAGTGCGTAAAGCGATGTTAGCATGAACATTGTGTTGATAGGCAGCACCGGACGATGTGGCATCTACGAATACTCGCAGATACTCTTGGGTGGTTTTCTTCAGATGGGGCATCAGGCGCGCTACATTGGCGCGCGCAACAAGGATAATCGTGACCTGCGTCGCCAGCTGAGGCAGATAGCAAGGGATGACGAGGTTGTGATCTTTGAGTACGAGCCCGGCATCTTTGACCTACGTGGATTGGTCGTGCAGATGGCCCGGCTTCGTCTGATGGGCAAGCGGGTGCTGCTTTCGGTACACGAGATTGGGCCTGCCAAGTATAGCGAATATCACTATATCCTCAATCGGTTGAGCCAGCCGGCGCGCTTCCGAGGCCCATTGGAATTGATTCGACTGATGTGGGCGACGGTGGGCGTTGCTTACCGCTATCTGACCTTGCGCGTGTTTCTGGCGTTGTCAGGTTGGTTTCCCCACCGGATAATTGTCCACTCGCCCAGGGCCGAGACTGACGTCGGTATCGTGTTGGCAGATCGCCAGAAGCTGTGCTACGTACCCCACGTAGTGAAGCAGTTAGAGGGAGATCAGGGTGTGCTGCGTGAAGATCTGGGGCTTCCGCAAGGTGTTTTTGCTTTTGTCATCCCCGGTTTTCTTTTCCGACGCAAGCGTATCGTCGAGGTGATTGAGCAATTGCCTGACGATGTAGAGTTGTGGATTGTAGGTACTCCCTCGAAATACGATCTTGGCTATCTGGAGGAGATTGAAGCATATTTAGAGCATAGTGACAAACGAGAACGAGTACGCTTGATTCAGGATTATGACCGGATGGAGCAATATCTACTGGCGGCGGATGCGGTTGTGTTGTTCTATGCCGATGGTTATCAGAGTGGAATAGCTTGTCTGGCGGTGGGGGCGAGGAAACCGTGCATCTTTTCGGATTTACCCGCTTTCTCGGATCTGTGTGAGGCGGGGTTGGTAGTGCGGACGCCGGAGGAGTTGCGTCAGGCGATGATTCACATTCAAGATAGTAGCATCTATACAGCACTGGCTTGGCAGGCTGCGAATCTACGTAAACGGTTAGCTCCTGTTCAGGTAGTAGCAGCTTATTGCAACGACAGTTGAGTGTTTATGGGCTATAGCGAATGCCCAGTGGGACAACAATACCGAGCGAAAGGGATTTGTCCCGCCTTTTTTCCACCCAAGCATTGAGAGTATCATCTCAGTAATCCGGGGCAAGACCTCCGAGGTTTACCAATTTGTATCCTTGAGAACATTGTTGACGACACGATACTTGGTTTCCAATCCAAATATATTATTGGACTTTGGGCATGGTTCAAGTTAGATTAACAAATTTGCCCACAGGCCATCTTTGTGCCAAAATTGGTTTGCTAGAGACCAAGGCACAAGGAGGAGACCTGTGGGCATACGAAGAGATGATATCACA
>Ga0164311_10000840_pt1 | contig 14269 bp, 14 predicted proteins | sample GuaBasSedimGuay2_FD_121796 | JGI IMG/M metagenome (GOLD analysis project Ga0164311, IMG submission 121796) | Subseafloor sediment microbial communities from Guaymas Basin, Gulf of California, Mexico - Guay2, Core 4569-9, 9-12 cm | ecosystem: Environmental > Aquatic > Marine > Hydrothermal vents...
AAGCTTCCTCAAACATATGCTTGAAACTCTATCTAAACACTCCCTAATAGACTTGAAAGTGAAGGCGCAGGGCGACTTGGCTCATCACGTGGTTGAGGACGTGGCCTTAACAATAGGTAAAGCTTTAGATGAAGCTCTTGGAACGAGGGAGGGCATAGCTCGCTTCGGCTTCGCCTACGCCCCTATGGACGATGCCTTAGCCAGAGCGGCGGTAGATCTAAGCGGTAGAAGCTTTGCGGTAGTGAACCTTAAGATCAAGTCACCCCAGGTGGAGGACCTAAGAGCTGAGGACGCTGCACACTTCTTAAGGTCGTTCTCCGACGCTGGTAGGTTAAACCTTCATGTAAAGGTATTATACGGCGTTGACGACCACCACAAGGTTGAGGCTGCCTTCAAATCACTAGCCTTAGCGCTCAGACAAGCAGTTTCGCTAGATCAGAGAATCAAAGGAGTTGCTAGCGTTAAAGGATCGCTTTAGCTAAGCTGTTTCCACCGACTCAACGTCTGGAACTTCTCTCTTAAGGACTGCTTCCACGAACTGCTTGACGGTAAACTGCCTCATAGGACACATAGCGCACGCGCCGCTCAACCTAACCTTGACCCTACCTCCATCTATACCTACTAGGTCGATTCCTCCTCCCTCAGCAGCTAAGAGGGGGCTCACCTTGTTCTTCAATACTTCCTTAACCTTCTCTTCGTCAACCATGACCTTCAGCCACCTTAACCTCAAAGGCCTTGCTGACTTATTAAGATTGCCTTGCTAAAATGAGCTTCTCAGCCTCCCTGAACAGCTTATCTAAAGCCTCCTGATCCTTCGCTTCCACCGTCAACTTGATCAAAGGCTGAGTGTTGGAAGGTCTTATCAAGAACCAGCCGCTGTCAAAGAGCGCTTTCACCCCATCAAGCTCCATAACCTTAACCCCTACTGCCTTGAGCTCCTGAGCTATCTCGGCCACTACTTTGAACTTCACTTGGTCGGGGAAGTCATAGTTCTTGGACCTTGAAGGATACCGTGGAAGTTTATCTACCAGTGCAGATAATGGTTGTTCGATCTCAGATAACATCTCAGCTACCTTTAGGCTAGCGTAGACTCCGTCGTCGATCCCCCATATCTCTTTAAAGTAAAGGTGGCTGCTCCTCTCCCCTCCAATTAAAGCCCCGGTCTTCAGCATAGTGTCCATTATGTAGGCGTGTCCAACCCTACTCACTATGACTCTACCTCCTAGCTGCTTAACTATCTCCTCCACTACTGAAGAGCTGCTTACATCCAACACTATGGAGCTTCCTGGCTCCCTGGGTAGGTAATGGTGGACGAGGAGAGCTGTCATCGAGTCGCCTAGCAGCACCCTACCTTTATCGTCGATAAATACCGCCCTGTCACCATCACCATCGTAACCTACACCGAAATCCGCCTTCTCTTCGACGACCACTCGTTTAAGCTCACTTAACGTCTCCTCGGTAGGCTCGGGGAGATGATTAGGAAAACGTCCGTCAGGCTCAGCGTTCAACGCTACTACCTTACAGCCTAGTTTTTCGAAGAGCCTAGGTGCGGTCAACGAACAACACCCGTTAGAGAGGTCTAAGGCCACTTTAAGCTCCCTGGACACCTTGACTTTACTTAGTAGGAAGCTCGTATACTCCTCAAGGAACCCTTCATCAGGTACTACCTCGCCTTTAACCTCATCCTCAGCTAGGTAGGGGTTTTGAGCTAGAGCCTTCAGGTCCTCCATGCCCATGCCCTCCGACACCATCTTCGCCCCCCTCATGCAGAGCTTAAACCCATTCCACTCAGGAGGGTTGTGGCTCGCTGTTACCATCACTCCTCCATCCAGCTTCTTAGCCACAACCGCATAGTAGAGAGCCGGTGTGGGTACTAGGCCTACATCAATTACGTTGCAGCCTGCCTTAATAAGCCCTTGCGTAAAGGCCTTCTTGAGGTTAGGGCTACTTAGCCTGACATCCATCCCTATGGCTATCTTTCTGCCACGGCCTCCTGCGTAATGTCCAAAGGCTAAACCTATCCGTTCAGCTATTTCACCTGTCAGGTCTACGCCGTAGACTCCTCTAATGTCGTAAGCCCTAAAGATATGGTCAGGTATCATCAAGAAGACTTCACCGAGAAAAACAACTTAAGAACCTATTAAAAATAGTTAAGCGTCCATTATGGTGAAGCTAAACATAAAGAGCCAGAGGAACTCTATTGCTAGAACGCTATGGCCCCGTTCAAATGCATCAGGTGTGGCAAATGTTGTCTAAACACGGAGATGCCCTTGACCGAGGAAGACATAGCTAGGTTGGAGGCCCTCGGCTACATTAGGAGGGATTTTGCCAGGGTTGAAGAAGGATTGATAAAGCTAAGAAACGTCGATGGACACTGTTTCTTCTATAACCCTGAGCTGAAGGCATGTATGGTTTATGAAAATAGGCCTGAGGGTTGTAGGCTCTACCCCTTCATATACGTTGAGGGGGTAGGCGTCACCGTCGACCCTGAGTGCAGTGTAGCCCACACCGTCAGTGGTAGGGAGGTGGCTAAGGCAGCCCCTAAAGTATTAAGCCTTCTTCGGAGGCTTGGGTTGTTGAAGGAAGGTTAAGCCCAATACAGCTTAAAAAGCCTACTAAGCCTAGTCGTTTTAGGTGGAAGTTTTGGCTAAGATATGGCGTGACGATGAAGTCAGCTTGGACCCTATCAAGGGAGAAACCGTAGCTATCATAGGCTACGGCAACCAAGGCCATGCACAGGCAAACAACCTTAGGGATTCAGGGGTACATGTCATCTTAGGGCTGAGGAGCGATGAAACCGAGTCGAAGGCCAAGAAAGACGGCTTTGAGGTCTATAGCATACCTGAAGCGGCGGAGCGAGGCGATATCATACATTTCCTGATACCCGACATGGTTCAAGCTGAAGTGTACGAAGCCATGGTTAAGCCGTACCTGAAGCCAGGTAAAGCCTTATGCTTCTCTCACGGCGCTGCCATCCACTGGAGATGGATCGTGCCGCCGGAATACGTGGACGTGATCATGGTGGCTCCCAAGGCCCCAGGACAACGTGTACGTGAGCTTTACCTTGAAGGATTCGGGGCTCCCGCCCTAGTAGCCGTATACCAGGATCATACAGGTAGAGCTTGGCAAAGGATCCTCGCCATAGCTAAAGGCATAGGCGCTACGAGAGCGGGTGTAATCGAGACCACGTTCAAGGAAGAAGTGGAAACCGACTGGTTCGGCGAACAGGTAGATCTCTGCGGAGGCGTAGACCGTTTAATAAGGACAGCCTTCGAGGTCCTAGTGGAGGCTGGTTATCAGCCTGAAGTAGCCTACTTCGAGTGCCTCCATGAACTTAAGCTGATAGTCGACTTGATCCAGCGCTACGGCATAACAGGCATGTACAGGCGTGTAAGCGAAACAGCCAGGTATGGCGGCTTAACGCGAGGTGGCAGGGTGATAGGTGAAGGCGTAAAGGAGGCCATGAGGCAGGTGTTGATGGAGGTGCAGTCGGGGAAGTTCGCTGAAGAGTGGGTAGAGGCTTGGAAACGTGAAGGGCCTGAAGCCTTCAACAAGTACATGAAAGAGCTCGAAGGTCATCCAATAGAGAAGGTGGGTAAAAAGCTCAGGGAAATGATGTGGAAAGAGAACGTTTAAGGCGAAGGAGCCTAGCTCTCATAACAGGTCGTCAAACAGGGCCGCACATAGCAAGGTTCTAACAGTCTTAACGCCCCCTGCTTCATAGCCTTTACAAGCCGCATAGCCAGCTTCCTTCTTCCCCCCTTCGCCGAGGCTATCCACATGTAAACGAGGCTTAGAGCCCCTCTTCGCCTATCCGGTGGCTGGATAATCCTTCATAGACGGCTTTGGCTTCGTCCCATAGAGCCTCTATCCCTCTTCCATTAAGCTTACCTTTAAGGTGAAACTTCAAGACTATTGGAAAGGATGGGCCGAAAATCTCCTCCAAGGTTTTGAAGATCTCCTCCACCACTTCAGCCCTAGACCTCCCCAATTATAGGCCCAACGTATTACCACCTCTCCTTTCTCGATGTGCAAGGTATGTTTATGTGGATCATGCGTGCTCATCCTTTCCTTGAACACAGTTATCATGCGCTTAACCTCGTTCCCGGAACAGTTAAACCATAGGGACACTGTATTGTCCACCGCGGTGCTTATGGTCAATTCCTCTCCTTTCATGAGGTCCTCTAAGGAAGTTAGCAGACAAGTGACACCATGCTTCTTGCAAAGCAGGATGAGGCTTCTAGCCAGCTCTAGGAATTCTTCTTCGTCATAATGTCTAGCCAGACTATCAACGATGAGGCGTTCAGGTTTTAAGTTCTTCACGAGTTTCTCCATGTAGAAGTAGAGTGCACCTTCAGTGAAAAGCCTTGGACTCATGCTTATTATCTTTAAGTTGTCTGACAGTTTCTCGTAGTTGAAGCCTAGCGACTTCACTAAGGAGATTAGTTGACTCTGCGGCTCCTCGAAGCTAAAGTAAAGGACAGGGTTACCTCAATAGCTCCTTTGGCTGCAAACACCGCAGCTATCGTGGTCTTACCTGTGCCGCTAGGCCCCGCCCATAAGGTGGCTGAGCCCTTGAATAAGCCTCCTCGAAGGACCTGGTCTAATTCTTCAACACATGTGGTGATCGTTCTATCAAACCTTCTTTAGATTATTAGAACAGAAGATCTACTGAAGCATTATAATTAAAGTACCGTTCCATAAAAATGATGCGGTAAGTCAGCTTCACCTACGCTTGATCAAAAACTCACAGTAGGGATCTCCTTTAGCTACACATGAGGTTTCTATAGCTATGACCTCCTTACCCATCAGCTTGCTTACCAGTCCCGTTAAAAGACCTCTGAAGAGGTGGCTGTTAGGCTTATCCTTAGGGCCTGCTAAGCTGCATTCAAAGAGGTCGTATGTCCTGATGATTGCTTCAGGTGCTTCTTCATCCCACTTCACGATCTCTCCCCTGAGCCAGCCCAGAGATTTGAAGATTCGAAGCAAGCTAGCAGCAATCTCTTCGCCTGTAAAACCTGGAAGAAGTGGTTTCCAGTCTCTTTCAAGAGCTTCGCCAGCTGCGACGCCTTCATAGAAGAGGATGGTTTCACCAGCTGAGCCCCACTCCTTCTTTATACGCTCTATCATGCTTATTACGGGTCCAGAGATATAGATCATTCCTCTCCATCCACCTACTAGGATGGGGAAGTGGAAGGGGTCTATGAGCAGCCCATCTATTTCAGGCTCAGCCATCTTTATGTCAAGCACGTCAGGCAGGCCTTTAAGCTCCTCGAAGAGGATTTTAGGTTCCACGGCAGCTTCCGTAGCATCTAAGACCAAAAACATAGAAGCCTGTTCGTCACTTGGTGATAGGGCGGCTACAACGCTACAGAGTACGTTTAGGTTATGTTTTGCAGTAACTGCTAATACGCTGGCAAGGGAGCCAGGCTTATTTATCATGTCTATCTTGAAGCCAATTAGCCTCCTGCCGAAGGCCATAACTACCCTAGCTATGTTTAAAGGGGAAAGCTCGGAGGACATCAAGGGAGCTGATGCACAAGGCTAATTAAGCTTTCCCTCTAGCTTAAGACCAGGTTCAAGAATAAATTGGTGAGGGCCCCCATAGTTAGGGCCAGGACAATGTAGAGGGCGGTCATCAATATCGCTTTCTTCACGCCGTATTCGTGGATCAAGGCAGCGATGGTAGCTATACATGGTATGTATAACATAACGATCACCGTGAACACTATCATCTGCTGGGGCGTCAATACCGTCGATAAGTTCGTAGTCCCAGCCACCTCGGTCAGCATGATCAAAGTAAGCTCTTTACGCAGTATACCAAACACTATAGGTACAGCACAGATTGCAGGCAGTCCCAAGAAACCTTCCATGAAAGGCTTAGAGGCCGCTACGAAGGCATCAAGCAGCCCCATAAGCTTGAAAGCCTCTATAGCGACGCTTCCTCCCACTATCAAGGGGAAGGCTATGAACATGAAGGACCATGTTCTAACCAAGGTCTTATTGACCACCGACTTAATTGAGGGAAGTCTATAGGGAGGCATCTCCATAATTAGTCCCACAGCTTCTCCAGGCAACACCTTAAAGGCTAACCTGCCCAACAGCACTATTACAGCAAGGTCTAAGAGGTAGATGGCGAGCGCCACGTGAATTCCGATAAACCTTCCCACCAACCCTAATATGACCACGGTCCTAGCGGCACAGGGAACCAGCACTATCAAGAGCCCTGCTATCAATCTTTCACGGTCAGTCTCCAATACTCTAGAGGCCATCACCGCGGGGACGTTGCAGCCGAAGCCTAGAACCATAGGGACTATGGCTCTCCCGTGTAGCCCCACCTTATGCATCAAAGCATCTGTCAAGAAAGCGGCGCGGGGAAGATAACCTGAATCCTCTAAGATGGAGAGCACTAAGTAGAAGGGAATTATGTAAGGCAAGATAATTGTAGTGCCCGCTGCTATACCCATAATCACGCCGTTAACCACCAGGTCGACGGCCTCAGCAGGTAGTAAGGATAGCAAGAAGCTGGAGGCTTCGGGAACGGCATAGTTTTCAAAGAAGCCTTCGAGAACTTCCACCAAAAGATCGCCTACAGTGAAGATCAGCGCGAACGTAGCGACGAGGACACCGATCATTATAGGGTAGCCTAAAACACGGTGGACTAACACAGCATCTAGCTTATCGCCCCAAGGAATCTCGGGTCGAGGCTTCAACTGTACACAGGCTTTAGCTATCCTAGCTGCGATGCTGTAGCGCTCCGAAGCTATCACTACGGGTGAAGGTTCGCCGTGAATAAGTTCAAGCTCCTCAGCTAGTCGTTCAGCTAACGCTACGATCTCCTTGCCTTCAGCCGTTGATGATAGCCTAGCAACGATCTCCTCGTCACGTTCAAGGAGTTTAAGCGCTACCCACGTTTTCGGGTAATTTAGTTTTAGTTTGTCGGCTTTAGCTTCAAGCACCTCAATAAGCCTGACTATCCTCTCCTCTACTTCCTTACCGTACCTAGGTTGTGGAGGCCTAACACCTTGCTTAGCTATGCGTAATGCTGTGGAGAGGAGGTCTTTGACACCCATCCCTGTTATGGCCACGGTGGCCACTATAGGGAAGCCTAGCTCCTTTGATAACATCTCTACGTTGATCTCTATGCCTTTTCTGGTCGCTGCGTCGACCTGGTTTAACGCCATCACCATGGGCGCTTCAAGCTCCATCAACTGGAGCGTCAAGTAGAGGTTACGTTCAAGCGCCGTCGCATCGACCACGTTTATTACCACATCAGCCTCTCCAGAGGCTATATACTCTCGAGCTACCTTCTCATCAGCTGAGAACGCAGATAGTGAATATACGCCAGGTAGATCTATCACTTTAATCTTGAGGCCCTCGAAGTAAAGAGTGCCTTCCACCTTCTCCACGGTGGTTCCAGGCCAATTCCCTACATTCTGTCTAAGGCCAGTGAGCTGGTTAAAGAGGGCGCTTTTACCGACATTGGAGTTTCCAGCCAGCGCTAATGTTAGTTTCTCGGCCACTGTTCCCTTCACCTTTAGAGGAGAGGCCTGACGATCACCCTAGAGGCTACTCCAAAACCTAGGGCTAAGGTTACCCCCCTAACCATAATCTCTATGGGGCCTCTGAAAGGCGCCTTCCTGACCACTTGAACCTCCGTGCCTGGCGTTAAGCCCATCTCCGCTAACCGTCTAACGAGGCCGTAGCCTCCCAAGGCAAAGACCACTACGCCTTTGCCTCCAGGCGTTAAGCTTGTGAGAGGTGCAAGGTCTTCGACCCGGCCCTGTAGATCCATGAGGCCTTGATGTAAGCCTCGAACAGTGAAGCCGTTAAAGCCGTGCTTGGCTTCCCAATGCTTGTCGAGGTCCTCTAATCTCCTCTCCATGATTCGCGACAGCTTCCCTATCAGCGAAGCACCGTGGTACAGCTTGTTGTGGACGACGCTCTCTCGATGTATATGCATCTCCTCTAGGCCTTCAGGTGTTAAAGCATACTTGCCGTCAACCTCTTTTGCTAAGCCTTTAATCACCGCTTCATGGAGTAAGCGTTGGGCTTCCTCGAGGCCTATCTCAAGTTCCTTAGCTACCTCTTCCGGCGAAGACGGCTTGACGCCTTTAAGCTCTAAGCTTCTTAAGGCCTCGAGCAGGCACTGGAGATTCTCCATACCTCCACCCTCTAAGTTAGGTTAACCTAACTTCTGTCAACCTAACCTTCAAGTTATTTAAAGTTAATTATTGAACTATGCACAAAAACTACGAAAAAGTTAACTCTGACCTTAAATTTCTATCCTAAAGAAGGGAAGCTCTTTGAGCAGCGAAGTCAAATTAACTAGGAGCCTCGAAGACTACCTAGAAGCCGTCTACATCCTCCAAGTGGAGAAAGGAGAAGCAAGGATGAAGGACCTTGCAGCTAGGCTCAACGTGAAGGCTTCCAGCGCAAACGAAGCTGTCGAAAAGCTGGCTGAGCGCAACCTTGTTAAGCATGAGCGTTACGGCACCATAACGTTAACCAAAGAAGGAGAAGATCTAGCTAAACGAATCTATAATAGACATAGAATCCTTTTGAAGTTCCTCCACGAAGTACTCGGCGTTGAACTGGATACTGCTGAGGAGGATAGCTGTGCGCTTGAACACTCTATAAGCGAGGAGACCCTCAATAAACTTGTCAAGTTCATTGAGCGCCTAGGCTAACGGGGAGGAAGGGACCCTCAGGTCGATGTCTAACCTCAAGATCGCCTCGCCGCAGCAGCCTCCCTGATTATAGGCTCAGCGCCTTTTTCATGAGAGACGTGAAAACGCAGGTACAGGTTAACGGCTTAAAAGCTATAACGCCAGTCTACTTAATGGTTGCTATGCGCAGCAAGGAGGTTAAGGAGGGTTTAGAGAGAGCTCCACATAGATCCCTGCTTAGAGCTCTCGGAGTAGGCAAGGATGATTTCAAGAAACCCTTCATAGCCGTGGTTAACAGTTACTCCGAGACAGTACCTGGACACTTACACCTCAGGAACCTTGCTGAAGCTGTAAAGCAGGGGGTTAGGGAAGCTAAAGGAGTGCCCTTTGAAGTGAACACGATAGCTATCTGTGACGGGATAGCCATGGGGCACGTAGGCATGAAGTACTCGCTTCCGTCACGCGACTTAATAGCTGACTCCGTGGAGCTTGTTGTGGAGGCTCACCGCTTTGATGGAATGGTACTGATCACCAATTGCGACAAGATAACCCCGGGCATGTTGATGGCTGCTGCGAGGCTCAACCTACCATCCATTGTGGTCACGGGGGGGCCCATGAGGTCAGGGATCTTTAAGGGCAGAAAGGTAGGTGTGGCCTCCGTCTTCGAAGCCGTGGGTGGAGTTAAGACAGGGGATGTCAGCCTCGAGGAGCTTGAGGAGCTTGAATCCTGTGCTTGTCCAGGGCCTGGATCGTGTAATGGAATGTTCACAGCTAACACCATGGCTTGTTTAACTGAAGCTTTAGGCATGTCACTTCCAGGCTGCGCTACTGCTCATGCTGATACCTCCAGGAAGCTTGAGCTTGCCCGTCTAAGCGGCATTAGGGCTGTGGAAATGGTCAGGGAGGGGCTTAGAGCCAAGGATATCATGACTGCAGAGGCTTTCCAGAACGCGGTTGCTGTTGACTTAGCGCTGGGAGGCTCCACGAACACAGCGCTTCACCTCCCAGCTATCGCTCATGAAGCAGGTGTTGACTTAAGCCTAGACTACTTCGACGAAGCAAGCAGGAAGGTGCCTCAGCTATGTACCATGGTTCCTGGAGGAACACATACCATGGAGGACCTCGACCTAGCCGGCGGCATACCAGCGCTGATGGCGGAGCTAGCTCCTCTCTTAAACCTGAACGTGTTGACGGTTACGGGAAAGACCCTGCGTGAAAACCTAGTTAATGTGACTGTGAAGGACCGGTCTGTAATAAGGTCTCTTAGCCAGCCGGTCTCCAAGACAGGTGGCATTGCTATACTTAAGGGGAGCCTCGCACCTAGAGGCTCCGTGCTTAAGACAGCCGCACTCTCCCAGGAAGCCTTCAAATTCAGGGGGGAGGCAAAAGTCTACGATTGCGAAGAGGATGCTGTTGAGGCCTTAATGAAAGGGATGATTAAGGAGGGGGACGCCGTCATTATAAGGTACGAGGGGCCTAAAGGAGGTCCAGGCATGAGAGAGATGCTTCAAGCCACCGCCATTCTAGCTGGGATGGGGCTAGCCGGCAAGGTAGCGTTGATAACTGATGGAAGGTTCTCCGGCGCCACTAGAGGGCTATGCATAGGACATGTATCACCTGAAGCAGCTGAGGGAGGTCCTATAGCGTTGGTAAAGGATGGGGACATAGTGGTCATCGACGTGGAGGCTAGGAAGATAGACCTAGAAATAAGCTCTGATGAACTTGAAGCTAGGAGAAAGACCTGGAAGCCTCGAACCCCAAAACTAGAAAGAAGCTACTTAGCGAGGTATGTTAAGCAGGCTTCATCAGCAAGTGAAGGAGCCATCCTTAAGTAGCAAAGCTAACCGCTGTACGGGGTTTCATCCACGTAGTCGAAGTAGGCTTCAAGCAGCTCAGTTGGGTGAGCGTCCCATGGATATTTAGCGACGAAAATGGTAAGCTCAGCCCTCCTAATTATGTATAGGTTGCCCTCATACATGTAGGGCTGTGGCTCGGGAAGATCCCAGCCTATCTCGTGGAAGACGGCGGAGACGTTTACAACAACAGTGTTCCACTCGCTCACATTAACAGGCACGAAGTAGAGCATTAAGCCTTCACCGATGTCGCTCTTGATAAGCCTTGGCTCTGAGGTTTCATTAGTGAAGAGTATCCATAGTCCTTGGTACGGAATTAAAGAGTAGTTGCTTACCCTTCTATGTTCGCCCCAGTCCCAAGAACCAAAGCCTACCTCTACGCCTACGACCCTTGAAGGCTTCGAGCTTAGAGGGGTACTGAACATAGGTTTAACTTTGATGGTTAAGACGCCGGGAAGCTCCACGGTCTGCCATAATCCACTCATGACCCACTCTCCTTCGTTGCGGGTCAGGTTAGCCACGAGGAGCTTAGCTGAGCCGTCGCTCTCCATTACAGCTGCAACCTCCTCCACACCATCCCTACAGCTCACGTAGCTCCAAGCGAAGGGCTGACTACATCCCTTCATCACGTCGTATATCCAGTAATAAAGGTTCGGGTTTCTAAGAGGGGTGAAAGAGGAAGGCTCAAAATAATGCAGCCTGCTCTTAGCCTTCAACGTATAGTTGTCAGCATCCAACACTAAAATTACGAAGGCACGGTTTGGGGGAAGGGCGTTTAACACGAAGGGGGATTTCAAAGTATAGAGAGCCTCCTCTCCAGGGCTTAGTTCTTGAGGACCTTCTACTATCTCCCATGCCTTATATCCACCAGGGGTGCCATCCACTATGAAGAAGACAGGCCTGAAGGGCGGACTATCCAGATTCCTAAGCTTAACGACGAGGTGGTCGAAGCGATTAAGCCTACTAGAGTCATAGGCGCCTACTATTTGAACCTCAACTTGTTGAGGAGGCCTACCCAATAAAGCAACAGCTGAGGACAGTATCACGATGACGGCAACTGTGATTATTATCAGGTTAAGTCGCCTTGGAGACACGTTCCTTCACCATCATTAAGGCAGCGTAGTATGCGATGGGAATGAAGAAGATAAAGTAATTTTGAAGGCTTCTCCAAGAGAAGAATAGGACGAAGGCAGGCACTATCCAAGCTAAATATTTTACCCTCTCGAAGTTCAGCCAGTACAGTACCAACAAAGTTAAGGCCGCGGCGACTGTAGCTACAGTAAAGAAGATCTTAGGTAGATATAGGTAGCCTTCATAGACCAGGGAGACGAGTCCATAACCCATGGGGGTTAAAGGCTCAACTACAGGAGTTAGGACGCCTCTTAGCCAGCTTTCGAAATCCCAGACGATGAAGGGTAAGTTAGGGAGAAGGAAGACTATTAATGCATAGACGCCGTAGAGAACCGTCTCCTTCAGACCTTTCCTCTTGAACAGCCATATGAGGAGGAAGGGTAAGATGAGCCATGGAATTTGTTTGACTGCCATGGCTAACCCCAGGAAAATAGCGCTAATAGACAGGTCCTTAGAAGAGGAAGGATTGAAGAACTTCATAGATAGCAGGAGAAAGAAAGCCCAGATAATGTCGTGGGTCCCCACATAGGAAAGTATAAGGAGCATAGGGTCCAGAAACATGATCAATATAGGCAGCAACCTATACTCGCTAGGGGTTTCGAAAGCTAAGAAGAGAGCTGTTAAAAGGAAGAAGAATACCATGACGCCTCCGACATCGTTGAAGCCGACCATGAAGGCGGGCACATAGATCAAGAAGCTGAGGGAAGGGTAACTGTAGGTTGTTATGGAAGCTCCTTCGAGGGTCTGTGTGAGCCAGCGGTAATCCATGGCGTACTTTATTAATGCTGGATGCATGGAGTGAGCATACGGGTTTTCCCCTGAAAGTAAGAGCTCTACAGCGTACCTAGTGAAGATGGTAGCGTCGGTGCCATAGTGAGGTGATCCCTGAGAAGATACGGCGAAGGATAGAACAAAGCTGATAGCCGCAGCGGCGGCAATGATGCGAGTAGTTTTAACGAGGCGTAGGTCAGTGAAGGCCTCAACCAGAAGTATGAAAGCTATTGCATATAGGAGAAGGGTGCTAAGGAGGCCTGGTAAGTTCTCAACGAGGTTAAACTCTAGATGTATCCAGAAAGCTGACCTGAAAAGTAGGGCTGCTACAATAACGTTGATAGCTTTCTTGCCGAGCTCTCCGAGAGGAGGTATGGGTGGGTTTCCCTTGTGTTTCATGTACATTAGCTCCTCCAGACGAACAGTTCACTGACAGAGTAGTTGGCTAAGAAGCCTAAGAAGATACCGATGAGGTTAGCTATCAGGTAGTGCATGCCTAGGAAGGCGACCAGCGAGAGCAGAACGACATAATTCACGAGAGCTCCTATAGCCACTGCTCCATGATATCTTAAACACTTCGACAGTATACCTCCTTCCTTACGATCCTTAAAAGTCCAGTAGTTATTGAGTATAAAGTTGCTGAGGACAGAGGTTTCAATAGCTAGGGCTCCGGCAACCTGTAGCGGGATAAAGTGTATTAGGAGGTGTAGGAGCCCCTCGTTAACTACGATCCCTGAAGCACCTACAGCCGCGAACTTGATCGGTCTATAACTGCTGAGCTCTAACAGGTATTTTATGTAGCTGTAAACCTCCTTGGTGTTGAGCTTGCTCTTCCCCTTCAACCTCGGCTTAAACATGTAAGGAAGCTCTGTCGCGGCGTTCCATTTCCCCTTAACTAAGATCTCTAAGAGCACCTTGAAGCCCTTAGGTTTAAGCTCTACTCCATCGATGACTCCTCTCTTAAACATGAAGAAGCCAGACATCGAGTCCTTGAACCCTCTAACTCGAGGTAACGCGAGCTTAGCTAGGGCTATAGCTACCCTTGACACAAGCCTTCTCCACAAACCCCAGCCTTCTATTCCCCCTCCTCTGATATACCTTGAAGCTACGACGATGTCGAAGCCCTCATTAATCTTATCCAGCATCTTAGGTAGCAGTTCAGGTGGATGCTGTAGGTCTGCATCCATAACCGCTAGCACGTTAGCTTTAGCCACCCTAGCCCCCTCGGTCACAGCTGAGCCTAAACCAAGCTTAGCTGGCCTTCTAATCACCTTCACGTTTCCATAACGTTCACTAGCCTTATACGCCACATCCGCTGTACCGTCAGGACTATTGTCGTCGACCACTATTAGCTCGAACCGCCTTCCTTTAAGAGAGCTTTCAACCCTCTCTAGGAGGGTGACGATGTTATCCCGTTCGTTGTAGGTGGGTACGATCACCGACAGTTCCAAGGAATCCTCCGACGCGCTTTGAGGTCCATGGCTCGCTTCCAAATCTTTTCACCCTGAGGCTCAACACTGCCTTGAGTTTCAGACAAGCACTACAAATAAAGTTTAACCTCAATTAACCTCTTTGAAGTGCTCTTAATCCTCAGCGGGCAGAATATGATAAGAGGTATACAAGCTGACCATGATCACAGCCTCGAGCGATGCTCCACAGTCAACAAGAGCTTTGACGAAATCACTATGGGAGGATTCGTTAGAGGGACCTTAGTGTTGTTAGCCGGTAACCCAGACACGAGGAATGGCATGTTTGCTACCAGAAATTTCTATGAAGGGCTTAGTTAAACCTTGAAAAAGCTGAGCCTAGAAACTTGACTAGGTACCCTAACCTGTCAACCGAGGT
>Ga0164311_10000842_pt1 | contig 14253 bp, 17 predicted proteins | sample GuaBasSedimGuay2_FD_121796 | JGI IMG/M metagenome (GOLD analysis project Ga0164311, IMG submission 121796) | Subseafloor sediment microbial communities from Guaymas Basin, Gulf of California, Mexico - Guay2, Core 4569-9, 9-12 cm | ecosystem: Environmental > Aquatic > Marine > Hydrothermal vents...
CTATGATAGGATTGAAATAAGGATGCAAAGTTTAGAAGATTAGCAAAAAGTGAAAATTAAAATCAGACTATGATAGGATTGAAATTTAACTCTTTTTTCTTGTTATGATTAAACAATTCAAATTAAAATCAGACTATGATAGGATTGAAATGGTACAGTCAGGAAAAAGCAGAGAGGATGCAGAACAATTAAAATCAGACTATGATAGGATTGAAATGCAATGTGATGAAAAATATACTTTTCTAAATCCGGGGGAAGTTTTGACGTAATTAGCCAGCATTTAGGTAATAACTACATTTATATGAAAGAATGAAATTCCTAATCATGGAAATGGAAACAAAGGTTTTAGATAGAAATGCTGAATGGCTTGGAGTGGCGACGGAGCAACTTATGGAAAATGCTGGCAGAGCAGTTGCAGAGGAAGCAAAAAAGCTTCCATATAAAAAATGGCTTGTTTTGTGTGGCTCCGGCAATAACGGAGGAGATGGCTATGTTGCAGCTCGCTATATAAAGAATTGTATCATTGTAGCTGTTTCTAAGCCAAAGACAAAGCTTGCTAGAAAGAATTTTAGAAGAGCTAAAGCAATTGGTTTGCCAATTTATAGATATGATGAAAAGAAATTTGATGAGCTTTTGGAGAAATGTGATGCTGTTATTGATGCAATGCTTGGAGTAGGAGTAAAAGGAGAGCTAAAGGAGCCTTATAAAAGCATAGTTGAAAAGTTGAACAGAAGTAATAAATTTATTTTAGCTGTAGATGTTCCAACTGGATTTGGAAGCAATTTGATGCTTAAAGCAAATAAAACAGTTACATTCCATTTTGTAAAGGAAGGAATGGATGAAAAATGTGGAGAAATAATTTTGGCAGATATTGGGATTCCTAAGGAAGCAGAAGAATTTGTTGGAGTAGGAGATTTAATTTATTACCCAAAGCCAAAAAAAGATAGCCATAAAGGAGATAATGGAATTGTAGCCATTGTAGGAGGTGGTCCCTATACAGGAGCTCCTGCTTTAGCTGGGCTTGCAGCTTTACGTACAGGTTGTGATTTGGCATTTATTTGCTCTCCTTCTCCAGCTTGGCAAGTTATTGCTTCTTTTTCTCCAAATTTGATAGTTAGAAAAATGCATAATGAAGTTTTTACTCCAGCTGATATTAGGGAGATAGAAGACATCATTGATAAAGCTCATGCAATTTTAGTAGGACCGGGCTTAGGGGCGAGAGAAATAACAAAGGATGCTTGCAGAGATTTGGTTAAAAAATATGTTGAAGAGAAGCTATTTGTTGTAGATGCGGATGCAATAGAAGCTTTAAAGAATTTAGATTGCTGTGGAAATGTTGTTTTTACTCCTCATGCTGGCGAGTTCAAAAAGCTGACGGGAATTAAACTGCCAAATGATTTGGAAAAAAGAAAAGAAATTGTTAGAAAAGAAGCGGAAAAAAGAAATGCAGTTATCTTACTCAAGGGAGCTATAGACATAATAAGCGATGGGAAACACATTAAATTAAATCGCATACACAATGAGGCAATGACAGTAGGAGGCACAGGTGATGTTTTAGCTGGCATAGCAGTTGCTTTACTTTCAAAGGGCATAAAACCATTTAATTCAGCTTGCATGGCAGCATTTATAAATGGAATGGCTGGAAATATGGCATTTGAAGAAAAAAGTTATGGAATGCTTGCAAGCGATATTATAGAAAAAATACCAGAAGTAATAAAAGAATATGTGGAATAGAGTTATGAGCAAATGAGATGAAGTAGCTCATACTAATATTGCAGAGGAGGAATTCACCATGACAACATCCTTTTTCATTTAATAATGAATGAATTTGTTGCAGCAATATTTTTCGTGATAATAGCCAATGGCAACAGTTCTTTCATTTATTCAGCTTCTCAAAAATTGGAATAAAAATTTATAAAAATTCGTAGTCTAATCATAGAGGTGCGAAAATGAGCAATGACAAGGTTTACGTATCCTTTGCAGTTATAGGATTAATCTTAGTAATTATTGGTGCTTTAGTAAATATTTTTTCAGGAGAAATAAGCATGGCTTGGGCATCATTCGGCAGTGGAATTGCTATCATATGGGTAAGCTTTCACAAAATATACCATAAAAAATAATTACATGGGAGTTGCCCAGCTTTCATTGTCTTTATAAATTGCTTTTCCAAGTTTTACATTGCCTTTTATTAATGGCACAGGCTTCTTTATTGCTTCTATCCTGTACAAAGCTGATTTATACCAGTTATAATCACTCTTCGTCTGCAATTTTTTCACTATAGGCAACTTTTCTTGAAATCGGAAGAAATTGCTCCCATCATCAGGATATACTTGAAATTGTCTCCTTATATCTGTTATAACAAATCCCATGTCATATATCATTTTCTGTATTTCAAACCACTTTTTACGAGATGCTTCTAAAGTCGTTAAGCCAAAATAGCCTGCACACCCTTTTCCTTTTAATGAAGCCACCGCTCTAGATAAAAATAATTTTATTCCTGGCAAAGTTTCAACTGGATCAGTTACAAATACATCAAATTTTCCATGGAAATCTTTTATTTCATATTGAAAATCCTGAATATAAGCTTCAACATTTAGCTTATATTTCTTGGCTACATCATTTATAAAATCTATTAGTCTTTCATCTATATCAACAGCTACTACCTTCTCTGGCAATCCTGTCAAAGCTAAAGCAATACTAAATAAATCATCATCTCCAGCAACAAATATTTTCCCATATACATCTCCTCTTTCCATCATAAAAGCTAATTTACGGAGAATAGCATTTGTTCCAACATAGCCTTGGTCATATTTTTCTATTGGCTTTGGTCTATTTTTCGCTATGCTTTCATATTTTTTCTTAACATTGTATGCCATTCTATATCCAGTGCCATTGCAAAGCTTGCATTTATAATCAATAAAAACAAATTTCTTTGCCAGCTTTTTTCCTTTATTAGTTAATTTAACAATTCCGTCTGAAATTTTAATTATGCCTTCTTTTTCCAATTCCATTATTTTTTTAAAAAATTCAGGCAGAGAAGCATCTTGAAAATCTATTATCCGCCAAATAGAAATATTGCCAGAAGAGAGGATAGAGAGTATCTGTTTCTTTATTCTATCCACTCTACCCCCTATCCCCTATCCAATACATAATGTCTGTATGACTTTGGTTTAAAGTATTTCAGGAAAGCCTCAAAAGCTTTATCAGCTTGTTTTGGATCACCACAAGTAAATATATCTAAATTAACAAGCTCATATTCTGGCCAGGTATGAATTGAAATGTGTGACTCTGAAATTAAAACTATACCAGTAACACCATGGGGGTTAAATTGTTTGTATAGTGAGCCAACTGCTTCTATTCCAGACTCCTTAATCACTTTTTCCATTATTTCCCTTACCTGCTCCTCCCTTGCAATTAGTTCCTTGGAAACGCCATACAATTCAGCTATTATATGTCTACCTAATACCTTCATTGTCATCACCTCTTGGGAGGGGGAGGTATTACTGGCTAGTCCAAAATTTTTCTCTGTAAATAACCCCCGAATTTTTGTAAATATACCCTCTTTTTAAATTTTTCGCTCAAAAAATCCAAATTCCTGTAGTTTTTTCATTCTCCTCTCTTTTTCCAAGAATCTATATACTGTGCTATGATTTGCTCCTTCTAAGAGCATTTCTATAGCTTGCCTAGCTGTCTGCACTTCATCTATCCTTCCTATTATTCCAACAGTGTGTCCATATACAGATATATATGCTCCCGTTAACTCTTCAATTATTCTTCTTGCCTTTCCATTCTTACCAATTATTCTTCCAGCTATCCTTTTAACTTGCTCTGGCTTCTTACCAACCCAATCACGCATATCTAAAAGTTCAAAATAATAGTCTTCCTTAAATAAAAGTAAGGCTTTATCTGGAGAAAATCCTCTTCCTATAGCTCTTACAACATTTTCTGCAATATATTCTTTAAATGAATCATCTCCAGATATTTTTACGTCTCCTGTTGCAGAATCAATTTCAAGTTTTACTCCATATTTCTCTATTTTTTCTTTTACCTCTCCATTTTTCCCAATTAAAACAGCTACTCTCTCTTTTGGTATCTTAATATATCTCATTTTAACCCCCCAAAATATAATTTAAAAGTTCTTGCTCATCCACACTTATATACTTTTTAAAGAAATTGGCAATATTTCTAACATCTCTATAAAGAAATTCCATTGCTAATGGATTTTCTCTGCTAACAGTCTGCCCAACATCTATTATAACAGGTTCGTTTTCATGCACAAGCACATTATATTCTGAGAAATCCGCATGCACAAGCCCAGCTTTTTGATACATAAGGCGAAGATATTCTCTCAATTTCTCATATATTTTTTCATAGTTATTAACCTCAGCATCTTTTAGCAAAGGGGCGGGTTGCTCTTCAGTTCCAATATATTCCATAACAATAACATTTCCCTCTCTTGCAATGGGCTCCGGCACCCTTACGCCTGCTTTATAAAGCCTCTTAAGATTGTTGAATTCCTTCAAAGCCCATGCGAATATTATGCTTCTCCTATCCTTTTTAACTTTTTGAGGTGGTTCATACATTAAATATTTTGAAATACTCCTAAAAGTAGCAGTGTTAATCCTATAAATTTTTACTGCAATGAGCCTATCTTGACATCTTGCCCTAAAAACATTTCCTTCCTTGCCTGTAGAAATTGGAAAGTCAAAAGAATCAATATATCCTTTATTCATTAGTTTCCATAATGATTGCAGAGTAGCTTTTTCAAAAACTTCTCCTTCTGTTTTTCCTTTCAATAATTCCTCAACTTCAGCTTCCCAACTCATATAAACACGCTTATACTATCTGGAATTAAGTTTCTTCTTGCTAAATTTGCTACTTGAGTTGGAGTATAGCGATAGATAACATCTGCCTTCTCATCTTGGAAATCCCAAGGCTTTACGATGAGCAAATCCCCAACTTTTATCCATTTTCTCTTTTTTATCTTGCCTGGTATCCTTGCCAATCTTGTTTTCCCATCCTCGCATATTACACGCAGTCTCCCACCCCCCATATGTTGTTCTACAACTGCCATTAATTCGCCTTGCTGTCTATTTGGCAACGGCAATCTCTGCTCTTCTTCTCCTTCCATTAGATTGTTTATTTGTATCAGGTATTTGAATATATCGGAAGAAATAATGTTAAACAGTGCACCTTAAGCCAATAGATTGATAGCTTGGCATTCTTCATTGAACTGCATTTCAAATTTAAGGAATACTTATATTTTCCAATACCTTTATTTTTATGCCGAAATATGTTATAAAGAAAGATGGAAGAAAGGAAGAATTTATTCCTGAGAAAATAGTTGTTTCTGCTGTAAAAAGCGGAGCAAGCATTGATAAAGCTAGGGAAATTGCAAAGAAAATAGAGGAAATAGATAAGGAAGAAATTGAAACAAAAGAAATAAGAGATATTGTTTTAAAGGAACTTAATAAAATAAACCCTTCACTGCCTAAAAAATGGCTTGCCTACGATGAGCAAATAAAAAGATTATACAAACATTATAAACATGGATTGTATGAATGAATGAAATGAAGTGTAGCTATTGCAATAATGAAGCTATAGAGGAAGCATATGGAAAAGCATACTGCAAAAAGCACTTCAACAATTATTTTTTGGGGAGAGTAAGAAGTATAATTGATAAATTTAAAATAAATGGAAAAATTGCAGTTGCTTTATCGGGAGGAAAAGATTCTTCAGCTTGCTTTTATGCATTGCATAATTTAAAGCTTGAGTTAGTTCCTTTTTACATCAATCTTGGAATAAAAAATTATTCTGATATATGCCAAGAAAAAGCAGAGGAACTATGCCAACAATTGGGATATGAGCTAAATGTAATTTATCTTGCTGATTATGGAATAGAATTGGAAAAATATAAAAAGCCATGTAGCACCTGTGGAACAGCAAAGCGATATTTAATGAATAAGTTTGCTTATGAAAATGGATGCAAGTATATTGCAACTGGTCATAATTTAAGTGATATAGTTACCTTTGCAATGAGTAATTTCATTTCTGGAAATATTCTTAATTTCAGAGGAAATAAGCCTTACCTGCAAGGAAAAGAAGAATATAAACTTGTTGCAAAAATAAAGCCATTATTCTGGCTTAAGGATAAAGAATGTATGCTTTATACATGGATTAATGAATTAGCTTATGCTGAAGAAGAATGCCCATATTCAATAAATGCGCCTACCATAAAAATAAAGGAATGGTTAAATATGCTTGAGGCGGAGCAAGAAGGAGCTTTAATGAATATGGCTAAAAGCCTATGGAAATTGGAAGAAAAGATGGAAAAAGATGTAAAATTAAATCTGTGTAGCAACTGCGGATACGTTTCATATGGGAAAATATGCAAATTCTGCAAGATAAGGAAAAAGTGAAACCATATGGAAAGAAAATTTTATGAATTGTTGTGTGGAAGAGATTGCAACAGAAACATTTATTCCATCTATTCAAGCTTTTCATAGGGTTTGGGCTAAATTTAATGAGCTATTGCTAATTATACTCACACTATAAGCCAATGACTATGCCTTCATTTATTAAAAAATTTTATTCACATCTCCATGAGATAAAGTCTCTTATTATTTTCGCCGCCAATAAAGAAGCTCTACCATCATCATATGGGGGACAAACTTCAACAATATCTAAGGCAATGACTCTGTTAGCAATTTTTTTAATAAAATCAAAAACCTCATATCCTAATCCCATCGGCTCTGGGTTGCTTACTCCCGGAGCATAACAAGGGTCAAAAACATCCATATCTACGCTGAGATAAATCTTCTCAAAGTGTATTTCTTCTGCCAACTCAGGCTTAAAATCTTTGCAAAGATAATATTTGAAAGCAAGCTTCCCTGCGTCTTCCATTTCCTCTTTTGAGGCAGACCTTATGCCAAAGGAAATTATTCTTTTGCTGCCTATTCTTTCAAAAATTCTTCTTGCTGTACATGCATGGCTTGTTTTATCTCCAAGGTATTCTTCTCTGAAATCCATATGTGCATCCAAAATAACCACTCCAAAATTTTCGTCTAATGAAAAAATCATAGGGGGAGTTATAGAATGTGCTCCTCCCATTATGATAGGCAATTTCCCATCATTTCTCACTTTTTTAATGAAAGTTTTTGCATCTCCTAAGCTTAGATTTCCTGCATCATGTATAGCTATATCTTGCAAATCCACTCCATTTTCCATATTATAACTTTCGTAATCCCAGCTAACATATCTTATAAAGTCTGGTGCTTCAGATGCACCTTTTCTAAAAGACATTTCTATATCTTCATATGGTATGCCAAAAATAATATAGTTTGATTCCTTGTAGCTTTGCTCTGCATCAGCAAATTTCATTTCACGCTCTTGTTATCTTTCTTTTTCCCATTGCCTGTAAATATTCAACTTCATTGCCTTCCTTTATTTTATCCTTCAACTCCTCTGGTATCTCTATTTCGAATGTCTCATATGTTTCCAAATCCATAAGCTGTGCTTTATTTCCCATTACAGAAATAACTTGAGCTGTTCTCTTATCAATAATTGGGATTGCCACCTTGTGGCGCACTGGATATACAACGCTTCTCTTTTGATTATCAAATATTCCTATTGCCTCTATCCTAGCTTTTGCTTCTCCGTGCTTCCCTGGCTTTGATGTTGTTATGCTAACTATTTTGCAAGGTTCATCATCAATAATTATGTATCTATTTTCCTTTAATTCTCTAACTTCAGCCATCTCCTTCATTGTAGCACCAAAAAGAAATGTAAAACTCATAGATAAATGTTTTTAGTTGGAACAGAGTTTTGTTGAATGAATGAAATGGTTGTTAATGGCTGTTTTGCATGGGAGAGTATGACAACATTCCATTTATTTTTTCGCCTCGTTAAACAAAAACCTCTAAATCTAATTTAAAATAACATATTGATAAAATGGAGTTATTCGGTTTCAAAGTAAATGTAGTAATTCTCACTAAAAAAGATGATATTTTCGCTTATGCATGGCATTATAGCAAAGAAAAAGCTATTCATCATCTAAACAAAATAGCTGAATATCATGGTCTCAAAGGAAAAGTAAAAGAATCTAAAGAAATGGAAAGATGGTTAAAAAATAAGATAGAAGAAGTTGTGATAAATGGCAAAAAATTCGAGATGCCTGCTTTTGAATATAAAAATAAGAATGTTTACAAAGCAATAATAAATATACCAAAAGGAAAAACTTCAACATATTCAGAGATTTCAAAAACTTCTGGTGTAAAATATCAAGAAGTATTAATATCTTTAATGAGAAATCCTTTCCAAATTTTAATACCATGTCATAGATTACTGACAAAGAAAGGCACTCTTATGGGTTTTTATCCTCTTGGAAGAGAAGTTAAAAGGAAAATATTGGAGATAGAAGGAGAAAGATAAAATGAGGGAAATTTTTGTTAAAACCGTTTTAAATAGACATAGGAGAGATAAATGGTTTTTAGATGATTATTCAATAAACCCTTATTATGGTTGCTCATTTAACTGCATTTATTGTTATGTTAAAGGAAGTAAATACGGAAAAAATACAAAAGACATTTTTATAAAGATAAATGCACCTGAAATTTTAGAAAAGGAATTAAAAAGACAAGCTAAAAAAAGAAATTATGGTTTCATTGCAATCTCTACATCAACTGAACCATATATGCATATTGAGGAGAGAACAAAATTAACGAGAAAATTACTTGAAATAATTTCGAAATATCGTTTTCCAGTTCATATTTTAACAAAATCTCCTTTAGTTTTAAGAGATATAGATTTATTAAAAAAGATTGATGAAAATGCTATTTTGCCAAAAGATTTGAAAGGAAAACTTAGAGGTGCAATAATTTCTTTCTCTATCTCAACGCTTGATGAAGAAATCGCAAAACTCCTTGAACCATATGCACCTCCGCCAGAAAAGAGGCTGGAAGCGATGCAAAAATGTAAAGAAGAAAATCTTCAAACAGGAGTTTGTTATATTCCAGTTTTGCCTTTTATTTCTGATTCAGAAGAAAAACTGGATGAAATGGTAAAGGTTGCAAAAGATTATGGAGCAAGCTATTGTTTAATAGGAGCATTAACTTTGTTTGGCGAAAAAGAAACAGATTGTAAAAAACTTTACTACAAATTTTTAGAAAAACATTTTTCTGAGCTGGTTCCAAAATATAATGAATTATACGAATTTTCTTTTCAACCTCGCATAGAATATCAAATGAAACTCGAAAAAATGGCAAAAAAGATTTGTGAAAAATATGGAGTAAAATATAGAATTGTTTAAAAAATTATGAAGGAGGAAGGAGTTGTAAGCTTGGATCACCAAGCAATACCCATTGCTCCACTGTCTTCAAGTCTGCTGGATCCCATCCTTCATGCACACCTGGCTCCACATATTCATGGAAGTGAGTTATGTAGTTGCTTATTGCTCCTGCATAAACATTTCCTAAAATTGGTGGAGCTTCTTCAGCATAGACTCTAAAGAATTCGCTTGTTATCCAGTTGTCTACACCTCCAACAACACACCACTCTCCTAAGTTTCCATAGCCATATCCAGTATTGCCTATAGATGCTATTGCTCCTTTATTTGTTTGCTTTACAATATACCAGCTCCAGCATTCTGGAACTGGATATCCATAAGTATTCATATATCTCTTATTAAACCAATCTATGGCAGTTAAGGCAATGGAGATATTGAACTGGCTGTTATGGCATCCGCCTACAACGCATACAAATGGTTTTCCTTCATTTGCGAGCTTATCCATTGGGAAATATGGTGGGCCATAAAAGTCGCTTACAGATAATCCTATTACCTCTGCATGTTGTCTATTTCCAGGGATGCCAGGATAATGATTTGCCCATACTCCTGGTGAGCCATGTCCAGAGAAGAAAACAAAACCGGCGCCCTGGCTCAAAGCGTTGACAACATCCTGCTTTCCAGTGAAATTGCCATTTGCTGTAGATAGGAATATTTTTTCAAATGTGTTTGGCATGTAATAAAATGCTCCTCCTCTTCCGTGCAAAAGTTTTGCTCCTACAGTCCAATCTCCTTCTGCAATCTGAATTGTATTATTTCTCCAAGCATTGAATACTATATTGCCATTGCTATCTTCAATCCATACATGTATGTTTGTATAATCTCCATAAAGCTTTGGATCATATGATTTGCCTCTTATATACAAAATTCCATTTACATATTCTACATCCGCCCAGTGTAAATAGGAATTTAAATATGCTTCTCTTTCTGATGGTGAATATGTATAGTCATCTTTGCCAACAACGTCTCCATTTGATATTGAAACAATTTTTGCTATTGGCGGAGCTGGATAACCTTTTTGCAATTCAGGAATTAAATAGTCATCATGATTGAAGGTTAGCTTTGTTTTTGCATTATGGTCTACAGTAAAATGAGTTATATCTATCGGGCCTGCGTCTCCTTCATCATTAAAGCTTTGGGCATATAGAGTATATTCTCCATCTGGAACATTATTTACATCCCATGTAATATTCAAATCTTGTTGGTCAAGAAAACCATCTCCTGTGACTCCAATCATTCTGTAGAACCAACTGCTTTTATCATTTGTTTCATAAGCAATTATTTTTGCAACTATATCTCTAACTTCTTTTTCATTTCTGCACGCAAGTCTCCCGAGATAAACATCTGGATATAAATCCAGGTAATCTTTTTTCATTTGAGTCCATTCTGCAAATATTCCATTGCCATTGCTGTCCCAGTCATCAAAAACTGGTTTTCCATCTTCATATTTATAGATGTCTGCATAATACAAATCAGTTATAAATCCGGGATCATCTCCTTCCCAGTATCTCCAGTTTGAAAATCTTACTGGCAAATACCATCCTTTTACGCCAGCATTTGTATTATCTTTTGGCTTTGCATATATTATTGATTTTAATCCACCTACAAGCAACACATATTTTATTCCATACTGTTCGATTGCATCTTTAATAGCATACTTTATTTTTTCTGGCTCATCTCTACCATTATATTTGCTATAAATTTCTTCAGTAGTCAATAAAATTGTTGGAATTCCTATACTGTTCTTATGCTCTACCAATGGCTGTAATTCATCTTCAAATTTGCTTGGGCAAATGATAAGTAAATCATAAGTATCAGGCAAATTAATTTCCTCTAAATCATAATCCAGTTTTATTTCCGCCTCCTTCGCCACTTCAATTTCTCCTTTCGCAGGAGTATATCTTACTGGAAATATATGAATGACAACGTAGGTTACTCTTTTACCATATTTGTTTAATCCTATGCCTATATGATAATTATACCATTCTGCAGGAAAAGCCTCTGTGCTTCTATATATTTCCTCATTCTTTCCTTCTCCAACTACTTTTCCATCAGAAAGCCGAATCCTTGCTGGCATTGGAACAATTTCTTTTAAAATTCTGTATATAGTGGTATTTTTTATTGTAACACTCACTTTAATATTTGTTGCACCAAATGGCAACTCTATTACTTTTACCATTTTTGGCAATAATGGATAGCCAGGTTTAATTAGCCAGCTATTGCATTCTTTAATAGAAATTTTTGCTTGCCTTCCCTCCTTTATTTCTGGTTGAGAAAATTCAATTTTTTCAATGAATTTTGCATTACTATGCTTCTCTTCTCCTATTTTTACTTCCTCATTAATGCCAACACTGTTCACTAGAAATAGCAATACAAGCAAAGCTACAATTATCTCCCTTTTCATTTTCCTCCCCTTTTAATAAATGCACTGCATTTATAACATTATTGTGTAACAGCAAAAACAAATGGAATGGAATGTTGTCATACTCTCCCATGCAAAACAGCCAATAACAACCATTTCATTCATTTATTCGACACCTATGTATAGCATGAATAAATGAAAATGAAGCATGTTATATGTGGAAACAAATGCTTTGCAATAATTTTTTCATCCAGTAAGAAAAATAATATATTGCCTTTTTATATGCAGGTATAATGGAAATTGAAAAGACAATTGAAAAAATTTTGGAAAATAAATATAAGGAAAGTTTAAAAATTATTAGAATGAGTAAAACTTCTAAAGAGCTTTTAGAAGAATTGAAAAAAGAATGTCCCCACGTGCCGGAAAAGGAAATAATAAGTTTATTTAAATCTGTTGCAGCTGGAACAAAAATGGTTGATTCTGCCATTATAGCTGCTGCTCATAATATGGAATATAATGCTACTCATCCTCCAAAGCCAGAAAAAACATGGCTTGATGATTTATTTACAAAGGATGCAAGAAAAATTATTGAGCCAAAGGAATTAATGAAAAATAAAAAGTTGTATAGGGAATTTATAGATTATATTAGCCAGCTTGAGGAAAAATATGATGATACAAATCCACCAGATATAGCCATTTTGAGGAGGAGAGTAACCGCCTTTTTAAAGGAAAAGGTGGGGAAGAAAAAATGAGAATCGAAGAGCATCCAATTCTAAAATTTGAAAGAGGCAGAGAAATTTATTTTTATTATAATGGAAAAAAGCTTAAGGCATATGAAGGAGAAACAATTGCTTCCGCCTTATATGCAAATGGAATAAAAGTGCTGTGTAAAAGCTTAAGGTTACAAAGACCGAGAGGATTCTTTTGCGGTATAGGAAAATGCTCATCGTGCCTAATGAAAGTAAATGGAATTCCTAATGTTAGGACTTGCATTACATTGGTAAAAGAAGGCATGATTGTTGAAGACAATGGCATGGAACTGCCATCCGTGGAATATAGGCAATGCAAGCAAGAAAAAATTGAAACAGATGTTGCCATCGTCGGCGGGGGACCAGCAGGCTTAAATGCTGCCATAGAAGCATCAAAATATGCAAATGTTTTGCTTATAGACGAAAATCCTCGCTTAGGAGGGCAACTAATAAAGCAAACACACAAGTTTTTTGGGAGTAAAAAAGAAAAAGCTGGAACAAGAGGAATCGAAATTGCAAGAGCTTGAAGAAGAAGTAAGAAGCAAGGAGAATGTAAAAATTTTGTTAAATACAAGTGTCATTGGATATTATGATAAAGGGTATCATTTTTTGGCAGCAGTAAATGATATGGAAGGCATTCTTTATGAAATAAAGACAAAGAAAATTATTTTTGCAACCGGTGCCCAAGAAAACATGCTTGTTTTTGAAGGAAACGATTTGCCTGGCGTTTATGGGGCTGGAGGAGTGCAGACTCTAATGAACGTATATGGTGTTAAGCCTGGGAATGCTGGCTTAATTGTTGGAGCTGGAAACGTTGGCTTAATTTTGGCATATCAGCTTTTGCAGGCAGGTGTTGAAGTAAAGGCGATAGTGGAAGCATTGCCTAAGATTGGCGGATATTTTGTTCATGCTGCAAAAGTAAGGAGATGCGGAGTGCCTATATACACAAAGCATTCGATAAAGAAAGCTTATGGAAATGGAAAGGTAGAAGGGGCTATTATAGCAAAATTAGATGAAAAATGGAATTTTATCGAAGGAAGCGAAATGAATATTGAGTGTGATTTCATTTGCTTAGCTGTCGGCTTAACTCCAAGCATAAGACTTGTAGCTCAAACTGGAGCGGAAATTTCATTTATAAATGAAGCTGGAGGATGGGTGGCGTTGCATAATGAATATATGGAGACAACAAAGAAAGGAATATATGTAGCAGGGGATTTAGCAAATATTGAGGAAGCATCAACAGCCATGATAGAAGGAAAGATAGCTGGATTGCATGCTGCAAATTCAATAAAACCCATTGAAAATTTTGAAGAAAAAATTAGGGAATATATGGAAGAATTGGAAATATTTAGACAGGGTTATTTTGGAGAGCGTCCAAGAAAAGCGAAGGAAGCAATAAGGAGGAAATATTATGAAAAGATGGGAAACAGAGGGAATAGTTGAGCTTGAAGATTTAAGATTGCCTTCAGAAGAGCAATTAAAAAAAGGCGTAGCCATAATAGAATGCATACAGGAAATTCCATGCAATCCTTGCGTTGATGCTTGTCCATTTGATGCCATTTCAATGGAAAACATAAATGCTTTGCCTATCGTTAATTATGAAAAATGCGTTGGCTGTGGAAAATGCATTGAAGTTTGTCCAGGCTTAGCTATTTTTGTCGTTAAGATTGTTGATGAAAAAGCTTTGATAAGCTTGCCATATGAATTTTTGCCTTTGCCCAATGAAGGACAAAAAGTTAAAGCTTTAAATAGGCAGGGAAAAGAAATTTGTGATGCTGTAGTCAAAAAAGTAAGGAAAGGAA
>Ga0164311_10000845_pt1 | contig 14234 bp, 16 predicted proteins | sample GuaBasSedimGuay2_FD_121796 | JGI IMG/M metagenome (GOLD analysis project Ga0164311, IMG submission 121796) | Subseafloor sediment microbial communities from Guaymas Basin, Gulf of California, Mexico - Guay2, Core 4569-9, 9-12 cm | ecosystem: Environmental > Aquatic > Marine > Hydrothermal vents...
TCTATATCCTCAGCATACTCGTTTCCGACTTCATTAGCTATTACTGACGCTATGCCAGCGGGGCTTGGAAGGACTTCTCTATCCTCTATCACTCCGAAAGCCGGGTCTTTTTTGAAAAATGGCGCGTAGTCCTGTCCTGTGTGGTCGAAGATTATCGATTTAATGCCTTTTAAACTGAAAGCTTTGGCTAAAAGTCTAACTAGGTGGGATTTACCCGTGCCCGTAGTTCCTACGACGGCTATATGATAGTTTACATAGCTAGCGTCTAGTTGGAATAGCCTAGAGGAGGAGGAATATACCCCTATATATACGGGCTCCGAGACGTTTACCAGAATTTCGTCGCCCTCTTCGAGCAAATATATGTCGGATTTGCTGCCTACGAGCGGGGGTATGGTTATGCGCGGGATTAGCCTTCCTTCATCGTCAAGTACTCCTAAGAGTTCTGCGCTGGCGTTCATGTAGCCTAAAGCGTCTACGGTCTCCTCGTCTCCCTGGACTATAAAAGGCGAGTATTGGTTTTTCGCTATGTTTACGTGGCTTATCCATCTTACTACTCCGAGAAATCTTCTCTTAGAGTTCTCTATTAATACTAAATCGTTGACATTTACTTCTTCAAATACTCTAAATGTGACGTACCTTGTCCCCGATTTGCCTACTAGCGTTCCTACTAGCTTCATTCTAAATGCTAAAGAGCAGGGTAGGTTATATATTTAAATGGAAAGAGTAGAGCGGAAGTAAATAAAATGGTTTTTAGGGAGGCGGAGGCGGAACAGTCTCTTTTTTGGGTCTTATGAAGAAGAAGTATATGATTAGGCCTATAATGCCTGTGAAGAATACGACGACTGCCCAAAGCAATGGGTTTTCTATTCCGCGTTTTTTAGCGTCTCTGAACACCCAAAAGCTTATAGCCAATGCTATAATGAAACCGATAGCTACTCCGACTAATACTACGATAATAGGTAGGAATTGTATGAACATTGCATACATGTTTTCGCGCCTCTTTGTAAACTATTCAAAACATCTTATTTAACTTTACTACTCTTCAGTGGTAAGTTTTACATTTTTCACGAATATAAAGGTAAAGCTTATATTCACCCGGCTATAGAGTTACGGTGATTCAAATGTCGGAAAAAGAGAGAAATCCATATTTAGGGGCTCTGGTACTGCTACTCTCCCTTGTAGCGGTATACGATGTCTATAACATAGTGCTTTACATAGGAAATAAGGGCGGCGTAAAGGCAACCGACTTCTTCCTCCACATGAAGATGCTGATATTCATAACGTTCTTCATGGTCTTGATATTTATATTTAAGAATTTGATTTATAAGCTAAAAAGTGAAAAATAGCCTACTCGGGTTTTACCTCTAGCGTTTTTACAGGCTTTATCTCGTATACTTCTATTTCCGCTCTTATCGGGTTGAAAGTCCCTCCTTCATCCGTGTAGTAGATGGTGATCCTAGCGGCTTTATCAGAGACTCCCTCCTTGTTGGATACTTCGACCATTGCTCTGGCTAGTCTAGCCCAGTTTTCTTTAGATTTCTCTTTGTCTCCCGTGCTGGTTTTAGCATAGAATGTAGCGTAGAACCATCTTTTGGCTCTGAATATTGCCCCTCTACAGGTTGGTGAAATTTTGCTTCTCCAAATTTTTATTTTTTCGCTCATATCTATCCCCAATGATATATCTTATTCAGCCTAACCATTAATATATATCGCTTATCACAGCATGATTAACTCTTTTACTCTCTTGAAATCGAAGAAGCCGGGTCTTCCGTGTCCTGGAGCTATAATCCTCTTCCCTAGATTCGATATTTTATCGAGGGAGAGGTAAAGGGCATAATCGCTCCCTGTGGGCAGATCGGTTCTACCGATATTGCCGTCGGAGAATACTAGATCTCCAGTGAATACCACGTCTCCGAATATTATGCATATGCTGTCTTCGGTGTGTCCTGGAGTATGCAGTATATTCAGTTTTAAACTCTCTAGTTCCAGAACTCCCTCATCTATGGGTAGGTCGACTTTTATAGGCTGTATTATATCTCCGAACAAGGTTGATAATGTAAGCTCCGCATCCGCGTTTTTTAAAGCCTCAACGCCTTTTACATGGTGGAGAATCTTAACTCCTTCTAGCGTATTTTTGAAAACCGGAGTTGCAGCTATGTGGTCGTAGTGGAAGTGTGTGTGTATAATGTATACCTTGTAGCCGCGGAGAAAAGAGAGGATGTCCGGGAATATATCTGGTAGACCTGGATCTACTATTAAAATCTCCTTTTCACTTCCCTCTACTAAGTAAGTATTAGAGGAATAACGCGTGGGATGGACTGCTAGGTAGACTTTCTCTTTTAAGCGTTGTAGTCTAACCGACATGTTTTTTTCCCACGAGCCTGTACAGTCTTTTCCTCCTCCAAACGCTATACTCGTATAGAAGCACGTAGATAAAAACTATCAGCACTAGTATCGTCAGTATGGTTATAAGAAATTCTTCAAAGGACAGCACGATCTTCATATTCACCACATTTATTTCTATAATCCGAGTAATATGTATCTACTTCTTAACTACGCTGTTTTATACGCTATCACCGCGAAATCTTTTATCGTTTTGATTCGTGAAAAGCCAGCATATTTGAGGCGCGCCGCTACGCCAGCTTGAAACTTCAAGCCTTTTTTAACGCCCGGAGCCCCCGTATAATGGAATAAAACTCCCTTCTTTTTTAAAACCCTATATAGCTCCCTATAGAATTCCAAGCTGTACAATTCTCCAGCAAGGGCAAATCTCGGAGGATCGTGAATAACTCTGTCAAAAAATTCATCGCGTAGCTCCCGTATGTACTCGCTTGCATCGGCCAATACTATTTCTATCCTCTCACTTGCCAATTCTCTAGACCAAGGATTGTATCGCGCAATTTCTAGGACATATGGGTCCTTTTCTACGGTCACGATGCTCGAAGCGCCCCGCTTCATAGAGTAGATAGCAGTGTAACCCAGCCCTGTGCATATATCTAAGACTCTATGTCCTCTCCTAATATCGGCTAGCTTTACCTTCTCCAGCGTATCTTCTAGAGGAGTAACGTCTTTTATACGGTGCATGTGTATGCCGCTGATTTCCAGCGTCGGCGCGGTATCAGGGGCTACAACCATCAGCTTATAATATCGCTGAGAGGTAGAGAGAGACACCTCGAATATATCCTCTCCACCTTCCTCTAGGAAATACGCTCTGTCTCTTCGCTTCACGACCTCTCGCAGACGAGATAAGCCTATCTTCGAGCCATCCGGCAATATTACGTTTTCATTCTTTACCTCTACTCTGGTGGTCGACCTGCCCAAGTCTAGGCTTATCTCAGTTTCTCCTCTCTCCAGTTTCCCCACAGTATGTTTGGTGAAGACGTAGCCTCTGGCCGGCTTAAATATATATCTCATCCCACGGTTAATTGGTAGAAGAGGTATATATTCATCGACTAGCGGGGATGTTAATGAAGATTGGAGTTATACACGAAAGTAACCTCCCAACTCCCTCCTCAAGGCTACTTATAGAAGCAATAAAAAAGCTCGGACACGAGTCCTACTATATGCCCTTCTCCTATATCTCGGTTAGGATAGATAGAAAAGGGCTCGTCCTGAAAATCGGCTCAAAATCCTTCGATATAGACGCTGGCTTGTTAAGGAGTATAGGCTTCGCTCCTAGCTTCGAGCAGTTCATGGGCAGATTAGCCCTCTTCATGGGAATTGAGGAAGAGGGAATATATTTGATGAATTCCATTCGGGGGTTACTAAACGCCCGTAACAAGTTTATAACTCTTCTAAAATTGTATAGATCCGGTATACCTGTTCCCCGCTCCCTCTTGACCGAAAATTTAGCCGAAGCCTATAGACTCACTACGCAATGGAATAAGGTTGTGGTTAAGCCTCTCGTAGGGTCGCGAGGATATGGTCAAGTGCTGGTAGATAACGCCGATCTAGGCTATAGAATTTTTAGAACTTGTCTCCAATTTAAACAGTTTATATTCTTGGAGGAGTATATGGATAAGCCGTCTCGAGACATAAGACTTTTCGTCGTGGGAGAGCGGGTGGTGGCGGCTATGTATAGGTATTCTCCTCCAGATAGTTGGAAGACTAATATTGCCCAAGGAGGGAGGGCTGAGCCTATGAAACCCCCTCCTGAGCTTGAAGAATTGGCTGTGAAAGCAGTTAAAATTTTAGAGTTGGATTATGCGGGCGTAGATGTTTTAGAGAGTAATGGAGGTTATTATGTTTTAGAAGCTAATGGTTCGCCAGGTTTTGAAGGATTAATGAAAGTTACAGGTATAAATATACCCCATGAAATAGTTTCTTACTTAGTGGAAAAAGTGAAAAGGTAGCGTTTATGACCGTGTGGATTTTAAAGTGTAAGGATTGCGGCTCGGAAAGAGAAATTGACTTAGGATTTAACCTCTATAAGATAGGGAGAATTTACATATACTGCAGGAAATGTGGAAAAAATACATTCCACAAAGTGGTAAAGCATTTAGATTAAGTTAAAAGCCATAACTAATCCTACGATAAGGCACGGCATTGCTAAGAGCAAGAGGTATGCAAACATTTTCTTAAGCAATACGGGCTCCGCTCCTCCCATTTTAGTGAAAACCATCTTGTTTAATATAGCGGAGAATGTCGCCAGTAACACGCTCGCACCTATTATATTTGCAGTCTCGCTGCTAACCGGAGTGATAGTGTAGATAGAGAGTATCGTAGCTCCAGCATTTATAAAACCGCCTAAAGCCGCCGATAACACTACGCCCGCGCCTCCCACGATATCAGAGAAGAGTTTTGTGAGTACAAATATGCTCGCGTAAGTCATGGCAGCTTTAAGAGCTACTCTAAAGCTTAATGGGCTTTCTATAGTTAGGCTTTCTCCTCTTCCGAATCCCTTGCCGCTGTAGAGTATGGTTACGGCGTAACCTATGAGCATTGACGGGAGCATTCCTACCAGTATTTTTGCTATTACGGCTTCAGCGTGAACTCCTCCCGAAATAGTAGTTAAAGACGCGGTCAGTATTAAATTCCTTAAAATCATTGAAGTATTGGCTAAGAGGACCCCCGCGACTATCCAATCCTGAATTTTATCTCCAGCCTTTAAGCCTAACCTCACGAGGTTTAATACTGTAGACTCACTGTTTACTAAACCTCCGAAAAAGGCGAAGTATGTTAGAGCTTTTGCCCCCATTACTCTCACTGCCACATAGCTTAAAAGAGAGAGAACCAGAGTTAAAGCGAAGAACACGTAGAGTATTCTGAAATTAAAGACCCCGAATATTGGGTCGTAAATATCCATTAGGAGCAGGGGGCTGAATACGAAAACTACTATTCCTACTTCGAGTGCCGAAAGGAGTTCTCTATAAGAAATTCCCGTTACGAATTTCTGTATCTCGGGCTTTATAGCCAGTATAAATGTTATAAAAACAGATATAGCCGCCGCCTCTAAAATAAGGTTAGCGCCCACGAGTATGCCTATGAAAAAGGCGAACGCTAATGCTAGAACTGTTGTTATTCCTGATATCCTGAGGACGAAGAACCGATAGGCTATGTAAAAGCCCAGAATTACTGGAAACATTAACAGTCCTATTAGGGAAATATACAACGCTACGTTGGGTGCTCTCCCCTCTCCTACCAAAGTTAGTAATCTTACCATAGTGGCTCCGTACATGCATATTAAACCAAAACTCCTGACCCCAGGAAACTCTTTTTCTTCGCCTCGTAGAGGTCTAGAGAGTCTAGCTTTCTCCCTCTCCAAGCCTATTAGAGCACCCAGGAAGAAACTGATCAAAATCTCCTCTATTGTAAGCCAGTCAGCTTTGAAAAATTCCTCGATAGCTTGCTGAGTCATAAGCTTCAGCCTTTAGCTTTTAATAATGCATTATTGTAAGCATTTATAGCCATATCGGCTACTTTAATCCATCGAAAACTTTCTTCAACTCTCTTTATACAATTTCCTCTTATTCTCTCTGAAATCCCGACATATGCCAGATTCTTCAACTCTTCATACAGTATTTTATTCGCCCTCTCCTCTTCCATTAAAGAGATAAGCGAAATTATAGCCTCAGCCAAATTTTCTACGCTATCTTTAAGAACCAGCAAGCCCGTCCCCTCAACGCCGTACTCCCTTAAATCCAGTATAGTCTCACTCAAACCTCCAACCCTCGAGGCTACCACGGGAGTTCCTACAGCCATCGATTCGAGCGCCATTATTCCAAAAGGCTCCCATCTAGAGGGTGCCGCGTAGAGGGTGGCGGCGACGTGTGCTAAGTTGTAGATTGAAGGAGTAATCCCATAGATAATTCGTACGTTCTCCGGATATTGGCAGGCTTCGTCGAATAACTCCTTCATCAGAGATTCTCCGCCTCTTACCGGAAGTAGGAGGAAGAGGAATTTAGCTTTTGGATAGACTTTCAACACTCGAGGGACTGCTTTCATCAGTACGTCGAGCCCCTTTTGAACACTCGTCCTACCAGTGGTTATAATTAGTGGGCCGTCATTTCTAAAGGGCAGTGGCTTGCCAGCGCTATTTACTATAGAGCCTTTAAGCTCTTTGATAAGCTCAGCTAGGTATTCATCCTTTATTATAGGCTCGTTCTCCGGAAGTTCTCCAAGAGCTTTTTCTAAAAGATACTTGCGTAGTAGCTTCCTATCCGCGCGCTCCACTTTTACTCCTAGATACTCTTCTATCTCCTCTCCATGTCGCTTCGAGATATCATTCATTATTTCCTCAAGTCTCCAATCGCATCCATTATAGATGTAAGTGGACTTTTTCTCAAATTGAAATCCTATATTTTGTAGAATATTGTTCTCATCTTTCCTTAGATAAGATTCGCTAACCGTCGCTACTATATCACTTATATAAGCGGCTAAACGTTCGAGAATCCCCCCGCTCAGCGCGTACAACCGCTCCAACGTATATTTCTCAGCTTCGCCGTCTAAGCTTATTTCTAGCTTAGTTTCCATATCTAAACCGCAGAAATCGGAGAGGTACTTTTTGTCAACCCACTTCCCACAATATAAGTGTATCTGGAAGAGAAGTGGAATACGCAACCTCTTCTCTACACTATAAAGTTTTAGAGCTATACCCGAAGGCACGGCATGCCAATCGTTTATATGAACTACGTTGGGTTTCCATTCCGCTACCTCGTACAAAACATTCATTGTTCTAGCTAAGAGCGCTGCTTTAGGCTCTGTTATCCCGTCGGCGTATACTACTGGGTTCTCTAGAATATTTTCAGCTTCTCCACTAGCTCCGGAAACTATGTAAAGCTCCACTCCGTCCAATAGACCCTTATGAATAGTAATTTCGTAGTTTTTACCTAGAGCTTCGAACTTGAAGACGTGTATCTCGGATAATCCGAGCCTTTTCCTGATAGCCTCATCTTTAGCGACTCCATGGCTCGGCATAATCAAAGCTACTTTCAGATTTTTACTGGCTAGAGCTTTAGTCATGCTTCCGGCTACTTCCCCTAATCCGCCGACTTTATAAACTCCTTTACTCTCAAACGCTATAAACCAGACTTTACCTACTCTATCATCCATACTGTTGAGTCTTGAAAGCCTAGATAAATAAGTTATTCTCATTATTCCATCAGCCGTGAAGGAAATTTTCAAACTCGAAAAGATGCGACAGAAAAAGATATGAAATATTTAGACTTAAACAGGAGTGATACACCGTTTTAAGATTGCTACAGTCACAGTGATTAAACATGAAGACATATACTAGAAAAATTTCGCTAATTTCGAAAGAAAATTTCGAGTTGATAGATGTTACTGATACGGTTAAGAAAATAGTCTCGGAGGGCAATGTTAGAAATGGTTTTCGATAATTTTTTCTTACATACTACGACAAAAAAAGTTTTAGAATTTCTGAGAAAAATCGCATAAACTCATTAAACATCGGGAACTAATCAAGGCTATAAACTTATTATCTGAACCTCTTTTTCACCATAGTGGTTTTGTGCACCACATGTATAGGGAAATTAAGGAAACTCCGGAGGCTATCCTCAAAGTTAAGCATAAAATGGAGGGAATTCGAGAAATAGCCGAAAATCTCATCGAGAAAGAAATAGAGAGAATTTTCGCAGTAAGCTGTGGAATTTCTTATCTTCCGTTAAGAGTTTAAAATCGTTGACTATCGCGGTCGCAGCTATCAATCTATCAAAATAATCTTTTAGTCCTATATCTTCCAGTTTATCGGCTATATCTTCGATCTCTGGAGAAGTTAATCGAGTTTGTATAAATTTCCTATTTAACCCATTCTGATCCTTCTCACAGGTAAACCCATGACTCTGAGGACTACGGATTCTCTCATTAAGGCTTTTATTTTAGAATCAGGATTTTCTGAAGGATAAAAGATATGTCGTCCACAAAACTTGTATAATGCGATCGTTATAGCAAATCATCAACTTACTCAATTTTTTGCCAGCTTTTTACTCTGGGGATTTTGCTAATTCTTTAGAATTTGGATTTTATTTCTTTCATGAACTTTTTCGAGAGGGTTCTGACTTCTTCGGCTGTTTTCATTTTAAGTGCTTTTTGTGCTAGTTCTTTTGCTTCTTTGTAAGTTATGGATCTGATTATTCCTTTAACTCTGGGAATGAATAGGGGGGCTACGCTGAGCTCGTCTACTCTTAAGCCTACTAGTATTGGTATTGCATCCGTATCGCTGGCTATTTCTCCGCAAACGCCTACCCATTTGCCTTTTTCATGGGCCTTTTCAACTACGTAGCTCACTAGTTTTAAAACGGATGGGTGTAGGTGGTCGAATATATGGGCTACGTGCTCGTTTGTCCTATCTACGGCTAGCGTGTACTGAGTTAGGTCGTTCGTTCCTATGCTGAAGAAATCTACGTGCTCGGCGAACGCGTCTACCATTAGAGCTGCGGAGGGCGTTTCCACCATTATTCCTACTTCGGTTTTCCCCACTTCTACTCCTTCGGCTTTAAGCTCTTCTATAGCTTCTTCTACGATTTTTCTAGCTTCGATAACCTCTTCGACTAGCGATACCATGGGGAACATTATTTTTACATTTCCTCTAGAATTGTTTCTCAGAATAGCTTTTAATTGGCTTTTAAATATCTCTTTTCGGCTGAGCGATAGCCTTATACCTCTTAATCCTAAGAAGGGGTTTAGCTCTTGGGGTAGCTTTAGACATGGTATCGGTTTATCGCCTCCGATATCTAACGTGCGTACGATGATAGGCTTGTCTTCTAAACGGGCGATAATCTTTTTGAGCTTGTTAGCCATTTCTTCTTCGCCGGGGAATTTTTCAGAACCCATAACCAGGAATTCTGTTCTTAAAAGTCCTACTCCATCGGCTCCGTTTTCTATGGCTAGGTACACCTCCGAAGGTTCGCCTATATTGGCTCCTACTTCGAACTTTACGCCGTCTTTGGTTATAGCTAGTAGTTTACCTATTTCCTTGAATTTCTCACGTTGAATTCTATCTTCCTCCATTTTCTCTCGATAAGCTTTTAAAAGTTCATCCTCAGGGTTTACGATCACTAATCCTCTATATCCATCGACTACTACTAAATCTCCGTCTTTAACGATTTTAGTTAAATCCTCTATGCCTACTACAGCTGGTACTCCCATTGCTCGAGCGATTATAGAAACATGGGATGTTACCCCACCGAGTTCAGTTGCAAATCCTAGAATATTCTCTCTTTTTATTTTAACCGTATCGGAGGGTAGAAGTTCCCTAGCTATAATTATCGAAGGTTGTTCCAACTTTAATTCTCTACTCGTACCCATTAATTTCTCGAGTATCTGATTGCCTAAATCTCTGATATCCTCGGCTCTAGCCTTCATGTATTCATCTTCCATGACTTCAAATATAGCCGCTACATCTCCAGCTGCTTTTACCACTGCTTCTTCCGCAGAAAGCCCGTCCTCTTTAATATATTTCAAGACTTTATCCGTAAAAGCCGGGTCTTCGAGGATCATTAAATGCGCATCGAAGATAGTCGCTTTTTCCTCTCCCATCTCTTTTAAAGCTCTTTTCTTCAGTTTTCCTACCTGTTTCTTCGTTTTTTCTAAAGCACACTTAAATCTGTGAATTTCGGTTTCTGCATCTGAAGCCCGTCTTTCAACCTTAACACGAGATTTCTTATATACAAAGGCTTTTCCTATCGCTATTCCGGGAGAAGTCGGTATACCTTTCCTGCTTATCATTTCCCCGACCTTGGCCCTATAGATACTTTATTCTCCCCCGAATATTCCTTAAGATAAATTTTGTTATATTCTATACCTCCGGGTACGTTCGCGCTCATCCATATCTTAGGCTTTACTCCCATTGCTAACAGCTTTTCTACGACTCTTATCTCGATAGATTGCAGAATAGAGGCGTTCATTATCGTTGATACAGGCGCGATTTTCTGAGGGAAATTCTCGACAGAAAATATGGCATCTGCTGGTATGTAGTTATTTATGACTACATCGGCTATCTCATACAATTTCTTACTTAGGGGATTTTCGGCTGGAACGTCCTTAGAGTAGTCTACAGAAGTTAAAGCTATTATTTTAAGGCCTCTCTCTTTAGCTTCTAAAGCCATCTCCACAGGAACCGCGTTTTTACCCGAAGTGGAGACAATTGTTAGCGTGGAACCCGGTTTTACGCTGTGAGTATCTAATATCGCCTTGGCGTGGCCGGAAACTCTTTCCAGTTTAGTGCTTTTAAACGCTCCATTAAACCCGGAGCGGCTTAAATCGAAGAGAGGATAAACTTGGACGAGGCCGCCAGCTCTATAGAAGACTTCTAGAGCCATTATCATCGAGTGCACGGTGCCGAAAATGTAGAGGAATTTATCATTCTTTAAGGAGTCAGCGATTATATTGGGAGCTTTTTCGGCATTTTCGCCTTTAGTGGAGATCATTTTGTCGATTAATTCGAATACTATATCTCTGTACTTGGCAAGAGAATTCATTCAATCCCCACCGATAATTTCGGCATGGAATATAAATATCTTCTCGGTAACATATTACCTATTCCGCTTTTTAATAGCAAAGTTGTGAGTATTTCCCCCTCCGATGGCGATGGCGTTGGGCATCACATTGAAATACTAGAAACTACCAAGTTCTTATCACCTATAGCTTCAGTTTACCTCTTCAACTCCTAGCCTATAAGCTGGAAGTAGCCAGAGGAATCTGAGAGCACTGGCTAAAGCCATAACTGCTTGAATAAATATATTAATCTATTAACGAGGTTCCATAATTGTGTCCTCCAGACCGGATATTAGGAAAGTATTGTTCGGTTTAGGCCTCGCCGCGTCTCCTATTACCAGTAAGGATCTTTCAGAATTTTTAGGATTAAATCCTAAAGATTTATCGAATGTTCTAAGGCGTTTATCTAGGAAGGGGTATGTTGTTAGGCATCGGAGAATGTACCTTTTAACTGATAAAGGGCTATCTATGGTAAGAAGAAAGCTCTATTCCAGAATTCATAGGATAATTCATGGGAGTAGAAAACTCCGTAAGCTGCGCTTTTTTAAGAGAAAAGGCGAGTATACCGGTATCGAGGTTTGCTCTTTAAAAGAGCTAGTTGAGGTTATTAGGATCATAAGCCCGGATTCTCTAAAATACCATGTAGAGAAATACGATCTTCAAAGGTGGATGAGAGAAGAGCTTAAGGACGAGTATCTATTTTTCATAATTGAAAGTAAGCTAACCGATATCGGAGAGGCTTATGATCTTAGAGAATACCTATATGAAGTTTTAAGTAATAGATTGAATAACCTCTTAGTTTTAGAGAAAAAGCTCCTAGACATGAAGGAACGACGTAATATTTGAGTATTTCAGGCCTATTGCATATCTATTTCAACCCTCTACAAGTCCAAAATAATTTACTTGCTATAAACATAGAAGTTGGCATGATAAAGATATTAGCTAAGATACTTAGATTTTTCAAAAAAGAAGATAGAAGATTACCTACTCTAGCCGACATAAGGGGTGTAACCGAACTCAGGAAGTTTATTGGAAAAACCGTGCATAGAGACGGCGTGCCTCTAGGAGTCGTGGAGAAAATAGTAGCGGATAAGAGGAAAAAGACTGCTAAAAAAGTCTACGTAAGAAAAAATGGAAAACTATTATGCATAAGCCCACAGTTAATTCTCCTAGAAAATGGCGTATTAAGAATTAAATCTTCTGGACCGAGACGAGAAGAAGCTGTAGAAAGAGAATATGAAGAAAACCTAGACTCGCTGAGCGAAATTATCAAGATATCGAGCGAGATACAGAGGCTTAAAGATAAGATCCTAAAGCTTGATGATAAGTTAATAGAGGGCGAGATAGACGTAAAGACCTTCAAAGTAGTAAGAAAAGATCTGGATTCTAAGATAAGAGAATTAGCCAGTAAGGGTAAAGCTCATCTAAAAGAGCTAAAAAAGCATTTGAAAGAGATTTATAAAAAGAAGATTCTCTTAGAGAAAGAGCTTGAAAAGTATAGGATAAAGCTGGCGCTGAGAGAGGTAAAAGAGGAGGACATAAAGGGCAGAGTAGAGGCTCTTGAGGATAAGATTAAGGAACTTGAGAAGCGCGTAGAGAAAATTAGGGTTAGCATAGAGACTTTAGAATATTATGCGAGTGAGTATATAGGAACTCCGCTATCAATGGAGGAGGATTTGCTCTCGAAGATATTTAATAGCCGATAATCCATTCTTCTAGTTGGAATAAGTAGTAATAAATATTAGGTTGTACTATTAGAGAGTAGCGTAGACTAGGTGATAACGTAGTGGACGGGCAGGGGGCTACGGAGGTATTAACCTGGATTATACTTCTAACTTTATTCGCTTATCTCAATAGAGAGTTTGAGATTTGGAGAATGATAAGCGAAATAGAGACGTATATAGCGGCTTTCAGATCTATAAGAGATAAAGCGTTACGCTGTACGATAAACTCCTTTAAAGAAATTGCGGTAAAAAATGAAAAGAAAATAGATGTTAAGAAGATAGAAGAGAGAGTACTTAATCTGGTTGAAACCCGCTTTATATCCCCAACTGATCTTGATCCTCAGGGTATAGTTGAAAAGCTTAAGCATTTAATAAGGACAACAAATCGCGCGGTTGAGAACGAGGTTAGAATGCTCATACCCTTCGCCAGCAAGGTTGAAATCGAGAATATGAAAGATTTAATAGGCGCTACTCAAGCCATCAACGAAATCTATAAGGTTGTGGATCACGTGTATCGGATAGGGAGGAAATTCAAGAGTATATGGATATTAATGCAACTTAACGCTCTACTCCCATTTATAACGCAGAGCATGAAAGCATTCGAAAGCTCTCTCGAGGCATTCGCGAACGGATACCCTATTGGCGACAGCGTAGGCCCTATAGTAGCCGCGAAATTTATCAGAAAGTACGGAAAAGAGGCGGAAGTAAAGGAGGTAGCTGAGAATACGATAATGGTCGAGATGCCTTACAAAGAGAGGAAAATTGTCGTTATAAAGGCTAAGGGGCCTGCGGGAGTTACCGGAAGCTTAGACGACGCAGTGGAGTACGCGCTCTCAGTTTATAAAAACACGAGCATGATCATAACAGTGGATGCCAGCAGTAAGCTGGAGAGCGAGGAGAGCGGAAGTATATGTGACGGATTCGGCGTGGCTATAGGGGGACTTGGAGTTGAAAAGTTTAATATAGAAAAAATAGCAACTAAGGCTAAGTACCTCTTTACGCAGTTTTGATAAAAATGTCGGAGGAGGAAGCCTTATCCGTTATCAATAAGACACTCTTCGATGCTACTGAGAAAGCGCTGACGAACGTTGAGAGAGTTATAGAGGAACGGAGTAAGCCTGGAGAAGTCATAATTCTAGTGGGTGTAGGTAATACTATAGGGGTATATCCCTGATAGCTACTCTTCCCTTAAATATGGAATAACGTGATTTCCGAAGATTTCTATTAGTTTTTCGAGTATAGGACTCAAGTTAACTATACAAATATAGTTAAAGCCGATTTTAACAAAATGCTCTACTACGTCAATGTACTCATCGGGAGATGTAACCACATAGCGCCGAGACGCTATCTGTTTATCTCCTACGAGAGATGCATATTCTTCTATCTCTTTATGATCTCTAATACTGTATTTGAAGACGAATCTAAGCATTGTCGAAGCCCAATACCTTATTCCACTTAAAGCTCTTTCAAAGTCTTCATCGAATGATGTTATTATAAGCATGATTTTAGCCATTCATTGGGGTCTTTACCGAATTTTCTCGCGACTTATTGAAAACA
>Ga0164311_10000846_pt1 | contig 14224 bp, 13 predicted proteins | sample GuaBasSedimGuay2_FD_121796 | JGI IMG/M metagenome (GOLD analysis project Ga0164311, IMG submission 121796) | Subseafloor sediment microbial communities from Guaymas Basin, Gulf of California, Mexico - Guay2, Core 4569-9, 9-12 cm | ecosystem: Environmental > Aquatic > Marine > Hydrothermal vents...
AGCCTCTTATTACACTAGCTTCTCCACCTCTAAGTCTAATACCACTTGAAAAGCTCTAGGCCCCACTTCTCTAACCACCCTGCTCGATGATATCTTGAAACCAACCTTTAAATCCCTGAGCCTACGGGCGACCTTCAACTCAACCTTACTGAGAGCATCCCTCTTTGTTTTCGCTTCCTCCACGTCATAGTAATGGATAAAGCCTCTCCTCTTAAGGGCCTGGACAGCTGCGTCCAGGTAATCATAGGCCCTGAGGGGTAGAGGCATGAGGACTCTATCCATCCTCCCCTTTAGGCTTGAAAGGGCAATGAACCTTGAGTCTCCGAGCAGTACGTGGACCTTGCCGTGAACCTTGTTCAACTTAACGTTTAGATGCATGTACTTCGCTGCGTCAGGGTTTATATCGACAGAGTACACGGTAGCTCCTCTATGCTTAGCTATCATCACCGAGAAGCAACCTACCCCCGCGAACATGTTGAACACTTCTTCCTCCTCCTCGACGAGGCCAGCCACCCTCATCCTCTCATAGGAGAGCCTAGGTGAAAAGTATACTTTGGCTAGGTCTACCTTAAACCTGCATCCATGTTCACTATATATCGTGGTTGTCCTACGCTCACCTGCAAGCCATTCTACTCCTCTAACCCTATAGTCGCCTAGATGAGGAGATGTTTGCCTAAGCACAACCTTAACGTTAGGAAGCTCTTCTAGGAGAGCCTCAGCTAATCTAAACCTGCCATCCATCAACTTGGGGGGGACCTTGATCACCGCTACATCGCCTACTACGTCGAAGCTCTTAACCACCTCCCCAGCTAAGCTTGAAGGGTAAGCTTTCATAGCCGCCCTAACCATAGGGTTGCTGCGTCGACCCATGAAAACCGCCGATCAGGTCTAAGTTTATCTACACCGACGCGTAATGAGACGTCCAGGGTAATATGCTTGGTGCAAGGAGTAAGGCTTTACTATGAAGGTGGATACGTCGAGTCGTTTAAGCTTAAAGAGAAGGAAGTTAAGTGGTTAATACCCAATAAAGGAGTAGCAGGGCAGAGCGTTGAGAACCTATTTAGAAAAGCACTAAGCGCCCCCTTAAGGTCTCCACCTCTTAGTAAGGAGCGTGTTGAAAGAGCCGCCATAATAATACCTGACCATACCAGGCCCCCAAGCCCTTTCCTACCTCTCCTACTGGAAAGCTTAGAAAAGTTGACGAGAGACGTGGTTGTAGTGGTGGCCGGAGGCACTCATCCTCCTCCTACCTTAAGTCAGCTTCAAAAGTCTACTGGAAACCTACTTGAGCAAGGTTGGTCTAGGTTTAGACATTCGTGGGCTAAGGCCCACCCTTCCAAGTTTAAATTGATAGGTTATACTCTTCGAGGAACACCCGTTGAAGTAAATAAAGAGCTGTTGGACGTAGACCTCATCGTATCCACGCTCTGCGTAAGGCCTCATTACTTTGCAGGCTGGGAGGGAGGAGCTAAGGCTATTTTACCTGGATGCTGCAGCTTAGCCTCCATCCGGCGTAATCATTCCTATGCTGTGGGCAACCCTATGGCTAGAGAGCTGCTAATCGATGGAAACCCTGTAAGGGAAGACATGAATGAGGCTGGGAAAATGTTAGGTGATAAGATAAAGTATAGGTCGCTGGACTTCGTGATCGATCCTGAAGGAAGACTCATAGAAGCCTTCTACGGGGAGCCTTGTCAAACACATAGAGCAGCTGCTACTAGAAGCCGAGAGGTCTACGTAGTAGAGAGCGAGCCAGCCAGCTTAGTGCTTACGGTGGCTGAAGGACCATTAGGTAGGACGCTCTTCCAAGCGTTAAAGGCTTACCACCACGCCTGCAACGTAGCTTACATGGGAAAAAGTAAAGCAAAGGTAATACTGATCGCCTCACTCAAGGAGGGGATAGGGAACGAGGAGTTCACTAAAGAATACCTACGCTACGTTGGCGTCGAACCGGGAGAAGTGCTGAGAGACCTAAAGAGGAGGATGGAGGCAGGAGAGTTCAACGAAGTGTTTCAGAAGATAGCCAGGATGGCGATGGATAGTCGACACACCGAGCTCTCAGTAGTAGCGCCTGAAGCCCCCGCTGAGGTTGAAGCCTTCCTACATAAAGCAGAAATAGAGTTTGCTAGAAACCTCGACGAGATCTTAGAGCAGCGGAAAGAGAAGACAGTTATCGTACCTTATGGAGCCTCCACGGTACCCATCTCGCCAGGCAGCTCTACAAATACCTTTAGTAGATCTACGTAGCCATGTTGCTTAAGGGCCTCCTCTAGGGGGCCTAACAACTCTACCTGGCGTTCAGTGGGCTTTGAACCTATAATGGTAGCCTTATCAGGGCCTTCAACCACTATGGATGAAGGCCCCTCTGACAAGTAAGCTGGGTTATGTTGGTCTATCAACACCACTAGCAGCCCTCCATCGTCCTTTACGAGGCAAGTCTTCCAGCCATACTCCACGTACATCCCTGAATCCTTCAATACAGGCTCCAAGATGGGCCTTATCTTAGAAGGAGAAGACGCGACAAATTCCCGCAGCCGCTCACAAGTGGAAGCACATTCTTCAAGTTCGCCGTCACAGTCATACTCGTCACATACAAGCTTAAGCGCCTCCTCCAAGCCCAGCTCAAGAGCTAGGCCTAGGAACTCTATGGAAAACCTCATGCCGCATTTATGTCTGAAAAAACCTTCTTCAACCTCCAAATCTATTAACGGTTCACCGCAAAATATACACTTAGTACTGCTTAGCTTCTCTAAACACTCTTCGCAAAGATCCTCCTCCACTTCCTTACCACAAAGTTTACAGCCAACCATGTAACTCGTTAATCGAGCACACCTCGCACATTTAACCTTAACCCTTCGACGACCAGAGAGAAACCTTGATTTAAGCCCTAGTTAGTTAAGCATTCGTGCCAGCGCTGACAGCCTACAAGGTTAGGTTGGAGCTTGAAGGCCTAGGAGACGCCGAGGCAGAGCTTATCAGGATATATGCACCTAGAACCGTAGAAGCTCTAGCTAAGTCCATGCCTGTAAGGAGTCGGGTTTACCCAGGACAAGGATACGTTTACTTTCAAGTACCTTTATCCATGGGGGTGGAGAAGCCTAGAAGAGAGATGGAGGAGGGGTCGCTGGCTTATTGGCCTCAGGCTAAAGCAGTCTGCGTATTTTATAAGAAGATGAAGTTTAACTACGACCTCAGTTTGCTCGGTAAAATAACAGGTAACCTAGAGCTGCTCGTTAAAGTTAAGGCAGGCACACCTATCTTAGCGGAGGTCGTAGCTAGCCTATAGCTATAAAAGCTAAGCTAGGTCTATGAACACGGGCTTCTCCTTCAAGTTGATGATGGGCACTGTGAGCCACCCAGGCCTAGTCCCGTTTGAGATCTGAATGGTTTCCTTAGGCTCTTCAGCCTTAACCAAGATGTATCTCCCATCCAGCTCAGAGTCGCTTTCATAGTAGTAGAACAGCGGTATACCGTAGAGGTCGTAGTAGTCGTGGTAAACCGCAAAGACCCCATAGATGTGTTTGCCGCCATCCTGAAAGTGGATGACGTAAACCGGCTGGCCTAGCGCCACCATGCTAGCGGCGAACCTAGCTAGGTCGTTTAGCGAAGCTACCTTCAAGGACTCTATGCCTTTAAGCCTCTCGACTTTCATGTAAATCACTCCTTGACAGCCTCAAGCCTTGGATGTAGGCTATAAGGATTTCCCTTACCTTTTCACCTTGGAAACCACGTAGTCTATGATTACATCGGCTATCTTGACCTTCGTGACGCTCTGAAGCCCTCTCCACCCAGGTTGGCTGTTAATCTCAGTAACGTAGTAGCCATCTTTACCCTCTAAGATATCTACTCCCGCAATCTCGCATCCCATGAGGCTTGTCGCTCTAACTGCCAAGTCCTCTAAGCTTCTATCAAGTTTAAGAGGGATGGGGCGGGCGCCTTGAGACACATTAGTCTTCCAGCCTGTAGCCTCCCTATACATCGAGGCCACGACGCGGTCGCCGACAACGAAGGCTCTTATATCCCTGGTGCCATGAGGGATGAACTCCTGTAGGTATATGACGTGGTGCACAAAAGCTAGGGTCCTAAAAACCCTTGATGCCACCTCGTAGTCCATCAACCTAGTCACACCTATCCCCCGTGAGCCGAAGAGAGGCTTACACACCACGTCGCCTCCAAGCTCCCTAAAAGCCTCTAGAGCCTCCTCCACGCTTTCCGTAACCACAGTCCTAGGAACCTTGACTCCACACTCCTCTAAGTAAGAGAGAGTGTAATATTTGTCGATACACCGCTCAATAGCTGAAGGATGGTTTATCACCGTTAAACCAGCTCTGCTAAGGCTATGTAGTAAATCTATCCTTAAGAGACACTCGTCAAGCGAGCCTGGACCTATAGGCCTAACAATCAAGGCGTCGAGCTCCTCGAGATTAATTGAGCCGCTCCCCACCTTACGCTTGAAGCCCACCCAGGCCGAGAGTTGCTGAAACCTTAACGGAACAGGCTCTATGCCCCTCTTCGTCATAGCCTCTGAGAGTTGCTGTGAACACCAGGCATCGACGTTTCGTGTTAATAAGCCGATCCTCATGTCACTCATCTAAGCCCTCCTCCAAGCAGGCCTTATATTTTCTTAACCCCCAGCTTCCTAAGAAAACAGCTCAGGTAAGACAACAATGTTTATCAACGCCTTCTTAGTACTTGATCTCTGCTACGCCCGACAGCAGTAGAAACTTTGTTTAACTTTCTCAGGGTACTATTCTCATCAAGCCTTCAAACGTAAGTTCAAAAACAATCTCTCGGTCCTTGCTGAGCTAAGTTATGGCTAGTTCTAGCAGCTCCTAACTTAATCAAAACCGGTTAAGGAGCTTCTTCAACTATCAGCTTATCTTCATGTTCCAGCAACCTCAGCTCACTGTTCGATGAAAGGACCTTCTCTACTCCATGCCTCTTTAACTTAAGGGTGTAACGTGAAGGGTTGTGCAGCTCGCCCGTAGTGGTCCATAGGATCCGCTCTATCATATCGTTGACGTCTTCAAAGGCGGGGAAAACCTCAAGCAGTACTTGTACCTCAGGGATGAGGGTTGTCCAGGTTTTAACCTGAATCATCCTGTCATCTACTCTTAGCTCACCTCGGTATCCGCTTCTTACTATGGCGTCCTTGACCGCCTCCCTAGCCATGTAGCCTGCTTTGTGAAGTATAGTATCGCCTATCTCGGGGTCCACTTGCATGCTGCCGGTGCATGGATAAGCATGGTGAGCCTTAGATACGGCCTCTTCAATCTCTACGATCCTCTTATTTAGGATCTGTCTGGATATAAACCACGTAGCTCCACAAGGAGCGCTTCTCACCACCGTAGCTCTCTTAACGACACCGCCGTCGATGTCCACCTCCAGGATAGGCCTCCCGACCCTATACCTCTCTATAAAGGCGTCGAGGTATCTTTTACCTGAAAGAGTGAAGGAGCAGAAGGGCTTAGGGAAAGCCGCTTCAACCCCAATCTCCTCAAACCTCTCAGTTAGCTGCCTCCTAAGCCCTGGAGGACACCAGTCTTTACACTCTATCGGGACTATGACCGCCTTTATGGTGGAGGACGACACCATGTCAGGGATGGTCGAGAGAATATCGGGATGGACACCTATAACCAGTAATATATCAAGTTCGGGTAGCTCGCGCGGCAAGTACTGTGAAGGGTCATCTATGAACGTGGGTAGGTCCTTAGGGACCTCGTGGAGCCAGTAAATATCAGAGGCGTAGGAGCCATAGCTCGCCCTGCAGTGCTCACAGGTCACGTCACAGGCTCTACAGAAAATCGAGTAGTTTATCAGGTTTCCCATAACCCTCTCGCCGAACTCATCGGAGTAGAGGAAGCCGAGCTTCAACCAAGCAACCTCCTAAAGCTTTTGCCGCGGCACGCTCATGCTTTAGACGTCGCCGTTGTTCAACACCCTAATATACCATTAGCTCTTATACAACCTGTTTTAGCTGATAATTAAGGATTACACATCTAAGTTTAGCTTTGAAACCATGTCCAGAAGGCTAATTAGAGGTAGAGCCTAAAGTATCTAGAGGAAAGTTGAGTAGAAATAAGGATGAGAAACTGCGAAGACGCTTAATGTTGAAAGACCAGTTATCGAGAGAGCCTAAGTCTAAGAGACGAGCTAGATGTTCAAGGTCTCCACCTAAGCTAAACGTGTACTTACGTGCAGATAAATCGAAGCGTTAAGGGACCGTTAAGAGGCTAAGTGAGGAAAAGGTTAGATCGTAGCGTCCTATCTTTTTAGTCGATGGAGAGCACTCGCTGTGCACACCAGTTGTAATAAGGTTTCACCTTGCGAGGTGCCTTGGAGCTAGTAGACCGGTTAGGGCTTCATAAGGCTTCATCGCTCGCTCCGTGATAAACACCATGGCCAAAGTTTACGTGGAAGAGGGCTTGATCCAAACGACCAAGAGGAGGCGAAGTGTAGGCTTAAAGCGCTAGCTAGGTCCACAGCCCAATGAAAAGTTATTAGTTCTATCATAGTTAGGGGTAGGGGGTGGATTAAATGGCCGGGTTGAGCGTCAATAAGTTGACCATGAAGTACGTCAGTGAGCTCTTAGACCATCCCGAGGAGTACAGAGTTAAAGTGGAAAAATTACCCTGCGGAGCCACAGTAATAGACACCGGGCTTGAAGCACCTGGCGGCTACTTAGCTGGCATCAAGCTAGCTGAAGTCTGCTTAGGAGGATTAGCTCAGTGCTGGATGACCTACCAGACTTATGGAGATACAGAGATACCTAGCATCGTAGTAGCTACTGATCATCCAGCAATATCGTTACTTGGCTGCCAGCTCGCGGGGTGGATGGTTAAAGTAGGGGACTTCTTCGCTCCTTCCTCTGGACCAGCTAGAGCTTTAGCTCTTAAGCCAAAGAAAGTGTTCGAGAAGATAGGCTATAAGGATGATTATAGCGAAGCCGCTATAGTCATGGAAACCACCAAGAAACCTACCGACGAAGTTGCAAGGAAGGTGGCTGAAGACTGTAAAGTCGAGCCCAAGAGCCTTTACATGCTGTTAACCACCACATCCTCCATGGCTGGCTCCGTCCAGGTCTCAGGCAGAGTTGTGGAGACAGGGCTCTATAGGCTAGAGTTTCTAGGCCTAGAACCCGCTAAAGTGGAGTATGCTAGCGGCTCTGCCCCAATTATGCCTCCACACCCGGACGTAGGTATCTCCACCGCTAAGGAAGAGGATGCGTTGCTATATGGCGGTGTCGCGAGCTACGTAATAGATGAAGAGGATGCTAAACTACAGGAGTTCATAAGTAAAGCCCCTGCCACTGCCTGGGCCGACTACGGGAAGCTCTCTTATGAAGCATTGAAGGCAGTGAACTTCGACTGGTCTAAGCTTGATTCATCGTTCTTCACGATAGGTAAGCTAGCCTTAACCAGTAAGAAGACGGGGAAGACCTTCATAGGCGGTAAAGTGAATCCAGAAGCCCTCAAAAGATCCCTTGAGCTTTAAACATCCTTATTTTTCATGTACTCGAGCTGTGACTTCTTCATAGGCTCTACGTTTAAGCTCAAGACCGCCTAGCTTGGCTAATATTTTATCGAGCAGCTCTAAGAGCTCTCGACAAGGTAGCCCTAAAACCTCTAGCCCAGCTTCCTTAAACATGGCTAAGACTGTGGAGGGCTCCTCGCCCCCTCCGTAAACCTCTAAGTTAAAGCACTCATATCTCTTAAGGCCTGACGTGAAACGGTAGTTGTTAAGCTCATAGCCTAGGACCTTCCACCCCATCGACTTAAAATGTATAGGGTGAACATGTCTTAGGTTAGGAGGCTGAATAAGAGGCTCGTAGGTAACGTTGGAAAAACCTCCTTTATACTTCGGTTCCACAACGTACTCAAAGGTAGACCCTGATTTATCCATCAAGAGCGCTTTATAGTAAGGTCTACGACCCTCCATGTCCCCTCTAAAGTTCACCACCATCGAGGTGGGCACGGTCCTCGACGAGATCAGCCTCTCCTCTACGCAAAGCGAGTGAAGGAGGTCAGGTTCAGCCTCTAACGAGGCCTTTACCTCTAAGAATATCGTGTACTTGGGCTTTGACGTCGAGCCATAGTTCTTGACCTCAGCCTGGACCTTCTCAAGTTTCACTTCCTTCACACCCATGCAGAATCCAACCAGGATCCTTATAAGGACGGAGTATATCGCGGCTTAATGAGCTAATGGAAAGTGAAAAGAAGGTTTAAACCTCTTCGTCAGCGACGGAGGTCAAGAAAGTCTCTAGAGGCTTAAGGTGCGGGTTGCTTGGAATAGAGACGAATAGCCTGCCACCGCACTTAATGTCAGCCAGCACGTCTCCTATGAAGACGTAGAAAGGTCCTGCTAGCTTTTCAGGGCCAGTTTTAATGGTCTCACGTACGTCGTCTATGTAGAAGCTAGGCAAGACGGAAGGCACTTTCCCTACAATGACTACCCTCCCTCCAGCCATCCTCGCACCAGGCTTTCCTTCACAATCTCCCTTGATTCCTATGTTTCCTCCCCTCATATCTACGCCTGGAAGCGGACCTACATTGCCATCCACTATAATGGAGCCGCCGCTCATACCTTTACCTACTTCAGCCCCTGCATTACCGTGAATTATTATCGTGCCTTTCTTCATACCCTTCCCTGGAAGCTCTCCTCTAAGCGCGCCTCCAACACAGTCTCCTGCATTGCCGAACACTACGATCTCGCCGCCCTTCATCTTACCACCCAACCATAGACCCACATTACCGTGAACCTCTATACTGCCTCCTTTCATCTTGAAGCCTAAGTAGTGCCCTACGTCGCCCTTGATGACTATCTTGCCAGCCGTCATGCCTTCACCTATTCTCTTGACCTTTGAAAGGTCCCCTTCAATAGTTATCATAGTGTCCAACGCTGCTGAGCCAGGAGAACCCTCTATTTCAAAAAGGTCTCCTAATGTTCTACGCGTGTTTCCTTCATATACTGGTAGCTTAGCTATATCGTCGAGGCTCTTACCTGCAAAGGTATCAGGCTTGATGCACTCTGCCTCAATGGGCACAGTGAAAGCAACCTTGGGGCGCAGTTTAACTTCCTTATACTCTATCTTTACCTCAGCTTCCTCCTTCTTTTTCTTCTTCTCGGCCATTCAAGCCACCTCCTTAAGACCCAATAGGTATGGGCACCGCCGACCTTAATTCATGGTCGGCGATGACGTAGTTACTTAAACTCATGGAGTACCAAGCCTTGAATTTAGGCTCAACCTCGCTTAGCATGGTCTTAAACAGGTCTTCTTCCACCCTAGGCTTCACGTAGAACGTAGAGCCATAGAGATGCTTCACCACCTCGCCCTCCTTAACGACTACTTCGCCTCCCTTAATCGTACAGTAAGCACGCTTAAGCGCTTTAACTACTTTCTCAGGTTCCTTGGAGGGATCAACGTCTAAGGGATTAAGGTCATAGATAGATACGTCCGCATCAGCCCCCACACCTAAATGCCCCTTGTTTTTGAAACCTAGTATCTTTGCTTGAGCAGCTCTTGTAGCGATGGCTATTTCATAGAAATCGTACTCGCGCTCAATGGTGGGCAAAATAGCCTTCTTCGCAGCTCTACGATTAATCTTACTAAGCACAGCCTCTCTAGCCTTCTTACTCATGAGCCACGACAGCATCTCAGGGTAACGTGTGAAGGGGCCAGCGTTAGGATGATCAGTCGTCGGAAACACCCTCCACGGATCCTTAACTAGGAGAGCCACCTCTAGACCTATACACCACTGTATAGCGTTGACGTAGTTGCTCTTCTTATACCGATACGGTACAATGCCGGCGGCAGCTTCGCATTCAACTTCACTTCCAGCCCATTTTCCAGGAGCCATGTGATACAGCGCAAACTCGAAAGGAGCATCCGCCGTCATGGTCGTGGCGTCCCCAAAAACTACTTGGCCTAAATCAAGTGACACATGCTTATGTGCGTTAACATAGTCAGCTATCTCATCAGCCCCAGTGTCTAAGTTAGCCCAGCCAGTGCCAGCATAACCAGTGAACTGGACATGGGTTATATGGATGATGGGCCTTTCCTGACCAGTATAGAGGTCGGAGACAGCGTCCATGGTTTTAATGGTAACTTCATAGTTTCCTGGAAAGCCTAGTCTATTGCAATGTACGTGGATAGGGTGGGGAAGCTTCAACATCTCATTAGCTTTACAGAGGCCACGCACAATCTCCCTAGGCGTTATGGTTCGTCCCATAATGAGGTCATCTAGGTTTAGCCCATAACCCTTACCCCAGGCCCAAGCTTCAGCTACTCCTGGATCTACTATCTTAATGGCCCAGCCCTTCACGGCGTCCATAATCCAAGCGATGAAAGCGGCCAGCTTCTCGTATTCTTTGCTCTCTATGTAGTCAAGTACGAAGAGGTTGGAGTCAAAGAGAGGGAAGCATGCCTTATCTAGGATAGGTATGTCGTCAAGCTCCTCATGAGTGTGACGAGTCTCCATAGGAGGAGTTGCTGGTTCTACCACCGTCGTCCAGCCCATGCGGGCATATTTATATCCTATAATATTCGTTGAAGGAGTGGTCTTGCCTGTCCCCGACCTTCTAGCTCCGAGAACAACCTTCATGAAAACCCGGTAATGATCCTCAGGGCGCATGACCCTACCTGCGTTAACTTTAGGCCCAGCGATGTGTGAGTGTAGGTCAACTCCACCAGCCATGACAAGTTTGTTGCTAGCATCAATAACCTCGGCCTTCTTAGGATCTACCTCGGTGTCAGGAACTATCTTACCATCCTTGATAGCGATATCCATTTTCTCTCCCTTGACGTTATTCATAGGATCATAGATAATACCGTTCTTAATCAGTAGCTGCACCTCAAACCCCTCCTTCAACACTTGGGGAAGGATAAGTAGGTAGGCTTAATAAGCCTTCATTAACCTCGTAAAAAAGCTACTGTCAGTCATAGACAGCGGTTGGACTTTGTCCAGTGGAGCTTAAAGCAACATCCTTACCGCTTGGTTAGCGAGGGAAAGGTCATCAAGTGATGAATATCCAAGAATAAGAAAAAATCGTCTGAAGATGTTCCTTGAAATTGATATAGTTGTTTAAAAATTGTATGATTTAATGGAGAACCCCAGGGAATACATGGGTAATACCAAGAGAATACCGATTCTTTTTTGTTCTCCGCTGTTCAAAGATTTTTATACGAATGTTTACCAGTAGTACACGTGTCCAGAATGGATGAGCTCGACAAACTACTGCTTGAAGCTATCGATGAAGCGCTCTACATGTTTGGAATTAGCGTGAGAGATGTCACTTACTATTACTGTGAGGCTAGGTATGGTGCTAGGAAGGACGATATACCTTGCAGGCTCGATGACTTCTTGAACTGTCTCAACGAGATCTACGGGTTAGCAGCTAAGATCATTGAAGCACAGATCGTAAAGCTCCTTGAATCAAGGGTAGGGATTAGAGTTGAGGAGGGGGACCTATTAAGCTACGTGGAGAAGTTGCGTAGTTTCTTCATAAATACTCAGATTTTAAGCGTTAGAGCCTAAACTATAATAAAGAATTTTAGGAGGAGGCTTTAAGCTTAAGCTCCTTAACCTTCTCCACAAGCTTCTCCAGCACTTCTTCGTCACTCATCAACCCTGGAGGATGCTCCACTAGTTTCTTTGCTCTTAAAGGCACCTTATCCATCCTATAGATTGTCCCTTCATGCTCTATCCCCACGTATGTGGTTGGGATAAAGACGTCGGCCATGGCAGCCGTAGGGCTCCATCTAGGATCTATAACCACTGTTGGTATCTTTGCTAAGTGTTCCACAGCCTTCCTAGGGAAATGCGAGGCTGGGTCAGAGGCTACAATTAATGCGGCATCGGCTTCTCCTCTCAACAAGACATCAGTGCTTGAAGTCACACCAGGATTTGACCTTGGAAAACCTCTACTAAAGTCGATAGCGTATGGATAGCCTGTCAGCCAGGCCATGACAGCGTTAGTGCCAGTCACGTTGAAGTGCCCTCTCATAGCAAGCAAGACAAACTTGGTCCACTCGTTTAGGTCTTGAACCAGCTTTATGGCCTCCTCTACGTTCCTACCTTTCCCCAGGGTCATGGTTAGGCCCATGCCAAAGAACAGCACACCGAACTTCGCCGACATCATCATGTCAGCCATCTTCAAGATCACATCTCTAGGAACGCCCGCGACCTCCTCAACCTCTATGGTGTGGCCCTTGACGGCCATGCGCAAAGCAGTTATAAGCTCGTAATCCATGCCAGGCTCTACTTTAACGAAGAGGTCAGCAAGCTTGGAGGTAGCGGTAGGTCTAACGTCTACTACAACTATCTTCCTGCCTTTCCTACCCTCTACAAATTGCCCTTTAGCCATAGCAGAGTACCTGATGGTATGCCTAGGATGAGCATAGAGCGGGTTGCAGCCCCAGTACACTATGAGGTCAGCTCGATTCTTGATTTGACCTAACGTAGCGGTGACAACGCCTACCTGCTGAGTACCTAGGATGGTAGGTCCATGGCATACGACAGCAGTGTTATCCACCACTCCTCCAACTAACTCAGCTAACTCTACTCCTAGCCTCATAGCTTCGTTGGAAGTGGAGCTCCACCCATAGAGTACAGGGTACTTGGCTGAGGCCAAGATCTTAGCGGCTGCCTCTATGGCCTCCTCATAGCTAGCCTCAACGAACTTACCATTCTTCCTAATAAGAGGTTTATACACTCGCTCCTTCGAGTAGTTCATGAACTTAGAGGTCCCTATAGCACATGTTCCTTTAACCGAGGCGATAGTGCCATTCTTAACCGTGACCTGTATATCATCGCATATGCAGCCACAGAACACGCAAACTGCATCGTTAACGACGTATTCACCTCCAGAAGGATCGCTTCCACCTTCACTAAGCTTAACCTCAAAGGCCTTAGGTGAAAGGCCTTCAAAGAGCTCACTCAACGTCTTAACGGATTCTTGAGTAGGCGTTACCTCAGCCTTAATGCCTTTTAACGTGGGCATACCCGAGCCATAGGTATTAGGATCAACTACGGCGTTAGCCCAAGGACCCATGGGCATGAAAGCTATACCAGGGTGAGAAGAACCCGCTGCCACTGCCTTAACTACTACCTCTCCAAAAGCTGTTTTGACCTTAACGTTAGCTCCAGCTTGGATCCCTAGCTTATTTAAGTCGCCAGGGTCCAGCTCTATGAGAGCACATTTCGATAAGTACCCTTCAAGGAACTTTCCCTCCTCTAACATCCTCCCCTGATCCAAGGTTCTACCTGTGACAAGGGTGACTTCTATAGCGCTCATAGTTGTCCCTCCTAACCCCCTTCTACGGGGAGAGAATTCCGTATTTAACCTTTAAACTTCGTGTTGGTTATAATACAAAGTGCTAGAAACTACTACAGGCTATCTAGGTAAAGTTGTCCACTTCATTACCTCAAAAATCACAAAGTATTCGAGATAACGTTCTATTAAAAAGGTTAGTATAAGATGAAGCGCGGAGAGCTTTCACCGTGGGCATGCCAGCTAGGTGAGGGTACTAGGCGGCTGAGGGTGTGGCTCCTCGTAGTGTATGGTTAGGTTCCATGTGAAGGTGGGTGGCTGTGATAAGGTATCTGTTTGCCCGTGTTTCTCCTCCGCTGCTTGGCGTTATGGCTTCCCAAGAAGGTTTACCTGCGGAGAAGAAGTATATGCCTGCGGCGGCGAGGATGATTATTAAGGCTGCTCCAACCGACCCAAAACCTTCACGCTTCATCCCCACCACCTTCATTTTAGCGTAGAGCTTCAAACCTCACTTGGCTTCGACGAGGTTACCACGCTGAGTTTAAGCTCAACCAAGTGAAGAGCGAAGCTTAGCTGACCTAAACCCTCACCTTCAGCTCGCTTTTCTTAAACCTGTTGATCGAGCTCGAGGATTTTCCTCACCGCCTCGTCGAGCTTAGCCTTCCCCTCGTTGCTTAGCTGTTACATAGGTTATGAGAAGAGCCTTTAAGGGTTAACCATTCATGAACTCTTTACGAGCCTCTCCATGATGTACTCAGCGTTAGTTCTTATAGTTCAATAGAGATGTAATGGAGGGAAAGCTTATATTCTGGATCTATTTGGATGTCAACCCGAAGTCCTTTGTGAAAACCTCGAACCCCAAAACTTGGTGTAACTTTATGGATAAACTTGTTGATATCTCTCATTTTAGGCATGTTTTTGAGAGGCCAACTATATCGCTTAACCCTGATATGCC
>Ga0164311_10000847_pt1 | contig 14219 bp, 17 predicted proteins | sample GuaBasSedimGuay2_FD_121796 | JGI IMG/M metagenome (GOLD analysis project Ga0164311, IMG submission 121796) | Subseafloor sediment microbial communities from Guaymas Basin, Gulf of California, Mexico - Guay2, Core 4569-9, 9-12 cm | ecosystem: Environmental > Aquatic > Marine > Hydrothermal vents...
AGGATATTTTTAGAGCAAAAGCAAATGTGGGGAGGCGCCCTAAATCACGACGTGAATAGTGCTTTCATCGTCGGTAGTAATGAATATTCCAGGTGGCTTGACGAGCTTCCTGAAAAAAATAAAAGAGACATGTTAAAGACGTGGGGTGAATTTAAAAGTACCGGGATACCAGGGCTGTCTTTTGGAAAAGTTTTTGTAACGATCCAGCCACCAAGAGTCAAAACTTTTGATCCTGAAGATTTTCATAAACTTATGCATAACCCTGTGTTGCCAATCCCACATTATTATTACGCGTTTTATAGATTTATAAATGAAAGCTTTGACGCCGTTATTCACGTAGGAAAGCACGGAAGCGTTGAATGGCTACCAGGTAAAAGTGTAGGTCTATCTAACGAGTGCTATCCAGACATATGTTTGTCTAGCATTCCGAACATATACATCTATATAGTTAATAATCCAGCAGAGGGAACTCAGGCTAAAAGAAGAGGGTACGCAACCATAATCGATCATCTTCCTCCTCCAATGAAATCGTCAAATCGCTATGAGGAGTTGGAAATAGCCTTAAATGAATATTTTAAAGCTAAGGAAAGAGAACTTAAAGAGCACTGTAACATTGCCAAGGAACGGATTATCAAGCTTGCAAGGAGTTACCATTTTGAAATAGATGAAGAAAACTTTGATAATTCAGCATTAAGGTTGCATTCTAGGATTTTAGAACATAACGAGTCGCTTTATAATTGTGGATTGCACGTATTCGGGAGAGTTAATAAATCAATGATAGATGAGCTTATTAACACCATAATTAAGCCGGAAAGAATTATCTTGAAGAAGGTCGGAATCGAATACGGCGAAGTTTTAAGAAATCCCTCAAAGATTTTTAAGGGGTATACGCTTGGAGAGCTTATTAGAATGATTAAAAGAGGAGAGAGCCCAGAGTTTTTAAGGGATATAATTAAAAACGTAGAAGATGAGATTAAAGAGCTCCGTGAGGAAGTGAGAAATAGGCTTGAGAATATTGTTGAAATTGAGAATTTACTTAAAGCCTTAGAGGGCAGATTTATTGAACCATCACCATCTGGAGATATAACAAGAGGAAGAATTGAAGCCATACCTACCGGATTTAATTTCTACTCTGTCGACCCCTACGCGATCCCATCAAAGACAGCATGGGAGACTGGAAAAAAGCTTGCAGATCAGCTAATTCAAAAGCTTATTGAAAAGGAAGGAAGACTTCCAGAAACCATAGCTTTCATTGAGTGGAGTAGTGATCCTATGAATACCGATGGAGAGCAGATTGCTGAAATCCTTTACTTGCTTGGTGTTGAACCTGTTTGGGAGGGTAATAGGGTTATGGGGCTTAGGGTCATTCCCCTCGAGGAGCTAAAACGTCCGAGAGTAGATGTCACGGTTAGAATTAGCGGTTTGTTTAGGGATACATTTATGAATTTAGTTGAACTGATAGATGAGGCTGCTGTAAAAGTTGCAACTCTAGACGAACCTTTAGAGATGAACTATGTTAGGAAACATTTCTTAGATGGGTTGAGATACAGAGTTTTTGGCGATAAACCTGGAAGCTACGGAGCCGGGGTAAACCATGCTATAAACTCCTCTCACTGGCAAGATGAAAAAGAACTGGCTGAAATATACATAAACTGGGGTTGCTACGCTTATGGAAAAAGCTCTTTTGGAGTTAGAGCAGAAGAGGAATTCAAGTTAAGCCTAAAAAATGTTGGAGCTGTTATCAGAAACCACTATACCGACGAATGGGACATATTGGATGATGATTGCCCTTACGCGTTTCAAGGAGGCCTAGCATTAACAGTCAAAAAGTTAACAGGAAAAATGCCGAAGGTTTTGATAGCTGATACTAGGAACCCGGAATCTGCAAAGGTTGTCGACGGTAGGGAAGAAATCGAAAGGGTGGTGAGAAAGACCCTGTTTAACCCGGATTGGGTAGAGGGTATGAAAAAGCATGGCTATAAGGGTGCTGGGGATATTATGAAGAGGGTTGTAAATCTTTTTGGTTGGCAGGCAGTAGCTAAAGTTGTCGATGACTGGATGTTTAATGAAATAGCTAACAAGTATTTGTTTGACGATGAAATGAGAGGGTGGTTCATGAATAATAATCCATACGCTATTGAAGAAATCGCGAGAAGGTTAATGGAAGCTTACAAGAGAGAGCTTTGGAAAACAGACAAAAGCATAATAGAAAAGATAGAAGATATTTACGCTGAAATCGAAGGATACCTTGAGGAGGAAATTTAATCCATATTATACTTTTGAGATATCCTTCCCTATGGATGACTTTCAGAGCTTCCAGCACCCCCGCTAAAGTTAGCATTTTTGGTTGAATTTAAATGTAGCATTAAGAATCGCGCAGGTTACAAAAAAATCCTTACCTATCGGCTCACAGAGTATTACCTTTTTTCCATTAAACTTTCCTTCCACCACACCTCTTCTCTTTTTTAAACCTAAAGTCTTTAAAAGTTCTTTAACTGTAAGTCCGTAGGCTATGAACAACGGAACAACATAAATCACTTTAGATTTCATGTTTCTTACTGCCTCGTCTACCGTAGGTTTTCTATTATGTGCTGCAAAAGCAAGTTTTACTTCATTGAAAATTTTTGTTCTTTCAATTCTCTTCTTATGTAACTCCATAACTTTCTTATAATACGGTAACTGACTTCCATGCCCAACTATAACTAAACCCTTCACTCTCATCACCTCTTTTTCGCAAACAGGATTACTAGGTCCGATTTTATTTCACAACCTTTACAGATTCTTTCTTCTTCATACCCCAAATTCTCTAAAACGGTAACATCCGCAAATGTTTTTAGTTTTTCTAGATTAAACCTTGAATCAGCCAAAATCAACGCATTCCTGCCGATTTTAAAAGCCTTCTTAACTTCTTCAATACAGTCCTTTGCGTGCCCATCGATTACCATAACCTCGGTTAAATCAACGCCTAATCTTGCCATAGCAAGCTGGATCGAAGAAACGCCTGGAATAATGTCACCTTTAATCCTTCTACCTAACCCGGCAACCATTGGATCTCCTGTTGAGAGAACAACAACCCTCTTCCTCTTACTCTCCTTTTTTATCGCCCTGTAAACATCTTCGTTGAATCTTTTTATTTCTACGAAACTACTTCTTATATGCTTCTTGGCAATTTCAAGCGCCCTTTTGCTTCCATAAACAATATCCGCTTTCCGTATTTCTTCTACAGCTTTCTCTGTCAGATATCCCTCTGAGGCTCCGACACCTACAACTATTACGCCCTTCTCAGACTTTAGGAAACCCTTTCTATAAGCCATATCTATGATCCCGTTGAGTATAGCTACGCATAGGTTGCTTCCTCCCCTGTTACCTACAGTTGTTATGGAGGGGGAGTCAAGCTTTCTTATCAGCTCTTTAGATTTGCTGGCATTAACAAACCCAACTGGAGTAGCTATGATTAGAGATGGTTTATATCCTCTTTTGTATAACTCGTATACAGCTACTGCTCCACTTGGTGAGTTGCCAATTGCAACTATGCTACCATTTATGATGTCCTTAAGCCTATAAAATCCGTCTCTAACTCTAACCCCAGCGTTGACGTTTGCATGCTCAACGGCAACTAAGACATTGTGATACTTCCTGATTCCAACTTTAACCATCGAAACATCAACTATTATCTTTTGCTTATTACGTAATGCTTCGATCCCAGCTTCGATTGGATTATTTTTGAATATAACGATATCTTTTATGGAAGGATCACCAGTAGCAATTATACATCTCCTTAGAATGAGAGATTCTGGACTGTCTCCTTTAACGAAGCTGTTAACTATGCTATAACTCTTTCTCACAATTTCTCTAGCTTCGTTGCTATAAGCTCCCATCTCCATATTACCACCTATACTTTTTTGAATAGCCTCTTGGGGTGACCATTTTTCCATTTGAAATTATTGTTTCAGAATTTGGAACAAATAAAATAGTATGCATGTCTATTTTCTCTGGATTACCTATTATTTCTTCAGGGTTTGTGATGAAGACAGCCTCTCCCTTTCGAGTTACATTTTTTACTACTCCAATCGGAACATTACCCCTAACCTTTAGTATGACTTTCATAGCCTTTATGAGATTATTTACCCTTTTTTTACTGGATGGGTTATATATCACCACAATAAAATCTCCCTTCAAAGCCATTTTGAGCCTTTTCTCTATTTTTTCCCATGGTATTAGTAAGTCACTTAAACTTAAAACTACGTGGTCTCCGGATACAACGCAACCTAGAAGAGGAGAAGCCGCACATAACGCTGTAACTCCAGGGATAACTTCAAAGTTAACATTCGCTTTAGTGAAATAAATATACTCAGCAACAAGTGAAGCCATGCCATATATGGACGGATCACCGCCACTTACAAGACTCGTAATGTGCGACCTGGCGAGTTGAATTGCTTTTCTTACCCTTTCAACTTCCTCGCCCATCTGGCTTTCAATAATCTTCCCTTTAACTATGTTACGAATTTTCTCGACATAAGTCCTATGACCCAAGACAAATTCTGATTCCTCTAGAACTTTTTTAGCCTTAAGTGTTAACAGTTCCGGATTTCCTGGCCCAATACCAACCACATAGAGTTTACCTTGCGATGGCAATAGTTACACCTCCATAAACTTTCTTTGGTAAAACTAGCTCTTTCTTTTTGGAATGAAATAGGGCGCAGGCTTCCGCAACGTTTTTAACTCCTATTATACTGGCTTTCGTTCTTTTAACATCCATTTCATTTATTTTCTCGGTTGAAATGAATATTAGAGGTTTTTTTATACTATCTATTGCCTCAATTAACCCTCTTTCATTTTTCTTCAGATCAATTGTTGCAATCAATCTTACATCTTCGAGTTTAGCTTTAACTTCGTTTAATGCTAAATAGATAGCTTTTAAAATTTCATTTGAATTTACCCCTTTTTTGCAGCCTATCCCTATGCAAAGCCCTTCTGAGAATTCTGCTGAAGTAGTTATAACTGGCGTTAAGCCTAAGGACCTAAGTTTTTCAGCTATGGCGTTTGCTCCGCGGTGGGCTCCAACCAAAGGAATCGCAAACCTCATAAGTTTGTCTATTACCACTATGGCTGGGTCTACCCACTTACCTTTTAAATGAGAACAAATAGACCTAACCACTACACCAGTTGGCATGTAAGCGACTATGCAGTCAAATTTACTTATTAGCTCACCAAATATTCCTGAACGGTAAATCACAATGTTTGCGCCAAGAAACTTTGCAATCTTCTTAATTTTTTCACGGTCTTTTTCGAATGCTAGCACAGCTATGCGTATAGGAAACACCTCTTGACATTTTTCTCTTTCTCTAAGACTTTGCCAATTATTATTACAGATGTTCTTCTTATTTTTTCTTTCTTGATTTTTTCTGCGATATCTCCGAGTTTTCCCTTCACTATCTTTTCATCGCCTCTTGATGCGTGATATACAACTGCAACTGGTTCATCCCAACCTCTAATTTTTCCAACTCTCTCGGCTATTTCTTCGATTTTTTCGATTCCAAGTAAAATTACGATGGTACAAGGGATTTTTGCAAATTCTTCTAAGTAGTCTCTATTGAGTGTCCTGCCAGCAGGTCGAAGTATTGCAACCGCGTGCGAGACCGAAGGGGTTGTTAGCTCAACTTTTAAGGTTGCAGTAGCTGAGGAAATGCTACTAATTCCCGGAATCACCTCGCATTCAAGTCCTCTTCTACTGAGCTCAAATATTTGTTCGTTTAGGGCTGAAAATATGGAGGGGTCTCCACTTACAACCCTTACAACAGTCTTCCCAGCCTTAGCATTACTCTCGATTAATTCTATTATTTCTTCAAGCTTCATTCCATAGCTACTAACTTTTCTCCCGCTGAATTCCTCTAAGAATTTCTCATCTATTAATGAGCCAGGATATATTATTAAGTCGGCTCGCTTAAGAATCTTGTAAGCTTTAATCGTCAGCAATTCAGGATCTCCTGGGCCAAAGCCTATAAAATAAACCTTCACCACCGTCACCTTGTTCCAACAATAATCGTAAAATAATCTGCTTTTTCCGGAGGCCTATCAATTTTTTCGACTTTCTCACCATCCATAAACATCCTTTCTGCTAGGTAAAATTTCTTCATTCCCATCTTTTTGAGGTATTCACATACTTCCTTAGGCTTCGTAGCCTTTGAGACAACGACATAACCGATATTACCGTCTTTAAGAGTGGTTATAAGCAAAGGGCTGTCTACGAATACCTTTATTCTTGAGAATACGGTTGTAAAGCTTGGTATTCCTGGAACAATTTCAATTTTAATGTCTGAGTTTATGCTGATTAGCTCTTTAACAAGATGATGAAATGTGGAATAAAACATAGGATCCCCTAGGCATGCAAACGCTATATCTTCCCTAACACATCTATCTGCAAGCTCTTTCGCTAACTCAACTATGTTTTCTTTGCTTCCACCCATCGTAAATTTTACAACGCGAGGTTTTACTATACACCTAACAAGTGATTCTGCAAGTTTCCCTGGGACAATTACCTCGTTCACAGCTTTTAGAACTTCGACAGCTTTTAAGGTTATTAGCTTAGGGTCCCCTGGCCCTAAACCTACACCGAATAACATTATGCACCACCTACGATCATAAATATGGGGTTTATTGTCTTGAAAGCGGTAAGCCCGGCTAGCTCGTAACTCTTTGATACATTAATAATTAGGGCTTCCTTAAAAATGCCCAATTCCCTCATAGTATGGATGACTTTGTAAGCTATCTCTATTCTTGCAAGATTTACGACAATCCTTCTAGCCTTTTTGCTCGCAACTCTAAGCATTTCTTCGATATCCTTACTTCCTCCGAAAAAGACAAGATCATAGCTGTACTTCTTTAGGAATTCTAAACCATGCATATGTAATAGCTTAACATTTTCTTCAACTTTAGCGTTTCTAATTACATCCTCATTTATGTCAACAGCGTAGACCTTAGAAACATAATTTGCAAAAAAGTTAGCTACCGTACAGCTTCCACAACCTATGTCAGCAAAGACCTCTTCCCTTCTCGGCTTAAGTTTCGCAAAAAGTATTCCAATAATTTCTTCTTTTGTAACCTTCATGATGTCAACCCTGATAAGAGCCCCAGGGCTACATTATTATCCACACTAATACTATATACAAGATTTGGATGATAATAATGGTTGTCTCTTAGGTCTTAAGGTTACTTTTATAGATCCTGCGATTCTATGGAAACATTTCAACATAGTTAGTGCGCCGAGAATGAATGGTTCACTATTTGGAGGAGACAAGGCTTCACATTATTACCACTGCCAAGTGCAAACTGATACTAGTAAAGAACTCGGCTTAGGCTAGCTATTATGCCAATTTCTTTACCATTCTCATAGACATGAAACTCGTGCTTACCTTTAGCATAAAAATGGTGTATCTATGCTTAACATGATGGAAATTCCACTTTCAGAACTATGAGGTTTTGTTAACTTGTCTGAAAGGTTTCCGAAAAGAACATCAAAAAGATTTTGTACGATAATAGTTGGAAATAATTAAGAACAGTTTCTGTCAATACGTAAAGGGCATGACTGACTCTGCCATGAAAAGAGAAGAGATAAATCTTGTGCTGTAGCCACTAATAAACTGTTAACTGAGCAAAGATAGAGCAACCTTCAACCAGCATTTGCTAGCAAATCCAAAACATGCAACTTAATGTTAGTCAAGTAGTAAAAGGCTATGTCTAATCTTCTAAGTATGAACGCGTAGCTCAATGCTAGCTTACCTCTAGGCCCTCCAACACCGAAAGTCTTTTTAGCCAACTTTTGAAGTTCCTTCTGAAGTTCTTCAAGTCTCTCCTCGGAAGCATTTTTCTTCTCAAATTGTTTGATCCTCTTTTTAAGGTTGATAAGCCTTAGTATATTCGGCTTTAAGTTCTTATTCAGCTTTTCCAAGGCTTCATCTAAAGGTTTAACAAGCTTATCCAAAACACTTGCAAAATGCTTTTGTTCATCTTTCCCAAGATTTTTTAACACATTCTTTAGGTCTTCTATATGTCTGCTACATTCATCTGTTAAGGCTATGAGGTCTGTCAGCCGAGACCAGAAGGTTTCCCGTCTAGGATTAACCATATCATACCTCATAACCCAACTGTAAGCAACATCTGAACAGAGATCATCCATCCACCCTAAAACAGACTTAATCCTACCGATTCTCCCCCTTAATCTCAAAACTGCTTTCTCCATATCCCCCTTTCTATTCGACTTTTTGGTCCGCAACTTTAGGCTTGGCAACTTTTTCGATGCAAGATAATAGATCACGTTAGCAACAAACCTATGGGATAAATCCCAATCTATAGCTTCTGGATGAGGGTAGGAAAGAATTATTTTTCCCTTACCATAGTTAGCTTCCAGTATAGCTGGGGTTCCCAGCATCTTGTATGGGTCTAATGTGAACCCATACTCTTCCTTATATTCAACCCATTTTCTCGGAAGAATATCTAAAACCCTTAAATCCCATACGTAAGATTTAGACGTAAACCCGTCATAAACTCCCAAAACAAGAACATTATTGGAATCTAGGACTTTAAAGGAAAACCCATGAAAAACCGGCATTATTACATTCTTCTCATAACCAAACCAGACCGGATGTTCCGGCCTAACGATTCTTATTAGTATGGGTCCATGGAGTCCATGAATAAGACGATCTCTTCTAGCCTTAACAATGTTTAAGCCCCCCTCCATGAAGATTGCAGCCCCACCACAGGTCGCGAAACATCCTCCCCCCTCAAAAATAAAGTTTAGCAATTTTTCTCTACCCATAGGAGTTAACGGCTCAAGTTTAGAGAAAGAATCTCCACCCGGTATTATCAACACGTTGAAATGCTCCAAAATCCCTTTTTCAATGTCCTTGGCACTGCAAAGCCTCAAGGTAAATCCAAACTTCTCAAGAGTGTAGCTGTGAAATAAGGACCAACGGTATCCTCCGGTGTGGTATATGGCTATTTTTGGTCGGATGAGCCTCCTAACCCTAATTGAATGGTTCTCCTTACAAAGCTTAACTTGAACACCATATTTTTCGGCTTTTTCCTCCAGATTATTCACCGCATTAGCAGGAACAATGAAGTCTCCGGGTGAAAATCCCGCCGTTTTCTCTAGAACCCAGAATACAGGGACTTCCCTGCTTAAAAGCCTGTTTACTATTTGAATTGTTTTTAGTTGCTTTTGTCGTATTTTTGGTAGGGTGATCCAATAGTAACTTGGTGAGACGCAGACCAACTCCATAGTAGAAATAACAAAGTGAAAGTAAAAAGTTGCTGATTGAGCCTCATACCCATCCGGCGAGGAGGCTTAGCCTCTGCTCGGTTAACACTTTAGCCAGGCTTGTAAGTGTTGTGTAGCGTAGCAGATATGGCCATACACGCTTGGGGATTCCAGCCTTCCTAGCGGCTTTCCTCAAAATTTACGCATATACCAGTAGCTTACAGCCTCGCCATCACTGTTTTCTATTAGCGCGTACCAGAGGGGGGTCTGTGGATCGTCTTTGCACGGATGCTTCTCCAACCATTCAAGTAGCGGTTTATAGGAGACTATTAGCGGTATTCTTTTTATTCCTGTTTTTTCCGCGAACCGTGATTACGCAGTAGTTTTCCTTGAATTCTACGCTTCCAACACGCATGGTTAGGAGTTCGCCTGGCCTCAAAGCTGCCTCAACCATTACGCATATCATCGCCTTATCGCGTGGGTTCTGGGCTGAAGCTATCAGCTTCTTTACCTGTTCTTGGGTTAGGAGGTCGCTTGGCTGAACCGTAGAATCATTTTTAGCGTGAACCCTTATCCATGAAACTTCAGGCGGTAATGGGGCATCCTTACCGCAACTTCCACACTTAACATACTGGATGAATTTTTTGAGGACAAGTTTCAAGTCCCGCTTTGTCGTATCAGCATAGGGTTGACTGTTTATCCAGGCCACAGCACGCTCAACATCCGCCCTTGAAGCCTCTCCAAGCCTCTTCCCATCAAGTAGCCTCAGGATTACGGATAGGTGAGCTGCATACTTAGCAAGTCTGGGTATTGAGAGACCTAGAGAGGCTAGGTGCTCAATAAACTTCGCCGCGTAATCACTACCCGGCAGGCTGGACAGCCTCTTCAAACTCCTCTCCAAACGCTCATGATAATCATAGAGCTTGGAGGGATTCAAGCCATCAGTTGAAGGCTGGGAAGAGTTTAAAAGGAGGGTGTAAGAGCATTGGACATTTTGGTTTGATGCTCCGGGCGGGATTTTTATTTCGGTTTAAAGTTGCGGGTTTAATTCATATTCTAGGGTGAAGTTTGAGGCGGGTATAAAGAATTTGACACGGTTATCTTTTTTATGGGCGTACATTTCAACATATTTGCGTTCGTAGGCTATTGGAGGGAGTCCAAGTTGGACGCGAAAAGCTTGCTCTGAGAGAAGCCCGATAATATGGTAAGGTATGCATTTTCTCATTCTTTTTATTTCTTCCAAATCGGTTACGTCGATTATTGCTCTGAATTTATGCGATATAGATACGGAATCTTCCTTTTTTGTCCATGCCAACGAAGATCCCTTCGCCAATTTCATAAAGCTGGCCCTTCTCAGCTTTAATAGTTTTAGCCTTGCTCATCGCGTCCAATATTTTACGCCTTATTTCATCGTCTTTGATTTCTTGCATTTCACTGACAGATAAAAATCGACTCTCCCTTCTCATTAACTGTTCTAGGTATAACGCTTCTCCACCTGTCTGTGTCAAATTGTAAATAAGACGTTCCTCTAAGAGTCTTTCGCTTATTGGTACTCGAGCGACAGTTAAACTTCTATTGGAATTCAAAGGAGTATGAGTGTCATCGCTTGGTAGCGGTGGTGGAACGGTTACATTATATTTCACGAGTTACCACCTTATAGCAGACATAGCTTCCTATGACAAATGATATAAAAGTTTTTATAAAGTCGCTACGTCTTGGAGGAGGCATCTCGTTTAAAGCACTCGCTATTTTGCTGAATTTAACTTTGAAGTCCTCATTATTGACTAAATTTAAGTGTAAAATTCCTGGATCACTAAGACTCTCAACTATTTGTTTTCGTGTTAGTCGTTCAGCATGATATACAGTCATTGCAAGCCTATATATTACAGAGTCTAGGTCTTTCATACTGGTTTCAAGAACTTCCTTTGCAATTTTAGCAAGTGTGTCGTTTTTATCAATTTCCTCTAAAATTCCTGCATATTGAAGTATTTCTTTAGCTTTTTCTAAATTTTTACGCTCGCGGACCTCTCTTTCCGCATCACCAATCTTTGAGGGTTTACCAATTAATACATCACTCATGTATGGTCTAGATTTTTTAATCCAATCCTCAGGGGTGCTCATAATGCCTTCTTCACTCAACAACCTAATGGTGAGAAGCATATCAAGAGTCCATGCCATTATCTCTCCACGTAAAAGATCAAAATAAAAGATAACTTCATCAGTACCATAAATATTTTTGATATGCTCATAAATCTTAGGCTTAACTCTTAGTTCTAAAGCGAAATCTTCAACAGTCTTGCTTTCGGTAAATTTTATTATGAAGAACGGGAAAGTTGGAATATGAGCTAAGTCTCTCCATATTTCTGTAGGCGCTCTTGCAAGCATAGCTTCAACTTCAAATCCAGCTCTAAACATTGGGCGTTTTTCCTCGCTCATCTTCTCTCGACTTCTCCTTTCTAGCTACCTCTCTAAAGCTCTTTTAAGCTGATCAATCTGTTAAGTCTTTTCCCTAAACTTGTGGACAAACGCTTGCAACTCTTTTAAATGCTTTTCGGTTTTATAGTTATTTAGAGGAGGTTTAGGATTTTTGGAGCGTAAGACTCGTGATTTAAAAATTGAAGTGGTTAGGGATGATTCCTATAGGACGATTCTTGTTAATGGTGTTTTTGGCGGTCATAGGCCTGGATTTTTTGAGGCAATTGTTTATACGGATGAAATCATTGCGGATGATGCCTTAAGTAGTATGCCTCCTTCCCCTGAACAGGTAAAGATAAAGAGAGTATTACAATGCAGGTTGGTCATGGATCCTGTCCAAGCTAAAAGCTTACTAAATTGGCTGTCAGAACATGTAAGCGAATATGAAAAGAAATTCGGAAAAATAACACTACCTGGAGAAATCAAACTAGAAAAAAGAGAACTAGGATACATAGGCTGACTTTAACACTTATTGAAATGTAAGATGACCCTTCTCAATCTCGCTTTTAACGGTTTTTTTGAGCTCCGGCGGGACTATAAATCTGCCTACAATCTGTGAATTTATGTTGTAGATGGGATCCCCGTCTGCTGCATATAATTTAGTTCGTTGCACACCGGTTACTACAAGTTTTACTCTGCAAGTGGTTCCATCTTTGAGCTTGTAAATATTCCAGTCTTCGCTGATGGTTTCAAAATCCACTTCTTTAATTATTGAAGCCAACCTTTCTTGGTCTGAAAATGGCGGAGATGGTTTACCTTTAAGTTCCGGTGGTGCAAAAGTAACAAAGATATTTTGATAGCCAACATGATAAATAGGTTCTCCTGTTATAGGATTATACTGATTAGTTTTAAGAAGCTTAACCACAACAACCTTTCCCTTCAAGATAACGGGCTTTTCATCTTTAATTTTATAAACATTCCATACTTCTTTTTCGACTTCAAAATCTACCGGCTCACCCTCTATAAAACCCTTTTTTTCAGACATTTTTTATCAACTCCAACAGATTTTTAGCTAATTTAAGAACATCATCAACTTCATCTTTATCAATAGCCGTTTCCAAATTGTAATCCGCACTTATACGAGCTGAATGTAATGCCTTAAGTTTACCCGAGATGTTAGGGTGACCTGCCCTTTTTAAAGTTTCTCTGACTTGCCAATGAGAGCCTCCCTTACACTTTTCTATTTTTACACTTTCCCAGATATCTTTCCACTTTGTTACCGCTTTTTCCCTAGCTTTCAGAAAGCTTGCATAATAAGCCCTGCTTATAATTGTCCTACCTAGAGCTTCAGTATATTGCCCACTGCTAAATAGTAGAACAGCAAGTTTATAGAACTCTTGAGGGTCAAACAATAGTCCTCACACCTTCCGGCGAAAAATTATTTCTATTTTACCAGCAATTTCAGGGTCTTTCTCACAGATTTCACTAAAAGCTTCCTTAGCTACCTCATCCCACAAAGACAAAATTTCATCATAGCTTTTTCCTTCAATTTCAAATACGATTATTAAATCTTCTCTATCAGGATCGTCTGGATCTCTAGACACTTCTATATTTTTTTCATATTTTACATTAAGAGAATCAAGCTTAGCAACCGCCTTGTGGTAAACGTCGGTAAAAGCTACCATCTCTGGTTTTCTGGTTAAGAGGTCCTTGACTTTATCGTTCAAGGGAATATCAGAAAAATAATATGTTGTTTCTTGAGATGAAACCTGCTCAAGTATTTTTTCGGATAAGTCGGATAAATAATAACCGTGTGGAAAGCTCCGCGCCTTGGCTCCATCATAATCATAACTGTTATCCCAAGATGGCCAATTTGTATCTAAGGATATAGGAGATGCTCCGGAGGAGTTCATAGACATTCCCTCCGCTATTAGGCAGTAAATTAGGCAGTAATAATTAAGATTTAAAGTCCATGATAAAGGTTTTACTTTAGGTGTTGATTGTTGGTTCGGGTTAGGGTTGTTAGGCGTCATAGGTATTATCATAGGAAGGCTGTTGGGGGTTGGAAGGGGCATTATGTTGATTATCGGTTGATGGTGGAGTTTCCTGTGGAGTTTACGTCTAGAATTTTGGATTTTGCCGGGGTTGAGGTTGAGTTTGAGCGGCGTGGAGACGAAATAGTTATTCGCCCTAAGAATCCTGGCTGCCTCCGCCGGGAGTTGCTGGATACGCCTAGTTGGAAGGTTAAGGAGGTGTTGGAGTCGCTTGTGCATGCACAAAAAGCGGGGGGTGAAAATCCCTAAAACGGCTCTCTTTTTTCACAGGAAGATGCTAGTCTGCTTTATATTTCAGCTGGGAAGACGTTTTCCCTTATAGCCGTTTGTGCATGCACAAGCAATTTTCCATATAGACGCGGCTACACATCTTTGCGTTGAAAAATTCCTTGAGACCCTGGTTATCAGATATTCTCGGTGGCCTGGGACTTGAGCGTTGAAGATTTGAAAGGTGTAGGTAAGCAGACCTGGGAGAAGCTCAAGTCGGCAGGCAT
>Ga0164311_10000852_pt1 | contig 14202 bp, 17 predicted proteins | sample GuaBasSedimGuay2_FD_121796 | JGI IMG/M metagenome (GOLD analysis project Ga0164311, IMG submission 121796) | Subseafloor sediment microbial communities from Guaymas Basin, Gulf of California, Mexico - Guay2, Core 4569-9, 9-12 cm | ecosystem: Environmental > Aquatic > Marine > Hydrothermal vents...
ATCGGGGATTAGCCCCAGTTTCCCGGGGTTATCCCCGTCCTAAGGGTAAGTTAGCCACGTGTTACTCAGCCGTGCGCCACGCCTCCACCCTGGCCTGGAGGCGTTCGGCTCGCATGGCTTAGTCTCACCCCGATAGCGGTCGGGTCCGGCAGGATCAACCGGAGTAGGCCGCAAAACCTACGGCGGAGGATGCCCACTATTCGTGGCTCGTCGATAGGCCCACATTAGACCCAAGGCACCCTGAGCCACCGCGGCCCAGGTTTTCCTTGGATCCTCATAGTTTTTGCCACGGCTTGGAGAGTCTAGTTATCATCCAGAGAGCGACTAGGCTCTCAGTCTAACTAGTACCGCCGGCCGTGGCACTAGTAGAGGCTACTTAGGAGGGATATATTTATTGCGCTAAAGAACTGAGAGAGACCTCTCTTAACCTTCACCCTGAATTTTTTAAACAAACTAGTTAATGGTAAGGCGGATGCGAATGAAGGGTTCTTCAAACCTGTAGCCAAGACAGTTAAGGTTTAAGGCATACCTCTGCTATATTGAGGGTGGCTGGAGGGGCCGGGCGGCTGTCGGTGAGCCTGGAGCCATCAGGCTCGCTGAGGAAGCTCCCCCATCCAGGGCCAGCGCGGCGCCGTAAGGCGCCACCTCGAGAGGGGTGCGGAGAGCACAGCAACGACACGTCTACCGGTGGGGTGGCGTTGATGGGGCGTGGACCCCTTGAGGACCCCGGTAGGACCGTTGAAACGGGCTCTCCGCGCGCGGATAAAGACGAGCCGTGGTGAGGATGGCCCTCGAGCGGCTCAAGGTCGCTTAGCCGAATGCCGCCTAAACAGAAGGGGGGCTACGAGCCCCTCCAGCCTTAAGAGCCAAGTACGTCTCTCTAAGTGGAGAAAGGAGCGTTGATGGGTAGGGAGCTAACAGTCCACGTAGGCTTCGACGACACCGACTCGGCTAGGGGTGGTTGCACCACCTACTTAGCAAGCCTAGCTGCGGAGCGTTTAGTTGAGCTTGGAGCCAGGTTTCTAGACTATCCTAACCTCGTGAGGCTTAATCCAAACGTGCCGTGGAAGACTAGGGGCAACGGAGCACTCTGCTTGAGGTTTAAGCTCGAGGATGATAGGCTGGGCGAGGCGGTGGAGGTTTTAGTGAAGCTTCTAGAGAAGGAAGCTGTTCTCGAAGACCCCTACACCAACCCGGCGTTAGCGGTCCTCGTAGGCTGGCCCAGTGTAGAGCTAAGGAGGCTGGCGATGAAGGCTGTAACGGGCATAGTGAAGGTGGAGGAGGCCTTAAAAGTGGCTGAGGAGGAGGGCGTAGAGCTACACTGTTTAAAGGAGGCTAGAGGAGTAGTCGGCGCCCTAGCCGCTCTGGGAGAGACCCTCGAGGGAGACCATACCTATGAGCTCATCGCCTATAGGGCTCCTCAAAGCCTAGGAAGCCCCAGGAAGGTTGACGCCAGCTCCGTAGTCGAGATGGATAGGTTAACTAGGCCTCTAACCTTCAACAACCTCGACTTCGAAGCCTTCCGGGTGCTCATAACCCCTCATGGACCAGACCCCGTCCTCTACGGCGTCCGGGGCGAGACTGCTGAAGCCGTGCGCCACGCCTCCACCCTTATCAAAGTAGAGGAGCCTGTAGAGCGATGGACTATCTTTAGAACCAATCAAGGGACCGACGCGCACCTCAAGCCAGCAACGGTAGCTGACGCGCACGAACACCTCCCCGTAGCCATTAAAGGCACCGTAGCCTCTAAGCCTAGAACCATACCCGGAGGCCACGTGGTCTTCACGCTGAGCGATGGTACAGGGAACATCGACTGCGCTGCCTATGAGCCGACCGGTAGCTTTAGGAAAATAGTGTTAGCCCTTCAGCCGGGAGACGAGGTCGTCGTCTACGGAGGGGTGAGGCCGCCAGGCCCCAGCAACCCTAAAACCATAAACCTCGAGAAGCTCCTAATAGTCAAGTTGACCTCGCTGCGCATAGCCATCAACCCCACCTGTAAGCGCTGCGGAGCCAAGTTGGAGTCCATGGGTAAAGGTAAGGGCTACCGATGCCGCAAGTGCGGCGAACAATACCCACACGCCAAGAAAACCTGGATCACCAAGCCGAGGAAGCTCGTGGAAACATTATACATACCGCCTCCTCGAGCCCATCGACACCTAACCAAACCGTACTCCAGGTATGGACGCGAAAAAACTGGGGGACCCCTTCCACTAGCTCCGCTAAGCCCTAGCCAGTTCCTCTGGGTGAACCCATCCTTCAAGAAAGCGCCATGAAGCGAAAGACTTATCCGTGCCTTCATTGATACCCCAAATCAGCGGGGTGGGGAAGTCAGGTTATCCCGCGGGGCTCATAACCCCGAGATCGGTGGTTCAAATCCACCCCCCGCTATAAACGTTGAGCAATGTACATGGGCGGTAAAACCACGCCCATTAGCCCCGCCCCGCCAACCAACCACTCCCTTATCTATTAGAAAGCCTTTGTTAACATGTAGGTGATCTTTGGAAAAAGTCTTTAAGCTCTGCGTAGGTACGCAAAGCAGTACCATAAATTCATCTAACACCCTCATGTAGACGTAAACTTAAAGTAAAGTCGATTTAGAGCTCTGCGTAGGTGCGCAAAGCATGGGAGGAATCGCACGCAACCCCTTGTCCAATTTAATTAGTTTATATGCTAAGGAATACCGCAAGCTTGCCGAAACCTCCACGGCTAAAGCTAAGGTAAGCTTCCTCATCGCTTGGGACTTCCCGGGAAGCTACATACCCAGGAACTTCTATAACCACCTCAAAGCCCTCGAGGAAGCCACTAAAGCCCATCGCGTCCAGAAAAGCGTCTTAATAGCGCCCGATACGGCAGCTGCCAACTTAGCCAAGAAAACGATCGAGAAGTTTGGAGGTGAAGTATACGTTGCCCCCCTCCTTGACCGTAACCTCTTAGCCTTAAAGAAAGCCAACCCCAACCTACTCCTCAAAGCCCTCGAGGAAGCCGTCAAAGTCACGCTATAGGAGGATTAAACATGTCTAGGAGGGAGGTCTTCATCGAAATAGCCAAGTACATACCTGATGAAACGCGGAGAGACCTGGTAAGAAGACTCTTCGAGATAAATGAACGCTCCATTAAACAGACCGCCCAAGACATGAAAACCTCAAGGATACAGTTATACCGATACTTGGGCTTCTCCAAAAGAAAGAACTACCCCTCCGACTCAGTAACGGCAAGACTGCTGGAAGCCCTATACGCGAAACACCCCAAAGAGGTCGTACACATCCTTAGAGAACAAGTAGCGAGACTAAACAGACTCATCGATCAACTCTAACCCCCCACCCCTCTATTTCCACTGGAGAAAAAGTGGTAATACCAAGAGAATACTGCTCCACCTGAAACGATAATACAGTTGTATAGATAAGCCTAACAAGAAGTATCTAGCGAGAACTTAGACAAGTCTTTTATAAATTCATGAAGGCTTAAACAATCAGGGACCATTCTCATCAATCAGAGGAGGGGAGAAGCAAAGCTTTCAGGGACCATTCTTCTCCACTGGAAAACGAGGGGTGGGGGCCCTCGACCCAAGTAGAGACGCATGATACCTGTATCCTTAAGGATACCATAACCGGGCCCTCCGAACCCCTCTGGGGACGCCTTCCAGGCCCCCCTGCTGAAGTAGTAGGGGACGTGAGCTTCTCGTTAATGTTAGTCTATTGCAGAGTGTACTCTCGATATTAAATCACTAATTTTGGCGCTCTTTAACTCCTTCATTTTTACATTAATTCATCAGCTCTATGTAGGACTCTGATGAAACGGAGCACTAGATCTGAGCTATAGAACCTTGCTCTCTAACTCGCAGAGGAAGTTAGTTTCAGGCTATGAGTACACTGCGGGGTGCACTTACATTCTTTTCTCATCATTTTTCCTCATCCCTGTGCCTTCTGTGATATCTATGTGACCTAGTCTATTTCATCCTCTCTATTCTCCATTTTTTCAAGTTGATATATAGTCTCTTCTCTTCTTTATAACAGCATCGGTTCTATGCAGCCACTTGCTGCAGCCTACTCACAGAAAATTTGTGATTTGTGACTAGTGACTTAATCACTAATTTGACTAGCTGTCTCTATCTTTAAAACTATTCATAGCGTGGGAAGAATCAGCATGGCTTGCCTAGGCTAAATGGAGTGGTGTTGGTTGCCAGAGACTTGGAGGCTTCTAAAGTTAATTGTGGTTTAATACAAGGAGGGGACATGTGAGGTGTAACTCGATAAGACTTATAACCTGTGCTGTGCTAAAAATCACTGTAACTTGCTTAGGTGTGGTATAATTGAGTGGTGTGGAGGATCTTAGGGCGGCAATCTTAAGGGTGGAGAACCTTCTGGAGAGGATTAGGGTTGAGTACTATAGGGATGTTGCTGAACGCATGTTTTACTTGGAAAGCGAGATCCTTAACTTGAGGCGGGAGTTCCGTAGGCTGAATGAGGCTCTAGAGACCTTAGCTAGCCAGCTGAGACCCGGGAGAGCTGAGGTCACAGGTCTACGTGACTTAACTGCTCCTTTAAGCCTGGAGGAGAGACCTCCTAGAGCTCCGGTATCAACTACAGCTATGCCTACTCCGGTTGTTGCTGAGCGACCTCGTCCTCAACGTCGAAGAGCAACTCGACCAGTGAAGCCCAGTGTTAGTGAGCGTGTTGAGCTCACGCGTGAGGGAGTTTTAAAGTTCTTGACGACTGAAGCTAATGATACGGAGCTTGGGATCCTTAGGATTCTCTACGAGAACCCTGATTACGGTAGCAGGGGGTCGACTGAGATAGCTAGGGCTATTGGTAAGGTTAGGGAGCATACAGCTAGGACTTTAAAGAAACTTTGTGAAAGGGGTCTTTTGGTGAGAGAAGAGGGAGGTATACCGTTTACCTATAGTCTTCCTAGGGAAGTGGCTGAGGCCTTGAAGGTATACTTGGAAGGCAGGAGGAGTTAGGTACTTAACGTGGTGTCACGACTACTACATCAGCTACGTAGTGCTCAAATATTAGTTAAAGTAGCTTCTACCCGGTAGGGTCTGTTCTCTCACTCACATTTATGGTGATTTGTGACAAGCTGGCGTCAGGGTTTAATAGCTGGTCACAAATTATAGGTGGAGTGGGTGTGTAGGTTGGAGCTTAAGGTGGTTAAAGTTGAGAGACCTGAAGGCGTAAACGTGGTGATAGGTCAAGCACACTTCATTAAGACTGTGGAGGACCTTTATGAGGCGCTGGTATCCTCCTGTCCTTCGATAAAATTTGGCTTAGCCTTCTGCGAGTCTTCTGGGCCCTGCTTGGTCAGGGTGGAGGGTAACGACGAGGAGTTGAAGGGAGCTGCAGCTAAGGCGGCTTTGGATATAGGTGCTGGACATGTGTTCGTTATTATGATGCGTGATGCCTACCCTATTAACGTACTAAACGCTGTTAAGGCGGTCCAAGAGGTATGCACTGTATTCTGTGCTTCTGCTAATCCTCTCGAGGTTGTGATCGCTGAGACTTCGCAGGGTAGAGGTGTGCTAGGTGTGATCGATGGGTTGAGACCCAAAGGTGTAGAGGGCGATAAGGAAGTGGCTGAACGTAAGGAGTTCCTTAGGAAGATAGGGTATAAGAGATAAATTTAGAGGAAGAAGACGAGGATTGAGCTTAACACCGCGGTTAAAGCATAAGTTGCAGGGAGGGTGATTTTAGCTAGTCGTAAACACTCTTCGAGAGCTTGGAGCAGTTGGCTTAAGCCCTTTTCACCTATGGTTTTTATCTTAACTTTGGCCTCTCCAACCTCTACCTCTACCTCCACAAGGTTTTCTCGAAGTGACTTTGCAACGTCACGAATCCTGGATACCAAGGTATTGTGATCTACCTCCTCTCCTATAGCTCTATAGCCTCTCTTCATGGGCTTTAACGCAACGACGCTGTGCGTATCCGTGGTGTAGACCTCGCAGGTATCAAAGCCAGTATTGAGGAGCTCGTCTTTTAGTTTCCAGCGTAGGCTTGGTTGAAGGTTATTTCCGTCTATGAGTACGTAGAGGTGTTTCCGGCCCGAGACCTCGATCACGGCTAGGCGTATACCTGCTTCGCCAAACCCTCTCTCCTTTGAGAACTCGGGATCTTTTATGGAAGCGAAGGCTGCCTTAAGCCGTGTCTTAAAGGCTTTCTTTTCAGCTAGGCTTAGGGATTTGTAGGCAGCTTGAGTCAAGGCTTCAAGGTGGATGGTTGGCTGAGCCTCAGGAAGATACATGTTATGAGCCTCTATGACTAAGGCGTCCTTAAACCCCTTTTCCCGGCTTTTCTGTCTGAGTTTCTCACCCACCTCTACGGGTAGATCTTCTGCGCCCTGTGAGGTCCAGGTCACAGTAAATACAGGTATGCCTAACAGTTGGCAGCAAACTTGCAGGTTTTGTTCCTCGGCGCAGACATAGGGGCTTACGTAAGGCTCTTCAAGCTTAACTGCTTTTTGAGCTGCGCGTAACGCAGCCTCCACTACTTTCTCAGCTTCTAGCCTCGAGGCTGGGTCTAATCTATGGGTTGCAGTTGAGTGGAAGGGTAGGGCTAAACCCCCTAGGTTTCCCTCTAGAGTCTGAACTAGACGAGAAGGTAGGTTGCTGCCTCCTAGGTTTCTAAAGGGTCCTGGATGAGCGGTGTAGGTTATGAACACACCTTCAAGTCCTTTCTGTGACTTAAAGAGGAGTGTTGTGACTGACACTTCTTCTTCACTGCTGACTTGAAGTAGCTCGTTTTCGAGCATGTCTGGTTCGTCAGCCAGCCAGGTGTAGGCAAAGGACTTAAACAACCCAAAGACCTTTCGGCCTGCGGCTTTGAGACCAGCTCTATTGATGAGGAGGGCGCCGGAATAAGTTATGATCAGTGCGGCTACTTGGACCGTTAGAAAAAGCCTGATTGCAATTAAAGGATCAAAGATGAAGATGTGGCTAGCTAATATGGTGGTTAGGCTCTGAGCTGTGACTGGTGGAGCAGTGGCTTTCATGTAACTTCCTGTGAGCCAGAAGAGGACCGAGGTGGAGAGGGAGGTGAAGAGAGCGCCGCTCACGATGATGGCGTAGGCTTCAAGGTCTGGGGTTAGGGATTTAGCTACTAGCCACACGCTGAGGTAGAGTGTTCCCTGAAGGGTTAGGGCTATGGCTGATATGCCTAAGCTGCGCTTTATAGTCAATACTTTTCCCGGATTTATTTTCACGGAGAGCAAGGCTGAGAGGTAGGCGGGTAGGGAGAAGAGTATTAGGCCTAGGGTTGGCTGAGGGGTGGCCAAGCCTAGGACGGCCCCCAAGATAGCTATGGTTAAGGCCAGCTTCTCTTGGCTTGGTAAACTGAAGAGGAGTTCATAGCTTTTGACGGCACGTTCAACCTTAACTTCCATCAACCTCACCGCAGTTCACAGTTTGACCTTTAATCTCTTTAGGCTCCTCCATAATTTAACGGTGACCCTCTCCGGAGAGCCCTCTACTCTCTCCATGCCTTCTCTGTGACCGGCTTGCTAAGATAGCTTTTGTGACTGAGCTGTTAATTAGTGACCTACTGGTTAGTTTTTATATAGCACTTAGCACATAATTTTGGTTGAGGAGCGGTCACCCATGCCGAAGGAGAGGAAGAAGAAAGCGAGGCGTGAACAGGGTCCTATGCCTCTAGCTGGTGCTGGGCTGGTCCGTTTCTTCGAGGAGGAGGTTAAAGGTATTCAGATACCTCCAGAGGCTGTTGTAGGGGTGGCCTTCGGCTTAACTGTGATGGTCCTAATAGCTCATGTACTCTTAGGTTTTCCTTAAGGGGGCTCCTTTATGCACATCGGGGAGTTTCAGGATATGATACGTAGGCTTTATTGGCATAAAGACTCTAAAAGAGGAGTAGAGAAAAACTTTATTCATTTAGTCGAGGAAATTGGTGAATTAGGTAGAGCTATAGTTGATGGAAATCGGGAAGCTATTGAATCTGAGCTGGCAGACTCGTTGGCATGGCTGGTTACCATGGCTAATGTGCTCGACGTGAATATCGAGGAAGCCGCCTTATCCAAGTACAATAATGTCTGCCCTAAATGCGGCTCCTCACCTTGTAGCTGTCCATAAGGAGGTTGGTCTTCACGTCTCCACGTAAGTTGAAGGAGTTAAAGGTAGAAGATCTAATGACCACTGACGTAGTCTACGTTGAAGTTCCAGGCTCTAGGCGCGACGTCTTAAAGTTGATGAGAGAACGGGGCGTAACAGGGATGCCGGTGGTTAAGAAGGGCACCAAGAAGCTCATAGGCATGGTTACGCGCACTGACCTTGTAAGTAAACCTTCCGAGGACCAAGTAGCTCTGATTATGAGCAGGGACCCGATAACGGTCTCTCCTGGTGACAGCGTCCTAAAGGCCGCTAAACTGTTATTAGAGAACAATATACGTAGGCTACCTGTCGTTGAAGGGGAGGACTTAGTGGGTATCATAACGGTTGCCGACATTGTTTACAAGGCTCTTGCAGATAGTGCCATTACGGATCCTATATCCGAGTACATGGAGAGGAAGATGCTTGCCGTATGGGAAGGTACGCCGCTCCCAGTGGTGTTAAGTATAATGAAGATGGCTAAGGCACAAGCGGTATTAGTGTTAGACAATAAGTCTGAGCTTTGCGGCATCATAACTGATGCTGACCTAGTTAAGCTTAGTGAAGTGGTTTTGAAGGAGAAGGTTTCAAGCTCCGGTATAGTATCTGAAGGACAGGAATGGGACTGGGACGTCAGCACTATGATATACATAAGTAAAGGTGAACTTTCACTCCCTGATAAGCCTGTATCGGAGGTAATGACGAGACGCCTCATAACTGCCCTCGAGTTTACACCCATCAACGAGTGTGCTAAGAGGATGAGGAGATACGACATCGATCAGCTGCCAGTAGTTAACTCGGACGGTAAGGTGGTGGGAATGGTCTATGACTATGCTCTTCTTCGGAGGTTATCGAAAGAGCCTCTCTAATCAGCTTATGTATAGAGGCTCCAGCGGCCGCGCTACTCCTTCCTACTTTGACCCTCCTTCATAAACATGTGACTTAGACAACTAGAGGATTAAATCACAGAGCCCGGTTACCACCCCTATTACGAGTGGGTGTAGAAGGTTGTCATCTACCTCAGGTCTGTTAAGTAGCTCTACAAAGGTGAAGGAGGCTGCAGCCACGGGAACTAAAGGTGTTGAATAGAAAAATAGGAGAGCGATTATGGCCAAAGCCCCTGCAAAAGCCCCTTCAAAGCTTTTCGATCCTTTTCCCGGAATGCGGTGTCGACCTACGAGGCCTCCTATTATAGCGGAGAAAACGTCGCCCACTACCGATGAAGCTATAGCTAAAAGCGCTATCTCCACCTTGAGTATGGCTAAGACCATTGCAGCTCCTAGGAAGAAGTAGAAATATCCTGAAACCTTGGTTTTCTCCGTCGGTCTAGCCAAGGCCTCATAGAGCGGCTTGAAGGGGAACCACCGATAGGACCTTAACCTGATGAGCTCAAACAGCGCAGAAGCTATGAGGCAGGCCAATGCTGCCTGTATGACAAGGTCTTTACCAAAATAAAGGTAGCCAGGTACAAAGAGTAGGCCTACCAAGTGCAGAAGTTTTCGAACAAGTTCCTTAAGCTTAGGACCTACCTAACGTCCCCTCCTTTTCTTAACACCTTCCCTAACACCATCAATTATGTTGGATAACATTTTACCAGCGCTCTCCTCGAGGACAGTTCCGGTAACTAGTATATCGGCACCAGCCTCCACGAGGCGTCTGGCGTCTTCTCCAGTTCTTATTCCTCCACCGACGACTAGGGTTATCCCCACGTTTTCCCTTACCTTGGATACGAGTTCGGCAGGCACGGTTTTCTTAGCCCCTGAACCTCCCTCGAGGTAGACGAACCTCATACCCATGTATTGAGCGGTCAATGCATAGAGTGCTGCTATTTCAGGCCGTTCAGGTGGGATTGGCCTAACCTGCCCGACAAAACCAACGGCGCTATCGAGGTTTAATACAAGGTATCCCATGGGTATGGGTTCAAGGCCATATTTCTTAACTATGGCAGCGCCTATCATCTGGGCGTCTACGATAAAGTAGGTGTTTAAGGAGTTCAAGAGGGACATGAACCAGACGGCGTCAGCATACTTACTTAATGTGGTGGCGTTGCTAGGGAAAATTATGGTGGGAAGGCCTGATTTCTTAGCTGCTAGCACTATTTGGTCAAGTAGATTTTCAGAGACTCCAAGGCTCCCCCCAACCATTACTGCTGCTGAGCCTGCCTTAGCGGCCTCCTCAGCTATTGCCTCAGCCTCGTTGGGTGAGGCTTTATCAGGATCTATGAGCGCTAGGTGTAAAGCTCCTTCCTCAGCTAGCCTAGACATTAAGTAATTCTCTACGCGCCCGGGCAAGGAGCCATCTCACCGCATTAGAGAGCCTCTATCTTCCCCTCATAATATAGGTCTACGAACTTGTTGAAGGCGTGTACCTCCTCGAAGACCTCAGGTATCTTTATCTCTACTTTAAGTCTACAGTTTCCACACTGAACGATGGCTACACCTCGTTTTCTATCAAGCTCCACCGTTACGCTCCTCGTATCGCAATGGGGACAGCTGAACACTTTAGGTATGCGTTTAGGCGGCCTCTTCAAGATTTTCCTTCTACGCTTCCTCCCTCCCATCCATCCTCCCCAACGTAGTGAGCATTAAATGCTTAATAAAGCTGAGGGTAATTTAGAGATAAGGGCTTAGCCTTGAGTGAAGACGTGTACCGTAAGATACGTGAAGCATTTCTCGAGGCTTACCCCTACTTAAGCCAGCCTAGGTTGATTGAGGCTCTCCTAGAGCAGCTTTCCTCTAAGAAATCCTCGCTCGAGGAAATTTACAGAGAGCTGGAGCAACGAGTTCTGGAGGAGAAGGATATTATTCTCTCCACAGACCTGAAGATTGTTTTAAGCCGTTTACAAAGCGGCTTAAGATTTTCTCATTGAGAGCAGCTGGTAGGTTACTGCCAGTAGCATGGCCAATAGCGCAAGGCCTATGAAGGTGAGATTATTTAAGGTTTCAAACACCCTTTTCCACCTCCATGTTTTTCCTTAACTTAATGGGGCCGCCAGGATTTGAACCTGGGTCACGAGGGCCCGAGCCTCGCAGTCTAACCAAGCTAGCCTACGGCCCCCTATAACCCTTAACCAGTCGTTTTTTAGTTTTTCAACATGAGAATTCTTTGAAGCCCCGGGCGGGATTTGAACCCGCGGCCAACAGCTTACAAGGCTGCCGCTCTACCAGCTGAGCTACCGGGGCAGGTTTTCTCCACGCGGAGGCTTTTTAAAACCATTACTCAGCTTCAAGGTGGCAGCCCTCCACAATAACTGATGGTGGAGAGGGGTACTGAAGATCCACCTCTCACCTAACTTAACCTAATTCTTCAGCACCGATTCAAGCAGTGTGACTCAGTGTCACTCACTCTATGTTAAACCCTAATTTAGGTAAAGCTTTTTAGCCGTTATATCAGCCTAGTAGCATGAAGCCGGGTTCGCCTAGTCTGGTAGGGCGCAGGCTTGCTAAGCCTGTACCCCGTGAGGGGTGCGGGGGTTCGAATCCCCCACCCGGCGCTCGATATTGCTTCGCACTTATCAGAGACCTTGAAGACGCTTCTTCTTAACGACCTGAGCTCTCTACAGCTAAGTATCAGATCCGCTGCGGCGCCAGGGAGGCAGGTGTCCTGGCTGGTAAACAACCTCAAAACGGGAAGGGTTTTAATGGGCGGCCTCTTTTTCATGGATGGAGGTTAAGCTTGAACCACACCCCTACTGTCATCGACCTCTTTAGTGGGGCTGGAGGTTTCTCTCGAGGCTTTATGAATGTTGGCTTTAAGGTTCTAGCCGCTATAGATAACGCCCCTCCCGTCGCTAAGACTTATAAGCTCAATTTCCCGAACGTGGTGTTCCTCGATGAGGATATCCAGGAGGTCGAGGGTTGGAGGCTTCTAGAACTAGCTGGAGACATACCTGACGTAGTCATCGCCAGCCCTCCATGCGAAGCTTATACGGCAGCTAACGTTAAACGCATGAAGGACCCGCTTGATAGACTTTACACCGACCCTGTAGGTAGGTTGACGCTTCATGCTATTAGGCTGATAGGGGATCTAAGCCCAAAATTCTTCGTTATAGAGAATGTGCCCCACATCATGGAAGGAGGGCTAAAGGATGCCTTGAGAAAAGAGTTGGCAAGAGTCGGCTTCAGGGAGGTTTTCTTTAACATACTTAAAGCCGAGAACTATGGCTCCCCTTCGTGGCGTACGAGAGTATTCATCTCTAATGTTAGGATTAAGCCGACTCCGCATAAGAAGAGGATCAGAGTTATCGATGCCTTAGAAGGCCTACCTGAGCCTGACGGAGAAGTACCTAACCACGAATACGTGCCCATGCCACCCCGTAAGTATAGGAGAGCGGTTAAGTTGAGGTGGGGCGGCTCCTTGATACGATATGCTGGGTCTGCTGGACGTACGTATACGAATTGGGTTAAGCTCCACCCGTTTAAGCCCGCACCGCCCGTACTAGGGAATTCTAGGTTTATCCACCCCTTCGAGAATAGGTTGTTGACCGTAAGGGAGCATGCCAGGCTCATGGGCTTCCCTGACGATCATGTGTTCCTTGGGGGTAGAGAATCGCAGTATGATATGGTGGGTGAAGCCGTGCCGATACCCTTAGCAGCCGCCGTTGCCTCAGAGATAATTAAAAACCTTCAAGCCATGAACCCGTAACGTTTAACACAACGCCTCTCAGCAGGGAAAGTATATGGCGCTGGAGAAGCTGACCGTTGTCCTCCATAACGCTCATGGAGTGGAGATTGTCAAGCAGATGGCCAGGTTGGTATACGGCTTCGGCTTATCTCTATTTGTCCTCTCCAAACCCACCTCTGCAGCGGCTCAGACGGGGGTTCCTGAGGTTCATAGGTTAGCCTTTAAGCTAGGTAAGGGTTTACTCGTGGTTCCTGATGTGAATGATGCCTTAGAGCTCATTAAACCTTCCGAGGCCTTATTCTTCGTTGAAAAGAGTAGAGGCGAGCTTTTCAGCGAGGAGGAGGTGGTTAGTAAGCTTAGAGAAGGCGGTGTCGTAGCCTTCTTCTTCTCCGGCTCTGAGCCAGGTTTCTCCTCGAAGGAACTTGAAGTCGGGAAGCCTGTACATCTAGGGACTCCAGGCGAGATTGGATGTATAGGCTCTGCGGCTATCGCTCTCCATAGAACAGTTAAGAGGCTTAGTGAAGAGGTTTAACTTCAAGAAAGTTTCCTTAACTCTTCTTCTAAGATGCTTATCTTTCTTTCAAGGACCTTGATGGCCCCGGCGTTGTCGTAAGCTTCAAGTTGTTGGCCACAGCTAGGACACCTGAAGTAGGTCTCCACGGCTTCCTCGAAGGTTAAGAGAACCCCTTCACAGCGGGCACAGCGATAAAGGTTATGGCTTTGCTCGAATTCAAGTCTTTCCTTAAGTTTCTTCAATACTTGACGCTTCTTTAAGAGCGCCAATCCTTCGATGCCTTCCCGGTTAAGTGTCCAGTAGTAGGTGTACCATCCGCTATTTTCGTCGCGTACCTTCTTGTATAGCATCAGCTGGTTATCTAGGAGGCTGTAAAGTATCTTCCTAACCTGGTTGAGTTTAAGCAAGGTTTTAGAAGCTATGACCTCATCCGTTAGCCAGTCTTCATTAAGCAGCACCGAGGCTACCTTTACAGCGTCAGGACCAGCTATTTCATTAACTATGCAAAGTATTACATCTTCTATAGTTTTCTCCTTCGACATCTTTGAGGTCCCTTTTACTCGGTAGGGAGTTGTATGTATTTTCTCCCCGAAGTTTAAATACGCTGCTTTAATAAACTCTATAATACAACTAAGGTTACTGAAGAAAAGTAGCTTAACGTAGTTTCACTACCTTCTTCCCTCTCTCTTGGGGTATCACCTTCAGCTTGGCGTTCTCGAATTCCCTATTAAACTCGCCGCCCTCCCATAAATAGTGGAGGAAGAGGCATAGGGCGGCTACTTCGCTATGGGGCTGCGTAGTGATAGAGACATTATATGTAGCTAAATCGTATACCTCTCTGGGCTGCTTCTTTGCCCCTACGATTATCAGCTTATCCCGTCCACTTGCTCTAACTTGATCTATAACTTGGGGAGCGGTACACCGTACTGTGTTAGATGTATGACCTCTCCTCCTTTAGAAAGCCATTCCTTAACTA
>Ga0164311_10000853_pt1 | contig 14185 bp, 14 predicted proteins | sample GuaBasSedimGuay2_FD_121796 | JGI IMG/M metagenome (GOLD analysis project Ga0164311, IMG submission 121796) | Subseafloor sediment microbial communities from Guaymas Basin, Gulf of California, Mexico - Guay2, Core 4569-9, 9-12 cm | ecosystem: Environmental > Aquatic > Marine > Hydrothermal vents...
AAAAAGATTAACAACAACCCTAATAAGAGCACTTTCTTCATAGATTCACCTCCTTCTTGCTAACGCATCTGAATTGGCGGTTCAGCATAAATAACTTATGGAGGATACTAATGGACTTTAGGTGAAAGAATAATGAGCAGACATGTTATAGAGGCGAGTGGTAAAACGAGGATAGTCATAGAAAACGGGGAGATAAAGGAAATTGAAGAGCCAAAGCTTGAATATTGCCCAGTTCAAGACATTCTTCTTGGTGTCAAGCGGATAAGCGTCGAGACGATTAGGCGGGGAGTGGCGCTGCGGGTCGAGCGTTTCGGGATGTGCACGCCACGCCGCGTCATCGAGCTCGACGACGACCTCGTGGCGTTCGGCGCCTCCGAGATTTTCAGCAGCGCCGTGCGTTCGGGGCTGCTCGACGCCGTCGTGCAGGTCTGCGACGGCGCCGGCACCGTCGTCGCCGCCGACTCTCGTGTCGTTCAGGGCATCGGCGGCGCGATGTCCGGGCTCGCCGAGACGTCGCCCATCCCCGAGGTCATCAGAAAGCTTAAGACAAAAGGCAGCATCATTCTCGATGAGGCGAACGCAACGATAGACCAGGCAAAAGGCTTAGAACTCGCGTTCGAGAAGTACGACAACGTAGGCGTCACTGTCTGTAACCTCGATGATGCGAAGCGGTGTAGAGAGGTGGAAGCTGCGAAGCAAGCTGCCGGCGAAAAGAAAAGTGCGGTGCTCTTCGGCGTGCACGTCACCGGGATGAGCGAGGCAGAGGCTAAGAAGTTTATGGAACTTGTGGACCTCGTGACGGCATGCGCCTCCAAGCACGTGAGACACCTCGCAAGCAATGCTCTCCTCCAGTTGGGCGTCGCAGTTCCCATTTTCGTGCTTTCGGAGAAAGGTAAAGAAGTAGCCTTAAACAGAATAAAGCACATAAAGAGACAAATTTTGATAAAAACGGGTGAGCTACCGGAGTTGCCAGAGGGGCGTCAACCGAGACCTCTTCTCTAATGTGTGACGGAGTGGTACCAGCTCATCACGTATTCGGGGAGCTTGAAGCCCCGCTTGTAGAGACGCTTCACGAGCTTCAACGGCAACGGGCTCAGGAGGAACGCCGCCCGCTCGTAGAACTCTACAGGCGATGCCCTTATCATGAAGCTTTCGGTCATTTCTGAAAGTGTTGAGCGTCTGCCCACGATGGAGTAGGTGTATGCGCCGAAGGCTTTGAACTCTTCACACCATTTTAGGACGGGGTCGGTCTCGCCGCTCCATGAGATGGAAATGAGGATATCGCCCGCCCGCGGCTTCGGCGCCAGCGGTCCTGCGAGGTAAGCTTCGTCACCGATCGCTCGCTTCACGTGCTGCAACCGTATCACCGTCATTCTCGCCACTTTCCTTGCCGGTCCGAGTCCGCCGATGATGACGTGTCCACGACGCTCCATCTTCTCGATGAGACACTCGTGCGGCTCTGACGTCACGTATTCGTCAATCAGCCGCCCCACCACCCGCATCTCTTCTTCCATTTTCCTGAAGACCGCTTGAGCGTCTAACCCCTCGTTTATCGCCTCCTTCGTCTTCTGCATCAGGAGCATGCTCCCCAGCTCGTAAATGTCGTTCATGATTCCATGCTTTAGAAACTCCTCGGCGCTATTCGGCGCCTTCTCACGTCCTTTAAGCTCGATAACCGTGCCGAAGTCCTTCTCGTTAACTCTACCTATCGAAGATTTTGTGTTTGAAACGATGGCGTCAATCGTGAATTTTTCGCTCCCGGTCCCTTCTATGTATTTAATAAGCTGCTCCACAGTCCTTTTCGGAATCGAAGTCTCGCCGCTCCCGGAATTGACGACCAAAGCTATCCTGTCGTATTCCTTTTCAAGAATCGGCGCCGCCTCCTCGATGTTCCGCCCCGGAAAGTCTATGTCGTCTATCGTCTTTACTTCCTTGCGTATTTGACCCAACCCGATGTAGAGGGCGCACTGCGAACGCCCCTCGCCGACGGGGATTAAGCAGTCCGCCGCCGCGATGTCTTCGTAGAACCTCGCAAACTCGTCCCGCCGAACGCACATCACGTTCTCAAATATTGTGTTTATATATTGCTCCTCTTTACAGACTCTCATCCCAGACTCACACAACTGCCTCTTATTTATGAAATTTTCGGTTTTTCTCAAATAAATCTACTGCGAAAACTCAACAGCGTCTCTCTTAGCTACGTTCTTCTTTGCGAGCGACAATCAATCCTTGAAATACTCGTTCACTCCGCTTAGCTCGAATTTTTCTGCGGCAAGCACGTTCCGTATAAACCTGAATATTTTCATGCGCACCTCGGTCGAGATGTGAGGATACCAAAGCGGTGATGCTATCACAAGCCCTCTAAAGGCGTAAAACGGCTGTATCACCTCTAAAAGTCCCTCGTCTCCAGTTCGCTCCAAATACTTTTCGAAAAACACGTCGAAAAGCTTTTTAAACTCCTTTTCGAGCTTGCCGTATTTTAAGAGCGAGCAGAAAATATAGTTTATGGTCATGGAGGAGACGTCGTCGGCGGCTTCGCCCCACTCGCCCCTGCTCCTGTCGAGGACTGTGAAATCTGTGCCTTGGCGGAAAAGCACGTTCCATGGATGAAAATCACCATGAACAACGCAAACCCTATGCGTTTTTTTCCTCAACCGCCACCGCCACTCCACGCAAATCTTCTCCAGCTCTAAAAAATCGTCTTCGGACATGAAGTCGAGGCAGCTCGTGCCGTCTGCGAAATAGCTGTCGACAAGTCCGAAGATGCATTCACCATGCCCAACAAGCTCTCTTACACGCCTGACATAGAGCGCTCTGTGCTGCTCGCCCCCCCTCTCAGCGTGTATTTCCGCAAGGTATTCTGCGAGCGCCGCTGCCCGCTGTTCATCGAGCGGTCTAAGCCCTTCCTTGCTTATCCTTTCCAGGTCTTTGTAATATTCCACCCCCTCCGCCTTTTCGCAGAGCAAAAAGAATTCGGCGGCATCGCTTACTGACTTTAAAGAGCCGTCATGTGCGAAATACCCGACGTCGAGCGCCCGGACGTGCTTCCGTAGCTTGTTGAAAGCGGAATACTGCCAGAGGAGGACTTGAGCTCTGTCGGCGAAGTGCTCGTGCCCGAACTGGTCGCCCCGCATCGAGGACAGCACCGCCTCAGTTTTTTTGCCCTGCACCTCGAAGACGACGAGGTAGGGCTTGCCATAGCCGAAGCCCTTTAGTTCTTGCTCACCCTGCGGTGCGAGTTCGCCCACTCTCACTACATCCACGCTCGCTCCAAACTTCCTCTTTAAATATTTGTGTATCTCCTCCATCGCCTCATCCCCCTCTGGATTTATTGTCCTGCAGCTCGACGGCGAACTCCGCCTCGTCCCGTGCCATACTTTTCCTCAGGCTCAAAAACCTTCTTGCCCACGACTTTGCCGTTAAGCGTTCTGAAGAAGCAGGAGCGATAACCGGTGTGGCAAGCGCCGCCGACCTGTTCGACCTTCAGGAGCAAAGCGTCGCCGTCGCAGTCCACTAAAATCTCTCTTACGATTTGCAGGTGCCCTGAAGTTTCGCCCTTTTTCCAGAGCTTCTTACGACTCCGGCTCCAGTAGTGGGCGACGCCCGTCTCTAACGTCTTCTCTAAAGCCTCCCTATTCATGTGCGCTAGCATCAGAACCTCTCCAGTCTTGTAATCTTGCGCTATTGCATGTATCAGCAAATCTTCCCCCTCCCGCTCCCGCTCCCATCTCAACTCAATTTTCCGCTCCGGTTCTTTCTCAGCCATGCTACCGCCTCCTCAAGACGCTCATCACTTCCCTCTGCAAAGCGACCATCATGTCGCCGAGCAGCCCGAACACGAGGAACTGGATGCCCGAAGTTATCAAAAGCGCAGTGAGTACGGCGAGAGGCACGTGCGTTACTCCCCTAAGCCACTCCATCACCACATACGTGCCAGTGAGGAGTCCCGCGATTATGAATGCGGTGCCCAGGACTCCGAAGTAAAAGATGGGATTGTAGGTGCGTGCGAGTATGTAGATTGTGTATGCGATGCGGAAGCCGTCGCGCAGCGGGCTCAGCTTCGTCCTCCCCCGCCGCACGCCGTAGGTTATCGGCACTTCTTTTATTCGGAAGCCCTTCTTCACACACTCTATCGTCATCTCCGCCTCTACCTCAAAGCCAGGCTTCTTCAGCTCTATGCCCTCAATACACTCTCTGGTGAGCGCTCGGTAGCCTGAGAGTATGTCCCGCAGGCGAATTCCGTAGCCGAAGCCGAAAATCCTGTTTATAATCTTGTTCCCAAGCCAGTTTAGGCGGCGGAATGCTCCTTTGTGGGCGATGCGGCTTCCGATAACGTGGTCGGCATCGCCATCGAATATCGGTTTTAGAAGTTGCTCAACCTCGCTTGGAGAATACGTGCCGTCGCCATCTATCATGACGATGACAGCAGCGTCCGTCTCCTCCAGGATTATGCGAAATGCCTGAATTATCGCAGCACCTTTGCCCTTCTCCTCCTGTATGACGACTTTTGCACCTTCGCCCCTTGCGATTTCAACGGTGCGGTCTGTGCTTCCTCCATCTATGACGAGGATGTTGTCGTAGCCCATGCTCTTAAACTCCCTGACGATGTCGCCGATGGACTGTTCCTCGTTGAGCGTTGGTATCAAAATGCAGACTTTTTGACGCTCTCCTGCTTTCTGGCGCTCCATTTTACCGGATATCGTTGGCGGAATACCTCTTTCTATCCAGCAGCTCCCGCTTCTTCCCCTCGTTCCAACCGCTCACCGCTTGCACGTAGCCCGTGATTCGGGAGAGGTAATCTACATTCTCAGAGCCACAATTCGGGCATTTGTCGTGGAGCCCGGGTGCGACGTGGAAGTCGTCCATACAGACTGTCAGGTCTTTCGTGAAAGCAAAGTAGCCAATTTGCGTGTTCTTGGCGATTTTCATGGCAAGGCGTTTTATGCCCTGCGGGTCGGGGTAGCTCTCGCCCATGAAGATGTGGAATATATTACCGCCATCCACAATAGGGAAGAAAATATGTTCAATTTTTATGCGATCTGTCAGCGGAATATCCGCAGACGGTGGGACGTGCGTGCCGTTCGTGTAGTAAATGGGGAGGTCTCTCGTCTTTTCGATGAGCGCCAATGCCCTTTCGACATCGCCTTTAACAACTTTTATTGCTTTCTCTCTCGTTCCTTCATGCAGAAGGTCTGCAACTGCGAAACGCTGAGCGCAGCTCTCGGCAGGCGTCCTCGCAAGACGGATGTTCATGTCGTGTCGCCGGCATAACTCCTTGGCGTAAAGCTCCATCTCAGTCATCGCTCTAACAGCGAGACGCAATGCCTCTTCGGACTCGTGCATCTGCTTCCCGGTGTGGTATTGCACCATGTCGTTGATGCCGACGACGCCTATAATGAAGACGAGGTCGTCCAGATACGTGGCTACTTCGCCCTTCTCACCGGTCACGGGGTCTTTAGGGCGTTGCGTGAGGAATGGCATCCGGTTATTTTTCATAATGTAGTCCATCCACTGCCGCTTCACCTTAAAGACCTCGACGGCGAGGTCCATCATGCGTTTCAGCTCTTTAAACAGCTGTTCGTCATCGTGCTCCGCCCTGTATGCAGCTCTCGGACAATTTATGGTCACAACCTGCCAGCCGCCCATCGAGAAGTGCTTGCCATTGCGGAAATGGACCTTATCAAGGAAGTCTTCATCGTCGGGTGACGTCACGAAGTTATATGCGCAGCACTGGTAGCAGGAGACGCCCTCGCCGCCGCCCCGGTACTCAGGCATCTCGTTGTCGAAGTAAGGCGTGCCGAACTTCGCCGTAAGCTCGAAAGCTAAGTCATAAAGCTCGTCGTAAGTCGGAAGCTCAGGGTGCTTCTCGTCAAACTCCCGAACCCAGTCGTCAGGCTCCAGAAAATCCTTTTTGAGTGCGATTTCAGGCTTTGGGAAGTTAAAAGGCTTACCCCAGTAGTCGCCTTCGAGCATGACCTCCATGAGCGCCTTGAAGGTGAGGCGAACCTCCCGCTCGAACTCGCCGTAAGTGCGGAGCGGCGCCTGCTTACCATCCCAGATGCACCCCTTGTAAACAACTGGAACAGCTCGCCAGATTTTCGGGACGCCGGGCGTGAGCTGAACCGAGCTGAACACGAGCTGCCCGCCACGAGCGACTTGCATTTGCGTCATCTCGAACACGAACATCTGCATCAGCTGCTTTATCTCCTCGTAGCTCAGACCCTCGAAATAGGGAGCAAGGAACGTCAGGAAGTTGAAATAACCCTGACCGCCGGCGCAGTTCGTTTGTGCCGCCCCTAAAACCTTGACCGCATGCAAAACCGCAACCTCCGGCTTCTTTGCAGGGCCGGCGACGGACGCCTTCACTCCAGTGCCGTCAGGCATGAGCCCGTAGTAGAAGAAATAGCGGAGGTCATGGTCCATGCAAAATGGGCGAGTCCCGAAATATTCGAGGTCGTGAATGTGGATATCCCCACTCAGATGGGCGTCGGCGAGGTGCTGAGGCATCAGCAGCAAATACTGCTCCTTGCAGATTTTGTCTGCCTTTTTCTTATGCGAAGTCTCGGCATTCTCCTGCAAATTTGCGTTCTCTTTTGCCTCGAAGCCCTCGCCGATGTCGATAAGATGTGCGTCATAGACGGGCGTGCCAACCCGCGTGCAGATGTTCTTCCACTCAGTTGCCGCATACTCCTCAAGCAGAATCATGTTCACGATTTCCCGAATGAGCGCACTTGAGAGGTTCTTAGTGACGCCCATTGCCAGAATTCTCTTTTCAGCCTTAGCCGCAATCTCACGGGCAGTCGCCTCATCTATTGGTGGAATGCCATAAAACTTCTCACTTAGCTCGGTCTCCCTGAGGAGTTGCCTTATTATTGCGTCTTTGTCCCATTCGAGGATGTGCCCGTCGCTTGTTCTAACTTTGGGGAGGCGGAGCTTAACCCCACTCAGCGTCGTCTGCACGATGTTATTTTTACGTTTTACAGCCGTCTCATGCACCCCCCTTAGCTTTAAAGTCCAAAGCATCTAAAATCCTCTTCTTTTTCAATTCCCCGCCTTCGAATATGTCGGCATACGTGAGGAATTTTTCGCCGACTTGAAGGACGGGGGCGGTGAGCGTGAAGACGCCGTGCAACCGCAGCTCCGTGAGAGCCTCGGCGGTCGTCATGTCCACCTCCTCATAGCGGACGCCCTTAGCTGCGAGGAACTTTTTTAAAAGCTCACAATTAGGACAACGCTCCGTTGTGTAAACCCGCACCTTCATCCCCACAGCCTCCTTACTACTTCCTCCTCCTTAGCTACTTTAATTTTTTTGCATTAATAGTCAAACAGCGATGAGGGAGCGTTTTATTTTCAAGGAGACGAACGTCCTGATAATCGCTGACGAGAGCGAATATGTAGAGGCGGCGAAGGATGAGATATTGCGGCAAAGGCGGCATTTGGAAGCTTTTATCCGGGAAGACCCTCTTTTCCTCGTAACTTTAGAGCGTTATGAGCTCGACTCTTCGAGGGAGCGGTGGGCGCCGGAAATCGTGCGGCGCATGATAAAGGCGGCGGCGAAGTTTAACGTCGGACCCATGGCGGCGGTCGCTGGGGCGTTGTCGGAACTCGCTGTCGAAGCGATGTTTGAAAAAGGGGCGACGTATGCCATCGTGGAGAACGGCGGCGACATCGCCCTCATCAACGACCGCCCGGTGCGCATCGGGATATTCGCCGGCGAGCACAGCCCGTTTTCAGGGAAGTTCTCGCTAAAAATCGAGCCGCAGCGCGGAATTTTGGGCGTCTGCACATCGTCGGCGACTGTCGGGCACTCCATAAGCTTCGGCGCCGCCGACGCCGCCACCGTCATTGCACGGGGGGGAGCGCTTGCAGATGCCGCCGCCACGGCGCTCTGCAATGCCGTTAAGGACGAGACTTCCGTGAAAAAAGCGTTTGACGTTGTGAAGAGGGTTGAAGGCGTCGAAGCTGCTTTAGTAATTTACAAGGACGTCTTGGCAACGTGGGGGCAAATGCCCGAAATTTTGATGGGCGTCTCCAGCTCTACACTCAGCACGTTCAGCTAAGGAGATTTTATACTTCTATTGTAAGCGCCGGCGCCGGGCACGTTACATAACGATATCATGTAGTAATATCCCATTTATGTCATTCTGACAGTCCAGTTTTGCGGAACAAATAGTTTCCATGTTTGTAAGTTGCTTTTTGAAGCAATACGTTGAACTCTCTGAATTACGAGTAGATGGATATCCAAGGCATAGATTCTCCCTTCTTTGCCCACCAATTTTGCACAAGGATTGTGTAACTTCCAAGTCCACAGCCATGACGAATACATAATCTCCTGGCTATATCTCCACATCTTTCAAGATTGTTCATGCGAGGGGAGAAAAAATCGCGAAATTTGTAAGTGAGAAACATAAGTTTGAATGTAAATTGAAATCGATTTATTCATAGTAATTTTCTCCTATTTTTAAAGGTGATATATAACTCGTTATACATACATTGCATACATCCCGGGCGCAATCTAATCTCACATTCGGTTTTAATTAAGATGCCATCCCTGTCGAAGAGGGGACTTTCCGCTGATAGAGGTAAAAGAAAAGCGAGGGGTCAGCCCCGCCGCTTTCCGATCATGAAGTCCGCGATGGTGTTTTTCTGGATTTCGGAGGTGCCCTCGTAGATTTCAGTGACTCTGGCATCTCTTGCGAGACGCTCGACCTCGTATTCGGTCATGTAGCCGTAACCGCCGAGGATTTGGACTGCTTCGTAGCACACCTCGTTCGCGATGCGGGACGCAAAGTATTTCGCCATAGAGGTCAGCTTCGGGTCGATTCTCCGATTTTGGTCGAAGTTCCACGCCGCCTTGTAGACAAGGTTCTTCGCCGCTTCGATTTTCGTCGCCATATCTGCAATTTTGTGCCGAATCACGGGCATGTCCGCCAGCGGCGCGTCGAATTGCCTTCGCTCTTTTGCGTATGCGATTGCCCGCTCCAAGGCGCCTTCGGCGATGCCGAGCGCTTGCGCCGCAACCTCAATGCGGCTCTCGTCGAAGAACTCCAGCACTTGGTAGAAACCTCGGTTCTCCTCGCCGACGAGGTTTTCTAGTGGGACTCTGGCGTCGCTGAATGAAAGCTCCGCCGTAGAGGTCATGCGGATGCCCATCTTGAGCCCGAGGTCGGTGGCGTCGAACTGCTCTTTTGGCACGATGATTGTGCTCATGCCCCGGTATTTCGGCGTCGCATTCGGGTTCGTTTGACAGAGGACGATTGCGAAGTTGCAAATCCCGCCATTGGAGATGAACGTTTTCGTGCCGTTAACCACCCACTCATCGCCGTCTTTGACTGCGACGGTGTTCATCTCCGTGATGTCGGAGCCGTGGTCGGGCTCGGTGAAAGCGCCTGCGGAAATCCACTCGCCCGCACAGACTTTCGGGAGGTATGTGGCTTTCTGCTCGTGCGTCCCGAACCACTTTATAATCTCGCATGCGAAATCCGCAAGCAGGATGCACGTGCCGAGTCCGGAGTCAGCTCTGCACATCTCCTCAACGATCAGGGCGTTTTCGAGAGCTCCAAGCCCTTGCCCGCCGTATTCTTCAGGGTAGTGCACGCCGACAAAGCCGAGCTTTGCAGCCTTCCGTAAGAGCTCGAACGGGTACTTATGCTCAGTTTCGTAACGTAACGCTAGTTCTCTGTCGAACTCCTTCTCGCAAAACTCACGAACGGCTTCCACAATGTCCCTCTGCTCCTCAGTAAGCTCGAAATCCATCAGCATCACCTCAACACTCCTTCCGCTTGCATGTTTTTACTTTTTTCGATTTTTTACGCCCGCAGCAGCTTATATTGCAACGCGCCGCTCACCACGATGTTTACATAGTAGGTAACAAGCCGCCATGCCACTATCACAGGCGCAAGAAGCGACACGCTCACGAACGGCGAGAAAAGTGTGAGGGCGCCGAATTCCGCAACACCACTGCCGCCGGGCGTCGGCAGCATCGTGAGCACGACGATGATCACTTGAGCGGCGAATAACCCCACGAAAGCAGGGCGTGCGCCGAGACCCAATAATATCAAGGAAGGCGTAGAGAAATCCACGCACCAATGTAGTGCTGTGAAAAACATGCTATCTGCAATGCTTTTTTTGCGTCTCAGCAACATTAGCAGACCGTTTTTGAAGTTTTCTATCTCTCTTGCCACTTTTTCAAGCAATCTCTCCCGTTTCGAGTCTTTTGCGCTTATTCTGCCAACAACTCTCTTGATAAAGTTTTGCAGCGGCAAGGATGCTTTTTTGAAAACTTCCGGCCTTAACATGCCGATTAAGGCGGTTAAAACGCCTAAGAGTAGAAGCACGAGCACTGATATCATGACTGCCGTCAGGATACGCTGTAAGCCTGACGTTGCGGTGCCACTCCTGAGCACGCCGAAAAAAACTACGAATGCGAAGGGGAGCATGAGCAAGAAGAAAAATACGTCGAGGATGCGCTCACTCAGCACGACTGCAGCGGCATTGCCAGCGCTCAGTCCGCTTTTGTGCAGAACATATGCTCTAACGGGCTCACCGCCGAGCATTGTCGGCGTGACCGCCGCTGGAAAAAGACCGGCGACCACGGCTTTGAACGACTCCTTCAAGCGTATTTTCGTGCCAAGCGCCGCACTCAGCGCCCGTATGCGAAGCGCTGCAAAGAGCCAAGAGAGGATGTGTGCGATGGCAGCTGCCACAAGAAACTGCAAGCTGATGTTGCGAATGTAGGTTAGAGTCTCGGCGCTAAGCGTGAGAACGCATATCAGGGCTATAGAGACGATGCTCACAGCTAATGCAAAAACAAGCTTCTTTGCGTCGCTCAGCTGCTTCCGGCTTGTAGTTTCCACGTCGGTTTTTAGGGCGTAGGAATTTAAATTTTGGAGGGGAAAGCAAAAGCGGGGGCGGCGTGCGTTGAGAATAGAAAGACCTAGGGGCACGAGGGACTTCCCGCCAGAAGAAATGCGGCGGCGTCGAGCTGTCGAGCGTAAGATGCGAGAGCTTGCGGAGCGTTGGGGCTACGAGGAGGTGCAGACACCGACGTTCGAGCACGTGGAGCTGTTCACATTACGTTCCGGCGAGGAGATTGTGAAGGAGATGTACGACTTTGAGGACAAGAGTGGGCGACGGCTGGCGCTGCGTCCGGAGCTCACGGCGCCTGTGATAAGGATGTATGTAAACGAAATGAAGCTGCGGACGAAGCCACTCCGCCTCTACTACTTTAGAAACTGCTTCAGATACGAACGCCCGCAGAAGGGGCGTTTCAGGGAGTTTTGGCAGTTTGGCACCGAGCTCATAGGTGCTGGGACACCAGAGGCAGAAGCCGAGAGCATAGCGCTCGCATATACGATTTTAAAGGAGTTAAACGTCGAGTTTGAGCTGCACGTCGGGCATGTGGGACTGATAAGGAGCGTGCTCGGCGACGTTCCCGAAGAAATTAAGAATCGTGTGATGCGGCTTCTCGACAAAGGCGAGCTGAAGGATGCCGTGCAGACGCTGCGGCGCTGCGGCGGTGCAGCGAGTTGTGTTGACGACCTTTTGGGCTTGGTAAATTTGAGCGGCGACGCTACCGCCGTTGACGAAGCTTCCGAAATATTAAGGGGCAAGGGAGAAGAGGCGGTCAGCGAGCTGAAAGAGCTTCTTGAAGCTTTAGAGTGTTACGATGTGGACTTTAAGCTGAATTTCAGCATCGCCAGAGGTTTAGACTACTACACAGGAATGGTTTTTGAGGCTTATGCCACGAAGGGACTCGGCGCGCAGCGCCAGATATGCGGCGGCGGCTCTTACCGGCTCGCAGCGCTGTTCGGCGGCGACGATGCTCCGTCAACCGGCTTTGCCATCGGCTTCGATAGGGTTATAGAAATCTGTAAGGCGCCGGAGGAGCGTTGTTTAAAAGTCGTGGTGGCTGCCGCAGGCAAAGAGCCGGAGGTCAGAAGGGCGGCGGTCAGCGTCGCCGAGAGGTTAAGAGAGGACTTCGTGGCATACGTGGACGTGATGCGGCGCAGCCTCGGCGCCCAGCTCTCATTTGCGGATGCCGTCGGCGCGGACTTTGCGGTCATCGTCGGGAAGCGGGAATTACGGGAAAACAAGGTTTTGATTAGAGATTTGCGGAGCGGGGAGCAGAAGTTGATGAACCTGGAGGCTTGCGTTGCGTATTTGCGCTCACTATGACGCCCGGCGTCTCTTCGCCTCTTAGGTCGTTAAATCCTCTAACAACGCCAAAATCTCAGATAGCCGTTGCACGACAGGCACGGCGCTGGCGCTGGGGGCCCCTCGCTCGTTCTTGAGTATAATGAAGCAGCCGGCACGCCTCGCAGCTTCCACATCGCTCCCCGTGTCGCCGACAAGCACGGCTTCGGCTGGGCGGACCGCAAGGGCGTCACAAGCTTTAAGGAGGATCTCAGGGTTGGGCTTACCCCTGCTGACGTCATCGCCAGTGACAACGACGTCAAGATATTTTCCAAGACGGAAATGCTCTATGATTCTCAACGTGTTCTTCTTCGGCGTGTTCGTGACGAGTCCCGTCTTATATTTCTGATGCACGGCTGCGAGCACGCCTCTTGCGTCAGGGAAAAGCCGCATCTTTTCCACGAGCTCGAGTTGCCGCCTTAAGCAGAATCTCACGGCGGCTTCATTCAGCCCCAACTCGCCAATATTATGACGTAAGTCAGGACCCCAGAACCTCTCCTCGAACTCCTTTTTGCTTATGCCTCGCAAGCCGAATTTCTTTATTGTGTCGTTAAATGCTTCATACCACGTGTCCTTGGAGTCCAAAAGCACACCGTCGAGGTCGAATAAAACCGCCCGCACCAGCATCTTGCTCCTCCTTATACTGCTTAACTGTGGAAGCTGCCACAAAAGATTTAAGAATCCCTAGCTACTTAAAACTGTGCGTCTTTATGCTTACGAGGCGAGGCAGTGTGACGGGAAGCGGTGCACCGCCCGGAAACTCGCGAAGCTCGGCGTCGTCACGTCGCTGCGACGGCTGAGAGAAATCCCAAGGAGCACTTTGCTCTTGAGCCCCTTTTCAGAGAAGGCGCTCTCGCAAGAGGACAAAAATGCAAAAAGTATAACAGTTTTTGACTGCTCTTGGCGGCGGATTGAAGAATTTTCTGCCATTCTTCAGCGTAAGAACACGAGGGCGTTACCCTTCCTGCTGGCGGCGAACCCCACGAACTTCGGCAAGCCGTTCCTGTTGAGCTCCGCAGAAGCGCTGGCGGCGGCGCTCTTCATCCTCAGCCACGTCGAACAAGCAAGGGTGGTGATGAGCAAGTTCAAGTGGGGCGACACGTTCTTCAAGCTGAACGAGCCCATGCTCGAAGCTTACAAAAAAGCGAGGAACAGCACCGAAGTCATCACGACGCAAGAACGCTTCATGCGTGATTTCCGACTTACGGCTGCTAAGCGGCGGGGACGCGGACCGGGACGGTAGTGTTGTGGACACAAGACTGTCCTGCATTTCCTTGTTTGAGGGTGCCCCCCCCATAGCCAGAGAGCACCAACGCCACTGCTAAGCATCAATGCCAACACGGCAACTATCGCCGGCACGACGTGTTTACGTCCTACTCGGCGGTGTTTTCATATTTTTCAGTTCTCTGCTAACGGTGAGCTTGTAGAGCTTTTTAAGCTCTTCTAATTTTTCCTTTAGCTCTTCATTCACCCGGCACAGCTCCGCTTGCGATTTTTCCACAGTTCCTCGGTAGCGCTCGAGCGCTTAAGCAGCGTGAGTATTGCGCACGTTCCGATTTCACATGCTACTTTCTTGCCCTTGAGGTCACTTGGCGTTTTGATGCCCTCACGAGCGCCGCCGTCGCCGCCGTAGGAGTGTCGGTGGACAACAGGATTTTGACGGTTTGCCACGAGCCGCGAGTTTCAAGACGCCATCGAGCTCTGCACGTCTCCTCTGCCCGCACTGCTCGAACGCCCGTATCGAGTCGGTATGGAGCAAAAAGCGAGACATGCCCACGCCGCCTTGGTTTCCTCCTTGTAGCCGAAATATGACAAGCATCATGGTTATAAGCAGCAACGCAAAACTATACTGGCATAACGTATTCTAGACGCCTCTCAAGCGCCTTCACGTTTTCTGTGTGACCTCCTCCCCGCACTGAAGTAAGGGGCTCCTCCCCCTCCTCCAGTAAGGCTCATCAGTTGGGATTTGGTCCGCCTTAGGAGGCATCAT
>Ga0164311_10000854_pt1 | contig 14174 bp, 16 predicted proteins | sample GuaBasSedimGuay2_FD_121796 | JGI IMG/M metagenome (GOLD analysis project Ga0164311, IMG submission 121796) | Subseafloor sediment microbial communities from Guaymas Basin, Gulf of California, Mexico - Guay2, Core 4569-9, 9-12 cm | ecosystem: Environmental > Aquatic > Marine > Hydrothermal vents...
CTGGTTATTGTTTGATTGACTGAGGCAGATGCCATAACCATCGTTCGATATGATATTGTTAATAATGATGTTATTGCTTGAATATACATGAACTCCTGCTTCTGGAAAACCTGCTGCCCCACCTGAATTTCTTACAGTAAATCCTTCAATCCTGACGCCATCTGCATCTAAGCGGATGACATCACCGCGTCCTCCACTATCAATGATACAATTAGCGGGGCCGTTTTCCGATTTCAATGTTAGTTGCTTTACACGCACCCTCACATTCTCGTAATAGATTCCATCCCTCACAACAATCGTATCTCCAGCAGAAGCATTGTCCACCGCCCATTGGATTTTTGCGTAGTCATCAGGCACGTAGATCGTCCTCGCAGACGCTACACCCGCGAAAGCGAGGAAGGACAGCACCAGTAAGAGGCAAAGCAAGGCTTTACTCTCCATCTCCATCCCCAGGTTTTTTTCATTTAAAAATTTTTCTCTAAACTTACCAGCATTAAGAATGCCCACCCGTCCCCGCCGCCGGCGCGGTTCGCCACGAGGAGAATGGGAATCAACACCTTCGACACCCGCTCAAAGGAGACAACCCGCAGATAACTAAACATATGGGTGTGAGGCGAAACGAGACTACATGACTTATCCCCTCTGCATCGGGTCTAAAGAGAGCCTGCCACCACATCCACAACACCACAATGCAATACCTGAGATTCAACGAACCTTCATAAGGGAGCACCCGCAATCCTCGATGGCGCCCCGCGGCTACAAGCTGATATGCCTCGAAATTTCGCATAGACAAAATCATTAAGCGGACAAGCTAAATACCCATGAACATTAAATAAAAAGGATGCAAGCGATACTGGCACTTGAGGACGGCACGCTCGTGGAGGGCGAGGGCTTCGGCTACCCGAAGGTTGCGACCGGCGAGCTTGTGTTCGCAACGCCGATTACGGGCTATGAGGAAGCACTGACCGACCCCTCCTACAAAGGGCAAATTCTCATGCTCACGTATCCGCTCATTGGGAACTACGGGGTCAGCGGCGCCAGATTCCAATCAGATGGGATAAAAGTGGAGGGCTTCGTCGTCCGTGAGATATGCGAGCGCCCGTCGCACTACAAGTCGAAGACGACTATAGACGAGTTTTTGCACTCGGAGGGAGTCCCTGGAATCTGTGAAGTGGATACAAGGATGCTCACGATAAAGACGAGGCATTACGGAACGATGAAAGCATGTCTCATCGTGAAGGAGGAATTAAGCGACGCCGACAGAGAAAAAGCGCTGGAGCTTGCAAAGACGCAGCCTGACATCTCGGAGCTCGACTTGATAGAGCAGGTAACTTGCCGAAAGCCTTACAGAATTAAAGGCTCTGGAAAGAGAATTGCGGTGCTGGACATGGGCATCAAGCATAACATCCTGAAGAGTTTAGAGCGGCGTAATCTCGACATTTGCGTGTTCCCGGCGGGGACGCCCCCCTCCGAGATCGAGAGCGTGGAGCCCTCCGCCATCCTGCTTTCCAACGGTCCCGGCGACCCTCAGCGCGGGAAGAACGCCATAAACGTCGTAAAGCATTTCTTGGGGCGGCTTCCGATATTTGGGATATGCTTAGGACATCAGATAATAGCGTTAGCGCTGGGCGCCTCCACATACAAGCTGAAGTTCGGGCATCGGGGCGCAAACCAGCCCGTCAAGGACTTCGAGCTCGGAAAGGTATTTATAACGTCACAGAACCATGGCTTCGCTGCCGCCGAAGAGTCGTTGGCAAACGCCGAGGAAGGGACGCGGGTTACACAAATAAACGCCAACGACCTGACAGTTGAGGGCTTGGAAAACCAATATTTGGGCGTTTACTGTGTGCAGTATCATCCTGAGGCGAGCCCCGGGCCTTGGGATACCGAACGCCTTTTCTTCGACAGACTCGTCAGGACCGTAGAGGCGTGGCATTAGTCCTTATGAGCGCGGACTTCGGCATCGGTTTCTCCGTCGTGCGAAATACTGCTCGTTAGCGTGCGTCAAAGCGTCTTAGCGGTTCAGATGCGCTTCCGCCGCATCACAGCGAGCGCAAAGGCGACTACGCAGACTGCAACCTCAAAGCCGGACGGCGTCGGGCTGCGGTTCGCCGCTGGCGCCGACGGTAGCGTCACTGTTGGTGTTGCTGTTGCCGCAGACGGTGTTCCCTCTACCGTCGTCGTCACGGCGGCTTCTGCCACAATTTTCTCGGCTAAATCTTTGATGTCTTCTGCTGAACTTTTAATTTCCTCCGCAAGAGTTCTGATTTCTGAGGTGGGAACTTCGATTTCCCCGACAAGGCTCTTGACGTCTTCGGCGAGAGTCACTATCTCCTCAGCTTGAGACTCAGCAGCGGGGTCGGCTCCCGCAACGTCCTCGGCTAAAGCCTCGATATCCCCAGCCAACGCCTCAATCTCAGCGATTAATCCCTCAATATCTTCAACTGAAGCCTGAACGCTCGTAGCCGCCACCTTAACCTCAGCGCTCAACTCAATGATGCTCGTCGCCGAGGTCTCAGTATCAGCCGCTGCAACCGCAGATGCTAAGACTGTCGGAGCTACGAGGGCTAATACGCAACACGTAAGCGCAACTAAATGCGTCATGCTCTTATTCTTTCGGTCTTCACTTTTAACGGTAATGTTATTTCCGAGAACTGTCATCAAAATTTTAATGCCGAGTGTTACCTTCGTGGGCAAGGTTCTGAGGGCGCTGCCGTCGGCGGGCGGCGAGGGCGTCAGAAGCCTAATCCTCGCAAATGAGTGTGGTTACGTCCGTGCTTTCTTCCGAGACGAAAAGGTGGAGCTTCTTGATGGAATAAACGTTGGCGACGTCCTCCTCATTGAAAACGCTTACGTCGGCAAAAAAGCGACGAAAACCATCAGAGTTGGCAAATACGCAAAGGTCAAAAAGCTTGACTTGGACGTTAAGGCATTGCGGGACGTCAGAGCCACGTATATCACGACGCTTGCTGTTGCCCGTCCTGAAAGCAACCACGTCTGCGTCGCCGGCATCGACGAACATGGAAACTGGCTTCGCCTTCAGTCGATTTATGAGGAGGACATCTTCTCACATGGCGGCAGCGAGCCGAATTTCAGAAACTTCTACGTCTCTAAAGTTTACGTGGACGAGTGGCACGGCAGAAACCCACGGTTGGAAGACCGCTTTTTCATTTTCGGTGAGGGTGTCGTCAGGGAGCTGAATGATGAGGAGAAGAAGAAGTTTTTAGAAGAGCATTTGGACAGGTCGGTGGACGCCGTCTTCAAGAGCGGGCGGACACTTGGGCTTATAAAGCCGAAGATTCTGCGGGCTTACGAAGACCGCCGTCGTGGGGGGCGGAGCTACGGGCAATATATAAAATTTGACTTCAGGGACGGCACCGGTAGGCTCTTCCGGCGTTGGTCGTGCCGCTGTCTCGCATTCTACGACTTCTGGAATGATTTCAAGAGGCAGAAACGCCTCTTCTTCGGCTACCGCATGTTAAGGTTTCTACGAAAACATGATGTTTACTTCTGCATCGGGCTGACGCACTCGGACTACGGCTTCAAAAACCTTGAATACGGGGCGTTCCCAATGGTTGTCGGCGTGCATGTCATTTGATGCGTTGTGCGGCTCGCTCGTGCTTGGTGTCGGCACCGCTGACGTCAGCAAGGCTCGATGGTGGACGGCGGCTTCGATGAGATTGCGTAGGCGACCCACGTAACGCCTTTGACCTCGTTAGTTATTCTTCGGCTGATGTTTTCGAGCACGCCATACGGCAGTCTGGCGAAGTCGGCGGTCATCGCCTCTACGGACTCGACGACACGCACGATGACGACGTGTCCGAGAACTCGCTCGTCGCCGAGGACGCCTGTCGCAAGGTCGTCGCCGACGATTGCGAACGCTTGCCAGACCTTATCATACCAGCCGCTCCTCCGCAGCTCCTCCTCGACGATGAACGAAGCTTCCCTGCAAATCCGCAGCTTCTCCTCAGTAACCTCGCCAATAATGCGGGCGGCGAGCCCCGGACCGGGGAACGGATGCCGCTTTATTATCTCCTCAGGGAGCCCCAATTCCTTTGCTATTTCTTTAACTTCGTCCTTGTAGAGGTCCTTTATCGGCTCTACGAGCTTGAGGTTCATCTTCTTGGGGAGCGCTGCCACGTTGTGGTGTGATTTTATCCTCGACGCCCGCCTGCCACTTTGCGCTCGTGCACTTTCAATTCTGTCAGGGTAGATGGTGCCCTGAGCGAGAAAATCCACCTTGCCAAGCTTCCGGGCTTCCTCCTCGAAGACACGGATGAACTCCTCGCCGATAATCCAGCGCTTCTCCTCAGGGTCGCTCACGCCGCGTAGTCGTCGCATGAAACGCTCCCTCGCATCAACGTGCACGACTCGCAGCTTCAGCTTTTTAAAAGTTTCCAGGAGCTCTTCAGTCTCGTTTTTCCGCATGAGCCCGTGATCCACATAAATGCAGGTCAGGTTCTCGCCGACCGCCTTGTGCACAAGGAGCGCCGTCGTTGTGGAGTCAATGCCTCCGCTGAGCGCGCAGATTACCTTCCCGTCGCCGACCTCTCTTTTGACCTCTTCGATGGCACGCCGCACGAAGCCCTTAAGTTCCCAGTTGCGCTGCAAGCCGCAAACTCGAAACAGGAAATTCCCAATAATTTCTTTGCCGCTCTCGGTGTGATGCACTTCGGGGTGGAACTGCACGCCGTAAATGCGGTCGGCGAGGCGGAAAGCAGCGAGCGGCGAGTGCTCGGTGTGCCCAAGAACTTCAGAATTTGGTAACGATTCTATCCTGTCGCTGTGCGACATCCAGACCGTTAATTTCTTGCGTATGCCATGAAACAGCTCGTCTTCACGGTCCACGAAAAACTCGGTTCTGCCGAACTCTCTTTGCTCCGCCCGCCGCACGACGCCGCCTTTGAGGTGTGCGATGAGCTGCGCACCATAGCAAATTCCTAAAATCGGGACGCCGAGCTTGAAGACCTCGAGGTCGCACATCGGTGCATCGCGCTCATAAACGCTCTTCGGACCGCCTGAGAAGATTATTGCTTGTGTCCCCCCCTCTACAAGACTCTCAGCGGAAACGTCGTGCGGGAAGAGCTCGGAATACACGCCAAGCTCTCTACACCTCCTGACGATGAGATGCGCATACTGCCCGCCGAAGTCCAGCACCGCGACCTTCTGCCGCATGCCCTGCTCCATCCTGTCAAATTCGTCTCCCGGAGTTAAAATGGTGCTGCTCATCGGACACGCTTTGCCCGCGCCTAACGAAAAGATATAAATCATGTTTTTCCATTATCTATAGTTGTGCCCCATGGGCCTTTGGGGTGGTAAAAATGGGCGGTTTATGTGAGTTGTGTGGGAAAGGAGATGCTGTGAACGAATGCAGCGAATGTGGCGCCAAAATATGCGACTCCTGCACGAAAGAGGTATCTTACGAGGAATTTCACCCCGGATACAGGATGAAAGGCGAATCCTTTATAGGAGCGATGAGTGAGGGTGTTGTGAGGAAAAAATTGTGTCTGAAGTGCTTTGAGGAAGTAGATTTGTTGGGGTGACGTTTTTGTTGCCTAATTCTCGGAACGATTTAGATACTCCCGTGGCGACTGTCGGGAAGACTTCGGTGCGGATATGCGATGTCGTGAGGGATGTAAGAGGAATAGAAAGCATCGTGAAACGAGCGATAGAAGACCCGGACTTCGGGTGGCCCGAGCGGAGGCTGCAGCAAGTCGAATGTCATTTGCACATCTTTCCGTCTGCGAAGGAGCTTGAGGACTGGGATGGCTTCTTGCTGGGTAGATACCCGCCCGTATATTCGCCGAAGTCCTCGAGATGTAACGACTGCATGCTTGGTGTCTGCGACTTGAGTCGGGAGCGGGGGGCGTGCGGCATCGACTTGAAGACAAAATGCGCAAGGGACAGCCTGCTCGACGCCTGTAAGGGGGCTTCCCAGATGATTTCTCACGCAAGAGCGCTGCTCAACGAAGCACTAAAGCGTTTTGGTAGAGATAAAAGGATAAGTCACGGAAAAAACGTAAGATACCCATCAATTAACACGATGCTCTTCACGGGGACGCCGATATACACGCTCGGCGATGCCGACGACGCTTTAAGGTATGCGGAGGAGCAGCTGGTTGAGCTCCTTGCGGCGGCGTCGCAGGAGTCCAACGTTATCGACTTGGAAAGCAAGGCGTTCCATGCCGGCTCGATGTATTTGCTCGCCGGTGAGGTTGCGGAGCTTGTGAAGGAGGCATGCTTCGGGCTTTGCAGCGCCGCCGACCGGGAACTTGTGGAACTCCCGAACTTCCCGCATTTCATAGAACGTGGCATCGGCGCCCTCGACCTTGAGAAACCCGTCGTGCTCTTCGTCGGAAATTCTTTCCTCGTAGGCATAGCGGCTGTTGACTTCGTGCGGGCAAGTGGGCTTGAGGACGAAGTCCAGATATGCGGCGTTGGACAGATGGGGCTCGACCTCGGACGTTATTACGAAAAGACGAAGAATCTCGGCGGCGCCTTGAAAGTTTTAAGGGTCTTGCGTGCGGGAATTCCTGACGTTATTGTCGTCGGCGAGCAATGCGTCCCGGCAAACATCTTGGAAGAGGCTAAGAAAACAAGGACAGCAGTCGTCGCAGTCTCGCAAAATATGAGCATGGGCTTGAAGGATAGGACCGACGCCGCTCTTTCCGAAATCGCAAATGCGTTGATAAGCGGCGAGGAGGCGGGCGTGCTCATACTGAACCCGAAGAAGGCGGCAGAGGTTGCTGTGAAGGTTGCAAGAGAGCTTTCAAGAGGTAGGAAGAAATTTGAGCTGCCAGGGCTGGAGGCTGCAGAGAAATGCGACGGCTGCGGCGCCTGCGACGACGCTTGTCCGAACGACCTTGAGGTTTCGGCTGCGGTGCTTGCCGCAAAGGAGGGGCGTGCTAATGAATTATCCGAGATTTACGACGATTGCTTGTTCTGCGCAAAGTGCGAAAGCGTCTGCATTGCGAGAATTCCGATAGTCAGCTTGGTCTTGAAAGCAGCCGTGGACAAAATGCGTGCGGAACGCTTTAAGATGCGCCCGGGCAGGGGCACGCCGTCACATTTGGAATACAGGGACGTGGCATACGCTTTTGGCTTCGGAACTGTCTCGGGCATGGTCGCAATCATAGGCTGCGGCGCTGGGAACGAGCAGGACGTCGGTTACATGGTGAACGAGCTCGTGGACATGAACTTCCTCGTGCTGACTGCGGGGTGCGTCGCCGCCGACATTGCGTCGTTTTACAATGAGGTGGAGAAGAAGCATTTGTATGAGGCGTGGGCGGCACTCCTCCAGATACGGGGCTTTTTGAACTGCGGCTCGTGCTCGGCGTTCAGCCACGTCGCAAGGGCATTTATAAAATACAACCACTTAATCGCACGGCTGCCTCTCCTCGGAAACTTCGAAGAGCACGCCGATTACACCCTTGGCAAGATGCCCATGGGCGTTATAATCTGGGGACCAGCGTCGCCGCAGCTCTACGCGGCAGCTGCTGGTTTTGCACGCCTCGGGGCGCCCGTCGTCCTCGGACCACACGGCTGGAAGTTCCAGCGGTTCTTACTGGGTAACGTCGAAGACCGCAGCAAGTGGTGGGCATACGACGGCTTCACCGGGCGTAAGGTGGAAGTTGACCCGGCGCCTCCGCATCTCATCATACCCGTCGAGACGAAGGAAGAGGCGCTCACGATGATTACGAGGCTTGTCTTCCGGGTCAATGACTTCAGGGACGGACGCATGTCGAAAATGGACAGCTATTGGTCGTTCTACGAGCGCTTCTTCAACAGCATCCCCGAAGATTTCCACCTCTACGTGCGGGCGGACGCTGAGCTCCCGTGGACGAGGAAGCACAAGATGATAAGGATTCTCGGTGAGAAATACGGCTGGGACGTTGACAAGCGGCGGGGCTTGATAATAAGGGCTAAACACCGGGATGGGAGGCTCCTAACGCCTGAAGAGTATGCAAGAGATTACGGCATAAGAGTGGGGCAATATTCGACGTTTTTAGAGCGGCTGATAATAAGGGAGGCGGCGAGGCGGGGGGAGCTCGCGGACGCCGATAAGAAGGACGAGGAGTGGTAACTGTGATTGTGGACGTAGAGGGGGCCGTAAGGGTTTTGAGGGATGCAAAGAAGCTGTTAATCCTCGTGGGCTCGCGGCTGGACGGCGATATTCTGAGCACGGTCGTGAAACTGGCGGAAGGTTTAGGTGCAAAGGCAGGAATTGCCGCAACTGGAAACACGGCTGCGCCATTGAGGGAAATGGGCATTGACGCCGGTAAGGAATGGACTGCGGAGGTCGTGAGCCGTATGCTGCATTCGGAGGGAGATAAGCCTGACCTCCTGGTTTTTGTGGGTTTTTACTCCTTCGTGCTGAGCGGCGTGCTTTCTACGTTAAAGCATTTTGCGAGTTGCAAGACTCTGGCGTTGGAGCGTAGGCGTTTTGAAAATGCGGACTTCTCGCTCTCTGAAATGTCAAAAGAGGCGTGGAGGGATGCGTTGATGAGGATTGCTGAGGGGGTGATTAGATGATAAGAACGCCGGCGGACCACAAGCTCCCGAGGGGGAGGGAATATTGGGCGCCTGTGGATGACATAGAGCGATTGTTTGACGAGTTGCCGACCGAGATTTCGCCAAGGTGGGCGGGCGAGCGAATCCCGAAAAAGGACATGTGGGTCGAGCTCGGCGGCCCAAAGCATGACTACAAGAGCTTTTACCTCATAGAAAAAAGAGACCCGAAGGAGATAGAGCATGGAAAGATTGAGATTGTGGGACCTGAGCTCAGCGAGCTAGAGGAGGGCATGAGCCTGCCTTTCGGCTATTACCTCATCGTCGGCGGCGAACGTCTCCAAGAGGAGCATGTCAGCTACTTCGAACGCTGGGCGATGGATAATCACGTCAAGCAAGAAGGCATACTCTGGCTCAACACTCGCAATATGGTCTGGGCGAGAATTCACAAGCGGCTGAAAGGTAGAATTGACTCCTTCAAGTATTTGCCTTGGGCAGCGATGGGTATGTTCCTGTCGCAGCTGCCCACAATCATTGACGCCATCGAGGCGAAGATGATAATAGCATCGCCAGAAATCGGCGGCAAGGAGCTCATCGCCGAAATCATAGAACAACAGTGCAAGCCAATATGGGATGCTCGAGACGCGCGGGCTATGGAGATGCGGGACGAGGAGGCTGATGTCTTCTACGGCTGCACGCTTTGTCAGAGCTTTGCGCCGAACCACTGCTGCGTCGTTACGCCGGACAGGACGCCCTTCTGCGGCGTGCTGAACTGGCACAACACCCGGGCATGCCTCGACGTGGACCCGCAGGGCTACTGCTTCATCATCCCCAAAGGCGAGTGCATAGACCCCGTCGCCGGCAGATACACAGGTGTGGACAAAGCCGTTTACGAGCGCACGAACAGGACAATACGGCACGTGAACCTGTATTCCGCCATAAAATACCCGATGACGTCGTGCGGCTGCTTTGAAGTTCTGGTGTTTTACATTCCTGAGCTTGACGGACTCGGCATCGTGAACCGCACTTACAAGGGCTTAACGCCTTTAGGGCTGAAGTTCTCAACAATAGCCGGCATGTGCGGCGGCGGCGTCCAGTATCACGGCTTCTGCGGCGCCTGCGTGCTCACGCTCAAAAGCCCAAAATTCCTCGGCGGCGACGGCGGCTGGGACCGTGTTATCTGGATACCCAAGGATTTGAAGATGAAGATTGCCGACGCCATCCCGGAGACGCACTTCCACCTCATAGCGACTGAGGAAGACGCTGTCGAGCCCGACGAGCTTAAAGCTTGGCTGAAAAAAGTCGGACACCCTATCGTGAAGAGGTTTTGGAAGAACGGCGAGCCGACGCCGCTGCAGCTACCAGGTCCTGGCGAGTTATGGCCCGAAGACAAAGCGGAAGAGGCGCCTTGAGGCACTTCCTAAAACGATGCTCAAAGCAGCGCCCTGAAGCAAGCAGCTAAGGGCACCTGCTCAGAAACTCTCTTATTTTCATTTTTTGCGCCCTTTTCGCATCTTCAAGTTTTTTGGCAAGCTCCTCACTCAGGGCGACGCCTGTTGCCAGCCTTAAAATTTCAACGTATGAGACAAGCTCTTTTTCCAAAAGTAGCTCGTAACAACGTTGAATTTCTTGCGCATCGACATCAGGGGCGACTGCCGTCAGCTCGTGCAACACTCCTATCTTCTCTACGCTCTCTCTTGGCTTAACCGTCATCTGAGCAAAGAGCTTTGCGTAGGCGTTCTGAATGATGCCACCCTCAAGCTTCGGCAGGAAGCCCACGAGCTTCACGAGCCTCGCAACGCCGTGCACCAAGCACTTTTCGAGAAGCCGCTCGCACTTCTCACGAACGCCCGCTTCAAGCTCCCGCCTCAATTTCTCATAGGCGGCGGCGTCCGCTTCTGCTTCTAACGCCTCTTTCAAAGATAATATCTCCTCAATTCTCATTCATCCAAAATAAGGATAATTCCGTTTCTTGTAACATTCCTCCTTGAAGGGGCAGCCCTCCGCCGTCCAGCATGCAAGATATGCTTCTTCGACGTATTCGTCTTCTTCTTCGTCGTAGTCCTCGAACACGAAGCGTGGCTCAAAGCACTCATACGCATCCCAAGGGCGAATTATTCTGCCGTAGCAGTAGCCCACGCTTCCCCTTCTTATCCCTTCCACCAGCTCCTTCACCGCCTCGTCAATCTCGTAATTCCACACGGGCACCTCGACACGTCTCCCTAAGACCTCTATTACAATAACCTCGTCGCTTTTCGTCCGTTTGACGTCAAACATCGCTTTTTTCACGACGGCACGCTCCCAATGCTTGCACGAGTAGCAACAGCGCATCGTTCTCACCTGGAACCCACGTAGGAAAATATCCTCTCTTTAATCTCGTATATCTTCTCCACGGCTTTGCCGCCGACATCTATCGGCGCCCTCCCTTCAATGTCTGCTTTTATCAGGGCGTCGTCGTAAGGGATGACTCCGATAACTGGCATCTGCAATTCTCGCTCAAGCTTGCTTTTAAGGATTTCTATGACGCCCTCGTCGGCGCTCGCTTTGTTTATCGCAGCTACAACGTTCCTCACGCCGATGTCCGCTGCAAGCTTCTTTATGCGTTTTGCGGTCTCGACGGAACGCATCCCCGGCTCTACGATCGCCAGCATCAAATCCACGCCCCTTGCGGTGCCGCGTCCTAAATGCTCGATGCCAGCCTCCATATCGAGGATTACAACCTTGCCGCGGAAGATAACGTGGCGGAGCAGTGCTCGCAAGAACGCATTTTCGGGACAGACGCAACCGCCGCCACCCTTTTCGACCGTGCCCATGACGAGAAGGCGGACGCCGTCAGGGGCGATGACGCTGTATCTCATGACGACGTCGTCCACTTTCGGGTTAAGCTTGTAAACGCCGCCATAACCACCAGCCCGCTCGTATATTAAGTCTTTAAGCTCTGAAATGGGCGTTGGAACCTCTGAAACGCCGAGCGCCGACGCAAGGTTCATCGCAGGGTCGGCATCTATGGCGATGACCTCGTAGCCCGCTCTCGCAAGCGCTCGGGCGAGCGTGCCCGCAAGCGTCGTCTTCCCGACGCCGCCTTTCCCCGAAATCGCTACCTTCACGCTTCTCTTTTGCATGCCTGTTAATATTTTGGTGCCATTAAATTTCATTGTATAGGGTGCTGTGGTATCGCCGAAGCTTTTAACAAATCGGCGCAAAATTTGCCTTATGGAATACAAGATCATTGGGGACAATCTCCAAGTTGTAGAGATTATGCTGGGCGCCGGCGAGGGGGTTTACGCCGAGGCGGGCGCCATGGTTTACATGAGCGGAAACGTCAAAATGGAAGCAAAAGCCAAAGGTGGTTTCTTAAAAGGTTTAAAACGGAAGCTCGTAGGTGAGACCTTTTTCTTGACGGAGTTCTCCACAAGTGGCGGTCCTGGTGTAGTCGCATTTGCTGGAAACGCCCCCGGCACGATTCAGCCCGTTAAAATTTCTTCGGCGGAGCGAAAAGAGTTCATAGCGCAGAAGGATGCGTTTTTGTGCGCCGAGGACGGCGTTGACCTCGGCATCACGTTCACGAAGAAGCTCGGCGCTGCCATCTTCGGCGGCGAGGGCTTCATCCTCGAAAAATTTTCGGGCGAGGGGCTCGTGTTCCTGCACGCCTGCGGCGATTTCATAGAGAAAGAGCTGAACGTCGGTGAGATTTTGAAGGTGGATACGGGTTGCATCGTCGGCTTCGACGCCTCCGTGCGCTATGACATCGAGTTCGTCGGCGTGAAGTCCGCACTCTTCGGCGGCGAGGGCGTCTTCGTCGCTACCCTCACCGGTCCCGGCAGGGTTCTCCTGCAGTCAATGACGCTGCACAACCTCGCAGCGGCGCTCCGCCCGTTCCTGTCTGTTGGAACCTCAGGCGCCGACCGAGAAATCGGTTTCAAGATAGGCGGCTTTAAGATGGACATTTGAGGTGCGAGGATGAGCTACGAAGCAGAAATAATGGGCTACCAGCTTGCAGAGCGGCTGAAATCCGGACTCATCATGGCGCAGAGGCTCATGGACGTTTTCTCCTCTCTGACGGGGGGTGAGCGTGGCGGCGCTCGGAAGATAATGCTCACGTTCCTCGAGGGGTTGCTCAACGAGACGCAGCTTGCGTCGAATTTCACAAGCATGCAGGAGTTTGCTGAAATAGCATCGGAGTTGCGGGACGTGATGCGGAAAGTCGAGACCGACGAGCTTTCAGACAGCAACTTAAACATAGGGCGGGCGGTCTCAAGAGCGACAACTGCATGCGATGCAAAAATCAAAGCTCTGAAGGTGATTTTTGAGAATGATTGAGCTACCGATGTGGCTGAGAGCGGGAGGAACTACACATGGACAGAATAACAAAGAGGTTTAAAGAGCTGAAGGAAAGGGGCGAGGGCGGACTAATAAGCTTCATCACTGCCGGCGACCCTTCAGCCGACGCCACCATCAAGATTGCGGATGCGCTTGTCAGTGGCGGCGTGGACTTCCTCGAACTTGGCTTGCCGTTCTCAGACCCTATGGCTGATGGTCCAACCATCCAGAAAGGGACGGAACGCAGCTTAAAAGCAGGGATGACTCCCGATATTTATTTTGAGGTCGCTAAGGAGATTAAAGGCGTGCCGAAGATTTGCCTGACTTATTACAACATAGTTTTGCGGCGGGGCTTCGAAAGATTTATAAAGGACTGCAAGCGTGCGGGCATCGACGGTTTAATAGTGGCGGACCTCCCGATAGACGAGGCGGCGCCGCTCCTCGAGCGATGCCGAGCGGAGAACTTCCATCTAATCTTCCTTGCGGCGCCGACGACGAGCGACGAGCGGCTGCGCTGGATTTTGAGGGAGAGCTCTGCCTTTTTATACTTGGTGTCACTGCTCGGCGTCACCGGCGAGCGGGAGAGGCTTTCTGCTTACGTCTCGCCGCTCTTGAGGCGGATAAAAGCGTTGGAGCAGGAGCTTGAAAAGGCAATGAGCGTGGCGGTCGGCTTTGGGATTTCGAAGCCTGAACACGTCCGCTCCGTCATAGATGCGGGTGCGGACGCCGCCATTGTCGGGAGCGCCTTCGTCAGACTCATCGAAGATAACGTGCATGACGAAGAAAAAATGTTGAGGACTGTGGAAGAATTCGCGCGGGCGTTGAAGGACGCTGCTTGTGGTGGCGTCCGCAGAGTCACTTGAGAAATTATTGCACTCGCTCAACCAGCGAGATGTTCAAGATGCGTTCCAATTTCTGTCGCACTCTGTCGTCGGGCACAATCTCGCCACGCTCTATTTTGCGAAGGAGCGAGACCTTTTCGTTTATCCGCTTCGCAAGCTCCTCCTGCTTGAGCCCCAACTTCTCTCTTGCATCTTTGACGCGCATCCCGAAATCAGGGACGATCTCGATGCTGAACTCCTCATCCATGAGCTTGTATATCTTTTTCTTCACAACCGGTTTCGCCTTGCTTGACGCCCGCTCAGGGACGGCGACGCCGTATTTTGCGCACGCCTTGCAGACACGCAGCTTAGAAGTGCCAACCTCAACAAGATACGTGTGCTGCACATCCGCCCCGCATATTTCGCATTGCTGCGTCATTTTGCATCAACTATTTATTATGGCTGGACAAATTAAAAAGAGAACAGCGGGGTAAGAAGATGGAAGAGAGTGAAAGAGTGCCGCCA
>Ga0164311_10000855_pt1 | contig 14169 bp, 14 predicted proteins | sample GuaBasSedimGuay2_FD_121796 | JGI IMG/M metagenome (GOLD analysis project Ga0164311, IMG submission 121796) | Subseafloor sediment microbial communities from Guaymas Basin, Gulf of California, Mexico - Guay2, Core 4569-9, 9-12 cm | ecosystem: Environmental > Aquatic > Marine > Hydrothermal vents...
ACAGCCTTCTGAACGTGTAACCTGTTTTCCGCCTCATCGTAAATCACCGAGTGTGGGCCGTCTACTACTCCATCGGTGGCTTCGATGTTTCTCCTCATTGGAAGGCAGTGCATGAAAATTGAGTCCTTATTCGTAAGATCCATTATTTCCTCGTTGCAAATCCAGTCGCGAAAGTTCACTCTCAGCTTTTTTTCCTCTTCAAATTTTCCATAGTAGTTTAGGGAGCCCCAAGCCTTCACGTACACTATGTCCGCGTCCGTGTACGCTTCTTTCATGTTGTGCGAGGTTTCTAGGGTGCATCCGGTCTCCTCACAGTTTCTTTTAGCCCACTCCATGATCTGTTCGTCTAGCTCGAATCCCTCTGGGTGCAGTAGGGTCACATCAAGTCCGAAGCGTGTCGCTATCAGGAGCGCGGAGTTGGGAACGCTGACGGGTAGGGGCCGCGGATGGTAAACCCAGCTCAGAACGAACTTCTTTCCGCTCAGCCTTCCCATTTTCTCCCGGATGGTTAGTATGTCTGCAAGAGCCTGGCAGGGGTGGAACATGTCACACTCCATGTTAATCACAGGTACATCCGCCCACTTTGCGAACTCACGTACCACTTCGTTACTCTTTCCGTATTGCCAGTCGGTGATGTTTGGAAATATGCGAATCGAAATTCCGTTAGCATACCTTGCCATGACTGAAGCCGTGTCCTTTATGGACTCGGATCCCTTGCCGATCCAAGCCTTTCCTGCGTCCATGTAGACCGCGTGTCCACCAAGTTGAGTCATACCTATCTCGAATGATAGACGTGTGCGTGTACTAGGATTAAAGAAAAGCATGACAAGTGACTTTCCCCGCAGTTTGGAGGAGAATTTCAGAGGACTCCTCTTCATCTCCACAGCAAGGTCTAACACGGATTCAAGTTCCTCGAGGCTCCATTCCTGAGTTGTTATCAAATCCTTACCATACAGATCAGGGCACATAGGACAACCTCAAAAAGGGCAGACGCTAACTCATAACAGTTGTCCTTGTGATTTAAAAAAATTTGCGAGAACTATTAAAAAAATAGTGAACTGGTCGATTTTAGATGAAGTAGAATCTCATAAAAAGGTGGATTCGGGTAAAAATCGGGTTTGTTTTTTGTTTCAGTTAGAGGAGTATGTGTGGCCAGTTAGCATATGCCTGCGTCTTCGAGTCTCTTAACTATCTGCTCGTATTTTTCCTTGTTGTTTATGATGTCGTTGACCATTTCCTCGTTCATGTGCGTTCCTGGTCGAACCATAACTTCAGCGTCTACGCCCAGCTTGTCTTTCAGTTTTTTCTTGATTAGGACGCCGATAACGCTACCCATCGGACACATCGCTGAGGTCGGTTTGAAAGTCACCTTTACCTTGTTATCGGATTCGATTGTTATGTCGTCTTCGTTTACCATATCTAGCTCAAGAATGGATACAGGCATTTCAGGGTCTTGCACTTCCTTCAAAACTTCCAGAATTTCTTCCTTGTTCAATGTTAAATCTCCTTTATTCTCTTTCAGCGCTCTTATAATGGTTCGTAACTTATAAGATTTTTCATTTAATTGTAGAAAAAGTTTCCAGAAACACCCCTAAAAAAGGTTCTCTGCCCTGCCTTGCGGGAAAGCTTTCATCAGGATTCTAGCTTCATCGATTTTTTCAGGACTTTCGCTATTATGTATCTCAGGGGGAGGTTTGTTTCCTTCGCTATCTTTTTGAGGTCTTCAAACTCGGGCTTCACTCGGATGATTCTATCATCGGTGTCTCTTGCGATTTTGAGCCTCAGATCGTAGGATTTGTTTGCAACATTGATGCTGGTGACCCGTGTTTCCCGCTTCAGAATCAGTCGGGAGGTGGGGATTAGACGGACTCCTAAGCTTCCCGTCTCCTCGATCAGGATTCTTGCGAGTTTCCGCGCATCCTTTGGATCTGAGATCACCTTGATAATCTGCCCGGGGCGCCCCTTCTTCGTAACAACGGGAATCACGCTAACGTCCTTGGCGCCCTTTTGGAAAAGTATGTCAATGGTTTGTCCTATCATTTCTCCAGAGATGTCATCAACATTGGTTTCTAAAACCACAACGGAGTCCTCAAGGAGACCGTGGGAACGCCCGTTTTGAGAATAGCTCTCGCCGATTACGAGTCTCAGAACATTGGGCAGGTTTGGGAAGTCCTTCTGCCCAGCACCGAGCCCCACCTCGGTGTTTGTAATACTTGGAAGAAAGTTTGAAAACACAACTCCCAGGCTTGAAATGATTGAAGCGCCTGTGGGGGTGGTCAGCTCGTATTCAACGGGACCTCCCACTATTGGAAAATTCTTCTTCTTAACGATCTCCAATACGGCTGGCGACGGCACCGACACTTTTCCGTGAGAGAAGGTTACAGTTCCTCCTCCGACAGCTACGGGTGTACAGAACCATTCACAGTTTTCCAATAAGCCAAGGTCCTCGCAAGCCACGGCTGAGCCTATTGCGTCCGCAAGGGTGTCGGCTGAACCAGCTTCATGCATGTGCGTTCGGTCCGGGTTCTCCCCGTGGACTTTGGCCTCTGCTTCTATGATTGTTTTCACGATTTCGACAGCTAGGTCTCTGGCTCTTTTTGATATCTCAAGTTCCTTTGTGCACGCGACTGTTGCGTCCAGAATGTCTTTTCCTTTTCTGTCTTCCACTGTTTCGTCAGGTAGTATTCGAACCTCGGTTGCTTCTAGGCCGCACCTCCGAGTCTTACTAATGCGGACCTCTATGCCCTTGCAGCCGCTGAGAAACTTTGGAATCATTTCTATAGCGTTAACCACCCTTTCTTGGCTCGCGCCTAGGGCTAATAGTGCTCCGAGAAACATGTCTCCCGAGATTCCAGCCACCTGACAGTCTATAAAGGCTACTTTGCTCATCGTTTCCTACTTCCCTTCCGTTTCTAATTTTGACCTATACTCCGCAACCCTGTTTGCTATTAGGGCCGCTGTGGCACCCGCACCAAATCCGTTATTAATGTTAACCACACATAGACCAGACACACACGACTGCAGCATAGTGATAAGCGCGCCGAGGCCTTTTCCCCCAAGCCCGTAACCGGTGCTGGTTGGCACCCCGATGACTGGGACATTAACCAGGCTTGCGACTATTGAGGGAAGCGTCCCCTCCATACCTGCTACCACAACCAGTGAATCAACCTCCGCCTCAACCATCTTGCTTAGGGGAGGAAAAACCCTGTGTAGCCCCGCAACCCCCACATCATAGGATGTAAAAACCTCGCAGCCCATAGATTCAGCGATGATCTTCGCCTCCTCAGCAACGGGGATGTCAGAAGTACCCGCGGTTATAACTCCAATTCTCCCCCCGGTTTTTTTGAGAGGGGCTTCCCTGTGCCTCACCCTAATAGTCCCAGATCGCTCGAAAACCTCAAATTCGAAACTACCAGGAATCTGATCTTTTAGAAGAGTGATTTGTTCTTCACTCGCCCGGGTGATTAAAACACACGATTTTTGTGAAAGTACACCCTCCACTATCTTAACCAAGTCTTCTGGTCTCTTTCCCCTCCCGAAAATCACCTCAGGGACGCCAGCCCGTAACTCACGCCGAATATCGAACCTCACAAATTTGTCTATTTCGTAGATGCAATTGGTTCTCAGCAGATTCTCCGCCTCTTCAATCGAAATTTCACCAGAAGAGAACTTTTCCAATATCTTTCTCATCCGACTCATTTCACTCAACTCACCAAACCGTTCAAGCCTCGGGAGGGGTGAGGGTGATCTTTTCTTTTAGAACCTCGTCCATAGCACCCGTCCGGTACCCTTCCAAGTCCAACGTGCAGTATTTAAATCCAAGCTCCTTCATTCTCTTAGCTATTTTGTCTAGAATATCCGTTGAGAAAAGTTTTTCCCGTTCGTCTCTTCCGACCTCGATTCTTGCCAATTCTCCATGACTCCTAACCCGAATGATTCTCACACCACACAATTGTTTAATGTATCTTTCAGACTCCGCGACTCGGTTAAGCTTCTCCTCCGTGATGGACTCTCCGTAGGGTATTCTCGAAGCTAAACACGCCATGGAAGGTTGATTATGAACACTTAGCCCTCTTTCGCGGGCAACAAGTCTTATTTCCTCCTTAGTAACCCCAGCCATTAAGTACGGGGACAGAACCCCCTCCTCTCTCAAAGCTAATGCTCCGGGCCGGTGGCCAACGACATCGGAAGCGTTTGTCCCCTCAACAATAAGTTCGTAGCCCTTCTCGTTGGCTATTCTCTTCAAAGTCCTCGACAACTCCTTTTTGCAGTAATAACACCTATTTGACGGGTTCGCCACAAAGCGGGAGTGATTCAGCCTATCAATCCAAATAACCGTGTGTTCTACACCGAGTTCTCTAGCCACCTGTTTCGCCCTTTCTACCTCCTCTGGGGGGATAATCTGGGAGTCTACGGTTACTGCCAAAACCCTCTCACAAACATCCTTAGCTAAGCTTACCATAAGGCTGCTATCAACCCCCCCAGAAAACGCAACTATAACGCTCTTACCTCTTAGAAGGTCATAGATTTTCTGTATTTTTGATTGTGTTCCCTTGCTTCCCAACTTCTACAACCCTTTGCCAGTTAATGGTTTCAGAACATTATCTCGTTAAATTACCATAGTTCAGAAATATTTAACGATTGTGTAACCGCCACTCGGAGAAGAGACACGAATAAGGTTCACACAACCGAAGAGATATTAGCAGCTGTTCTCACCAGAATATTTATCCTTTTATAAAGATAATGGGTATCTTGAGTTTTGGAGTGATCTATATGAAGGCGATAATCCTTTTGAGCGGCGGTCTAGACTCCACGGTGGCCCTGTGGTGGGCCAAGGAGAGAGGCGGTTTTGAGGAGATATACGCTCTAACCTTAACCTACGGGTCAAAAGAAGAGAAGGTAACCGTTGAGTGCACCAAGAACATAGCTAGACTGGCGAACATCTCTAACCAGAGAGTAATAAACCTATCTTGGCTAGGAGAGTTCGCTTACGTGAGGGGATCCACACTTGTAGCGGGTAGAGAGCAAGTCCCTCAGTTTTCTGGCGAGCTGACCGGTGCTGACCTTAGGGAAACCGCCAAGAGCGTTTGGATTCCCGCCCGTAATCTGTGCTTTATATCAATCGCCGCTTCGTGGGCGGAGATCCTTGGCAACGATGTGGAGATTATCACCGGGTTCAACAGTGAAGAGGCAGAAACATTCCCAGACAATTCGAAAAGATTTATCGACAGATTTAATTCCTTGATGGAACTAGCGGTTCTGGAAGCCAAGGTGAGGGTGGTGGCCCCCCTCATAGACAAAGATAAGAGGGATATTTGTCGTTTAGCGGAAGAGCTTAGTGTTCCGGTTGAGTACACGAACTCATGCTACGAGCCACGCGGCTTATCACCAGATGGGAAACCGATCCACTGCGGAAAATGTGAAAGCTGTACGAGAAGACACCTCGGATTCATGGAAAGCATAGGATACGATCCCACTCTCTATGAGGGTTAGAAAAATAGAGAAAGAATATGTGCTGAGTGCGGTTCTTTCTACTCCTTGCTGACAAGGTAGATTGCCGCGCCTATTAGCAAACCTCCGAGGACTGTGTAGATGCTGGGAATCTCGCTGAGAAACAGGAATGCGAGAATCACTGCAAAGACTATTTCTAGCAGCATTATGACCGCTGAGACGGAGGCGGATATGTGTTTTAGCCCGGCGAAGTAGAGGGTGAACGCTATGGTTGTGCATATCAGACCGGTGTAGCAAATCGCAATTATTGAAGGAGCGGTTATCAGGGTGGACAGGGAGGTGGGGTCATAGAAGCCGTAGATCGTGGCGGGTATCGCCAGAACGAACATGGTCATCACGATTACGGCGGAGGTGATATCCATAGAATTGATTTCAACACCTTTCTCATCGGCGGTGTTCAGAACCATTTTTGAGTAAACTATGTAGAATGCCCAGAAAACCCCTCCGAAGAGCACAATTATGTCCCCTATGAACATACCGCTCCACAAGGTCTCAAGATTCCCGTTGGTGGTGATGAGAAACACTCCAAGAATGCTGACAATTATAGCCGTGATTTTTTGCCAGCCCATGGACTCCCCCAAGAAGAAAAAGGAGAGCACAGCCACAACCACAACATTCATGTTTATGAGAAGGGCAGCCTTACCCGCTGTCGTGTATTCCATGCCAATAAACTGGAGAAGGTATCCCAACGAGTTGAATAAACCCAACACGAAAATTCTACGATCTCTCAGAAAATGGAAAACATTTCCAGCGCCCAAGAATCTTGCGAAGGCAATCGTCATTAGACCCGCGGCAACAAAACGGAAAAAGACGAATATCAACGGGTGAATAAAGCTTAGACCCCACTTAACGGCTGGGAACGAACTACCCCACGCAAATGTAGCCAGAATCATTAAGAGCTGGCCCTTCCTGGCGTCGCTTGAAACCAGCCCACCGAGTTGCAACTTCAAAGCTTTCAAAGAAACACACCCGAAGCACTGTTTCGAGCTAGTGAGGGAACTCTAGAGGGTATGGTAATATATTCTTTTTGTCAAGACTAGTAGTATAACTTAATCCTTTGATCGACTTCCTCCTTTTAGAATCAAAAATCGAATCGTTCCCACAAGCAGGTAGTTCACAAAACAATGATTATGAGTGAGGGATAAGTTGGCTTAAGAATTATTCTCCTTAACTCTTCTAAGAAAACGGAGGGGGTTTCGACTGACCTTTTTTCTCCGTTTCCAATGACCGGAAACGGAATAACCCATCTTGAACCATACACGAAAGCGCCTATCGAGCCAAATCAGTTGAAGTCGTAAGGTGAGCCGGTGTATGAGCGTCTACAGGCCCTTACGCTGTGAAAAATCTTCGATTCACTTTTGCTCCTTAACCTGCTTTCTTAGTGTGTCGATACCGAAGTCTCCGACGGTTTCGGTTGTTTCAACTGGACGGTACCAAGCCTTCTTGGAACCCACGATGGATCTTGATTTCCATTTCATTCCCTTTTTCTCGGCGTCAATGTACTCCAGAATTTTGTCTATCTTTGAGGTTATATCCTTTAGGTCCTGGCCTTCAACGCCGTAGTCGGGTGCCAGTTCTTTAACTCCTTTCAGATTTGTTGTTACGGTGTACCAGAAGCCCCAGTCGTTTGAAAGTAGCTGCGCAATGTACTTGGTGTTGATGCATTCCTCTTCTTTTTCCCCGACTTCGTGGGCTCTTATGAGTACACACGTGTCTTTAATATCTTTTTCAGCTATTTTTACTATCTGCATTTTTTCCAGCAGCATGTCTGTGACGCTAATCGTCGGATAGTCAATTTCAAGGCGTTTCCTGAAGTCTATATCGTGGTTCATTTTAAGCTTGTCATAGAACACATCAACGTGGAACCACCCCTTCGGGTGATAATAGATCTGCCTCTCGCTAACAGCCGATGAGATTGTCGTTACACGTTTAATATACCCTATGGAAGTAAGGAACTCCTTGATTTTGTCCCTCTGTTTTTTGTACGCCATGAAGTCTAGGTCGGTGAACTCCTGCCCTCCTTCGACACCCAGCCTGCCCAGCTTCTTCGCGAAGCCCTCCACGTTTTTGGTGTGCAGCCTTATAGCCACACCGCCAAGCAGCCTGATGGTGAGTTTCCGCTCGTTGGCAAGGTCAACCAGTCTTTTACCTTCCTCAAAGAATATTTCGCTGGGTACGATGCCACCCCACTCTTCCGGCATCTCGATAGTGATGTGCTGGCCCTTCCGATCAAGCCACACCATAATCTAGACACCTCAAAATATACTAACGATAACAATGTATTGTTTTTTATTAATTACTTTCAATAGTAATATAAAATATTCGGAAGTTAGGACCATTAACCATTTGATTCTGCGTTGAACCCCTCCTGTGAAAAATTTCTTCTGGATAGCAAGCAGTGCTTGCCGCTTTTGATTAAAGGATACTTACGGAACAGCAGTTTTTTGTTTGCAAACATATTTTTCATCAATATTTCTAAAGTTCTAGTTAAAAATATAAACCAACAACCTTTACTTGGTACTCATTAACGCCCAAATAGTAAGGTGGCGACGCAATGCAGATGGAAAAGCACAGCGAAATATTTAATGAGATTGACGATATCGTACACCCCAAGTCGGTAGCTATCGTTGGAGACTCCCCAAAAGGGAGACTTTACTGGTTGAAAAGTATCGTTGAAAGCGGTTTTAAAGGAACCATTTACCCTGTCAACCCAAATGTGGATAGCGCTTTAGGATTAAAGTTTTATAAGAGCCTTCTGGATGTCCCGGGCGACGTGGATTTGGTAATCGTCCGCGTTCCCGCCGCGGTGGTTCCAGACGTCGTAAAAGAAAGCGTTGCAAAAAAAGCTAAGGCTGTGGTGGTGTTCTCTTCGGGTTTTAGTGAGAAAGACGAGGAAGGCGCGGAGCTTGAGAAGAAGCTGGTGCAGATAGTTAAGGGAACAAGGACGAGAATAATAGGGCCCAACTGTATGGGTATTTACTGTCCTGAAAGCAAAATCTCTTTCCGCCCCGACACATCCACTGAACCCGGACCAGTTGGTTTTATTTCACAGTCAGGCGGCCACGCGATTAACTTCTCCATAGCTGGCAGGGCAATTGGATTCCGCTTCAGCAAAGTTTTTAGCTACGGTAACGCCTGCGACTTGGATAGCTCAGACTTTTTAGAATATTTGGCGGAAGATGAGAAGACTAAAGTTATAGGAATGTACATTGAAGGAACAAAAAATGGAGAAAGGCTCGTTCGTGCACTTAAAAAAGCGGCGGAGACAAAACCAGTGGTTGTATGGAAGGGAGGAAGATCCGAGGCGGGTGCCCGCGCCGCAGCGTCTCACACGGGTTCACTCGCTGGTTCCACAGAGATATGGAATGCTGTTTTTAAACAGACGGGAGTTGTACCTGTTAGGGGATTTGAGGAGCTTCTGGATACAATCTCAGTCTTTGTTTTTTGCCCCTCAACAACGAGCAGAAATGTGGGATTGGTGTCGATCTCCGGGGGCTCCAGTGTTTCTAACACCGATTTTTGCGTGGAGGAAGGGCTTAACGTCCCCGAGTTGTCCCAAGAAATCAAGGACAGGATAGGAGAATTCGTGCAAAAAATGGGAACAAGCGTCAAAAACCCCCTCGACTTGGCGGGAAGCTACAACTACCCGGGAGTTTTGGAAAACGTTCTAGGAATAGTCGGCGAAGACAGGAGAATAGGGTCGATTATTTTGGAGGTTCAGGTCCACTACACGAGTTTGATAGAGAAACTTAATGGGACTCCGGTGTCGAGTATCATATATGGAGGTATGCTGGAGGGCTGTAAAAAGGTTCGCGACGAGAGCAATAAGCCGGTTCTAGTCATTCTACCGCGAACACATTATGAGAAAGAATTGGCAAGAGTGAGGAAACTTTTTATTAACGAAGGATTTCCTATTTTCCCCAGCGTCTCCAGCGCCGCAAGAGCGCTCCACAAAGCTATCCAGTACTATGAGCAAAAAAGAGTTAGAGAGTCATACTAGTAGACTGAAAGGAAGAGCTAGACGGTTTGTTATGTAGGAATGGAGTTCTTTAACACTTCTTAATCCCACAATTAGGCTCGGTAGAATAAAGCTTTTAATCAACTCATTGTTTTTATATATTCACATGCTCTTAAAACGACCGTTAAGAGAGGGTTTCTGTTCCTACCGTTTCGAGAGTTTCCAAAAAGGAATAGGAGAATTCGGTGTATAAATGCTGGTTTGTTTCCCCCTCAGACGAAAACTGTAGTCATTTTCGAGGCGGACGCTATGAAAAAGCGGGTTCTGGTGGCGGATAAAATTCACCCTGAAGCGGTTGCAATGATGGAGAAAGCTGGCTTAGAGGTCTTTGTAAATGACGAGATTTCCCATGATGAGCTTAGAGAGCTGATACCCGAATTTGACGCGCTTATCGTTCGTAGCAGAACAAAGGTTACCCGTGACATCATTGAAGCTGGAAAGAAACTAGTCCTCGTGGCCCGCAGCGGTGTAGGATTGGATAACATCGACTTAAAGGCTGCTGAAGAAAGGGGGATTCGAGTTGTTAATTCGCCTGAGGCCTCCAGTGTTTCCGTGGCGGAGTTAACACTCGGCGCTATGATATCTCTGATGAGGAATATCCACACGGCGGATAGGTCAATGAGGGAGGGGAAGTGGCTTAAAAAGGAGCTGCAGGGATGTGAGCTGAGAGGGAAAACACTAGGCATAATCGGTTTCGGGAGAATAGGGCAGGAGGTTGCTCGGCGGGCGGCAGCCTTCCAGATGAGGATTTTAGCGTACGATATTCTTGAGGAAAGGCGACGGAACGCCGAAGAGTTGGGGGTACATTTTGTTGGAACCTCAAGAGAAGCCTTGGAGAAGCTGTTAAGGGAATCAGATGTCATAACCCTGCACGTTCCCTACCTGCCCGAAACAAGGCACATGATTGGGAAGAAGGAAATAGCATTAATGAAAAAAGAGGCGTACATTCTGAACGTTGCGCGTGGAGGAATCATAGATGAGGAGGCGCTTTACGAGGCGTTGAAGAGCGGAAGAATAGCAGGAGCGGCACTCGACTGCTACGAGCAGGAACCACCCAGCAACCTTCTCTTCGCAGATTTGTCAAACGTGCTGTGCACACCACACATAGGATCCTCAACTAGGGAGGCGCTACTCGCAAACAGTACAACAATCGCTAAAAAGGTTATAAGCTTCTTTAGAGGAGAGATGCAAAAAATTAATTAGTAACCCTTCTTCAACATCGATTGCAGCATATTACTTATGTTTGGCTTACCCGCTGGAATGTTGCCGTTAGTGGCTGAACCGTAATTAGGGAGGCTTTTCGAATGGTTAAGAGTATGTACAGACACATTTCTAAGACTTGGAGAGATTCTGACTCGGAAGAAATGCGAACCCTGTGGCGTGAGAGGCTCGCGAGTTGGCGCAAGCAGCCAGTCGTCGTGCGTATAGAACACCCAACACGGCTTGACCGCGCACGAAGCTTGGGATACCGAGCCAAGCAGGGCTATATTATTGTCAGAACTAGGGTGAGGCGCGGCTCTCTGCGCAAGAGCCGGCCAAAGATGGGTAGGAAGCCCAGAAAAATGGGTTTCAAGAAGCTGACACCAGGCAAGAATCTACAGTGGATTGCGGAGGAGCGCGTCGCCAGAAAATTCCCCAATCTTGAGGTCTTGAACTCGTACTATGTCGCAGAGGACGGCCGCTGGAAATGGTTTGAGGTTATTCTCGTCGATCCACACCACCCCGTCATAAAGAGCGACCCCAAAATAAACTGGATCTGTGGGAAAGCCCACAGGAGACGCGTCTTCCGTGGACTAACCTCGAGCGGGAAGAAGGCCAGAGGACTACGACGCAAGGGAATAGGCGCGGAGAAGGTTCGACCCAGTGTTAGGAAAGGAAGAAAGCGAAAATGAGCCACTAACGGAGAGGCATTAATTGTCCCAAGCCCGAGTGATATGGATTGACCTCGAAACCTTCGCCCACGCGACAGAGGATCCCGAAAAAGTGTTGAAAGCTTTCTCTTTTCTTCTACCAAACAGTACAGAGAAGCTGATCACTAGGGACAGAGTTTTGGGCCACTATAACAACGAGATAATTATATTCAAAGCAAGGATTACGAATAAAAAGCAGATCGAGAACTTTTTGCGTTCACTCTCGTTGAGAATCGATGAGGAGGATAAGAGGCGGCTTTTTAACCTCTTTGACAAGCGTCTCGACGATTCGGGGACACTGTATCTCCGTTTCGACAAGCAGGAAGCGTTTCTAGGAGAACTAAGGCTAAGCGAGGGAGAAGACGTTATCCGAGTCAGAATCAAGTTCTCATCTCACCCCCTGAGAAAGGAACTTATTCGAGAAGGCTGTTTAAGCTATGGACTGATGAAAAATGACCGTTTATCTCGACCTTAACGTGAGCTCAAACCTCGGCGGGGGTGAGTCGACCCCTGAAGAGATGGCGGAAACTTCGAGGATTCTAGGTTTCTCGGGCATTGGGTTTTCAGATTTTTCACCAAAAGACAAATTGAAAAAAGAAAAATTAAGGAAGGTCAGAGATGCGTTCTCCAATCTGCCTTTGAGGGCGTATACTCGTGTAAACCTTGATTTCGAAAGCGTAACTAAAAACAGGAAAGTGCTAAACAGGATTAGGAGTTTTGTCGATATAGTGGCGGTGGCCTGTCTGAATAGGAGGGTCTCGGTTTGGGCTGCTAGGAACGCGGATGTGGATCTGTTGTACTTTCCGGAGATTAAAATGTACAAACAGGTTGACAAAGCGCTCGTTGGGCTGCTCCGCGACAGCGGAAACGCAGTGGAGATATCAGTGAGGCCCATACTGCTAAGCCGTGGCCTTAGGAGAGCTAACACTCTGGGCATACTCAGAAGCGCAGCAGAAATGGTTAGAAGAGGACACGCCACACTCGTTTTAACGAGCGGCGCCAGCACGAAATTCGAGTTAAGGTCACCAAGGGCTTTAGCCGCACTGGGAAGCCTGCTCGACATACCCTACGCAGAAGCAAAAGAAGCGGTGTCCACAAACCCACTAAAAATTATTGAGCGTAGAGACGACCCAGATTAGAATAAATCCTTACCAAAAGGAGAGGGTCCCGCTTGAAACTCTATAGAAACCGTTACATAGTGTTCAGGATTATAAGCGACTCTTCTTTCTCAGCGGACAACATCATCCACGGTATTTGGAGAACGCTCCTCAGCCTTTTCGGAGAAGTGGGAGGTAGCAGAACCAACTTTTGGTTGATAGAATATTCTCAAGAGAACAAGCACGGAATACTTCGTTGTACGCACACTAGTGTTGACATGATGAAGTCCGTGCTCGCAGCCATAACCGAGATAAACGGCGCACCCCTGATAGCGCACGTTCTGGGTGTTTCAGGAACGATAAAAGGGGCTAGGAGGTTTATTCAAGAATAGTAAAAATGGGACAGAGAAGTTAATAAGGCACCGAACAGCAGTTTTATTCTGGGAATGATGTTACCGTCCCAGGCAGATGAGAAGATGATGAACCCGTGACAATACTGACCCACCACTAGTTATTTTGGGGAGATGTGCTTGAGCACATACCGGAAGAGTGAAGATCTCACCGAGTCTCAGAAACAGGTTCTCAGCAAGCTTGAGAGAAAGGTTGTAGAGCAGGGGGAACTCCTACGGGAGCAGAGCCTTCGAATTAGTGAGCTTGAAAACCTCGTCAAACAGCGTGAGAACGAATTAGCGCATCTTAGAAAAAGCTACGAAACGGAGATTCGGAAGCTCACTGAGGTGATAACTCAGCTTCAGAGACAGTCTGATGAGCAGGCCAGTAGGATTCAAAGCGTGGAGAGTAAAAGGAGAGAAGAAGCGGACGACTACAGGTACAGAGAAGAGGAACTGCAACGCAGGATACGGAGCCTTGAAAAGAGAATCATCGAGTTGGAAAGCGAGGTCAGGAAGAGGGAAGAGACGATAGAGGGGTTAGGACGGGAGTTGAAACTTAGCGAGGAAAGGGTTAGGGATCTGGAGAGAAAACTTCAGGACAAGGAGGCAAAAATGAGCGCAATGGAGTCTATAATAGCTGAGGATGTTAATTATAAGCCTTACTTCATAGTGGAAAAGTACGGCTCGAGCAGCATTCAGGACATCAAAAAAACCCTGGGGCTCCAAGAGAGTGTGGTAAGACGCTTAGTACTCGAACTTGAGAAAAAGGGATTGCTCAGGGTGGAAGGAGAACAGGTTTACCCAGCGTGAATCCACCGCTAAGAAGAACAAGATAGGAAATTTGTTTACAATTGGGGGTTAATCTTCAATCACCATTTCCACGGGGTGTATCTCGTTCTCGAACCATTGGTACGCATCTATATCGATTTTTTTGTTTAAGGTGCTGAGAATGATCCAGACCACGGGATTTAGTTTCATGAAGGGTTTATCTACACCCGAGGGTTTGGAGACCGAAGGGTGAGAGTGGAAGATTCCCACCATTTCCCTACCTTCGTTTTCGGCTCTTACTAATATTTTGTAAAGCTTTTCAGGATCTATAATGAATCGCACAGAAGATTCCGCTACGTTTTTGGTGGGTATCACCTCCAAGGCTTTTGCGACATCAGCCTCGAACCTTCCGAGAATAACGCCGCATGCCTCCATAGGATACACCCTACGGGTTTCCTCAAGCATAGTTCTTA
>Ga0164311_10000857_pt1 | contig 14142 bp, 25 predicted proteins | sample GuaBasSedimGuay2_FD_121796 | JGI IMG/M metagenome (GOLD analysis project Ga0164311, IMG submission 121796) | Subseafloor sediment microbial communities from Guaymas Basin, Gulf of California, Mexico - Guay2, Core 4569-9, 9-12 cm | ecosystem: Environmental > Aquatic > Marine > Hydrothermal vents...
AAGTGAGTTAAGCCGAAGAGCCGGATGAGGGAAACCTTCATGTCCGGTTCTGTGAGGGACATTGAAGTTCTTCACAAGGTTGAATAGTGTGGCACTCTTGATACCGAAAGGCAAGAGAAACAGCGAAAACAAATTATACCTAAATGAGGAACCATATTATGTCTACTCGACAAGCAATACAAACATTACAGGAATTAGACAGGGTGTTTTCAGAGACGATGCTGACGGAGTTCGCGGACAGTGAATGCGCCCCCGGCAATCGGCTTATTGCTGAACACTTACAACGCAAAAAGTACACGAAAGAGCAGATCGAAATATTGCGGTCGGTTATCAGAATGGACTGCCATCGCAATGGGTGGTAGCCGTTAGAAAAGAAAGGTGTGAAAACAGCAGAATACTTTTAGGAGAACTTAAAATGAATAGAGCAGAATTTGGAAACTTGTTGAGTTATAGTTCGTTGAACGCAAAACCGCACCTGACCCCGGATGAGGAGTCCTTACTTGAATACTTGCACCATACGCTGGTAGGGCAATATGAGTGTTTGATGTCGCCCCTGGCAGATATTATTCTGGCTTATCGAAAAATGCTGGGTGATGTTGACGAGGGTCTCGATGGTGATGAATGTGAAAACCTGACAGACATAATCGGAATGCTAATCAAAGACCACGAGGGAAACTTATGAAAGAGCACGATAGGGTTAGTGTCACCGATGAGATGGTAGCAAGAGCCCGCCAATCGTGGCCGGATGCGATCGACTTTGATTTTGTCAAATGCACGAATTGCACCTTTGTCGGATTGGTTCAGTTGGGACAGGAATTTTGCCCTGACTGTACATTAGACAGTCTACAATGGGCGGATGAAAACCAAAAAGAGTTCAGCTTATAATGAAAGGACAAGTGCAATGGATAAATTTGAATTTATGACAGCCGTTGGTAACCCATGTGCGGGGTATTTGCTTACCTGGAAGGGTTTTTCCTTCGGAGTAGCCCGAATCTCTGAAATTGCTTCGGGGCACTGGGATGTGATTGAGCTTCAGACCGGCTGCTCTGTGATCGGCGCCCAGCAGCCGACCCGAAAAAAGGCGATCACAACGGCCCTGGATAGGCTTAGCAGCAAGGGGGCTTCGGTGGTCAAAAAAAGGATCGAGGCCGTTTTGACCGAATGCGGTGATACAAAAGTCAAAGGCAAGCTTAAGACCGCACACTGCGCAGCGACTGAGGACCGACTCAAAACCTTGTGCGGTCGAGATAGAGGTCTCTATTGTCTGCCGGTTGACTACTTCAGGGACGCCAAACGACCCTGTAAACGATGCCTGCGGCTGGCAAAAAAGAAGAAAACCGGCTAACAACATCGTCTGGTCACATAGATGAACCCATCAAATCTTTTTTTCAGGAGAAACCAATGAGAAAAGTAACACTCAAATTAGAGATGCGTATTGTCATGTCGGTCAATGAAGGTGTTGAAATCTCAGAAGTCGTTAATGAATTGGATTACCAGGTCAATGATACGACCACAGCGGCGGATATTTTAGACACTGAGATCACTGGCTACGAGGTTGTGGACAGCAAATAGGCAACACACCGTATTTAAAACCAAACCCCTAATTGAAAGGAAAACTACCATGAAACAGTATAAAGTATGGATCCATGTTGAAGAAATCGATACCGATCGTGACCGGTATCAGGATTTAGATCTGCCCATTGAAGCGGGCTGCTTTGAAAGCGAATCCAAAGCCCGACAATTTGTGGACAATGAATTGATGACGACGCAAATCAGCGGTTCGGCAGCGGACCTGCTGGAGGTTTGTAAGGATTTGACATCCTATACCTCCGGTCTGCTCTACCGCTTGGATGACCAGGTCAACACCGATGAAGTCGAAGAAATCCGACAGGCCAAAGAGGTCATTGCCAACTATCGCCCCGTAGAAAGACCTTCATTGCAGCAGTTTGAAATGATGCTTCAGGAACAGTCACCGGATTTACCGCCAAAGTCCATTAAGCTGAGTTTTTTAGCTGAGAATGAGCAATTGTGGATTCGACCGGCCGGCTTCGGTGAAAAATGCACCACAGACGGTGAGGGTTCTCCGGTCGGCATGGAGATCTGGCAGGGACGGCTTCGGGTAATTGTATTCAATGATATCAACAGCGAAGACCCGCAGATTATCGATCTGGAAAACGCCAGAGAAACCGCTCGCAGCCGATGCAACTGGTGCGACAAAGAAACAAAGGAAAACTCCATCAAGTGGAATGGTCTTTTGTTCTGCAGCGAATCGTGTCTGGACGCTTGTCGGGCGGCTCAATGACAGCACTTTGTATCCTGCTCCAAAGAACATTGCAGTAACCCAACTCTAAGTTAAACCTCTTAATCGAAAGGAAAACCGATGAATATCTACCGTGGTACCGGTGCGCGCAGTCCGCCGGTGGATTAGTTTTGAGTTTTTAGTGCTAAGTTTTGAGTTAAAATTAACAAAAACAGAAAATTGAAAGGAAACAAACCATGCAGATTATGTACATCAACAACGCGGGCGGCGGCTTTGCCAACTATATGGATATTGAAGAAAACACCTCGATTGAAACACTTTTCAGTCAGAAGATGCCGAACGAAGAATCACACGATTACCTGATCCGGGTCAATCGTCAGCCGGTTCCCAAAGACTATTGTCTCAAGGAAAACGACCGGGTGACCATCACCCCGACGAAAATCGACGGAGCGCGACCTGTTCTGCAAAACAGGCCACGCCATTAATAAATTCTATTAACCCTGAAAAGCCTCTGTCTGTATCCAATTATAGACAGGGGTTTTTCATTGCGCAAGGAGTTTTTTATGAAAAAGCAAAAAAAATTGATACGGCTCGCAGAGATGATCTTGGAATCAGTCTGCCAGCTAAAACAGCAGCACTTGCGGAAGGTTCAGAGCCAATTGGAGAATTTTTGCCAAAAGTGCACTGATGTTTCCAAAGACTCCCATTTATTTGATGTGGCGGTCGAAAGGAACTGGTCAGGGGCGGCTGAAAAGATCCGATTACGGATCAGCCGAAATCTCAGCGATTTCGCATTTGACCTGCAGCGGTTGAAGGAAGTGATCGATGTCGACAGACCCGCACAGCCTAAGCTCTCGGATGTTTTCGCAGAGTTTAATCAGATCGAGCGGGATCTCGGTCAGCTCAACGTTGACCTGAAGGAAGGGGTACTGTCGGTTATCACCGATCCGATCACGCTGGATGATATCTCACTGGGGTCGTTTGAGATTAAGCTCAATATTGGTGCGATTTGCAGACTCTATATTGAATCTCCCTATCGCATCATTGCGTTAGAGCCCAATCCGGCCGGGAGTAATGAAAATGTGACACATCCCCATGTCTCAGAGGAGTATCTGTGTGAAGGCGATGGTCATGTCCCTATCCGCAGGGCCCTGGAAGAAGGGAGGGTGTGTGATTTCTTTACGATGATCACCCAAATCCTGCAGACCTACAACCCGGGCAGTCCCTATGTCGCCCTCAAAGACTGGGACGGCTATTCCTGCTACGACTGCGGCTATACCGTTGGCACCGATGACAGCTATTACTGTGAGAATTGTAATGAGAGTTTTTGTGATGAGTGCAGCGGCTATTGCAAAATCTGTGACGACACGCTGTGCCGGGGTTGTTTGCGTGAATGCCCCGATTGTTTGGAACCGGTTTGCAAGCATTGTATTAAGCCGTGCCAAGAGTGCGAACGCGGTGTTTGCACCGACTGTTTAGAAGAAAACATTTGTCAAACCTGTATTGAAAACAGAAAGGAAAACGAAGATGAAGAAACGAAACCAAATGAATCAAATGTCCCGATGTCCAATGCTTCGGTTTAGTCCGACAGCATGGGCCAAACTCGTCTATCTGCGTGATCTAACGCATAATGAAGTCGGCGGATTTGGGGTTTGTGATGCGGACGATCTGCTGTTTATCAAAGATATCGCAGTCGTCAAACAAACTGTCTCTATTGTAACCGTGGCGTTTGATGACAATGCGGTGGCAGATTACTTTGAAGATCAGGTCATTGCCGGGCGCAAACCCGAGCAGTTCGCACGGATCTGGATACATTGTCATCCGGGAAACGATCCTGAACCCAGCGGAACCGATGAGGAGACATTTAAGCGGGTTTTTGGGCCGTGTGACTGGTCGGTTATGGCGATTGTCGCACAGGATGGAAGCAGTTATGCCCGGCTCCGGTTCACTGCCGGACCCGGTGGTGCGTTGAAACTGCCGGTTTGCGTTGATTACAACTGCGCATTTGGGGCAGCCGACCCCACTCAATGGAAAGCTGAATATCTGGCCAATGTCAAGAAAAACAGCCGGTTTTCACAAAAAGCGGACAACGGCAAAGAATCTGAGATCGAAGCCTTTGGCTTTGATGAATCACAGGTCTGTGCTGCCGTACCGTATGAGGACATGCTGGAACAATTCGAACAGATGGATCCGGATGAACGCCAGATGTATCTGGATGAGTTAGCTGAAGACCTGGATTATTACGACAGAGAGGAGGTGCTTTATGAGTAGTGAACGCTACAGCAGACAGCAGGATATCGTTCCCCGCAACCGGATACTGGAAACGAAGGCCACCGTCATTGGCGTCGGAGCCATCGGAAGACAGGTTGCCATTCAATTGACGGCGATTGGCGTGCCGCATCTTCAGCTTGTGGACTTTGATACGGTCGAGATCAGCAATCTGGCCAGCCAGGGGTATCTTCAGGTGGATATGGAGCGCTTTAAGGTTGATGCGACGGCGGACATCTGTCAGCAAATCAATCATCAGCTGCATGTCGAGGTCCAAAAGGATCGATTCAAGCGGTCAATGACAGTTGGCAACTGTGTTTTTGTGTGCGTGGACAGCATTGAAACTCGAAAGCATCTCTGGCAGGCGCTCGAAGACAAAGTCAACTTCTTCTGTGATGGCAGAATGAGTGCCGAGGTGCTGCGGGTGATTACCGCCTGTGACAGCAAATCCAGAGACTATTATCCCCAGACACTGTTTACTGCCGCCGAAGCACATACCGGTCCCTGTACAGCCAAGACCACGATCTACTGCGCCAATATCGCGGCGGGTTTCATGCTGGCACAGTTCACCAAGTACCTACGATTGTTGCCGGTCGATGCCGACATCCAGGTCAATCTGTTGGCCTCGGAGATCAATGTTGGAGATTGTTAACATGAACGAGAGCTTAGCGATAGTGCAAGTTTGGCTATCGCTAAGCCATAAATTAATTGGAGGTATCAAGTATGACAAAAACAAAGAACAGACAGATTAAAACGATTGCTCAACTCAAAGAGCTGGCAACGGAAGGGGGTCTGGAGTGTTTCATCCTGCTAAACGGCGGGCTGAAAAGCTCCAAATACATCAGCTATAACCCAAAAGAGAAAACCTTCTATGTGTTCAATTATATCGATGACAGTGAAGATGTACTAACCGAGCGTCAGATATTTGACAGCGCTTGCAGCAATATCGGTGAGGCCATGGAAAAAGGCGCTTTAATCAGAGACTGAAAGAAAGATGAGGTGAAAAATATGTTTTACAAACAAGTCAATCTGAAGAAACGCGGCGAGATGATCGCGTTTTTGAAAAAGCATTTTCGGTATGACACGATGAACTCGTGGAACCGATCCACCAGTTATGCCAACACTATCAAACTGTACAAGATTGAAAAGCCGGTTGATATAGATGATGACATCTGGAGCGAAATGCTCAGCATCACACAATGGCAGAATAAACTCAGCGACCTGCTGGAAGACTTCGGTAGGGCACACAACTGGCAGTGGCAGGCCGGAATTAACGGTCGAAGCGGCGGCTATGTCGTTCTCTATCAGGGCGGCATCAAAACCAGCGGCTATAAAAGCCATTGCACCCACTGCGGCCAGCGGAATTACAAAGAAGTTCTGGAAGGCCAGACCGGCGTTTGTGGTCGCTGTGAGGCCAAAGCACGAGTCAATTACTCCCAGACCCATATGCAGGTCTTTACCTTTCCCGGTAGGGATGTCGATATGGGCGAGGATTTTCGCGACTGGGGCATGGAAGAACTGCGTCAGCGTGTCAGGCTGGTACAGGAATTCGATCAGCTGTGTGATGATATTTCCAGCGAGTATATAGATACCTGCAAGAACTATCGCATCAGCGAAGAAGAAATCTTCGTACCGGAAACCATCAAAGTACTGGAACCTGTTTAATGATTGGAGATGATTGAAATGAGTAAACAAAGAATTATGACCGTTGCTTCACTCAAGAAGCTTTTGGACAAATATGGAAACGAGATCACCGATGACTTCCAGGTCTGGTTGTCATCGGACGAAGAGGGCAATACGTTTTTGCCCATGTTTGAGAACCCGGAGCTGTCTCTGGCGATTGATCCCGGGCAAAAACGGATTGTGTTGTTTCCATCACACCGATAACCCTTTTTAGGAGAATTTCAAGATGTTGTACTTAAGGTTATTTCACGGCAGAACCGATCCTGCACAGGATATGGACGATTGGGGCTCTGATGGGCCTGTGTTTGGGCCGTATCTTTTTTGCCATACGACTTACAACTGCTCCCTGAGATTAGGCCGATCTGATGACGGCTGCGATGAGCTGACTATCGCAGGACCCGATATGGTGTATTATGATGGCGTTTATTACGGCGACTGGAGTGTGTTCGGCGAGGCTGAATTGAAAGAAGATGGTTTTAAGCTTTCGGTCTATGATTCAGAAAAAGCCAAACCGCCGAAACTTAAAAAACGCCAGGCCAAAATCATCGTCTACATCAAAGGCGGCGTCTGTCAGGATGTCAAAACCAATATCCCGAATCATTGCTGGGAATACGCGCTTGTCGATTATGACAACGATCCAGATCTTCCCGATGAGTATGTTCCATTCTCCAAAGATGAGATGGAGCCGTTGTTTCTGTAACTTTTTTTCCGCAGCTGATTTTCTGGCTGCGGTTTTTCCCACATTGTAGCGACAGCTCTATTGACGTGAGGATCAGAAAAGTGTTGGCTCGTTATCGTCGCGTTTTTTTGCGGATTTGGGCTTGGAAACTTTCTTGTTTTGTATGTCTGGAAATTTAATATTTGTTGCATCAGCACAGCTTTCAGGGGTGGACTCTTTTTTATCATCGGGAATAAAGGGTATCAATCCTTTGGCATAAGCCGCCTCTTGAAATTCACGCGGTGCTGTTCGCATGTCCATCACCAATCCGTTGACTTCGAGCATCCAGATATAAGGATTATTTTCAAGCATGTCGGGAAGACACCAGTCTGGATCCAGTTGGACAATACCCAATCTGTCACGAATTATCTTTGATTTAGTGGTCATTGTTCCCTGTGAAACCTCGAACCCCTTGGCCAGTTCGGCTGAACTCATATAAGGCTTTGTATCGGGGTCCTGCAGGAAATTTGCCCAGCCCAGAGCATGGATGATCCCACTGGCCCACCCTTTTGGTCTGCCTTGTTTCATATTAACAGGAGTCCTTTTCCGGCAGATTTTCACAGCCATATCGGCGGCAAGCTGCTGGTAGCCTTCATCGAGATGTGCTTGGCAAAATTCATCTGTCAGTTTCACAACAGCCGTAAAAACATCATGAAATTCCCTGGGTATCTGTTCAAGTAAACGCTTCATCAATAAAACTCCTATGTTAAAAGCCTACTTCTTTCGGAAGGCCGGGTCTATTTATCTTTTTCCTGCCGATACCATCCGGCTGGAATCAATTCAAATGTTAACATATCCTTGAAGAAGTACGCACGGTCCAGTGTTTCGGCCGAATCCAGTTCTCTGTTACAGCCCTCTTTCCAATCTTTTCTGTCCACGACGCCCAGTGTAAGGTAGTCATTGCCTATCACCTCGGGATTCATTTCTTCAAGGCAGTCGATCATCAAAGACTCTATCTCAGATTGCCTGGCAACGACCAGATCACACGTTGTGCAATACCGGCAATTCTTGTTCAAAAGAATGATCTGATTCGGGTCAATATGCATAACCAGCGGGAACTTTCGGATCTTTGTTTTGCCGTCACATTTAGGACACTTTGTAAAGGCGCAGTCATCGTATGGATTGAGAAAGAAATAATGCTTTCTTTTCATAGCTCTCTTATCGTGTTTCTTTTTCATTGCCGTGCTCTTTCTGGATGTCGATTATTTTACTCAATCAAACGCAATTGCTCATTTCCCGTTGCTTTCACGACATAGTCAAAATTTCCATCGCCAGCCTTCGATGCAAGCTGTCTCATGATGTGTTCAACATTGTCATCGGGGCCGGAAATGAAAAAGGGTTTGCCGTCCTTACCAAATTCAATACCCTCACAGGGCTCGACATTCGCTTTGTCATCCAGAATATATCGTGATTGCTTGAAATCTTTGTTTGGCTTAAAACCAAATTGTTCGGCGAATGCGATGCCTCCACAAATGATATGGTGTGCCAGGGGAATCGGACACTCGATGGGTTTTTCTTCCGGATAGGCTTTATCAAGCAAATCTCTTTTGTAACTTGAGAGGGCTAAATCCGCATTACAAAATGTGTTTTTAAGGCCCAGGCAGTAGGTGTCAACCAAAAAGACCCCAAAGGCAAGATGGTTGTCCGGCTGCCGGCGGGAGATCAGAATTGTGACCAACCCTTCTTCTTTCCATGAGGGGTTTATCAGGCATTCATAAAACGGAAATGTCCTGGCCATGAGAACCTTTTTCTTTGGGCTGATCAACTCAAAAGGAATTGATGCGGCCTGTTTTTTCTTTCGCAGCTTATCATTTTGGCGTTTCTTCATCAGTTTCTTTTGATGTCTTGCGGTGTTACGGGGCATGATTAGATTCCTTTCTGCCGGCGCATTCCCATGCTTCATCGGTAATTGTTTCAAGCAGTTCCATCCCTAAATCCATGACAATACTGTTGATGACTGGGGAGGTGTTTTCAAGCGGCTCTGCCATGGCTACTTCGGTTTCATTATATAAGGCTATTTTTCCCTGATCAGTCAGTGTTTTAATATAAGAACAAATCTCTTTTTCGATGCAGTCGATATACCTGGCATTAAATGAATCCGACCCTTTTATGTGCTCGGTAATGATGTTCCAAACAGATTTCTTTTTGTCGCCATGAACGACAGCGTCAAGTTTTTCAATGATCTGAAATGCCGCATGATGTAAGGTCATGTTCAATTATTTCCTTCTTCTTTTTTTCTTCAGCCTTAAATTCCTGTTTCGAACTCTTTTTTTGGGTAGGGCCGCCTTTTTTTTGAATAAATCACCATGCGGCAGACTGTCCTTAACATCCGGCAGTCCGGCAAGGAAAATTGCATTGTTCTGGCTATGATGAAAAGCCTGGAATATGTATTCGTTCCAGTAATGGGTCTCCGGTCCGTATTTCATCAATGCATGAAGCGTTTTTGCCTCATTGGGTTCGCCCATTGTCAGCAGGGTTCTTTTGAGAAAGGCCGTCCAATCGGCTTCTGTTTGATCCGTCAGGATATAGGGCGTATTAAACACGACACTATAATCAAATGAATCGTTCATGGCCGGCAGTATTCTGACCAGCCACCGCTGTCCTTTTTCCCCCGAATAACCCGCGGGAACATGGCACAAATACGCTTTCCGGCTAACAAGTTCGGTTAGTTGAACCAGGCCTCTCTGGTTGCCGCAATGCTCATAAATGCCCATTCGGGAAGCCTGCATCAATTCAAGAACTCTGATCATATCGGCCGAGTAACCCAAATGCTCCGCCACCTCCAGCAGACATGTGGTGATCGTTTCCCTGTCCGGGCCAAATTGTAAATCAAAAAAAGCCCAGCAGGTAAAATAACTCCCGGTAAGAGGGCTCATCGGAGGACCGGTCGGCATGTATTCTTCTTCTGCCGGTCCGGCAATATCGCAATACGCTTTTAATTCCGGCAGTACCGAAACAGATTCGGCAAACACCGAAACGAGGTTCTGCATGGCCGCATAGGCCGCATGAAGAGGATCACAGCCATCCTCTATAAGCTGCCTGACATCTTTTACGCTGCTTGGATCGACTCCGATATTTTGGAGGTTCCCGGCATAATTGTCCAGCGATGCCGTTTTCGTAAATTTGCTGACCTGTGAAACAAGGGCCTCTCCAATCATTCCCATTATTAAAATCCTTTTTTACGGTTTAATTTTTCACACGGGTTAAACACTATTGTCATTATATCATGGGCTGGGAAGTAATTTAAAAGTCCGGACAGACCTCTTGAAGCGAGGGATAGTTGTTATTGGTGCAGAGTGCACAGATGTATCGGCTGTCCCAGATCAGCTCGAAACCGAGAAGGCCCCAATACTCTTGCAGCTTGGACCTGGCAGCTTGTTCATCTTTTACAAAGGTATCGACCCGCATATTATTTTTCCATTTAAGATTGTCACGATGTTCATAGAACTGTGGTGGATAGAGGGGGGCGATGACCAGGCAGTCCCATGCACCCAAAACATCAATCACTCGATGCACGGCCGCCAGACCGATTCTTTTGCCGCGATAGGTGGGTAGAATCTCCACCTCGTCAATCAGCAAAATATTACTGTCGGCGCCGATCTCCTTAAATTGACGACGGAGTGTTTCGGTAAATTCATCATTCTCAGGATCAAACAATTCTCCATAGATATCGTGAAAGTATTGATCGAATGAATCGTATAGTTCAAATATGTTGGCACCATCGTTCAGGACACGGCCCATTTGGATAAGCCGGGCGCTGATATGCCCAAGGCACTGCGGGTCTTTCTCGATAAGTTCAGGGGTGATCTCAGTGACTGTAATGGTCCCATTGATTTCAAGCACATACTCATCGTAGAGTTCAACTTGGCACAGACACTTTTTTGCCCGGAAATCAACCTCGTAACGCTTAAATGACTCACTGTGATGGGCCGCATGGTCGTTATTTGTCATCAGAGAATCTCCAATTCAAAAGTAACCCGATACTCTTTTTGGGGTTTTATCCGATATTCTACACAAAGTTGGTGATTGATGCAAGGCAGTGAATAGACGATCAGGCGGTTGGGATAAATTCTTCCACTTTTTTGGGTTGCCATGCGAAAATAATCCAATATCATTAGCTGCTGTATATGCAGAAGCAGACAAACAATAGCTCGGCTATGAAAGGAAACATGAAATGGCCCCCAAAATACTCAGCCAGCGAACCCTCATTGAGATGCAGGCATTTTCTGAATACATTGCGATTGTTGTTCGCAACGCAATGGAGGATTTTCATTGTCAGCATCTTTCAGATGCGCAAATGAAGGAACTCAATCCCATCATCCGGAATGCCATTTATACGGCACTGTATGCACATAAGGCCAGCGAAAAATCAGAGATGTCAAAACATTTTGTGGAGTATCATCTGTTATCGATTCCCACATACTGGGAGGAGCCTGAACTTCTCAAGGGCTTTAAGGAATCTGAGGAGAAACTCTCAGGGCAGCCGCCCATACCAGAGAAGTAAACTCCAATCTTTTACAAGGTCAGAGCAAGCAAGCGGGAACAATTCAGGTTCATCCCCTTGTTGTACCGTAGCAGGGGGGGGCGTAAAAAGTCTGTCAAAAGTACCCCAAAAGGATTGTGATTGGATTTGTTCAGGCACCGCTTAATCATGGAGCGGTGCCTGAAAGGGTACGCGGGGTGAAAATAAAATGAGCATACACGAGGAATTGAAGAAGCAAGGATTTGTATTTGACAGGGAATATGGCTGCAGTGAGAATCGGGCCGAAGTCTGGATAAACGAAGAAACCCAGAAGGGCGTTCGTATAGAGTGGTTCAGGCTGGATTGAAAAAATGGCAGTCTATCTGTGTAACAGTTGGAGCTTTACAGTATGTTTGCAAATTTGACCACGACAGGGTAGGTTATTGATGATGGCCAATAAAAAGAAACAATCCGCTAATAAAACAGACAGGCTGTGGATCGAAGCAAAACGCCGGTGTCGCCTGAACAATGAAGATGTCCGCGTGGCCAAAGAGATGGGCCTGAATCCCCAAAGTCTCATTAAGAATATTCCATCTGAAAGTCAACCGTGGAAATTGCCTGTGAATGTCTGGATCCGCGAGATGTACGAAAAGCGGCAGGAAAAGGCCGCGAAAAAGAAAGCTCGTAAAGAACGAGAATCTGTTGCCCATCCTGTTGCTGATACAAGACAACTGCCGGACGATGTCGTAATCTGTTTGGATGACGAAGAATTCGCCTTTGAAGATCCGGATGATTGTCTGAATTTACAGGATATTCACCAAGAAGACCAATTGATGCTGCGCCGCCAGGAGCAGTTTCGCATGGCTGCCGGATATATTGCAGGCCGTCTTTCAGGTATCCCTGAAGTACAGAAAGTCGTCCTTTTTGGCTCGGTTGCCAAACCGTTAAAGAAAGAAATGCCGCGCTTTTACAGGTTCCGGCGGGAAGGCATCGCAATCAGCCATGAATGTCAGGATGTGGATATAGCGGTGTGGCTTTCCAATCTGAACGGTTTAAAAGTGATTCAGAAAGCCCGGTCATGGGCGCTGAATGAACTGCTTACAGACGAGCAGATTGGTGTAGCACACCATCAAGTTGATATATTCATGATGGAACCAGAGACCAACCGCTATTTGGGGCGTCTTTGTACCTTCGGCTCCTGCCCGAAGAGAAAAAATACATGTCATGTTGTGGGTTGCGGAGCGATTAAGTTTCTGCGGCAGCATGAAGATTTCAAGTTCGATTCAAGTGGTTTGGATAAGGAAGTAAGTATCGTTCTCTTTGAACGCGACCCGAAATGATAGCGTGGTGAATAGGATCGGATTTCAAAAAGTTATTTTTTCGTTATTTTTCTGTTGTCAAAGCCGTTGGAATGGGTCAGAATGCTCCGAATGATATGTTTTGCAATAAATTAGAGATTTGTTTTAGGAGTAGTAGTCATGGCAACAAGGACAGTAAAATGGTTTGATGGTAAAAAGGGATTTGGGTTTATCGTTCCCGATGATGGGGGCAATGAATTGTTTGTCCATCACAGTGATATTCAGATGGAAGGATTTAAGGATCTCAATGATGGTCAGGCAGTGGAGTATGAAGTAGGCCAAGGCCAGAAGGGCCCCTGTGCTCAGAATGTTAAGCCACTATAGGATGATGTAGAAGAGCTAATCGTTAGCTTTTTTTAGGGAAATAGGGTTTTATCACAAGGATGAAATGGAAATGGCAAAGAAAAAAGCAAAAAAGAAAGCTGTAAAGAAGGCAAGCAAGAAGGATGTTTTGGTCGTCGCCAGTAAGGTCAAGGCGTATGTCAAGAGCAAAAAAATGATGACATCATCAGATGCAATCGCCGCTCTCAGTGACAAAGTCTATGCTATGTTAGATGATGCGATTGCTCGCACCAAGGCCAACAGAAGAAGTACGGTTAAGCCGCAGGATCTGTAGTCACACTCTTTTCGGATGGAAGAAAAAAAATGTTATTTTCCGGCCCTTCATGGATATAATGAAGGGTCGGTTTCTTTTTGTCTGACAAAAGTATTTGTGGTGCAGGAGCTCCTTGTGCCGGAAATGGTGCGTTGATCTATGGGTCCAGGCAGAATTATTCAGTGCCGGTTTATCAGACATCCAGGATCAGGTCGATCAATTTTCGTTTCGGCACATGATGAACGCTGTTTTCATCGCGGTAATACTCGATGCTTCCATCCTCTTTGATATTTCCCAGGATGACCTTTTCATTGGCTTTGCCCAGTGCCAACACGAGACAAATCTCATATCGATCCGGAATTGCGAGTTTTTTTCGAAGGCCAGTGCGATCAATGCTTCCAATGATGCATCCGGCAATCCCTTTTTCGCGGGCCCCCAGCATTATACTGTGGGCGGCGATCCCATGGTCACAACCCGGGTCTTTGCGGATATGGGTATCATTGAGGATAATGATATAGGCCGTGGGCCTCTCTGTCGCTGAGGGTCCGTTCCAATCTTTAAGGTATCCGGCCCAGGACAGCGTTGGAAAGATTTCGGCGTTTCTTCCTATTGTATTGGATAGGATAAATTTCAAGGGCTGCAGATTGGCCCCTGAAGGCGACAACCTGGCCAGATTCACCAGCCATATTAATACTACAGCGCGATATACGCTCAAGAAAATGAACCCATATATCCGATAACTCCTTATGAATCTGTTATTTATAAGGAGCACTGACATGGAAGTTAAAGATGTAAAGG
>Ga0164311_10000858_pt1 | contig 14137 bp, 12 predicted proteins | sample GuaBasSedimGuay2_FD_121796 | JGI IMG/M metagenome (GOLD analysis project Ga0164311, IMG submission 121796) | Subseafloor sediment microbial communities from Guaymas Basin, Gulf of California, Mexico - Guay2, Core 4569-9, 9-12 cm | ecosystem: Environmental > Aquatic > Marine > Hydrothermal vents...
GTACCTGGTGGCATTGGCGAGAGTGATGCACCCCTCAAGTGGTACTGTGTCTTCGCCATGGATGAAGTCCAAGAACAAGTCGTATCCCGCCAGGCCGTGATCGTTGTATCGGGTATGGCCCCAACTTACATTCCACGCTCTGTACGAGGAACTGTCGCCCAGCGCGTAACTGACGAAAGCACCGTCTCCCTCTCTTGCGTCCCACTGGAAGTCAATGAGGAGGTCGTGGGTGTTGGTGTATTGGAAATCGTTCATGAAGTCTATCACCAGCACGCCACCAAGATTCCGAACCTCGTACAGTGCCTTATCGAGAACCACCGTCGGAGTGACCCCTCCATAGTTGGACTCCCAGTTGATGTGGTCCAGGTTTCCGAGGACTGGGGTCTCGACCATTCTGACCGTCAGGTTCCTGAAGATTGGAGTATCATCCATTTCCATGGCCAAGAAGTATGCCTTGTCTATTGTCGCCGCCCGATTGATGAACGACTGATTCCACTTGATTTGGAATCTTCCCGATGTGGTGGGGTCCACCGAGAATGGGTATCCATTGTAGGAACTCGACATGCTCTCGGCCACCCTTCCAGTGAGAAATCCCAGTTTGAGATCGTAGGTGCGGGTGGTCGCATAGTCTGCAAGCATCCTCACGGAAGCCCCAACCCCGTGAGCACAGGCCACACTACCTGGCCCCCCGGAAAAGGTTCGATTCAGGAAGAATAGGTCTCCCACATTGTTGGTGAGTCGGATCTCAATGATCAGGTCAAGATAGGCAGACACAAAGAAGGTGTTCTCAATATCAATCTCGATCACCCCATTTCTGACAGATGTTTCGAAGAGGTCGGCCGACAACACAACAGTCGGAGTTCTTCCGTCGTAGTTGGATGAGAAGTTTGAAGTAAGATAGCTGGTGCCGGTCACTTGAAGCATGGAGATTTCCAGATTCTCTATCTGCATCACACCTTCATCTCTGGAACTAGTGAAGTACAGCTTGTCCACGACGCCTGATCGTGGAATCTGGGAGTCTGAGTACTTCATCTGCATTCTGAACTCCTCTTGCGTACCGAAGGGATGAACGTTACCTGGAGGATTAGTTCCAAAGCTGTTGTGGACAGTCACGATGCTCTCATGTGAGTTCTTCCACAGACGCGTCCCATTGTAGTATTGACTGTCCAACACCTCTACGTCATAGTCTCTCTGAAAGTCACCTTGGTCTGCATCTGAGAACTGCCATCCCAAGTCCGGATTGGCGTCTCTGATATAGTCGATTGACGGTGAGGTCGAGTGTCCGTTCACGGTCAGGTCGCTGACAGAGGGTGCAGTGTATTCAATCAGAATATAGCTGGCATTGAACGGGCTCTTGGACTGCTTTGTTAGATACTTGAATGTCGAGGGTGTGTACATCTCCTGAACTTGCTTCAGCACCTCGGTGAGGACCTTGTCACCTGCCAGTGTGAGTCGTACATCAGAAGTCACATCCCATGCATACCAGGTGCCTGGTTCAAACATGTGCGGTGAATCCGGGGAGTCAATCACGCTTGATGCTTGTGCCTCGAATGAGGGTTGGTTGTTCCAAGTAATGAGTGACGGTTCCCAACTGTCGTCATCACTGTAGTGTGTGGCAACTGGGAAATCTATTCCCGAGTGTTCATCATCCACCTGTACCATCAGAGCCGCGCTCTGGATCTTTATCTCATCAGAGAGGTGCGCCAAGTCAAACTTGAACAAAGAACGAGCCATGAGCCATTCGCTATCGTATCCGACCCCGAGGAACAGATCATCGTAGGTGTCGAAATTGGTATTAGCATAGCTCCCATTGACCACAGTTCCATCTGCAGTAAGAGGAACGTGGAGTGTCCTCATAGGTGTGGTGGCTGCTTCAATGTTGCTCATGTCATTCTCGTGTGCAGCGTCGACCGGAATGGCGGGAACCACAGACGCAGCGATGAGAAACAGGAGCACGACCAAAAGTACTCTTTCCTTTATCATTTGAAGTTCTCCCTTTCAGTGAGAATGGCTCTCCACACAAGAAACAGTAGAACTAGTGGAGTGCTATCAAGCTCAAGCGTGCTCCTCTGTGGTGTTCTGACATACTCACTTCGCGAATGGAGCGTTGCTTCTCCCCTTTTCTTATTACTTTTTCGAGAATCCGTTCTCTCCGATTTTTCCTCTTGATGCTGTCACTTCTCGCCCATTGTACTGAAGACAACCTGATTCGCGCGCATTGAATTCGATTTTTGTTAGTGTCGTTCGAAATATCCATGTATCGAATAATCGTCAACCGCGGAGAAGTCGCCTATTGAGGCCTTTAGACCAGGTTTCGAGCTCATCACATGGGATCATAGGGAATACACAATCCCTATATTAGCGCCAAGAGGGACTCTTGACTCAGTTGCTTGAGGTACATTGCAGTGACTATGTCCGCCGGGAGGACAGCACTCATGACACAACGAGAGGAAATGACAATGAACGCTCCATCGGGGAGCAGCGAAAGACAGATGGATCCGCGCGAGTCCGATTTGAGACTGCGACTGAGGACCTTCCCTCGTGATGCATACGCATGGTATATGCTGGGAAAACATCTTCGACTCATGGATAGACACAGAGAGGCGGAGGAGGCCCTTCGACGAGCCGTGTCTCTCAACCCGGGGCCAACTCGTTTCTGGGAGGAATTGGCAGGGGCCCTTGCTGACCTCGGCCGTCTCGATGAGGCTTATCTCTTGGCCGACAGTATCAGGCCCAAATCCCTGAAGGTCGAAGGAGATCTTGAGAAGCTCCGGGAGATAGAGAAGACAATTGAAGAGACCTCATCTCCTTGCGTTTCCTGTGAACACTACACATACTACGGATGCTCTAACGGTCATTCGTGTCAGGCCCTCATCGAGTGGCGGTCACGGGCAGTCAGATCAAAGCCTGCAAGTTCGTAGTCGGCACGACTCGAAGGCGGTCCTTCCGCATCACTCATTTGCTCTACACTCATCATCTGTATGTGACGCACCTGTGAGTGAGTATTATGTCTGACCTTGCCACTCTCGTCAGAGATCTGCCCGACTCTCCTGGAGTCTATCTGTGGAAGGATGCGAAGGGCAACATCCTCTACATAGGTAAGGCCAAGTCGCTGAGAAAGCGCGTCAGCTCATACTTGAGAAAGCGAGGTCTCTTCAGAAGAACCTGGGAGATGATTCAGCAGGCCCGGGACATTGAGACCATTCTTACGAACACGGAGCGTGAGGCCCTCGTACTTGAACAGACGCTGATCAAGAAGCACCAGCCCAAATACAATCTGGCCCTCAAGGATGACCGCCGCCACGCGTGGATTCGAGTTGACCGACAGGACGAGATTCCAACCTTCGAGATAACAAGGAACGCTGAGAAGGATGGAGCCACCTACTTTGGTCCATACGGTAGCACAAAGCGCCTTGAGTGGTTCATGGATACTGTGAGACGGTACATCCCGGTGGCGATGTGCAGAGACCCTGCGAAGGTCAAACGCGCCTGTATGGACTATCACTTGGACAGGTGCGCGGCACCGTGTGAGGGTCTTGTCAGTGGGGAAGAGTACGACTCCCTCGTGGAACAGATGTGCCTGTTCATTGAAGGAAGAGCCGAGGACCTGTCTGCTATCCTCAGAACACAGATGGAGGAGGCCTCGCACCAGATGGAGTTTGAGAAGGCCGCAGAGCTCAGGGATAGGCTCGCTGACATTGAGATATTGATGAGCAGGCAGAAAGTTGTCGAGTTCAATGGAATCAACCGTGATGTGCTCGGAATCTCACGCACAGAACAGGCCGCCTTGGTGGAGATGCTCATCATCCGGGGAGGTCGCATGATCGACCCCGATCACTTCTACTTTGAGACCGACTTGGACGTGCCAGACAGAGAGATCCTCAAGGCCTTCGTGGAGCAGTTCTATTTCGCAGTCCCACGGCTGCCTGATGAGATCGTTCTCCCCTGCGACATCGACAACCGACTCGAGATGAGTGAATGGCTGAGTGACATGTGTGGCCACGATGTCTGCATCTCACTCCCAACTGATGAACGCAGACTGGAACTTGTAGAGATGGCCAACAAGAACGCGCACAGGACACTGAGAAAGATCCTGATCCTCGGCGAGCGCCAGGAGGACATAGTCCATGATGGTGTCAAGGAGCTGAAGGAGGCTCTCGGTCTGAGCCAGGCACCCATGCACATCGAGGGCTTTGACATCGCCAACATCCAAGGTACAGATCCGACAGGCTCATGTGTCGTGTTCACCAACGGTGAGCCTGACAACAAGCGCTACCGGATGTTCAGGGTACGGGTGAAGGAGACCCCTGACGATTACGCCATGATGAGGGAGGTCGTCTATCGCCGATACAAGGGTGTTCTCGAGAAGGGAGGCCGCCTACCTGACCTGATCCTCATTGATGGTGGAAAGGGGCAGCTGGGAGTCGCGCTTGAGGCCCTTGCAGAGCTGGGTCTTGATTATGTGCCAGTCGTGGCAGTGGCCAAGAAGGAGGAGATCATGTACACACGGGACAATCGGGAAGGGATTGAACTGTCGCCCTACTCAGAGGGCCTTCATCTGGTCCAGCAAGTGCGTGACGAGGCCCATCGATTCGCCCAGAAATATCATCACAAGCTCCGTGAGAAGCGATTCAGCGGCTCAATCATTGAGGATGCTCCGGGCATCGGCCCCAAGCGCCGCGCTGCCCTTCTTGATGCCTTTGGAAGCTTTGACGGCGTGAGGGGCGCCTCTGCTGAGGACTTGGCCCGGGTCGATGGTATGACACTGAAAAGTGCCCGTAATCTGAGGGACTGGCTCGACGAAAACCACCCCCTCTGATTACGAATACTGATTCATATGATTACAATCTCCGACATATAGATATACCCTACAGTTTTCTTGTGGCTTCAGACCAGAGAATGTTCAAGGAGGTGTGTTCCGATTCCAGTCAAAGTCTTTCTCACCGTGAACGTAGAGGCTGAACATGCAGATGACATTCGGTGCACACTATGTCAGTTTGATGAGGTATGCGAGTGTTATGCCATCGCTGACGGACCCTATGATGTGGTGGCCTTCATTGAGGTCGATGAATTCAGCGACTATCGGGACTTTGCTGTGGACAAGATCTCAACCGTGCCCCATATCACTGACTACACCTCGTTCATCATCACGGGGGAATGAAGAACTAGGCTTCTCTCCAAGACCATTCCCGCGCATGATTGACTATTGACAACGCGAGGGTGGGTCTTGAGATGAGTATTGTGTCTAGTTGCACTGCCTCACAATACAGAAATGGTTTCAAGCACTCTCGAAAACCACCTATCTACAACTTGTGTTGAACCTGATGGCTCGAGTGGGGCCCTCCGGCATCTCAACCAGTGGTGCATACGGTGTGTCCGGAAGGACGAGATACGAGAGTGCCCCTCTTGACAGTGTGTGACATGAAGGCACACTAGAGTTCCGGGAAGACGTTACCTACTACATAACGGGAAGGCTATTATATTGCAGTTTCCGCTGAACGTTGAGGGTTTGTAGTGTCTTCAAAGGAAGAACAGAAGCTATCGAAAGCTCTGGAGAAAGCTGAGAACACAGCACGAATTCGGCTCTTCAAGAAAGCATCGAGTTTGTATTCCAAGCTGGTTGATATGGCCACTCCAATCAACCCGCAGATTGTACCGGGCTTTGTCTTCTTGTCGAAGCTATATCTCGTGAATCATGACATATCGGAGAGAAACGATCCGCTTGTGACTGGAAGTCTTCACCAACTAGATACACTGAGGGAAAAGATGGAGCCAATGAATCTGACAATGGCCCTTCCTGGAGGTATCTTCGGTGAGTTTCCAGTGAGTCGTGTATTCACTGAAACGCGTGCCATCCTGCTCATGGCCAGAGGAAAGAGTGAGCGCAATCCTGAGATTCTATCCGAGGCCATCGACTTCTTCCTAGAGATTGGACGCGAGCAGCTGTTCTTTGGAAGATATGTGGGCATTATTGGAAGAAGGGTGAATGGCGTTCGTGCTGCACTGGAGTGCGAGGGCGAGCTACATGTTATTAAGGCATCGACGATTGCAGATGAAGATCCATCTGGCGCGATACCCGGGTATATGATGGCAGCACGTGCCTACAGGGCTGCTAGGCGAAGTGATTTGGAGGAGAAATATCGAAATCAGCTAATTGGTCTGAAGCAAGTTGGAAAATGCTGGTTCTGTGGTCGCACGGTCCAAGGTGCTAACCACTTCAGGGTCCTACCTTCAGAGATAACCCCGTATTTTGAGAATCTACTCAGTGCTAACAAAGAAGACATGAGAATTCGTCGGGGTACATCAATCGTTGCGTGCTTGCCATGTGCGAAGGCCATAGAACAGGAAGCACACCGAGTTGCAGGCGAGTATCACAGGTGGACGGTTAAACAATTGGAACTCATACAAGAGGATCTTCGAAAGGTTGCTGGCTGGATTGAGATCTTTGCTCAGCAACGGGAGGGGGTGAAACCATGAAAGTCTACGCTTGTGGTAACTGCGGTGGCGCACTAGAAGTAAAGGGAAGCCAAGAGTCAATGGTCTGTCCGTATTGTGGATACACCAACGAAAAGACAGACCTGGAGAACGAATTGTCCAAGTTCAAGAAGGAGGTCGCTGGGTGGCTTCGCACTATCGGTGCTGCAGGAGGGACAAGCACGGATGTGGGGATGCGAAAGCTGTATTTTGCTGACTCCGTGTATCCCAGCCTGTTGACAGAGTTCAGTAATCTCATTGGAGACACCGAAGACGTCCTAGACTTTCCATTGTGTTACTTCAAGGTATTCGGCAATATTCCTGACCTCAAGATCCAGACCAAGTGGAACCCTGAACAGGGAAAACCAATGAAGGAGTTTGCCAGGAAGCTAGACTCCTCAAGTCTTGCTAACTTCGCCCCGGATCCTGAGAGTCAGTTGCTATTGCACGAGTTGAAGCTTAGGTCATTGAGTGTTCCCATGCTGATGGATACGGTGAGCCTTGCTGAGAATCCAACAGTTGAGAATCTGCGACACTGCTCCTATTCTCTTGACAAGTTGGCCTCGGAAGCATCAAGTGTGGCCGAGGTCGCAAGCAAAAATCCCGACTCACCAGCATCCTACACGTACTACTCATTGCTCGCAGACAGATTGAAGCTAGCCTCTGAATCATACGCTGAGTTCGCCGGCGCAATCGAGTCTCGCAGTCAGATCAGTGATGAATGGCTAGAAGATCAGAAATCCAGAATCGGTGTGGTTCAGAGCAGCTTGAAAGATCTTGAGGGATTGAGTGTCACAGATAGAGTGTCGCTGGAGAGTGGGTTGGAGAATGACTCAAATGTGGTATCTGCGATTTCCAGTCTCGTCAATCTCTACTCCCAAATGAAAGCGACAAACTTTCCAATGTATATGGAAGCGATTGAATCACTTACCAACCGTACATTGTTTGTCTCCCCACCAGAGGACATCGAACATCTGTCCTGGTTCACTTTTGACATGGACAGTAAGAAGCTCTCTTGGTTCCTTTCTTCCCTGAACACGACTATCAATCGCAAGTTCTACAGAGTTCTGGCTGGTCAGAACGACATCAGTTCATGGGTTTCTAAGAAGAAGAATGCATCCGGATTCTTTCTCTATCCATTCTACATCTCGAAAGTCAAGACCATTCTCAAGTCCGGATTCCTTCTCTGGAAGAAGGGAAATGAGGAGGAGTTTGTGTCATTGTGTGATGCAGCATTCAATCTCTATCCCGGCTTTCCACATGGTGACTTCCCATCCATGATGACTCCCGGCTTCAAGAAGATGGTGGGATCCAAGCGGGAGCAGTTAATGCTTCAACTGCTCAATACGGGAGCAGTTGAACTTCCAAAAGGTTGGACTGCACTGCCGCCCACTGTGACACCTGAGAACGTCGAGGCGCTCTATGCGGCGGCCCATAATCTGCTTGAAGAGCGTGAGATCTCTGCTGCAGAGGGTGGAACCGTGCAGATTCCTCCCTCCTACCGGAAGATGGGTTTCGACCCTGGTAAGGTGAAAGCCCTGTCTGCGAAGGTGATTGATTTGGTGTATCTACCGATGGTGTTGATCGGTTCGGAAACCGAGGTTTACGGAAAACACTTCGGCCTAGAGTGTAGGCTTCCTCATCGGGCTCATCTTGTCAATGCCTTCACGGATTTCAAGAAGGTTGTGTCTCAATAGGTGCCGGATTGATGTGTGTCACACAACATAGATCTAGATGTCCACTCCACAGTTAGTGCATTTCTGAGAGGCTGGGGAATTCATCGAGCCGCAGAAGGGGCACATCTTTCCAATGTTGATCCCCTTCCCTGCACTAACTGTTGTGGTTGTTTCTCTGATTGGCAACACCTTGGCCGTCTGACGGTGCCTCTTGGTGCTCCCGGCGATGCTGCCACTAGACAGTGAAATTCTCCCAGAGCGCATGAGGAACGCTGCTGTTGCTGCTATCAACACTGCCCCGACGAAACCTCCTGCGACAACGACAGAAGTCAATGACAATCCCGGATCAGAGATGGGTGCCGTGGGTGGGGGATTCTCGCCACCGGATGCGGCATTGACTGTGACAAACACATTATCGGAGGCGGAGTTCACGTAGTCGTCTTCAACGGTTATCTCGTATCTATATGGAGTTTCACGGGACTCAAGGCCATCGACTTCGATTATAATGTCCTCTCCAGAAATCCACTGTCCAGTTTCAATAGCAACCTCGTTCAATCGAATCGTGTATGTATCAGGATTCTCATCCGTGGCATGCAGTAGTTGACGATGCATTAGGCGATGAGATACCCGAAGACGGATACCTGTGCGACGAGGACCACGTCCCCCAGAAGTGCAAAGAAACCTCTTTGGGAATCGATCCTGCATTCTCGGCGTAGTTTGCTGCCGTGAACATGGCGAGGACACCGGTGCGGAAGTACGCCAGAATGAGGGCTGGGCCCACTATTCCTGCCGCTGCACCAGCGATGATGTGGATTCCGCCTCCCAACTGGATCCCGAGGCCGATGTTCGTGGCACTGAGAAGCCCCAGACGTCTATCGAATCTCTCCCCGATCCCATGCTGCCCCGTTTCCTATTCCACTCTGCCGACCTTCTGCCATGTCAACCTCTCGACAAGGAGCGGTTCTATTGAAGATTCGGATTGATTCAGTTCATTGTGTAAAGTTTAAGTGGGACTGAGTGGGGCAAAGCGACCAAGGACCGATACACGGTCCAAGGACTGAGTGGTCGAAATGATCTGGAAAGTCAACGATAACTGTACTGCGTGCGGCACATGTGCTGATGTCTGTCCTGTCGATCCCACACTCTACCGGATCGAAGAGAAGGCCATCTACATCGTCGAGCGCGCAGACGAGTGCACCGAATGCTTCGCTTGTGTTGATAGCTGCCCTGAGGGTGCTATCGAAGAGTAGCTCGGTTCTGACATAGCATCGTTAGTCTCTCTGAGACCAACCTGTCGACAGGAGCGTCCTGAATAGGGGCGTTCCTGTCAGTGACACCTTTTTCTCGTTTTCTTTTTCATCCCGAAACTTGTCTACCTCACCTTGTAGGGTGCGCCGAGAACAGAGTCAAAGAAACCTCTCAGCGACTCATCGACCAGGGTGACTCTCACCTGAGCCATGTCGTCCGTGTTCGGATCGAAAGTCCCGATGACCCTCTCGATCTGACTCTCGTCGTCGAGAAGGAGGATTGTGTGGGCCTCGTCGACCTCCTCGTGCATAGCGAACTTCTCTCGTATCTGCTCGAGGCATGACCGATAGACATCTGGGGTGACCTTGTAATAGAGTTTCATGACTTATCACCATCTGACTGTCACTTTCTGATACACAGAATAAGGTATAAGTGATTCAGTCTGTTATCGAATGCATTACAAATCGGGAGGATTTGACCTGATAATGGACCACCACAGACTTTTCGGAGTGCTCGCCCTAGCGCTGATGCTCTCCGGTTTCATTCCCCTTGTAGTGTCGCCAACAATCAATGCGGACGGCCCCGAATCCGTACATTCGCCGTCAGCCTTCACTTGGCAGACATTCAACAAGAACCTCAATGTGACCACTTTTGCTTCACCAGACAACAGTCGTGACACGCTGTGGCATTTCTTGAATATGGCACAGGAATCGATCTACGTGGAGATCTTTGGTATCAACAACCCATACCTTCTGGACCTGATACATGAGATTCACGCTGCCAAACCCAGCCTGGAAATGAAGTTCCTTCTGGGTTGGAATAGCATTGGCTACTACAGTCAGAATGACTATGTGGCCAACAACCTCACGCTTCTGGGCTATCCAGTACGTTGGACAAGTGATTCTGAGTTTACCTACGCTCACCAGAAGTTCGTCATCATTGACAACGAGACCACCATTATTCATTCAGGTAACTGGGCAAAGACGAGCTTCCCGGAGGATGGCAAGAAGGCCAACCGCGAGTGGAGCATTGCGATGACTGACACCGAGATCACGGGCTACTACAGAGACGTGTTTGACTACGATTGGTCTAATGGCATCAACTACGATTCTGGGGCTCACGGAACCGGTAGTCCACTCAGCTACACTGAGGCCTCCAGCACATATCCACGCCCCTTCGCTACCAACGGTGAGTTCAGCGGTCCAATGAATGTGACGCCGATATTCAGCCCTGACACCAGCCTCCAGGGTCTCTTGTACTGTATCAATGCAGCCCAAGCAACCCTCGATATCCAGATACCCTACTTCACAAGTGTTGGTGATGCTGGCGCAGTGGACCAGGTCGTTGACGCCATCATCGCTGCGAAAGAGCGTGGCGTGACTGTTCGAGTCATCTCTGAGGAGGAGTATGACTGGGACCTTGTGGCGGCTATGTTCAAGCAGCATGACATTCCAATCGTCTGGCAAGACACGCGTTGGTTCAGTGCTAACCATAACAAGGGTATTATCGTAGACGGCAGAATCGTGCTCATCAGCAGCATCAACTACAGCGACGGGAGCATCTCTGATAACCGAGAGGCTGGCGTTATAATCGAGAATGAGGATGTTGCCAAGTGGTACCAGGAAATCTATGACTTTGACTGGCAGATAGCTGATGCTGACGAGATGAACCTTGTCAACCTATACTGGGACCCGAATATCCCCAACAGTTCTGCTGAGATCAACGTCACTGTCTTTGCTCACGGTCTGTACTCCGCAGGTATCGATGCTGTCAGTCTGGGTGTGAGGATTGGTGATGGTGCTTGGTCCAACTACTCCATCACGGCCAACGTCTTTGACTCGGTCGAAGGTGACCCAGAGAACTTCTTCTATGTCATCTCACCTCAGACCGATGGAACAAACATCACTGTTCAAGCGTCTGTCCAGTCCTCTAGCGTCTGGCATGTGGGAGAACAGATGGTCATTCGTGTGAGAGACTCGATCGGGTCTGTCATTACGACCACTACGACAACAAGCACTACAACCACAACAACGACCACAACCACAACAACGACCACAACCACAACAACGACCACAACCACACCAGATGAGACGGCACAACTGATTGCCGAGCTCCTGCCCTACATTGCTCTGGCGGTGGCAGCTGCTGTGGGTGGCCTCTGCCTCAAGAAACGCAAGTAATCATGGACAGGGACTGGCACATTCAGCGTGTCAGTTCCTCGCTCTCTTTTTTCTCGCACAATGTCTATTCGGACTTTTCTGCCAACTCAGCAAACTTCATGCAGCTCTCCGCTTCCTGAGCCTCGCCACGTTTCTCATGGAGTCCTGCGGCGATGCGATATGCCCTTGCAACGGCCGGCCAGTTCTCTTGGGCGTCATAACAGAGAGCAAGAGCCTTCCACGACTCGGGATTGCTTGAGTCGTGCTTGAGTGCCTCATTGTAGGCCTCTATCGCCTCGGGTATTCTGAATAGACTCTCCAGCGCGCGAGCCTTCTTGATCCACAGCTCCGCGTTGTCGGGTACATATTTGAGGCCCGTCTCTGCGGCCGCTAGGGCCTCCTCAAAAGCACCAAGGGTCAGCTGCGCCTCTGCCTTGTTGGAATGGGCTCGATAGTCTGAGGCCGAGACATCAATGGCATAGTCAAAGACCACCACTGCATCCTGCTGCTCACCGATGTGGATGTGTACCAGACCCACTTCATTCAGGGCATCCAGATTATTGGGTTCCAGCTGGAGCACCTTTCGGTAGGCTTCTATGCTCTTCTTGTTCTGACCCTGCTGACGAAGGGTTCGAGCCTTGCTCAACCATTGCTGTGCAGTCAGCCCTTCCAGTGACATGAGTCATTGAACCTCGGAACCCGATTTAACCATATTCCTTCTAGACATGAGCAATGCGACAAGATTTTAACGGAGTCATCGAAGCCCTGTGTGCGCATTGCGAGGTTACCCGAATGACACGAGAAGACGACACATTCTTTGAAGACGATGCCGAGGATCAAGTGGACGACGCCTTCTTTCCTGACGAAGAAGAAGAGGAGGAAGAGGAGTATGATGAAGATATCGATATCGAGGAGGAAATCGTCGTCAGTATGAGTCGTGGGGAACAGGTTTCAGAGTTTGTGAATGACCCTTGGCCCCGGACTACCTTTGTGTTGATGCTCATCGGATTCGTGCTGGTCTTCCTGACCCCCCCTGATTTCTGGGCGGCTTGGCGGTACCTCATTATTGCCAACTACATTCTTGTCGTAATGGGCGGAGTGGCCTTGGTGTACTCTCTGACCACATGGTCCAAGTCTGAAGGTGATCGTCTGCGGTGGGCCGGAATAACGAACATCTTCGTGGTCATTGCAGGTGTGGTTGTTGGTCTCATAGACACTGCCAGCTGGATGCTGCTAGGAACATCTGTTATCCCCAGTCTCGACACTTCTCTTCTTGGATTCTGCTTCGTGCTTGTACTCTTCTCGCTGTATTCCCTGTGGATGATCCAGAAGAGCTTTGATTCAGCATCCCCTAGGTAGAGACTGGTGGAGGATCATGTCGCCTACGCCTCATTCACTTGAGGATATCCGGGCGATGATCCGCAAGTTTGTCGATGAGCGGGACTGGAATCAGTACCATCGCCCTCTCGCCCTTGCTCTGTCCGCGTCGATTGAGATGGGCGAACTGCTTGAGTTGTTTCAGTGGAAGACAGACTCGGAGATTCTCAAGGCTCTCGAGGACAGGGAGTATCGAGAAGCGCTCTCTTTCGAGATTGCCGACGTGATGATCTACTTGTTACGCTTGGCCGACAGGACGGGCATCAATGTGGTCGATGCGATTGTTCAGAAGATGAAGAAGAACGAGATCAAGTATCCTGTAGGAAAGTGGAATGGGAAGGCCCCGGACAAGTTCAGTCAGTCTGATTCCCGATGATTCCGGTGTACACTTCAGGCCTGCGGTCCTTGAAGAGGTCGTTCCTCTCAGATATCATCTTGTTTCGAGCGTCAGCGGGTTTGATGTCTGACCAAGTCACGCCAGCCTTTTCTGAGGACATCTGTCTGAGCAGTTCTCCCTTTGGATTCGTTATCTGTGAGTTGCCCGTGAACGTGAGTCCTCGTTCGGTTCCAACTCTGTTTGCAGTGGCAGTGAAGATACGATTCTCAATTGATCTTGTCAGCATTGCCTTCTGGCAGTAGGGGAGTACCAAATTGGCAGGGTGTAGGATCACCTCAGCGCCCTTGAGCGCTAGGACTCTTGCCACCTCCGGAAAGGCCCAGTCAAAGCACACCATGACGCCGTACTTGTCACCCTTGAACTGCACCACTGGAGGTTCGACATTGCCTGGAATGAAGATGTCCTTCTCGTTGAGGAACAGGTGCAACTTGCGATATGTGACTATGTGCTCTCCGTCTGCAAAGACGGCTGCTGAGTTGAAGAGCCCTTCCTCAGTCCGCTCGCAGATCCCTGCAACGACCATCCGACTCTTCTTACTCCACTCCATGAGGACTTGTGATGCTCTCCCCTCGCCGATGACTTCGGACAGCTCGTAGGCCTCTTCTCTGTTCGCGAAGGCATATCCCGAGTTGCAGAGTTCCGGTAGGACCAAGACCTCGACCTTGTCGTCACTGGCCTGCTTCAGGATGGCCTTTATCCGCGGGATGTTTCCCTCAGGGGTCTCCACACTCGGAGCCATTTGACCCACTGCAAGACGGACCATGTCAGGTTATCTCCTCGGTGAGGGTGCATGGACTAGAAGAGAC
>Ga0164311_10000859_pt1 | contig 14133 bp, 14 predicted proteins | sample GuaBasSedimGuay2_FD_121796 | JGI IMG/M metagenome (GOLD analysis project Ga0164311, IMG submission 121796) | Subseafloor sediment microbial communities from Guaymas Basin, Gulf of California, Mexico - Guay2, Core 4569-9, 9-12 cm | ecosystem: Environmental > Aquatic > Marine > Hydrothermal vents...
CAATGCCACCTCGTCAAGGTTTATCCATACAGGTGTATCGACCATCCCCCATAACGCCTCGCCTACATCCTGCGGTGCAGCGGGTTCAACCGTGACCTTGTTGGCAGACATGAGGTATCCACCATCCTGCACCATCTCCTGCGGATAGTAGGTTGAGCCAATAACGTATGGATGGATAAACTTGCTACGGTACTCAGGTTCAAAATGCGTGTTAGCAAGGTTGCGGAATAGCCCGTGCTTGATTTCTATGGCTGCTGAGATATCTACATCATCATGCTGGTTAACCGCGCTGGCATCCTCACCATACAGCTTGTGGATTTGCCTGTGGTGGTTATCCGAATGCACATCGGTCAACCCATCATGGCTGACTGTGCTGGCGTAGCGCAGGAACAAAGTGACAAACTGATTATTGGTCAGTGGTGCGCCTGCTTGATCGTAGAACGCTACAGGAATCTCCCACACATCACCGTTAAGAACCGAGTCTCCCGTAACATCAAATGACCTGTGATTATTAACATCACCGTCATCGTGTACGTTAAGCCAGTCGCCGACACTAATATTCTGCAGGAACAGGGACTGGTCATCGTTATGGGTGTCCAGTTTGTTGACGTAAACTATCGTGACAAGCGTAGGGTCAGAATTATCCCCCTCAAGATAGCCTGTGCCTGGAGTGCCACCCGCTGCCGTTTTAATCCTGTAGTCGAACTGGATGATACCGAGCGCTGATGTTGACTGCTTCGGAACCCATAACTGAAGAACCTCGTCCCACGCCAGCCTTTCATTATTGGATGGCGTTGGTGCTTCTACGTCTGTGTGGGAATCGAGGTTGTGAAGCTCGGCATGAATACGCTCGGTTAATTCCTCAACGCTTGCAAGGTCGCTGGTAAATGAAACCTCAACACCATCCTCAAAGATGTATGCCTTCAGCCTGTACTGGATATACCTCGAATAATCCTTGCCGGAAAATACAGGTTTCCACTCAGACCAGGTGATGTTGTCATCAGATGTCCGGTACTCTTTCCACGCAGCCCACTTCGCTGCTTCATGGTCGTTTCCTACGCTTCTCCCTGCAATCTTGATGCCAGAGTTCACCATGAAGTGCTTCAGCGTACCCAGGTCGGTTGTCACCAAGGATTCGTAAGTACATTCCAATATCGGCCTGACATCCAGTGTCGTTACAGCCGGAGTACCTGCTGTCTTAAGATTGTCTCCATCGACAACCATGTTGGTCTTTGTTCCCGTCCACCCAGTTGGTTGGTCATCGACCTCCGCCAACAATGCCGTCTGCGGTATAGCAGCGAGTACAGGCTGTGCCTGACGGCTATTGTTTGTGCCATCAAATCTGAATGCGTTGCTGCTCGTATCTACAGGCAGTACAGAATAAGTACCCACGATAGATGACGCTGTAAATGTGGTTACATCCCATGTTGTAATGCCTATTCGTTTTGATATGCCTATCCAGTCGCCGGGGAATGGTAACCCTGGATAGTCTGTTTGCTCAGTGTGGTATATGGCGCACTGACCGATATCAACACTTGGGGATGGAGTCCATGAGAGTTCAGTGGTATTGCCGACAATGTTTGCAGCCAAACCAATCACAGGCTGGGGTATGTCAACATCTTTTAAAATTGTATAAGGAACATCAACCGTTACACCTCGCATACCATAAGGTGATATCGCTGTTACCTTCAATGTACCTGTATCATTTTCCCTAAAGTGTACCGTGTCAAAAGAGAAGTGGGGCGGCAACCCTGATGGCAAAGTGGTAAACCTGTCACTGATTATCGTTACGCTGTCTGCGTTCTCAAAGGCTACCTCAATACCCTGAAGCTCTGCATGTTGCGCCTGCACCGTCCATATCATTGTCACGTTGCAGAACGGATACCGAGCGATGTACTCAAGGCTGTTGGAATAACCCGCACTGCCTGGAGTCCAATACAACGACTCATCAAAGAATGTAAATGCCGTAGCGTGTATTGACCTATTGCCTGACGTATCAATAGCAACAATATAAAAGTATGCCTGCTCACTTACCAAGGTGGTAAGTATATCGGTGTCCCAGCTTACCTCCTCCAGCAAGGTTGCATTATCTGGGCCTGTATTTACGGTATCCCAGTACAGGACATACCGTGCGATATCGGGGTCGGTGTTTAAATCCCAGTGCAGAGTTGTCGTGCCGTCAATCAGGACTTCAGGGGTAAAGTTCTGCGGGATATGCGGAGCGATGTTATCAACTATCTTGCCAACATCAAACGACAATGGCTTGCCTACAAACCCAAGCGTGTTGATGGGTGTAACCGTGTAAGTACCTGAACCAAAGTCGAGGTCTTTGACAGGGTATTCATGAGTCCATAGCCTGACATCGCCATCGACCTGAACAAGCTCAACAGCGTCTACACCACCTTCCTTCTTAAACGCTATGGATACCTTTGCGCAGGAATCCACAAGCTCCGGTGGTTCGATGCCAAAATCAATCACGTTAGAAACATAAGGCTGACGGTCTATATAAATCAACTCACCAATAACCCCGAGAGGTGAGGTATACAGCTTCGTGCCGTCTTCAGGCTCATCACCGAATGATGGATTCCATACAGGGAAGTGGCCCCAGTCTGTATCAAGCACAGCCTCATCATAGACAACCAGCGTCAGTTCAGCAGTGAGGTCTGCAGACGGCCTGATGGCGGTGATGATGTATGGGTCTGTGACCATATCATCAGTGCCTTTCTTCTGGCCTATAACAATGGACTCGCCTTGGTTGACAGAGATAGTGCCGTCAACATCGAACCAGTTCTCGCCTTCGCCAATCGCAATTACATTGCCGGTAACAACTGTACCGTCCCATTGCCTGTGGGTGTAGCCAAGAGGTATATCAAACGCGCCCAGTATCTGGTCAACGTAAACCCGCACAACTCCTACACCAGTCTCTTTAACCAGGCAGGCAGTGCCGCCAAGCAGCGGGACATCGTGCTGGATGAATACCATGTCGCCGCGTTGGACTGTCAAGTTCTCTACATCACAGTTAAGGGTGAATGTCTCAGACCGTGAGTATCCCTGAGCCAGCATGTACATTCCGTACTGGCTGGCCTGATGCCAGTTAGTTATACCGAATGTCTCTAATGTCTCAAACGATGTGGCATTAGCTTCGTCATATCCAGAACGGTAAACCGTGGTTGTGCCGACCTGATATCCCAACTCAGGTGATGTGAACTGAACATTAAATGCATGAGGCACTTCAGCAAATACCCTGTTGGCTGAAAAGCCCCACGAGTTCTGAGGAGTAAATAATTGTCGTGGAAGTAACTCAAATGGTGGGTTGGGATTCCTGTGAGCCTCATCCCTCAGGACTGAAACCTTGCCAGACTGGTCAAGTATTATCTGCGCCCGGCACATGGATAGTATTGACTGGCATGTCTCCATGATAGGTGCATCGGATGCCAGCACCATGTTGCATGAATACCTTGCGCGTGACTTTTCCGTACCAGATTCATCGTCATAAAGCACAGTCTCATCACAGATAGCAGCGAGGTCAGCAAACGCCTGTAGGTTTATCTGGCTATCCTTCAACCAGCCGCCATCAAACATGTGGTCAACAGGAACCTCTTTATGGTTCTGGATGCTGTAGCCCGTCAGTACGTCAAGGCAAACCCATGCTGGATTACTGGTAACTGCCGCTGGTTGCCACGCGCCATCCCATGCCCTCAACTTGCTGTGGCACATGGCGTTTATCTGCTGGACGTTGCCCTGTATATTGCTTGATGCCTCAAACCTTACCTCGACTAAAGAGTGCTGTTTTTTCAGGTTAAGCAACGTGCGCGGATCGGCAAGACCGCCACCGACCGGGCTGATCATTGAGCCACGGCTATTCAGCTTTGACCATATAGCCCCGTCAACAACCTGCGGGTCGCCAAGGTCGGTTGATATCCTTGCTACCCTTATATCCCACTGGTTATTGGATGGGAAGGGTATGAGTATGCTGACGATACCAAACCGCGCCTCAGTGCCATATATGCTGAACGTGCTGTAAGTCCTGCCGTCTTGGTAATCCCATGTCTCATCAGGTATAAAATGGCCTTGTTCTGTCGCCAAGGTTCCTAACCGAAGCGGTGGCGCACCACCGTCCTGAAGATTCCATGCTGATGCCTTTAGTGCATAGCGCGCAACACGATAATCATAGCTACCCGTTGACCATGTATCTGCATCCTCGCGCCACTCTGCAATCAAACCTGCGAACTTCGATAGAGTTACAGGGTACTCAGTGCCTTCCAGCCATATCTGTGGCGACACACCAGATGGGGTAAATGGATATGCACCAGGAGTCAGTTTTCGTTCTATCCGTGAGCCGAACGTCCAACTACCCTCGGCCGAATTAAACCTACCTGTGTCACCGGAGGAAGGAGGTGGGTCTACAGGTGCTGTACCATCTGCTGGGATATCAGCACGGGTCATGTCCACTGCCCATGAAGGGGATATAACCTGTGTTACTGGATATGTTTCTGAACTGCCTTCAGGGAACTCCCAGAAACTGGCCTCGACCCTGATATTAAACCGGCCTTCAAAGCCAACCCTGAATACCATTTCAAATTGGTACTCATAACCTTCCTTATCAATGCCATTGACGTTGGTTGGAACGGACATAATGCCGTTAGCATCTACGGCATACCCGCTAGGGTTGGTTGGGGTTAGATTTATCCATGCATCAAGCGGATCAATGAGCGCGTAGTGCTTATCATTGGAATCATAAATGTTGAATGAGCTATACGATAATGGGAACGCCTGCGTTGTAAACTTTGTCGTGATGGTCTTGATTGAGCCATCATTAACCACCCACTCTGGATCAGTCTCCGCAGTCTCCAGCGTTATATCACCAACAAGCTCAGGAAGGAAGTTATCGCCCGGGTCGCCAACACCGGAGAACCCAAGGTGGTCGCCTGCGTAACCAACAGCATCAGCAGGAAGTGGTTGCCAGTTAGTTGTCCCTGTCTTCCTGAACTGTAATGTGAACTCAACCGAGCGCGGGTTCTCTTTGCCTGTGTCGTCTATCCGCGCCAGCCCCGCTGGAAATGAAATCTCGACAACAGCCGCATTACAATCAGGCGCAGTAGTTGACTCGCCCTCGGCTCCAGGCTGTGGGAGTGGGTCTGTCTCATCGTAGTCATGGTCAAGACCAATGTTTAATTCTGTGTACTTGATAGGGAAGTTGACAAGCGTCAGCGGCACAACGTCCAGCCCTAACTCTGGCTGTGTTGGGTTTAGATACCCGGGCACTCTTATCCTCTGCAGGATTGTGGCATTCAGTACATCAAGGTCAGTGTCGCCTGCCTTGAGGTCTGATATCTCAAGCCCACCAAGGCCGAAGTCATAGACGGCAGAGTACAGGGAATGTGTACCAGCATTGAGTACGTCCACAGTGGTAGCAAGATTGGCAACCATTTTATGTGAGCCATAAACGATAGGCACAATCTCATAATATCGAGCGCGGTTACTCTGGCCCGTTATGAAGTAACTGTTGGCGTTGCCTGAGTCCCCACCCTTTGGAATTGACGGCGGGGGTATTAATGCGTTGACCGCCATCACGCCGACAAGCGTTACCCCAATCGTTACGGCTGACTGTACCACTGCACTGCCTGACACTATCCCTGCATACGCTCCAGCATATGGCGCAAATACAGCCACGGCGATAGTAGCAACTAGCCTAAGAACAGCCTTGCCGCTATCACCACCAAGCGGCACAACAAATATGCTTAACGAATCTTCTTCTGTAAGCTTCAGGTACGCCCAATCCTCACGAGCAACCTCAATACCATTGAGCGCGACAACCACGTTATCCCATATCGTGTAAGGTAATTTCCCTGCCCTGAGTACCTCGGCAATGGTATCCCCTGCGGCTACAGTTACCTGCAATACATCCTCGTGTACAGGTGTTGTGATTATGTCTTTTGCCATCTGTATGCCCCGTGCAGTCGGCGGTTCCATGTGATGGAATCCAGCCGCTCTATGCAGCTATTTGTTTTCATAAATGAGTGCAGGAAGTTATTGCACCCAAGATAAATCCCAGTGTGGATTGGCAGTCCGAGTATATTGAATACCAGCATATCGCCGTACTCAGGCTCATCAACCTTGACCCAGTTTGGCAGGTTATCAATGATGGCATCAGCCACCGACTGCCGGTGTTCTGAGTGTGTGTAATCCGTTGAGTATGAAGGTATGTTAAGCCCCAACGTATCACGGTAGAACAAGTACACCAGACCAAAGCAATCACTGGCCTCATAGGTGCGACCCTTTGCGCCGTATGGTATGCCAATGTACTTTGCTACGTTCATTTTAACGAAGCGACCAGAAAAGCCCAGGAAACTCCACCTGATTATATGTTCCTGTACATGTCTTGCGTGAGAATATGCTTGACGAGGTTAGCGTGAAAGTTATCGCCAGTGCATCGTAGGTGACATCAGCCACCCTCATAAAATCAATCGTCTTTTCAACGACATCAGGTGCGCTGCTCAGTACCAGTTCCAGTTTCACTTCTGGTGTGAAGTCCGTTGAATACTCACGCACCAACTGCATTAACTCTCTGCCAACATTCGGGAATGTCAACGACAGTGATGCAGGCTTCTGTCCATCATCAGGCGGCAAGGTTATCTCAAACGGGAACGCCTCGTAGGTATTGCCTCGGCTGTCCACGCTCTCCAGATTGTTCACAGCGTACAGGACTGTCGGTGCGCCACCGCTCTCAGTAAACGTAAGCAACCAGAAGAAAGCATCTTCCACTTCGATATTGTTAACTATGTTTGCGACTGTCATGGGAAGTGTGCGCCTTGATACATTGATACCGTGGCCTGGAATACATTCTTATCTACCCACGCTATCTGTGGCGGTGCAGTCCACTGGAATAATTCTTCAGCACCGTATGGAGTCATTACATAGGTTGCCGCTGCACCCTGCTGCTGGTTGACGTGGAACCAGTCCATGAATGTGCTGTACAGGCTTGCAGGCAATTTAACAGATGCCTGCACAATTCTGGATCGACCAGTAAACCTCCTGCGTGTATGGAGTGCGCCTGATTCCATTTCGGTTCTGGCAACAACATCAACAACTTGCTCGTCCCATGTTTGCCAGCAACCATCCAGTTGTCCCGGCCTTGTTCCTATGTCCATCAGAATGCCCTCCTGCCGATACCAAAGTTAGACCGCATAGCGTTATCCAAACCACCACCTGACATTGCCTTGTTTACCTTCGACTCAATCCAGATATCTAAATCAATACCATGGTCTGTGGTGTTCTGCTTAACCTCTACATCCACGGGGGCGTTGTTGTTTATCGTTATCTGACCATAGCCATTGGTTGCAGCAGACATGCCCCCTGCGAACCCATACGAGGGCGGCTGGAGTACACCGACAGCGCTACCACTGTCGCCTGTTGCCTGCACAGATACGCCGAGGCTTGATGCACCAGCACTCGCACCGCTAAACATCGGTATGCTATTTACAAACTGTGAGAATATCCTGTTAAGGAATAACTTTGCCAGCGTAGCCAGTACACTCTTTGCGAAATCCTCAAAGGCCAACTCACCTTCCAGCAGGCCGTCAACGATAGAGTCAGTGAAATCAGATACGAAACCGTCTGTGGCTGTCTTAAGTTCTTCCAGCAGCGTGGTAACTGACTTACCAAACGACTCCACGTCATCCATCATCCTGGCGGTAACTTTTATCTCTGGGAACTGCAAATCAATAATCTTGTTCTGCATATCAACCAGTGATTCACCAGCACGTTTTGCTGATACTTCTATCTCCTGAAGCTCGTCTACAATGGTAGTACCACCGCCACTTGCCTCCGGTTTCGCGAATGCGCTTTTCTGTGCATTCAGAGATTCAAGAGAAGATGTCAGCGCGTCCAGTTCAATGTACATGGCGGCTATCTGGTCTGGCTCACCAAAGTATCCCCACACCGTGGATGTCCTTGCCTCCTCAACCTCGATGGCTTTCCTGACATCAAATAACTTCTGCTCAACACTCTCAATCTCGTTCAGCAGTTCGTTTTCATCGGTGAACGTGCCGAACAATTTAGCAACAGCCTCACCAGCAGCAATCAGTACAGTAGTGAACTGTGTCTTTATCTGCTGCGTCAGCATTGATATGCGGTTCTGTAATATCTCTGCGCTTCGTGCTGTCTCCTCGTCCATGACAATGCCAGCATCCCGTGCGGCCTCACGCAATTCGTCCAGCCCTTCAGTACCATCACGCAGCATGTTTATCAGTGCTGCGCCCTCAGAGTCAAACGCCTTGAATGCTAAGGCCAATTGCTCGGTTGGACTTTCTACCGCGCCGATAGCCTCGGCAAACTCATTCAGCAAATCATTGATATCTTTTATGTTGCCATCAGCGTCACGGGTTTCTATGCCCAGCTTGGCAAACGTCTTAACCAGTTCGCCCGTACCGTCCGCAGCCTCACCAACACGCCGTGAGAAACGCTGCATTGCCATATCAAGCGTCCTGACATTTACACCTGATTGTTCAGCGGCAAACCTCAACTCCTGTAGCGACTCAACCGACAGGCCAACCTTGTCGGCAGTCTTTGCCAGCGCATCACCAAACGCTATTGCATTCTTGAATGCAGATACACTGAATGAAGCTCCGATAAGGATTCCGGCACGTTTGGCGACAGCACCAACAGCGCCCATGCTCTTGTTGATTTTCTTCAGTTCGCGAGTTGCCTTACTGGCATCTACGGTTAGTTTATATAGTCTCTCAATTGCTTGAGCCATTAGAGCCTCCTGCGGTAACTGCGCCGGGTGCGCCGGGCCATGATTGTAATAGCGGGTGAGCCGTGCGGGTATGTGTCACCCGCTGTCTGGTATTTCTTACTGAACGAAACCCACATTGTGTACGACTTGGCAAACTGTGACCGCTTGAATTTGGCGATAGCCTGGGCCATAAAACCTTCGTTTCTGGTTCGGGTAACACCTTTGTTCTTGCCGCGTGACGGGGTGAAATCCGTTCCCTGTTTTGCTACCCACATATTAGCCCATGATGCATATGGGATTTTTGAGGTAGGACGTAACACCAGCCGCGCACCTGATGGCAGAGCCTCAATCTTGAACGGGTTTACCTTAACGCCTCTTTTACCTTTCTTGGAATAGTACACCCACTCCCAATTATGGATATCCTGCAATGCCCCTGTGCGCTCTTGTGTCGTGCGCCGTATGGCGTTAATCAACTCACGCTGCACCGTTCTTATCATGATGTGGTCAATAATTTGTCCGAACTGTACCTCTGTCTTCCACTCGGCTTGACTGACCGGCTTGTTCTCGCGGTTATCGACAGCCACACGGGTTGGCGGGTTATCTAACCTAATCTGTTGCTCGGTGTCCTCGTAGGTTATCTCTTTGAGCAGGTACTGGATGTCTGACAGTGACTGTTTTTCCATTTCGACGTTAAGAGTATCCTTAGAACCAACAGCCACGCCACCGACCTTAACGACTCGGCGCTTTGGTATAACCAGTGGTGCGGTATTCAGGTTAACCATTATCGTGTCATACTATGAATCATGTCTTGTTCTTCCATGTTCATTACGTTCCCATCGTTTGCCTTTTCAGTGCTTGCAGTCAGGTAGGATATCCACCCCATGTACTCTGCCAGTTTCAACCTGCCAACATCCTCAATTGACATATGCAGCCGCTCACCAACCGCATACATTGTCATCTCATGCTGGCTCAGTCTTTTCCCGTTAAGGCGTTTATCTCCATGACTACAGGCAGCAGCTTCATGTATACAGGAAACGGTAGCGGCTTATCACCAATCAATTCACCATCAGTGTATACACAAATGCGTACCAGTTTTTCCTGTGCCAGCGGAATGTCATCAGTGAACATATGCATAAACGGTACAACGTCTGCGGTGTCCGCAACCTTGACCACATAGTCCACACCTTCAAGTGTCAGACTCTTTTCTTCAAACATCTCACGTTACCTCACGTTATTCCCACGTTGAATAAGAGTGGCAGGTCAGGAACGTGAGAACCTGTAAACCTTTCAGACCCTGCCATAATGGTTAAAACTGGTGAACCATCTTCGTGCTGAGTACTGCTGTGCCTGTGTAGCCAACTGCACCATCAATCGGCAAGTCCCACGTAATCTGTGAGAATGTCACTGGTGCTACAAGGTAGCCATTGGCAGGAAGCGCGATACGCATTACACGTTCCAGACCATCGTCGGCAGCAATCAGTAGCTCTTGGTAATCGGAATCACCAATTGCAACAAAGCCAGCAAACGAGATAGTACCCGCCGCCTGTACCGCGCTTGCGATAGTGGCTGATGGGTCACAGAATGTCGCAACCGAGATAGTACCGGGTTCGTCAACATTAAGCGTCAGGCTGGATAAGCACAGGCACTCCATGTCGGCCTCTGCGTAACGGTCAGTGGATGCACCCGTAACATCAAACGTGTCATCAGTTGTATCTGAACCCAACAGGGTAAACTCAGTACCGCTAACGGAAGCTGATACCCACCACTTATTGTCAATGGCTGGCATGTCGGTTCCAGATACGTAAACCATCTCACCATCAATACCTGAGTTGGTGGCAGTAACAACGGCAGGAGCCGCGCTTGTGATTGCGGTTGGTGCTACGTTGACGAGTGTACCGTCACCCTTGCTGATACATACGGTTAAATCTTTTGTGGACTTTGCAGCCATAACGATAAACTCCTATTCATAAAGGTTGTAATCTATATACACCGACAAGGCGAACTCCCTATCAGCAGAACCAGAACTGAACGTGTAAGGTGCAGAACGATTCATTAATACTAACTTGTTGGCAGGGTCACGTTGCGCCATCATCGTCGCCATGTCTGCCTCTACAGCCGCAATCAAAGCGTCCTCACCGATACCTGCAAGGCCATAATAAATAACCTCAACCTCACCCTGCTCGTTTGTATATCCATTGCAGAACGTCATAGCCTCACGGAACGAACTGCTGAAATCTGCCGTACACCAAATGTTATCCTGTGGGTTCTGGTCTTCGTTCACGGTCGGGTAGTACGGAACTGTCATGGCGACATCATTCAGCCATCCTTCAACCAGTGTCCTGACGATTGAACTGCTCATCTACTTCCCGTTCACAATAACTTTATGATAGGTGTGCATGTCACCAACGTAGGCTGGCATCACTGAGTTGACGGTGTACGCTTCGCCATTCAGGGTTATCTTGTCAAACTTATCAATGACTGGTATGTCATCAACCTTGACGGTGAATATCTTCGCGCCTATGCCGTAAGCGTTTATCAGTTCCTGGTCACGCCACCCAAGTGATTTAAACCCTACCCTTATATCCTTGGTGGCATTAGGTGCTTTTGCCTGCGTCCATGTAACGCCTACAGACAATCTATCAAACGCATCGTATTGAGCGTCCTTGATTGACTGGTGCAGGCTCATGCTTCATACCGTTTATAGGCATCGAGGATTGACTGTGACAACGGCGGTACGTAGCTTCCGCTTGATGCATCGGTGCTGCCATACCTGACTGTGCCAACATCGGCTACAGTGACAGACTCAATGTTACTTGCAGACTGTCCACCCGTTTCAATAGCCAGCATCTGCTGGTCGAATATCTGGTAGTAGGCAACCATCAGGTCATCGGGAAATTCACCCTCTGCATAGCCTGCATCCGTCACAACCGTCAACTCGTGGAACCGTCCCGGCACATCAAAATGGATAATGCCCGTGAGTTCTCCGAGGTGGTATGCGCTTACATCGTTGGTGTTGCTATCAACCATTGACTGTATTTGCGTTACTGGATACCGCTTCAGCCCAAGTGTCTCGCCTGATACGTGGGTGAATATCTCAGTGCCACCGATAAGCTCATCAAAGTATCTATCACAATAGATAGCCATCAGCGCCAGTGCTGTATCGCTTGCAGTCTGAATGTCTGTATCCCTTGATGCGTCAGAACTCTCAAGTCCAATCCTGACTCGCAGTGTTTCTATAGGTACAGGCAGCATCACCCCACCTCACCAATCAGGTCTTCAACGCCAACGCCCTGTTCACCCTTTAATCCTTTGCGCCCGCGTAACCCCTGCTCGCCTGTTCGACCCTTCTCCCCCTGAATACCTTGCTCACCATCTGTGCCGTCTGCACCATCGGCACCAGGCTCTCCTGTCTCGCCCTTGATGCCATCGCGCCCCGGCAACCCGTCCCTGCCGTCAACGCCGTCTGAACCATCCATTCCGTCTTTACCCTGCTCACCATCTATGCCGTGATTACCGTCAACACCGTCCTTGCCGTCTTTGATAGCGTCAAGCCTGTCAGCCATAACATGAAGCTTAAGCTCAATCTCAATCGTGTTGGATTCAATCACTTCGTCAAACTGTTTCGCCAGTTCCTCAATCTCTGACTTGATAACATTGGCAATCGCCTTTGCTGTGGCTTTATCAATCATGCGGCAAGCTCCTTTTGTATCGCCATTGTCTCAAGCATAACTTTCTCGTCTTCGTCCATCTCAGGTTCAACTGGTACTTGTACAGGTTCTGGTTCTGGCGGCTCATACCCAAGCTCTACCATTTGCTGTTGCATGTAAACTTTGTCACCATGCGGTACAGGCTTCAAACTGTCCATCCTGTTACGCGCCTCATCAGGTGTCATCACGCCGCCCTGCACCAACTTGGTGTATCCCTCAACCTTTGCCTGAAAGTCCGAGCGTAGCAAAGAGTTGGTATCAAACTCTGTACCCTGATTCTTAGGCAGTCCAAAGAAGTGATTAAAGTTCTGCTCCAGATGCTCAACGATAAAACCCAGCCCGCCGGATAACCACTGGCTGTATAGCTGCTCGACATTGTTATAAGTTGAACCCTGATCGTGCTGCTGTACCAGTGGTAGCGGTACACGAAACGCTCGCGCTACATCATTGATTGTCATGTTGAATGCTTGGATTATCTCAGAGTCAACCGAGGTCAGCGACATGGCCTCCCACTTGATACCAGATGACAGTATCGGTATACCACCTGACTCCATACGCTTGGCTTGTGATTCCCACGCGCCACGTAGTTGTAGCATTTGGTCAGCAGTCAGCTTCTGATCAGTAGATAACACGCCCGATGGCCTGCTCATGTTTGAGAAGAAGTTTGCCTGATGTGCCGAGATGGATGCGTTGGCCGACATGGATAGTGCAGCATTCTCAAGCGGCGATACACCTATCAGCGGATGGCGTGGGCAGTACATACGTAAGTGCATGATGTCCCGTGCTGGAATCATTGTCTCAATCTTGCCGAGCATCGGATTGTCACCAACAGCATAGAATACCGATTGTGTCTCAGCGTCAATGTAAGGCATTGTCCCGGCATTGGGTAACAGGTGGATGCTGTCAAATTCATTCCTGCCATTACGCAAGCCAACCACATAAGCGTTACCCTTCAGGTACAGCGCCTTGAGCATGTTGAGCCTGAAGTCTGTGCTGGTCTGGTATACGTTTGGCCTGTGCAGTATGCGCGCCAATCCTGAACCTTCTATAGGGGTCTTTGTACCATTAGCGTCAGCAGAGTAATGGTAGGCGTGAAGGGTCGCTACAGTATGCGCGTAAGCGTCAGTACAAGCCTGCACAATCGCTGTTGCACCACCACTCTGCAATGGGTCTTTTCCCTCTTGCCACCAACCGAGGTTCCAGTCAGCAGGGATTGAACCACCAGTTATGGGTAGTGGGTACGAGCCTGTGACAGACTTTGTTTTCCTGCTGAATAGATTCCTGAGTTTCATTATGCTGACTTGGCGGCTTTCTTCTTCGCCTTCTTCTTGGCTACCTTCTTCTTAGCAGGCGTAGCGGCCTTAACCTGTCGTGTGTTGTAGCCAGTGAACTGCTTGCGGAACCTCATCTCAGTACCAGCTACCAGACCATCAGTCATAATCTGCGCCATGTCAGCATCAACCAAACGTGTAGCCTCCTCACGGCTTACCTGGCGGTACTGGATACCATCCCAAATCGTTACTGCTCCACGCTTTCTCATTCGTTTAATCCTCTCTCTAATCCATTTACGTCTTTTGGCACAGCCTTTACACGCCATTAATTACGACACCAACCACCTTTGGAACAATGCAAACGGCAGCATCGCTAGTATGATGACAAGCATGATTGCGCCTTTTATGTATCTCATGA
>Ga0164311_10000860_pt1 | contig 14129 bp, 16 predicted proteins | sample GuaBasSedimGuay2_FD_121796 | JGI IMG/M metagenome (GOLD analysis project Ga0164311, IMG submission 121796) | Subseafloor sediment microbial communities from Guaymas Basin, Gulf of California, Mexico - Guay2, Core 4569-9, 9-12 cm | ecosystem: Environmental > Aquatic > Marine > Hydrothermal vents...
GGTTAAAGGTTTAAGGTTCCAAGAGGATTCCGGTTCAGGCCTCAGGCTTGGAGCCTCAACCAGCTGGAACTGGATGTCCTGGTAGGGGAGCATTCCCACCTCAGGCTCCCTGGTGGCGTAGGGGTACTCGGCGATAAGCGGCTTAGCGTTGGTGAGCTTGGCTAGGAGGCTGCTTTTACCTGTCTTGGTGAAGCCTAGCAAGACGATTTGGGCGGCTCCATGCTTCTCCACCAGCCAGCTGTAGGTAGCCGTGTAGGCGCGCTTCCGTCTGGCTTCCTCCATCTGAGCCTTAAGGGAGGCAATCTGCCTGCGGACATGCATCCGAAGCTTCTCCGTCCCCTTATGCTTAGGGATCATCGAGTAGAAGATTTCAAGCTGGCGAAGCTTCTCCTGAGGCGTCCTAGCCTGAAGCACCTTATTATACTGGGCTTTACAGGCCATAGGAAGGTTGGTGGGCAACCTTCAGCCCCCAGCCCTTCCAGCAACCTCCTTCCTAGTGGGAATCCTCCCAATATAAGGACAGTTGGAAGGCCTATTTTCGTTTTCCGGGCAGCAGCCCAAATTCACGCCCCTACAGCCTACACCCTTAAAAATTTCAGGGTAAACTTTAACCACAAGCCTTCGAATGGCTTCAGCCAGCTCCCTCATCTCCGGAGCCGCCCTAACGCAAAGCCTCAACCCTAAAAAGTTTATCAGCGCCCTCGCGTTCACCGTCCAAACATAGCGGGTGTGAGCCGCCATGGGGAGAAGGTAGCGGGCTGCCTCCAAGGCTTCCTCCCTGGAAAACCCTGCCCCCAACATTTTATCGTAAAAGTCGGCGTAAAGCCGCCTGTAATGCCTCATGGCTTGAAGGAAGAAGGCTTTCAGCTTCCGATGTTTCCCTATTGGCGGGGGAACCACGAAGCCGAAGCCTTTCTCAAGGTTGTATCGGGTTGACCTAGCCGTATGGCTGGCTATCCTATGCTCGAGGAGCTCCCTGCTCAAGGCTACGCTTATCTCGGAAATATCAAAGGTGAAATAGATGTGCTCCAGCACGCTTCCATAATCGTTCTCCACAATCATCCTCACCGTTTCCACGTCTCCAAGGCTTTCCGGTATCCCGCTGACCCTCGCCGATTTGGCGATAAGCTTCACACCGCCCCGCGTATACTTTAACAGTCTAACTTTAACCATCCTGAAGCCTCCACGCTAGATAAGCCTGCAGTGGAGGGGAAAAGCCTTTCCCAGCAAAGGCTTAAGGCTGTGAAGGACGCCTAGGTATGAAGGGTGTTCCGCTTGGAGGGAGACGTTGAAGAACTGAAGACGGAGCTCTGCAACGTGGTTAAACACCTGTTTCAGCGGGGGCTCATTCTGCCTTATGGCGGAAACGTTAGCGCCCGGCTTCCCGGAAGCCGTGAAGTCTGGATTACCCCCAGCGGGAAGTATAAAGGGAAACTGAAGCCTGAAGACCTGGTTAAAATAAGCTTGGAAGGAGAGGTTTTGGAGGCTCCTGAAGGCTTAAAGCCCTCCATCGAATATCCTCTCCACATTTCAATATATAAAAGGCGGCTGGATGTCAACGCTGTGGTTCACACCCACAGCCCCTACACCACAGGGCTGACCATTGCAGGCCTAGACTTGGAGCCTGTAACCTCTGAGGCAGCCATCATCCTTGAGAAGGTTAGGCTTGTCCCCTTCGCTCCTCCGGGAAGCTGGGAGCTAGCCGAGAAGGCTGCTGGGAAAGCTGAGGAGGGGGTTTCAGCCCTCCTGCTTCAAGGCCACGGCGTGGTTGGTTTGGGGCGAAACCTGCTGGAGGCCATGGCTATGGTGGAAACCTTGGAGGGTATAGCTTTAACCCAGCTTTCAGCCCTCCTGGCGGCTAGGAGGATTCCCTCTTTACCCTGGAAGCCTGAAAGGGGGGAGCATGGGTAGCCGTCGGGAAAAACTTATTTTACCGCGCCTGTTATCCCTCTAATACGTTTAACGGTGTAGGCTTTGGCTGGAGAATACGAATACTTGGTGCCTGTGGAACAGCTCATTTCCTCAGGGATTCAGATAGGAACCCGTATTAAAACAAGGTTTATGGAGCCCTACATTTACAAGGTTAGGCCTGACGGCCTCTTCATCATCGACACCAGGAAGACAGATGAGCGGATAAGGGTGGCCGCCAAGTTTCTAGCCAGCTTCCCCCCAAAGGCTGTGGTAGCCGTATCCTTCAGGCTTTACGGGCAGATGCCTGTCCTGAAGTTCTGCGAGGCTACGGGAGCCGTGCCCGTGGTTGGAAGGTTTCTGCCTGGAACCTTCACCAACCCGCTTTCCCCAAGCTACACCGAGCCTGAAGTGGTTTTGGTTACGGATCCTTCGGCTGACGAGCAGGCTATCGAGGAGGCTTCCAAGATTAGGATTCCGGTGGTGGCTCTCTGCGACACCGATAACACCTTCAAAAACATCGACTTGGTGATTCCCACCAACAATAAGGGTAGGAAGGCTTTAGCCATGGTTTACTGGCTTCTGGCCAGGCAGGTTCTCAGGGAGAGAGGGGAAATCCCCCCGGACGGGGAGCTTCAAACGCCAGTGGAAGAGTTTGAAACCAAGCTTTCCGAGGTTAGGTGAAAGGTTTCCCAGACTGGAGAAACCTTTAGGTTTTCCTCTCCACATTTAGAGGTTTGGAGAGGAAGCTTCATGGTTAAGGTTAGGATGCCCTATAATGCTGGTTCCTGGTATGCTGGAAGCAGGGAAGCCCTCCTCAGACAGCTTGAGGAGGAATGCTTCCTCCACCCTTTAGGGCCGGGTGAAATTCCTCAAGCCGGTGGAGGAGAGAAAATTTTAGGGTTAATGTCTCCCCATGCCGGCTACATGTATTCTGGCCCCATAGCCGCCCATGGCTACGCCGCCCTGAAGAGGGACGGACGGCCCGAGGTAGTGGTGGTTTTAGGGCCCAACCATTACGGTAGGGGAAGCGCAGTCTCCATCATGGTGGAGGGGGTTTGGAGAACCCCGCTGGGAGATGTTCCCGTAAACGGGGAGGTGGCGAAAGCCATCCAGCAGGCTTCCAGCTATATTGACGTCGACGATGAGGCTCACGCTTATGAGCATTCCATCGAGCTTCAGCTGCCCTTCCTCCAGTATGTTCTGGGAAGCTTCACCTTTATTCCCATCTGCATCATGCTTCAAGACTTGGAGATTTCCAGGGATATTGGGGAGGCCTTGGCTGAGGGGCTGAAAAACGTTGACAGCCTCATAGTTGCCTCCTCAGACCTAACCCACTACGAGCCTCAGACCTCCGCTGAAAGGAAAGATAAAGCCGTGCTGGAGGCTGTTGAAAGGCTGGATGAAGCCCTCCTCTTCCGAACCGTGGAGGAGCTCAACGTTTCCATGTGTGGGGTGGGGCCTGTAGCCGCCATGCTTGTAGCCGTTAAAAAGCTTGGAGCCAGCCGGGTTAAAATCTTAAAGTATGCCACCTCAGGCGACGTTACCGGCGACAGGACGGCTGTGGTAGGCTACGCTTCAGCCGCCGTTTACGGCTGAAGAGAGGCTTTCGGAGGCTGCCCTAGGCTTGGCTTCAAACGTGGAGGACCTCCTGAAAAAGTATGCGCTTCTCAACGCCTACCAGCATGGGGGGAAAGCTCAGCCTAAGGCAGTCCTAGGGAAGGTTCTAGCCGAAAACCCTCAGCTTAAAAGCCAGGTAAGAGAGGTTGCCTCCCTTCTATCGCGAATAGTTGAGGAGGTGAACAGGCTTACCCCTGAAGAGCAGCTTAAAATCCTTAGGGACAGGTGGCCTGAACTACTGGAGGCTAGGAGGAAGCCTGCTGAAGCCGAGGAGAAGAGGCTTCCCCCGCTTCCTGAAGCCGAAGAGGGGAAAGTGGTAACTAGGTTTTCACCCAACCCCGACTGTGTTCTCCATTTGGGCTCGGCTAGGGCAGCCGTCCTATCCTGGTTTTACGCTCGAAACTATAAGGGCAAATTTATCTTGAGGTTTGAAGACACGGACCCGCGGGGTAAAAAGCCTAAAAAAGAGTTTTACGAGAGCATTCGGGAGGATTTAGAGTGGCTGGGCTGCAAGTGGGATGAAGAGCACATTCAAAGTTTGAGGCTTCCCATCTACTACGAGCATGCGGAGAGGCTTCTGAGGCTTGAGGGAGGCTACGTTTGCACCTGTAAGCCTGAGGTTTTCCGGAGGCTGGTGATGGAGGGGAAACCCTGCCCCTGCAGGGAGCTTCCGCCGGAAATCCAGCTGGAAAGATGGAGGATGATGCTGGATGGAAGCTTCAGGGAGGGAGAAGCTGTTCTCAGGGTTAAAACCGACCTTTCCCATCCCAACCCTGCTGTTCGAGACTGGCCTGCCCTCCGCATAGTCGACACGGAAAGGTTCCCCCACCCCCTCGTGGGAAGCCAATACAGGGTTTGGCCTCTCTACAATTTCTCCTGCGGAGTCGACGACCACCTCATGGGCATAACCCACATAATAAGAGGGAAGGAACATTTAACCAACGAGGTTCGCCAGAAATACCTTTACGCCTACTTCGGCTGGAAGTATCCTCAAGCCGTCCATTATGGGCGTCTAGCCATAACCGGAGCCGAGCTCAGCAAGTCTAAGATAAAGGAAGGTGTAGAAACAGGGGTTTACAGGGGCTTCGACGACCCTAGGCTGGCCACCCTTCAAGCCTTAAGGCGGAGGGGCATAACTCCGGAAGCTATAAGGGAACTCATGCTGGACGTTGGAGTTAAAGCTGCCGATGTCACCCTAAGCTGGGAAAACCTTTACGCCATCAACAGGAAAATCCTGGACGCTAAAGCCTACCGATACTTCTTCGTAGACCAGCCTTTAACCCTGAAGGTTTCAGGCCTAGGGAAAAGCTATGTTTCAAGGCAGCCTTTACATCCAGACCACCCGGAGAAGGGATACAGGGAGCTCCATGTTGAGGTCAGCCTTCAGGGTGAAGCCTCACTACTGGTTTCAAGGCGCGACCTAGGTCTCTTCAAGCCTGGAAGCATCGTCAGGCTGAAAAACCTTTTCAACGTTAGGGTGGAGAGGGTGGAAGACAAACTTGTTGAAGCCTCCTTCCACAGTGAAAGCCATGAGGAGGCTCGGAAGGCTGGCGCGCCCATCATCCACTTCCTCCCTGAGGGTGAAACCGTCCCCTGCCAGGTGCTTATGCCTGACGGGAAGCTTTTAGAGGGGGAAGCGGAAAAAACATGTTTAAAGCTTAAGCCAGGCCAGGTTGTCCAGTTTGAAAGGTTCGGCTTCGTGAAGGTTGAAAGCGTTAATGGAGGGGTTAAGGCTGTTTATGGTCATCCTTAAAAAGGTTGACTGGAAAACTTTAAAGCTTATTAAGTTTGGGTTTAACCTACACTTAGCAAGCTAGGTGGGGTGAGGCGGAGATGTCCAAACCCTTCTATGTCCGGTTTGAGGTCCCAAAGGAGCTGGCGGAAGCCGCCTATGAAGCCCTCCGGATAGCGAAGGACACAGGCAAGATTCGCAGGGGAACCAATGAGACCACCAAAAGCGTGGAGAGAGGTGTAGCAAAACTCGTGCTTATAGCGGAGGATGTGGATCCCCCAGAGGTGGTAGCCCATCTCCCCCTGCTCTGCGAGGAGCGGAAGGTCCCCTATGTTTATGTTCCAAGCAAGGAGAAGCTTGGGGAGGCAGCGGGAATAGAGGTTAGAGCAGCCTCAGCAGCCATCATCGAGCCTGGAGAAGCAAAAGAAATGGTGGAGGAAATCGTAAAAAAGCTTGAGAACTTGAAGAAAGCCTAACCGGAGAGGTTAAGGTTAGATGAGCAGCGAGAAGCCTACGCCAGCTGAAGTGGTTCAAATAGTGGGGAGAACAGGCGTAACGGGTGAAGTAATCCAGGTGCGCGTGAAAATCCTTGAGGGCAGAGACCGGGGCAGAGTTATAACAAGGAATGTTAAGGGGCCTGTCCGAGTGGGCGACATTCTAATGCTCAGGGAAACGGAGAGGGAAGCCAAAAAGATAGCGTAAGCTGGTGGGAGGCTATGCCTCGAAGCCATGTCTGCGCCTTCTGCGGCCACGAATTCCCCCACGGCCAGGGAATAATGTACGTGAAAACCGACGGCACCATCCTTTGGTACTGCTCATCTAAATGTAAGAAGAACTCGCTTAAGCTTAAAAGGGACAGTAGAAAGCTTAAATGGACAGCCTACTACGGTAAGAAAGAGCGGGGGAAAGGCTGAAGAACAGGTATCTTTTTATCGTGGAAGGTAGCCTTTAACCTTATAGGTGGCCTCTGCTTGTCCGAACTTTTGTCCTACAAGAATAAAGCCTACATGCTCATCGAGGTAGAGCCCGGAAAGGAAGCTGAAACCATTAGGGAAATCGAAAAAATGAGCCATGTGGAGGCTGTGGACTTCGTCCACGGCGAATACGACATAGTCATCGTTTTAAGGGGAAACTTTAAGGATGTAAATGAAACCGTGCTGAACGTTAGGAAGCTTCCAAACATCAGGAAAACTGTAACCTTAAACGCTTTCGAGCTGCCCCTAACCTAAAACATTCCACCCTCAATTTTTGGTGGACCGGGCGGGATTCGAACCCGCGACCACCCGGGTGCAAACCGGGTATTCATTCCACTGAACTACCGGCCCTCTAAGGCCTCCTAGCCCACGCCAGCTTAAAAACTTATTTTTCAGTCATCCTTGGAAGCTTGTCTCTTCCCTTGCATAGCGGATTTCCATTTTCAGGCGGAGCTTATTTATAGCGAAACGGCTGGTTAGGTCGCTGCATCCCGTCCAAGGAGGCATTTTGACGGCGAAGCCTATCCGCTTCTGGCAGCCGTAGGTTTGGCTGTAGGTTATGGTTGCTGGTGGTTCGCCTGTGTTTGCGTATGGTAGTTGATCTGCTGTTTCTCCCCTTGAAGCCTGGCGATATGCATTTATGTAGCGTCCCCAACCATAGATATTGTAAAACGTATCTCCACTTAACAAATATGTCTCTGATTCATTACTCCATTCTCCTTTACTACCCCAACCGGTCGTGTAAACATTGAATCCGAAAGCTCCCTTGTAGCTACTTGTGTTCGGGTCAAACATATAAATAACAAGGTTAGGTGAATCAGCCAAACTCAAACTGTCTGGAACCTGAACTTCAACTTTCACCCAGTTTCCTACGTCCACGCCTCCACGGTCAAGATACCATGTTCCTGAGACGTTCCATTCATTTGCGTGTATTAAAACTGATGCTATGTTTGTTAAGTCATAAGTTCCATCAACTGAGGTGGGGTTTCTCAGCGGAAATACCAATCTCCGCCAGCCTATCCAATTATCATAAAATGTCCATTTTGCCCTATTTGCTGTGTCAGGTGTTCTTACTTCGAATCTAAGCGATTTACCTGTATTTTTTCCATACCACCAAAAGGCGACGAAATCATAGCTACTCCAATCAACGGCTGGAGAAAAATCATGTCTTAAAGCCCAAGTATCATAACTTCCTCCTTCTGTAACTTTAATTTTCAAAGCGTTGCTGCCTCGTTTCACGGGAGATGTAACATCAGAAATGGTTATACTTGCAAGATTTCCATTTGTTCCCCCTATCCATGCATACCAAAAGCTTGTTTGGTCGTCATCCCATAGGCAGTTGAAGTTCCCGGTTTCCTCAAGTTCATTCACCAAAATAAACTCATAGCTGAATTTTTTGTTGGTTCGGTCGAGCTGAAAGTTGTGGCTGCCCCAAAGCGGGCTTAAAATCTGCCTTTTCTTGTAGGCGAGTTTGAGGTCGGCGAGGTAGCAGTTTTCGCCTTGGCTGATGAGGGTTCGCCCCCAGAAGGGGATTTCAACTAGTTCCAGCCGGTATCTTGTGTAGGGTTCAGCTCCTTGAGGAAGCTCTATGCCTAGGATTTCCACGGGAGCTGTGAAGCTGCTGGTTTCCAGCCAGAGAGGCGTCTGGGAACGGTAGAGGCTTAGGAGGGTTTGAAGGGTGTCCTCCACGTTTTCGCTGAGGTATCCTTCAAGCAGGTATACGGTTTCTGAGGGCTCCTGTTCGGCTAGGAGAACCTCTCCCCCTGCAACCCTTCTACGTTTAAAGGTTTTAATTGGGCTTCGAGTAATCCTTGAAACGTTTCCAAGGCTTAGAAGGTCTAAAACTTTATCGTCTACTCCAAGCTTAACCTTCGGCTCCGCCATAGGGACCACCTTGAAAACGGTTTTAGTCCTCTATCTCCCGGCCTTCCAAGGTTTTAGCCTGGCTGAACAATTCCTGGCTTCGCCGCCTGAAAACTTCGGCTTTAACCCTCTCCACTATGACCTGCTTAACGTTTCCGGTTAAGGGAACCTCTAGGGAGGAAACCTCCTCAACGGTTTCCCCGTTCCGCTCGATGGTATACCTAAAGGTGACAACTACGCTCTGAAGGTTTTCCGGGCTCCATTCAACCCTCTCAATTTTAATCAACCCTTATCCCACCTCCTCTAAGGTTAGCATCTTGGAAAGACGTGGGTTAGCCAGCATTTTAAACGCCATTTCGCTGGGAAGCTCCACGGCTTCTCCAGCCTTGAAAAAGTAGGTTTTACCTCGGAAAACCATCTTGAAGCCTCTTAAGGGTTTAACCTTCACTTCAGCCACCTTTCAAGAACACGTGTTCGAAGGATCTCGTCTTTAAGGTCTGGAAGCAGGTAGCCGAGCTCGACGGTTAGGGTTTCACCCTCCTCCGCGTCGAACTCAAAAATTAAACGTTTAACCTTGAAGGGCGAATCTAGCCCCAATTCTTCGTCTACCACATCCACTGTGTCGCCGAGGTCGAAGTTGACGGTGGAAGCCAAAACAGCGTTAACGGTTTCCAGCGGTTTAGAGTGAAGGGTTAGAAGGTTTTTGGCTAGGGTTTTCGCCGAGTCTACGTCGTCCACCTCCTTATCCACCTTTACGGCCTCCCTCAACCCGTATTGGCTTTGAGATTCTAGGTCTTCCTCGAGGGCTTCCACCCGGGAGGCTCCCTCGCCAGCCCCTAAAACCAGCACCCGGTTAACCAGCTTGCCAGCATCCAGGCGGTAAGTGAGGCTTAGAAGGTTTTCTCCTGCCTTAAGCTTAACTTGAGCGGATCTGTCTTGGCCTCTCTCCCGTTTGAAGTGAAGTTTCCCTTCAGCGTCAACCCACCATTCAGCGTTCACAAGCTCAGCCAGCCTCTTCAAAGCCTCGAAACGGCTTTCATACTCTACCGTGAAGTTCACATAGTCGGCATGGTAGGTTAAACTCCAAGATTCAAGCTCGGGGGAAGCCTTCGAATGGTCGTCTCGGTCAAATTTGGCTTTCAACTGGAGGCTGGAAACCCCTTGAGCCTCACTTGTTAAGGTTTTTGGCAGGTCGGTTAAGGCTAAATCTTGGAGGACAGGGTTTCCCTGGCCGTCTAAAACGTCGAATTTAAGGTTTCCGCCTCCATTGCCCCCCGAGGCATTAAACGTCAGCCATTCAATGAGGTTTAGAGGTGAAACCAGAGGGGAAACAGCTTCCCCATAGTTTGGGAGGAGGAAGGTTTTGAAGCAGAAGCCTGCGTTTAGACTTGACCAGGCGGAGCCACCGTAGCTGTAGGCTCCTGAACCTGAGCTGTCAGCCCTCCAAGTGAAAACGTCGTCGGAGGATGTTTCCAAGACAAGGTAGTAGGTTTCACCTGGCAGAACGTTTATTCCCTGGTCGAAGACCACATCTATCCAGCTGTCGCCTAGGCTTGGGGAAACCTCTTTGGTGAGGAGGTTTCCACCTGTCAGGGTTTGACGGATGGCCACGTTTAGGCTGTGGCCTGAAGCCACCACCGAGAGGAGGATGGAAACCTTCTGGAGGTAGCCTTTCCCAGCGTAGAGGTCGAGGACTGTTTGATGGGGGCCCGTGGCCTCATAGACCTGCATGCGGAAGCTTATCTTCTCCCGGTCGGCTTCCACGCTGAGCTTTCCGCTGGAGGCCTCATAGGCGGGGCCCTGGAAAAGCTTGGAGGGTAAACTCCACTTGGGCAACCTTAAACCTCAACCATCCTTCCCTTTGAAGGGCCTCCTAGCCGGCTTGGCTTCTAGGGCTTCGAAGGCTTTCTGAAGGCTGGGGTTGAGGTAGCGTGGAGCCTTCAACACTTCTCCACGAGTTATGGAGAGGAAGGTATAGTTGCCTCTGGCTATCAGCTCAGCCCTATCCCTGTCATGGTAGGCTTCCCTGAAGGTCTTTGAAAGCTCCCGGGCGAGAAACTTCCGGTAAAGGTTTCGGTGGCTGGCCATTTCTTAGGCCTCCTCAGAAGGCCTGGAGGCGGCCTCCAGCCTGCGTGGAGGGGGAGGGGGCTGGGGGCGACTGCGAAAAGGTAGCTTCCGGCTGGAGGCCGCCCCATCAAGCCCTGGGGGAGGCCAGGGTTTCCAGCGGCCTTCTGAGGCACCATAACCTGCGCGGAGGAGGCTTAAGCCCTTTTTTGACAGGATGGTGGCTTCTATGGGGGCCAGGAGAAACCTCTTTGGAGCCAAAGGAAACCTAAAGGTTTCTTTAACAGCCACTACCGAAAAGGCTGCCTTATAAAACCGCTATCCATCTCCATGTCAAAAATCAACGTTAGGGAAGGCATGCTTTAACAGGCTGTCAGGGCGGAGTGGAAGTGTTTTCTTTGGCTCCAAAGAAAGTTTTCGCCTTAACTTTCCAATGGTTTTCTTCGATGTTAGGCGGGCTCGAAAATTATTCTGTCTCCCTCCCTCCTAGCCTTAAACTCTACGCCTACCAGGTCGGAGACCTCAAGGTTGGCTGGGATTTGAAGCCACCATCTAAGGTAGCGTTTAACCCTGACGGTGCCCCTCCTCTTGCATTTCCATTTAACCGTGACGATTCTCCTGCGTAGCTTAACCGTGTAGGGCTTCCCCAATCTTAGGCTTCCCTCCCCCTTTTTTCGGAGATCCTCCCTGCTTAGAGGACGCCTACGACGAGGCCTAGGAGGGCCATCCTCGTGATAAGCCCGTATTTCACCTGTTTGAAGTAGACGGCGTGGGGGGTGAAGTCCACCTCCGGAGTAATCTCGTCCACCCTGGGCAGCGGATGCATAACTATTAGGTCTGGCTTGGCTTTAGCCAGCAGGCTCTTATCCACCTTGTAGGCTCCCTTAACCCGCTCGTATTCGGCGGGGTCAGGAAACCTCTCCTTCTGGATTCTGGTCACATAGAGGACGTCAAGCCTGTCTATTACGTCTTCAATCCGCTCCGCCTGCTCCACCTCCACCTTACCTTTAATGTCCCAGATTACCTCCCTCCTCATCTGAAGCTCGGGAGGGGAAACCAGGTGGAGGGAAACCTCATAGTTGGATAGGGCGTAGGCCAGCGAGTGAACGGTTCGCCCATAGCGGAGGTCGCCTAGGATGCCTATCTTCAACCCGTCGATGCGGCCTTTCTCCTTATAAATGGTGTAGAGGTCTAGGAGGGCTTGGGTTGGATGCTCCTCAGCCCCCGAGCCGGCGTTTATCACGGGAATGGAGGCTATGTCCGCAGCCAGCCTCGCCGAGCCCTCCATGGGATGCCTAAGCACAATAATGTCCACGTAGTTTTCCACGACGCGGATGGTATCGGCGAGGGTTTCACCCTTCTTAACCGAGCTGGTTTCAGGCTCCCCGAAGCCTATTACTCCGCCTCCCAGCCTCTTCATGGCAGCCTCAAAGCTAAGCCTAGTCCTTGTGCTGGGCTCGAAGAAGAGAATTCCAAGGAAGCGTCCCTGCAGGAGGTTTAAGGGTTCTCCAGCCTCCAGGCGGGCTTCCACCCTCTCCGCCGTCTGGAGGATGTGGTCAATTTCCTCCCTGGAAAAATCTTTAATGGAAATTATATCTCTCCCTTTAAATTCAGGGTTCAAGGGGTTCCCCTGAAAAGAGAGAAGGGAGCCAGGCCGATTTAAGACTTAGCATTTAGTCCCAGAAGGCTCGCGTGCGCAGGTATTCCCTCTCCGCCCTGAGCAAAGCCTGATAAAATTCTTCTTCGCTTTCGAAGGGCTGCCTTAGGAGGCGGGCTGCCGTGGAGGGGCCTACCCCCCGGGCTGAAAGCGCGAGGGCGGCCTTACGCCCATAGTTTTGGATTAGGCTGGCGTTCTTCCAGGCGGTCAGCCAGAGCCTTTCCTCTTCACGGCTGAGCCTCCGGCCGGAAAGCTTCTTCCGCACAGCCTCCACGGTTTCCCTATCCTGAGGGTTTAGGACGGCTATGAGGGTGGAGCCGCAGCGGGGGCAGCGAGGCCTCTCAGGCAGGTTCTCCAGCCTGCGGAGGGTTTCCCAGTCTCCCCGGTAGAGGCAGAGAAGCCTCACCAGCCTTGAAGCCAGCCTCGCCTTCAAGATTTCCACAGCCTCACTCTTTTCGAGGGCTGGCCTTAACAGGTCGTGGGGGGCGATCTTGTCGAGGAGAGGGAGCGCCATAGGGGAGGGCTCCCCCTGGAAGCCTGCCACCTCCACCCTTATTTCCCGCCGGTTAAGCTTCTCGAGAAGCCATTTCACCGCCTCCAAGTCTAAGTCTTCAAGGAAGATTTCCCGTAGGGTTTCCGTGTAGATGGGGGTTTCCTTCAGGGCTTTCCAGAGAAGCTGGGCTTCCCTAAACCTGTATTCAGCCTCCCTGCTTATCACCCCAAACCTTTTAGCGTTATTCCAAAGCCTCCAGAGGAAGAGCTCCGTCTGCCCTATCACCGCCTCCATAAGGCTTTCCAAGCCTTCAACCTTTAAGGCTTCCAGCTCTCGGGCTACAAGCTGGGGGTCTAAGGCTCTGGGAGCAATAAGCGCCAGACGGTAGGGGTCGGATTGGACGGCTACCTCCACCCCCAACTTGGCGGTGGTTAGGAAGGCTAGGAGCCTGCTCAGCGCCCTGTTTCCCCGGTCTCCCAGGCAGACGTGAACCAGCAAATAGTTTTCGAAGGATTCCAGCAGGATAAGCCTATCCGAGGGAACGGGGAAACCCTTCTCCCTCTGCGCCCTAACCAGGTCCACCACCTTGGCTTTAGCCTCAGGGCTTAAAGGGTAGCCCTCTAAAGGCTTGAAGCCGCCCCCTCCAGCCTCCAAGTCTTCGAGGATTAGCCTGCGAAGCCTGCCCACCTCGAGGGCAGCCTCAAAGGTTACAGGGATAACCTCCCCTTCCCAGGCAGGGATGGCTGCGGGGCTTAGCTCGGAGGCCTCCACCTCCACAAGCCGCCTATTCTCATCTACCTGGAGAACCCTCCAGACCGAGCCCTTCAAAATGAACTGGCTTCCAGGCCTGGCATGCCTAGCCACAAACTCCTGGTCTAAGCTTCCAACCCTCCTTCCAGCATAGTCGACGACAAGGAAGCTGGAAACCTCAGGAATCGTGGAGAGATTTTCAAAATAGTAGTGGTAGGTTTCAGGGCTTCTCGCCTTAAGGCTTCCATCCCTCAGCCGGATTTTCCTTTCAGCCTCAAGCTGGGCAGCCACCTGATAGAAGGCTTCCGGCGGAAGGCTGGCGTAGGGTTCAGCCCTCCTAAAAACCTTATAGGCCTCCTCAAGGCTTACCAGGCCTCCCTCATCCAGCGTTAACCCTGCCAGCTGGTGGGCTAGAACATCTAAGGCTTCTCTGTGGAGGGTTGGAGGCTCCAGCTCGCCTTCAAAAGTCCTCCTTAAAAGGACGGCAGCCTCCAGGATGTCGTCAGGCCAGGCTGCCAGGATGAGGCCTCTAGCCGTTTCCCCGAAGCGGTGGCCGCTTCGGCCGAGCCTTTGAGCCAGCTTAACAGCCTGCCTCGGCGAGTGGTATTGGACTACGAAGTCTACGACGCCTATGTCTATGCCTAGCTCCAGCGAGCTGGTGCAAACCAGGATTTGAAGTTCGCCCTTCTTGAGTTTCTCCTCCGCGTCGAGGCGGACTTCACGGGAGAGGGAGCCATGGTGGACGGCTACCTTAAGGCTGGGGTAGAGCAGTTTAAGGTTGGAGGTTAAGGCTTCAGCATGCTCCCTCGTATTGGTGAAAACCAGCGTAGACCTGTAGCGTTGGCAGGCCTCCACAAGCCTTCTAAGCCTAGCCACCGTTCCCGGCGGGAGGGAGGCCTCCTCCGCCCTAGCCAAATCTTCGCGGGTGGGTGTGGGGCTTTCCACCCAGGCTTCAACCTTTCGGAGATTTTCCGCCTGAACCAGCTTGAAAGGCCTGTTTTTGCCGGCTAGGAAGCGGGCTGCCTCCTCAGGGTTTCCAAGGGTGGCTGAGAGGCCTATCCGCTGGAA
>Ga0164311_10000861_pt1 | contig 14119 bp, 9 predicted proteins | sample GuaBasSedimGuay2_FD_121796 | JGI IMG/M metagenome (GOLD analysis project Ga0164311, IMG submission 121796) | Subseafloor sediment microbial communities from Guaymas Basin, Gulf of California, Mexico - Guay2, Core 4569-9, 9-12 cm | ecosystem: Environmental > Aquatic > Marine > Hydrothermal vents...
CACCCACCTCTACTCCCATCGCACCCCAGACGCGCTATGATCTTCAGGTGGCGCGCGCTCCACAGGAGCCCACGTTGCGTCTGCAGCGGGGGCATGCTTACATCAAATTAGGGGCTTACACTTATGCGATAGAGGACTTCAACGTTGCCATCAGCCTTGATGCGACGCTGGCCGAGGCCTACCTGGGACGTGGTGAGGCTCACTTTCGCCTCAAGGAATGGAGCGCAGCCCTGGTGGATTTTGAGCAGGCGCTAACGTTGAATCCCGACCTGGCCGATGCTCACGCCTGGCGCGGCTATTTGCTCTCCGAGCGGGGAGAGTACGAAGCGGCGCTTGAGGCCCTGCGTCAGGCCGTCGCGCTCGACGAGTCGAATCCAGGGAAACACATCCTTCTGGCTCAGGCATTACTCCGCAGCGGAAGCCCCGCTGAGGCGAGGATAGAATACACAGCGGCGCTCTCACTCGAGGTTCGCTCCGTCAAGGCATACGTGGGACGAGCGATGGCTTGCGCGGAGCAGGGCGATTTCGACGCGGCCCAGGCCGACCTCAACAGTGCGCTGGACATCGCGCCGTATGACCCGGTGGCGTTGAACGGGCAGGCGTGGTTCTACGCCTGGTATCGGCGCGATCATCTGGCTGAGGCGGAGCAATTAGCGCAGCGGGCAGTTGCTGGAGCACGGGACGACTTAGAGCGGGCACGCTGCCTGGATACGCTGGGCTGGGTCTATTACCGGCAGGGGCGGTACGAGGAGGCAGCAACGACGCTGGAGGAGGCAGCCGGGTTGGCGACGATTGAAGGGGACGTGGTCTACAGCGAGATAGCGGAGCATTTGGAGGAGGTGAGGATGGCACAGTAAGAGTGAAAAGCGGGTTGCGAGCCTCTGGACTCGCAACCCGCTCTGTGTTCCGGCGAATTGATGGATTCACCGGCAGGCTATAGCCTGTTACGGCGCAGCCTCCTCCAGATACTCGTTGCATTGCTCGACGGTGGCGTCGAGTTGCATCTGCGCGTCCTCACCCTCCATAACAGCGACGAGCATCTCCGCGATGGCGTCACGGCACTCGTCGTAGCCGGCTACCGGTGACTCGATGCCGTAGTCCATTGACATGAAGGTGAAGGCTTTCTTGTAGATGGGATGCTCCTCGAAGTAGTCGGCCAACAGGTCAGCCGCGGACTGGCGGGTGGGGAAGTAGCCGGTGCCACTTGCCCACTTAGCCTGCTGTTCTGGCTCGCTCAGCCACTTGAGGAAGAGCCATGCGGCCAACTGTTCCTCCGGCGTGCTCTTGAAGATCGAGAGGCTCGCACCGTAGATGTTCAGCCGTGGCTTGGGCGTGGTGTGGGGCGGCGGGTTGACACTCCAACTGAAGCCTGCACCCTCATCCACTGCCTGCTTGTAGTAAGGCAGGCCGGAGATGGAACCGATGGTGAAAAGCACCCGGCCCGCGCCGAAGTCGGTCTGGTCACCGTACCGCTCCGTCGTCGGCCCGGCGCAGCCGCGATCCTGCAGGTCCTTCAAGAAGGTCAGCGCATCTCGGCCTTCGGGGCCGTTGAAGACGTAGGCCGTGCCGTCCTCGTTGATGATGTTGCCGCCCCGGCTGAAGACGAAGGTGGCGAAGCGGGAGGCGTCAATGGAATACTCATAGCCGAGGATCGCTCCCTCGCCCGTGGCACCGGAGAACGGTTGCTCAACGGCCTTGCAGGCCATCTCGCCGAACTCCTCCCAGGTCTCCGGCGGGCCGTCGTAGCCCAACTCGGCCAGCCAGTCCTCGTTGTAGTACATCACCTCCATGGACTTGTAGGGCGGCCAGCCGTAGCGGGCCTCGAACTGCGGCAGGATGTCGGCGGCCAGCGCGATGGGGAAGAAGTCGGCCAACTCTTCCTCCGTGTAGCCCCACTTCTCGCTCTCCACATAGGGGTCCAGTGCGACCAACGCACCCTGGACGGCGTAGGTAGCCGCCTGGTTCTGGTAGGCCACGGCCATACTCGGGAGTTGATTGGCCGGGATACCGGCGATGATCTTTTGATATATCTCGCCGTAGTGGCCCTGGTATTCTCCCTGGACGGTGATGCCCCACTCGTTGGTGCGGTTGAACTCGTCAATCATGCTCTGCAGGAGTTCCTCGCGAGAGCGCGAGTGCTGGTACCAGTAGGTCACCGTCTGACCACTGGGATCCAGATTCTCCAAGTCGCCGTAGATCTCCGGATCGTAGGTCAGTGGTACGGGAGTGGGGGTTGGCTCCTTTGTAGGCGGGGGTGCTTCTGTTGGCGCTTTCGTCGGGGCTTTGGTGGGAGGTGCCTCCGTCGGCGCCGAGGTTGGCTTGGCACACGACGCTACAAAGGCCAGAATCAACCCCAATGTGACTACCGCAATTGTTAATTTACGCATGTTCATTATCCTTTCTCCTCCTGGTTAAGTTTGGTTACTCGGTCAACCGTAGGTTCGTAAACTTGTAGACTCGTAGATCGTAGGTTCGTAACTCCCTCGCGCATCACCCCCTTTCCTCATCTTCCACGTTTCACGTTTCGCGCCTCATCCCTTGAGTCCTGTCGTCGCGATGCCTTCCGTAAACTGCTTCTGGGTGAAGAAATATAATAGCAGGATGGGAATAGTCGTGATCACCGAGCCGGCCATAATAAGTTGCGTCTCGGCCCCTGCCTCGCTCATGAAACTAGACAAGCCTACGGTGATGGGACGCCAATCGGGGGTGCTGGTGACGATCAAGGGCCACTGCAGCGAGTTCCAGGCCCAAATGCCGTTGAAGACGATCACCGACATCAGGGGTGCTTTCGAGATCGGCAGCACGACCTGCGTTAGGAAACGGAGGTGCCCGCAGCCATCAATCAGCGCCGCGTCGAATAACTCGGTGGGAATCTGGGCGAAGAACTGGCGTAGCAGAAAAACGCTGAAAGCGTTGACCATCCACGGAATCGTCAGGGCAGTCCAGTTATTGTACCACGCATTGGCAATGCCAAGCGTTTCTTTGAAGAAGTCCTCCAAAGCGACTATGATCAGGTAATCCGGGATCATAACCACCGTCCACGGGATCATATAGGTCGCCAGATAAGCCGCGAACAGGGTGTTTTTGCCTGGAAAGTCCATGCGGGCGAAGGCGTAGGCGGCCAACGTGCTAGTCACCATCACCCCTGCGATGGTCAAGAGCGTGATGATGGCGCTGTTTCGCGTGTATAAGGCGAAGTTAGCCTCCCTCCAGGCTTTGATGTAGTTACCGAAGAACATATACCACACGTTCCATGCCTGCTTGACCACGAAATGGTCAGGATTGGGGTCTATCACCTTAAAATGCGGCCCCCACCGCCCTCTGGGGCCTCCCGCGTAGTCAGGCCCTCCCCACTGTCCCAATCTGATGCGCGTGGAGAATTGTCCGACTGTGCGTGAGTCAACGGTCAGGACAAACCGATCGTAATTCTGTATCCCATCGTCCGTGGTATCTATCGCCAGGATCAGTACATTGAAGGGAAGTGTTATCCCCTCTCGCTCGAGGCGCTTGGCTACGAAGGGGGAGACTTCGTGCACAGGGATTACACCTTCCAACAGGGGACTGGAGGAAGCGGGGGCTCCGTGCCAGTCCTCGGTCGGATGCATGTCCACCACGATTTCCCTGGTCGGTGGCAGGTTGACGTAAGGACGCAATGTCAAGCCTGCCGGCCAGAATACTTTCTGGCTATGTTCGCCATAGGTCTTGGACGCGGTGAGGAGCATCCATGCGAAGGGGAACATCGCCACGATGGCACCCAAAGTAAGGATCAGATACAGAAAGCCTTTCACGATAGCGCCACGAACGCGGTATTTTCTCGACTCACGTGTTGCAGCAGCCGTTGCGCTAGCCATAAAACACCCGCCTTTCCGAGACGCGGTTCTGGATCCAGGTCAGACCGAGCATCACGCCGGTCAGAATAAACGCCAATGCCGATGCGTACCCGAAGCGGTGTCCCTCCCAGAAGTGTTTAAAAATCAAAATACTAGCCGTCATCGTAGTGCCCTGGGGGAAGCCCAGCGTTCGACCCACCCTGGTCATCACGTATATATGGTTAAAGGCCCTGAAGGTGCCCAGAACCCCCATCATGACCAGGAAATAGGTGGTGGGCGAGACGAGGGGGATGGTGATGTGACGGAGCAGATCCCAGCGGCTGGCGCCGTCTATCTCTGCTGCTTCGTACAGTTCGTGCGGGATAGTCCCCAGGCCAGCCAAATAGATGACGGTGTTGTATCCGACGAAGGTCCAGATGTTGTAGATGATCACTGCCACGAGTGCTAGGCTCGGCCCGGCCGCCCAGGATGGTACTTCAAAGCCAAGCCACCGGCCGATCAGTGTGCCGATACCTGCCGCCTCGAATATCCACTGGGGCAAGTGTTCCTCCGGTACGCCGAGCGCGGCTAACGTCACGTTGATTAAGCCTCGGCGGGGCTCGAAGATCGAGGTCCATACGGCAGCCGAGGCCACTGTAACAGTGACGTAGGGCAGGAAGTACAGCATGCGCCACATGGCACGGCCACGGATGTCCTGAAACAGGATGTTGGCCAGCAGGAAAGAGAGCACGATCTGGATAGGAACTGTGCCCAGGGAATAGTAGAAGGTGATGAGCAGCGATTTGAATAAGTCTTCGTCGCCATGGGCCAGCATATCCGGAAACCCCAGGATCAGGGCCAAGCCGCCGAAGATCAGCATCAGCGCGGACAGACCACGCAATAGGAATCCCTTTCCCGAAGTCTCGGGCTTGATGCTGCGCCATACCATCCAAGCCCCGGCCAGGAGCATCAACCCACCGATCACCCACAGGATGTCCAGGGGCTCGCCCAATGCCTTCAAGTAGTTGTCAAGGGCGATAAAGTCGCCTTTCTGGATGCGCCACTTGTGCAGACTGATGTAGAAGGCATAGCCTACGGGCAGGAGCTGGAATACGAATAGAAGCAATGTGCCAGGGGACAGGAAAAGGTAGGCTTGTATGGCCTCACGAATGCGCCGGCCACGACGCCCTGCAAAGAGACCACGACGGGGAACAGGAGTCATAGGCTGTTCAGTAGCGGCCATAATCTCCTTCCGTTGAGGGGCGCAAAAGCGAAGTTGAGTGGAGGCCCGGCTTTAGCCGGGAAACCACCGCTGAGGCAGGGCCTCCAGAGCATTTCCCGATTAAGAGAAACTGCGCTTCGTATTATAGGCTAAAAGGGGGAACTGTCAAGCGCAATGGGGTGAGTGGTGAAAATAATCGTGGCAGATGCAAAACAGGCCGGGCAAGACGCCCGGCCTGGCGCATGTAGAATTAGGGGCGTGACCACCAGGCTCCTACTCGACGAAGCCGATGTACTCTGGAGGCCAGTACGAGAACCAGGCGTGACCCACGATGCACTCGATCGGCACTGGCCCGAAACTGCGCGAGTCGTTGGAAGCGCCCCGGTTATCGCCCAGGACGAAGACGTGCAGCGGGGGGATAATCTGTGGGCCATAATTGCCCCCTCCTGGTTTGATTTTCCAGGGTTCGTCGAGCCGCTTCCCATCAATGTACACCTCCCCACGGCGCACTTCCACGGTCTCCCCGGGTAGCCCCACCACACGTTTAATCAGCATTTCTGTTTGCCCCGGCAGGTTAATGACGACGATGTCACCGCGCCGTGGGCCGTGGACAAAGCGATACGTCACTTTCTCCACCACCACCCGCTGAGAGGTGTGCAGATTCGGTTCCATGCTCTGCCCCAGCACCTGGGTGGCCTGGGCCAGGAAGAGGTTGATGACCAGGGCAATGGCGACCGCAGGGATGACCGTTTCGGCCACCTCGCGCAGTGCTTGCAGTAGCCATCGCCCCACCTGAGGCCCAGAACCACGGGGCTCCTGTTCGGCTTCGATTTTGAATTCTTCGACGCTCTCCTGTTCCTGCTCCATAGTGTTCTCTCACCGTGCTTGGTGCCTATCCGAAAAATCCGTAGTAACGACTTCAGTCGTTCCCCAAGCGGTTGAAACCGCTACTACCGACACTTTTCGGATAGGCTTTTAGCGTCGTCGGGGTGGGCGACGTCCTCTGCTATTTCCTCTGTTGCCCCGGCCTCCCCCTGGTCTATCGGCCGCCCGGGCTTGCTCCGGTGTCCACCCTTCCAGCACTGCCCGACGTGAGAGGCGGATCTTTCCCTCCGGGTCAATGTCGGTTACCATCACCATAATCTCGTCGCCGATTTGCACCACATCTTTGACGCTGTTGACGTGATAGTCGGCCAGTTGCGAGATGTGGACCATCCCGTCGGTGCCGGGCAGGATCTCGACAAATGCACCGAAATCGGTGGTGCGCACCACGCGCCCGGTATAGATGCGGCCTACCTCTGGCTCCTCGGTCAGCGCCTCGATCATGCGCTGCGCTTTCTCCGCAGCCGGGCCGCTGGTCGAAGCGATGTAGATCGTGCCATCGTCCTCGATGTCAATGCGCACGCCGCACTCTTCCTCCAGGGCGCGCACTGTCTTGCCACCTGTCCCGATGACTGCCCCTAATTTGTCGGGGTCCACGTGCAGGATGGTCATCCGGGGTGCGTAGGGCGAAAGTTCCGCCCGTGGCGCGGGGATGGTCGCCTCGATCACATCGAGAATCTGCATGCGGGCCTGGCGGGCTCGTTCCAATGCCTCCGCCAGGATGTTGTAGGAGAGGCCGGCGACCTTGACGTCCATCTGCAAGGCGGTGATCCCCTTGCGCGTGCCGGCGACCTTGAAGTCCATATCCCCGATATGGTCTTCCAACCCCAGGATGTCGGTCAGGATTTGGTAACGATTGTCCTCCATCATCAGGCCCATGGCAATACCCGCGACCGGGGCCTTGATGGGCACGCCGGCGTCCATAAGCGCCAGCGTGCTCCCGCACACGCTCGCCATCGAGGTTGAGCCGTTGGAACTGAGTACCTCGCTGACGACGCGGATGGTGTAGGGGAACGTGTCCTCGTCGGGGATCACCGGCAGCAGTGCTCGCTCGGCCAGTGCACCATGGCCAATCTCGCGTCGGCGAGGACCGCGCAGCGGGCGCGTTTCACCGGTGGAGTACGGTGGGAAGTTGTAATGATGCATATAACGCTTGGTCTCCTCCGGCGAGAGGTCATCCAGCGTTTGCTCCTCCCGAGGCGTGCCCAGGGTGGCGACGGAGAGAACCTGGGTCTCGCCACGGGTGAAGAGGCCGGAGCCGTGCGTCCGTGGCAGCAGTCCCACCTCGGCCGATAGAGGGCGGATGGTCTGGGGGTCCCGCCCATCGGCGCGGGTGCCTTCCTCGATGGTGCGCCGGCGGACGAGTTCGCGCAACACCTGATCAAAAGCCTCCCTGATGGCTCCCTCATCCCACTCCTCGCCCAAGTTCTCGATCAGTTCATCATGCAATGCCCTCAGCCGCTCGTTGCGCTCCTCTTTGCTCATTGCGCCGTAAACGGCCTCCGCCAGCCGGTCCTCCACCTGCTGGCGGACGATTTCGTCCAACTCATCGGGCAGGATGTAGGGGGTGTAGGCCCGCTTGGGTTTCCCCACCGCCTCCCGCATCTCGTTCTGGACGCGAATTACGTCCTGCATCGCCTCATAGCCACGGCGGAGTGCCTCGACGATCACCTCTTCGCTGACCTCGTTCGCCCCGGCCTCTACCATCAACAATGCCTCGGCGGTGCCGGCCAGCCGCAGGTCGAGCGTGCTGTGCTCCATCTGCGAGACAGTGGGATTGATGACCACTTCTCCGTCAATATATCCCACGCGCACGGCTCCCACCGGCCCGTTGAACGGGATGTCGGAGATGGTCAGTGCCGCCGACGCGCCGATGATGGACAGAATGTCGGCCTGGTGCTCTTCGTCCTGTGAGAGGGCAGTGACGATGACCTGCACGTCGTTGCGCAGGTCATGGGGGAAGAGGGGACGGATGGGGCGGTCGGTCAATCGTGCGGTCAGCGTGGCCGATTCGGTTGGCCGCCCCTCGCGGCGGAAGAAAGAACCTGGGATGCGGCCTGCCGCGTAGAGCCGCTCTTCGAAGTCCACAGTGAGGGGAAAGAAGTTGATCCCCTCGCGGGCGTCATGTGACATCGTTGCCGTGACGAGCAACAATGTATCACCGTAACGAACTGTGACGGCACCGCCTGCCTGTTGGGCCAGTTTCCCGGTTTCGATGGTGACGGCCTCGTCTCCCAACGTGGCGGTAAATTTATAACTATTCATTTTTAACACCTCCGTGTCCGAGGCCGGGCGCGGAGGTCAGGGACTGGGGGGTGTTTCGTAGCGCGCTGCTCGCCATCAGGCTACGCCACACTCCCCAATTCCTGTACCTGCGCCGGGCCTCTTGTGATTGTTCGATTATCGGTCAGATACGTCGAACGAGTAGATGGGTGTGTCCTCTCCCGCATCTACTCGTTCGATTGACCTTCCAGATGTACTACTTGCGCAGCCCGAGCCGCTGGATGATCTCCTTATAGCGTTCGGGGTCCTTACGGCTAAGATAGGTCAAGTGACGCCGACGTTGGCCAACCATCTTGAGCAGGCCGCGCCGCGAGTGCTCGTCGTGCTTGTGGGTCTTCAGGTGTTCTGTCAGTTGGTTGATGCGGGTGGTCAACAACGCAATCTGCACTTCCGGTGAGCCCGTATCATTGGGCGTGCGACCGTACTCTTGAATAATGGCTTCCTTTTCGTTCTTGCTCAACGGCACTGTTTCCTCCTTACCACACACAGGCGGGGCTCGCAGAACTCGACGCACCGCCCCGCCCGAATTTGTAGTACTATTTTACCACGATTCGGCTCCATGCGCAAACCGGTACAAAGCGCGATCTGATTTTTTGATCTTATCTGCGAAAATCTGCGTGAATCTGCGTCCGATTCTGAGTTCGGCGGGGTGGCCGAATAGTCACAACATGAGATGTAAAATGTGATCTCGCCTTGCGCATTGCCTTTTACGCATCACGTTTCATGTTTGTGGTCCTTCCCAAATTGCGGTAGAATGACGCGGCTTTGTGAGGGCTGCGGGCCGGGAGGCGCTACGTGATCGAGACTGGCAGGCGCGCACCAGGTGGGAGGAACGGCTTGGACGAAACGCACGGGATGGCATTACAGCAGGAAGTTGAGGTCGCGCAGGCGGCCGGGGTTATCGCGCTAGGTAGCATTGCCAGCCGCGTGCTGGGCCTGCTGCGCGAGATGGTCAAGGCGGGCCTCTTCGGTGCGACCGGCTTAGTAGGCGCATGGGAAGTGGCCGCCCGTGTGCCCACCATCATCTATGATCTCCTGGTGAGCGGGATGATTAACTCGGCCCTCGTCCCGGTGCTTTCCGACTATGCTGCTCCTGAACGCCGCGCCGAACTGTGGCATTTGGTCAGCGTCCTGCTTAGTCTCGCCGTCGTCGTGCTTTCGGCCTGCGTGCTGCTCGGCGAACTCCTGGCCCCTCAGATCGTGTGGCTCATGGCTGGCGGGCTCGATCCGATATTGCGGGCTGAGGCCGCTGGATTGCTGCGCATTATGCTGCCGGCGGTCCTCTTTCTCAATGTGTCCGGTATCATCGCCGGAACATTGTACGCGCTGAAGCGTTTCGTATTCCCGGCCTTCACCGCCGCTGCTTACAATGCCGCAATTGTGGCACTAGCACTGCTCCTGGGCCGGCGGCTGGGGGTGACCAGTATAGCCCTGGGCTTGTTGGCGGGGGCCGCGCTCCAGGTGGCTCTGCAATGGCCCGGCCTGCGCGATGCCCGCTTGCGCTTCGTACTCGATACAGGTCACGCTGCCTTGCGCCGCATAGGATGGCTTTACGTCCCCATCGCCCTTGGCCTGATCGTGGACAAACTGGGTGAGGTGCTCAGTTACAATTTGGCCTCGCGCACCGGTGACCAGAGCATTCCCTGGATGCAGTATTCGGCCACTCTGATCCAGTTTCCTCTGGGACTGGTGTCTTTCGCCGTTTCCATCGCCATTTTGCCCACACTCTCCCGCCAAGCGACCGGCGGACAACCCGATCCCTTCAAGGCCACACTCGCCCAGGGTTTGCGGCTGGTGTTGGCGCTGACTATTCCGGCGACGGTCGGCCTGTGGGTACTGGCGACTCCCATCGTCGCGCTGGTCTTCGAGCACGGAGACTTCACTCCCGCCGATACGCTGGCGACGGTCTCAGCGCTACGCTGCCATCTGGTGGGGCTCATCTTTGCCGCTGTAGATCAGCCGCTCATCTTCGCCTTCTATGCTCGCAAGGATACCTGGACGCCGGCACTGGTGGGCGTGGCGACGGTGATCCTGTACGTGATTATGGCCCTGGCCCCGACGCTCTTTGTGCCCCTCACGCTGAACGGTCTGATATTGGCGAATTCGCTCAAGTGGGCGGCCCATGCGTTGTTGATGCTCCTTCTACTACGGCACACTATGGGCAGTCTGCAAGGACACGGGGTGTGGAGGCTTGTACTCAAGGCGGCCGTCGCTTCGGTAGTGATGGGAGGCGCGGTCCACCTGGCGGCGGGTAAACTGGCTCAGATCACACCGGCCGGATTGGCAGGTGAGATGCTGCTGGTGGGTGGGAGTGGGTTTGTGGGGGCTGCCGTCTATAGTGCGCTTGCTGTCCTTCTACGGATGGAGGAAGTTGGCCTGGTGGGACGGGCCTGGCTTGAATGGAGTCGTCGCTTGACGGAGCCTGGGCGGTAGATTATAATGCCGTTGGACGTGAGGCGTGAAGCGTGAGACGTGATTGAGGGATGCGATTGGGGAGTGAGCGAGGCCAACCGGTTCGCCCTGAGCAGTACGATGAGGCGTACTTCTTAGGTTCCTGCGAGGGATACGCTGAGTTCATCGCCAGCGAGGGCGAGCATCTTTCGCGCCGACTGAGCCAGGCCTTTGAGGTAGCCGAGATCTCGCCCGGGATGCGGGTGCTCGACGTCGGCTGTGGGCGGGGCGAGATTCTGCGCCATTGCGCACGGTTGGGAGCGCAGACCTATGGAGTGGACTACGCACCGGTCGCCGTGCGGATGGCGCGGAGACTGACGACGAGCGATGGAGGGACGCAGGGCAACGTGGGCGTCTACCTGGCCGACGCCAAGTGGTTGCCCTTTCCCGCTGCTTGCTTCGATCGGGTACTGATGTTCGACCTGGTCGAGCACCTTCATCCGTGGGAACTGGATCAGGCGCTGGCGGAGGCGCGGCGCGTGCTGCGGCCTGATGGCCGGCTCGTCATCCACACCGCTCCCAACGCCTGGTACGATCGTTACGCCTATCCGCTGGTGCGATTGGTGCGCACGCTGATGGGGCAAGGGGCGAACTATCCAAAGGACCCCCGCGCTGTCACCCCGGCCAATCTCGACGTGCACGTGAATGAGCAGAGCGCGCTGAGCCTGTGGCGGGTGCTGCGGCGGGCGGGGTTCCGCGCTCACGTGTGGCTTGATACACCCCCGCAGAATCGGGACGAGGGGCCGTTGCTGGCGGCGGCCCGCTACGTTCTATTCAACTGGCCGCCCTTCCGCTGGTTCTTCGAGCGGGAGGTGTTCGCGGTGGCAAAAAAAGTGGGGCAAATTGGCAATTTGCCCCACGATTGAGACTTTGGAAGTCCGGCTTCGCCCTCACCTAATGGTTTGGATGCCCGCCTGGCTCAGCCGCAGGCCGACGAACTCCATAGTCTGATTGGGCTGCAGGACGCGCTGGAGAGATGGTGGGCTTTGGCTTCTCCTTGTACCGCCACCTGTCTGCTTGCGCAGCACGACGTTGTCTACATAACTCCCCTCGTAAGTGTTACTGGAGTCGCTGCCGAAGACAAAGGCAATCCAGACCTCATCCTCCCCCAGCAGATTACCCAGATGATAGACGTTGCTCAGATCCAGACGTTCCCCCATCGTCCAACTTGACCAGTCGCCGGTGACATAGGAGCCCCAGAACTCGTTCCCATCAATGGAAGCCCCCCAGAAGAACATGTCGTAGGTCAACTCGGTCTCGCTCCACCAGTCGAAGAGCAACTCGGCCGCCGTGGCGTCGGCCAGGCTGAAGGGACCGTAGACCATCCAGGCAAATACGTCATTCGGGTAGTCGTTGCCACAACTGAGGGTCGTGTCGCCGGCGCCGACGCTCCAGGCGCTGAAGGAACCACTGCTACTGCGGCAATCTCGCTTACCCCAATAATAGAGACCGCTGTTAGGGTCGTTGTCGCTAACCGACCAGGTGCTGCCGGGGAAAGGGCCCTCGAAGTCCTCGCTGAGGATGATGACCCAGCGGGGGGGCGGTGCGGGATGGTTCCGGAGCACCAGGGGCAGGTAAATGGCGTTCGGGGTGGGGACACTGCCTTTGCTCGTGCGCAGGCGGATGGCGACATCGGTGTTGTGGGTCACTCCCATGTCGGTCCACCCGCTGCCCGAGAGGCTCATATACGTGCGTCCCGTCTCGACCGTCCCGTGGGGATCGGTCGCGATGGGATACCCGTAACTCTCGTTGGTGAACTTCACCACCGCGATGACGTCATCGCCGGCGGTCACAGCCAGAGGAGAATCCAACGCCACGGAATGGTAGCCGGCCTCGTCGAACGAGAGATTCTCCTTGCTGGCCAGCAGATTGCTAAGCGTTGTCCCGTCGAAATCGTCGTAGATGTAGACGTCAATATCGGTCGTGGCGTCCGTGGTCCAGAACTCCACCCGCGTGACCTTAGTGTCTTCGGGGGGGATAAACTTGACCAGGCCCCAGGCGGTAGGGTTATTGTATCCCCAACTGCCCCACCAGCCGTCATCGTCGTAGTACCAGATGTCACCGTTGACGTCGTAATCCTGCCAGTCGTGTATAAACGAGGAGGAGGTGCCGATGTTGGCCGCGCCGTAGGTGATGTAGAAATAGCCGTTATCGCCCCAACCGGTGCCCCAACTGTTCTTCACGATCCAGCCATCTGCCGGGTCCGTGCCTCCGGGTACAGGCGGCAGGTTGTTGCTCCAACCGACGATCAGCACGGCGTGGTTGGTGTTGCCCGGTGGTACTGTGTAGTTGAAGGTGTAGGAACCGTCATATGAACCGTTGAAGCCCTGACCTGAGTCCGCGTACATTGAGGTAATGACCGGGCCGTGGTCGTAGATGTATTGCTTCAGCACCTGGGTGCTGGGTACCGCATCGCCGGAGATGATGCGCCAGTCCAAGAGGGTTTTTTGGTAAGGGCAGTTGGGGTTACAATTGACGTCACTGTCCTGGTAGGGGTCGCACGTTTCCAGCACCGTGCCTTTTTGGGAGAAGAGACTGGCAAGCATAAAAGCATTTCCCCCATCGCAACTCCCCCAGTAGTCACCGGGGTTAGGATACTGGAAGTTGTTCCGTTCACGCCAGTTGCACTCCTTAGCGTTATTCTCCGAGAAATCGAACAGGCTCTCTCCCTCTATTAGCAGCCTGGCCTCGAAATTTCCAATGGTGGCGAAGGTGTAGCACGAGCCGCAATTGCCCTGGTTCTTCACCGGGCTGACGTAGTTGTTCCCATCTTTGTTGCGCCAGTCGAAGACATCCGGCAAAGCCTGGGGCACGGCACCTTTGGGCATCTTCTGTCCGGTCAGGTGGGAGAGGTCCATTGGTGGCGGGATGAAGCCGGTGCCTGGAGGTAGCGGCTCCAGCGCCCTCGCTCGCAGCGGAGCCATCTGAGGCTCAGGTATCGGCGGGGGCGGCTCCGAAACATCCAATCGCAGGTGTTCAGTGGGGGGAGATGACGTGGGGGGCTGCGCACCACTGGTCGAGAAAGTCGTCAGCAACGCCAGGCAGATCAGTGAGCCCAATACTATACGCGACACTTGTGTTTTCATTTGTCATTCTCCTTTTAGTCCCCAAAACTGCTGGGGGTAGCAAATCCACATATTTGTAGTGTATGCCAGGTGAGCGTTGTTGTCAAATCTACACGACAGGCCGACTATTAGCCTAGTTTGCGGTGCAAAACTCGACGGAGGCCCCGATTTATCGGGGTTTTCCCGGCTGAAGTCGGGCCTCCGGCCCCCTTTTGCGCCGAGAACCGGCCTAGCGTGATGTCCCGCTGGGTCTCACGGGAGCAGGGGCATATAGTACGTGCGATACACTTTGTACCGCTGCCCGCCCACATTCTTGATGATGCGATTAATCATCACGTTATGCTCGGCAGTGAGCGACATGTCGAGCCAGGCGTATCCTTTGCGCAGGAGCACCCGCGCTGTCTCCA
>Ga0164311_10000863_pt1 | contig 14104 bp, 14 predicted proteins | sample GuaBasSedimGuay2_FD_121796 | JGI IMG/M metagenome (GOLD analysis project Ga0164311, IMG submission 121796) | Subseafloor sediment microbial communities from Guaymas Basin, Gulf of California, Mexico - Guay2, Core 4569-9, 9-12 cm | ecosystem: Environmental > Aquatic > Marine > Hydrothermal vents...
ATGAAAGTATGGGAAGTAATGTCGATAAACTATCGTAAAGTACGACTTAACACGCTGATAACGGAAGCTAGGGCTATATTCAGGAAGCATGACACAAGAATTCTAGTAATCGTTAGAAACTTTGCATCTGAGAAGCTTGAAGGATACATTTTGAGAAGAGACGTTTTAACAGTAACATCCGCGCGGTCAAATTTAACAGTGCGTGAAGTTTTACGCGAAGAACCAGTTCTACTACCTGATATGGATATAAGAGAAGCTTTTAATATAATGAGCAAATCTAATGTGGACGCTATACCTGTTGTTAAATCTCTTGCTACCAGACAAATACTTGGGATTGTAACGTTAAGGGATATAATAGCTGGATTAAAAGCCGCAGGATACATTCCAAGGGCACAAGCTGCTGGAGAAGTTATGACCATAAGGGGAGTGCCTTTGCTTTCCCAGAACTCTCGAATAACGAAAGCTTGGAGACTTTTCGTGCATAAAGGCGTACATGGAATTATAGTGGTTAGCGATTTTAAGAACAAAAAACCAGTAGGAATTATAACGCCAAAAGATATGATCGATAGCGGAAAATGGTATTTTCATAGAGAATCGGAAAAACCTAGAGCGCTTACTAGGGTAAAAACTGTAATGACGCGAGGGGTTATTGTAGCGTATGAGGATACGCCGATTGAAATAATAGCTGACTATATGATAGAACATGATTTTTCACTAGTTCCTGTAATTGATGAAAAAGAAAAAATTGTGGGCGCAGTCACGCAGTATGATGTTCTTAGAGCATATTTAGAGGGCAGGAAGCCTGAGAGAGTTAAGATAAAAGTAGCGCCTGCGCCGTTAATGGTTTCGGCCGAAGAATCGCCAATCTACGTTTCGACGGAACAGCAAATACAGCAAGTTCTTCTAGCCAGAGAAGAACCTTCAAAGATTACGGGACTCATGGCAGGTAAAGTTTTACGTAAAGAATTGCCAGCAGTTAGAATAGGCGATACCGTTGAAACGATTGTAAATACGATGTTATCTAAAAAAGTTAACTATGTAATAGTTGTAAACGATGAGGACGAGATAATTGGTGTAGTAACTAAAAAGGAGCTACTAAATGCTTTAGGATTGAAAGGTCCAATATGGCGTCGTAGACCGAGAGAAAAGGAATTTATCTATGAAATCATAAAAACGGACATTCCAAAGGTGGAACAAAATGCTACTATTGAAGAAATAGCTAGGGAAATGATAGTTAACGATGTTTATGTAGTCATAGTGGAAAAGAATGGGAATATCGAAGGGTTCGTAACAAAGGATGATCTTGTCAAAGCATTTGTAGATATCATACCGGAAGATTTGCGGGTTGAACATTTAATGACACCTGCAGGATTAGGAATTGTTCATCCCCATCATTCGCTAGCTCACGCTGTTAGAAAAATGAGAGCATACTATCTTGACGCCTTAGCTGTAGCGGATAAAGGCACGATTTATGGAGTAATATCTGAGTCAAAGCTACCATTTGTTGCATTGGAAGACGCTAAAAAGGGAATTAGGAGTAGAAAATTGATATGGGTTAGACGTTTAGTTGCTGCAGGGAGGAAATTCGCTCGTTATGTTAAAATTACGCCATTACTTGCCGAGGACGCTATGGAAGTTTTAAATGTATATGTTTTATCAACGGATAGCATTAGGAAAGCGATGCAGCTCATGTTAGAGTATGATGTTGATGGAATACCTGTAAAATCTCCAAGTGGAAAAGTGATTGGAATCATATGCAAGAATGATTTAATAAGAGAACTAGCTAGGAGGGCTAGAATCAAGATACCAAAGAAAATCGAAGAGGTGGAGAAGCGTGAGCTCGCATTATAGAAGAATTGTAGAAGAGATGAAGGATGGTATTTGCATAACAATATACGTTAAACCTGAAAGTAGAGAGGATAAGTTGATAATAGAAGATGGAGAATTAGTTTTCTATACTACAGAGCCGCCGGTGAGAGGTAGAGCAAATGCTGCACTGATCAGGAAATTAAGTAAATTATTTAATACTTCCAGCTCAAAAATCCAAATAGTATACGGTTATCGGAGCAGAACAAAAAAAGTTTTTATAAAGGGAATAAGTATTGAGGAAGCTGAAAAAATTTTAGAAAGTTTATAAAATAGCCTCTTATGCCCTACAACATGTCTTTCTCCCCTAAAATTCATATCGGTTTGTCATTCTCGAAAACAAAGAACTTTCTTGATTTTTCTTTTCGAAGATTAGAAAAGACTTCTTTAAGATTCAAGCCTAAAGATAAGGTTTCAGTTACATTTTTCATTATCTCAAATACGTTTGCAGATAGTGCATCCCTAATATCGCCACTAAAGGCAAAATCGTATATCTGATTGTTTTCAATAAACTCTACAATTTCTCTTGAAGAAATATATCCTAGTAATTTTCATCTTTAACAATAACCAATGTATCGGTATCTTATTCTATAATTTTCTTGCATGCATCTTGTATTGTAGCATCGCATGATATTTCGTAAATAGCTCCATATTCAATATCTCCAACTTTGAGAGTTTGAGGGAGTTCTTCAAAATTCCCTAATATAGCTGATGTTTTTACAATTCCAATAACTAAATTGTTCTTATCGATGACAGGTAACGTATCCCCTTTACTTTCATAAGTTTATCAATAATATCTGAAATCTTATCTCGTATTCTCACCAACAGTATCTCTTGACCTAACTATATAGTCTAACGGCGCTTCAAACGCTGAATAAACATTATAGCTATACTTCTCAACTATAATGTTGAAATATTTGCCTCCTCCAAGGTAGTTAACAATATTTTCAAGCTCGATCAAACCTACAAGCTTATGACTAGGATAGGCTACCACCGGAGATTCAAGGTTTTCATTAATCATTTTCTCAGCGCATGGCTTTACCAGCGTCAAGGGACTAACAAAGTCGAACATGAATGAAATAATTATCCTTTAGGATGGGGTCTTCGATTCTAGTCTTGAATTCTGGCTTGCCGTTACTTCTTAAAAAGTAGAAACCCGTTCGCCGTCTGGCCATGGTGACATCAAATATAAATGTGTGAAAGATTATTAAGGCAATACGTTATATAATCCCAAGATAGGATGAGCCGTCTCTCGACAATAAAGATAGTGATATATCGAAAAACCCTTCATATATTCTTCTGCATAGTTTTGTTTGCACCCTACATGACTTTCTTAAGTTCTGGTCTGGACAGCTATGGGATTACTCCCGTGATATTTTATTCTATTTTAGCAATTATAGCTACAACGATCAACGCTATGCAAATTAAAAGACCGTTAATTCGACTTGAAATAAAAAACCTACTTCAAGAAAAGCGAAGAAAGATAATTGAAGAATTGTTGAAGACTTTTCCAACAGAAATGTCCATAATCACTAAATCGCTTAAATATGAGGAGGAATTAAGAAAGTTAGAGGATCATTTTAACGATTACATAGATAGAATGGAAAGAAGCTATGAGAAAATAGGAGGATACATAGGAATTACGCATGGGATTATTGGAGTCTTGATTGCAAGCATTCTTTTCGGAAACTATGCGGCTTATGGGATACTTGCATTAATGATCATAGATCCCGTAGCAGCTATTGTAGGCGTAGCGTTTGGAAAACACAAGATACCCAAAACAGACGGATCTATTGAGGGGTCTATGGCAGGTTATCTGGCTTTTTTCTTGCTTTTGCTCATAACCGGTTTTGACATTAACGTTGCATTGCTATTATCGCTAGTTGCGACATTAACTGAGCTTATAGCTGTTGAAGATAATCTATTTATACCTCTCCTAACGGCAGCTTTAGCATACTTTCTACAAGTCTGATATTAATAATGTCGGTGTGAAATAGCATTAGACAGAAAGCGTCAGTTACCCCAGGTGTCTTCATAAATCCGTTGGCATAACTTTCTTCATTCGCAAATGTGATTACTGCATTCTAATAGATTAACTTTACTTTAAACCTAAAGCCTTATCTCTCAAGATAGAAAAGATCAGCAAAGTTTATGTTAAATACTTGGTTTTTCTATAATAACGACGTAGAGAGTTTCAAAGAAAAAATTTTTCTTTGTAAGAATTTTTGTTTTATAGCCTAGTTCTTCGATATATTTAGTTAATGCTTTTAGATTCATAATCGAAGATAAAACGCATACTATTCTACCAGATTGCTTCAATCTTTTGATTGATTCTTTAAGAAAGTTAATGGTTACTTCTATACCTTCCTTTCCACCACTCCAAGAGATATCTTCTTCGTTAATAGTCTTCGTTGGAATGTATGGAGGATTAAAAACTATGTAATCAAATATTTCTCCATCGCGTATAAGTGTTAGATTGTCACAACATAAAACATCAACATTATCATCTAAATTGTTGTTTTTCAAATTTTCAAGCGTACATTTTGCTGCCATAATGTTTAAGTCTGAAGCTATTACAAGATTGTTGTGCGCAAGCATCAGCGTTATTAAACCTGTGCCCGAACCAACTTCGGCTATTTTTCCTTTTAACTTAAGTTGCTTTACCGTATCATACAGTAGATAGCTATCGTCTGATGGCTGGTATACTTGTTTGCAGAACTTTATTTTTAGATCGTCAATAGATAGGATTATCTCGTTCATTTGCGTTTACTTTAGACCCAGAAGCTTTTTCGCTTCCTCGCTCATCCTTTCAGGTGTCCAGGGGGGATCCCAAACCAGATCTACCGTTACATCTTTTATTTCGGGTAGCTTTTCCTTTATAGCATCTTCAACCATTTTAGTAAGGAAAAAAGCTAGGGGGCAACCAGGAGCTGTTAATGTCATTTTTATATAAACGTTTTCATCTTCCACTTTTACATCATATATAAGTCCTAGGTCAACAATATTAACTGGAATTTCGGGATCATATACTTCCTTTAGTACTTTTAAAACATCCTCTTTTGTCGTCATATTCTTCCAGCATTTTATACGAGAGAGTTTTATAAAAGTATCCATGTACAATTATAGTCCTGGAATAGGGAGGTAAGAAACTTGATTCAAGAATTATTTGGAGATTTTCTTCCCAAAGTTGGTATAGGTTTTCTACTAGGTTTTTTCTTAGGCTATTTTTTAAAGAAAATAACAAAGTTGATCATAGCTTTCATAGGCTTTCTAATAGCCCTACTAATTATACTAGAATTTTACGGCGTTATAACCATAAACTACAATAGACTTGTAGAACTGATGCTAGGTATCGATATCCCAAATGCTAGTTTTATCGAGCAGTTTAAAGAATTTCTTTGGAACAGGTTACCATTTGCCTCCAGCTTCTTTCTAGGAACTTATTTTGGTTTTAAAAAGGGTTAGTAGCCTCTATCTAAATCTACAAGACCTCTTAATTGCCGGCCTTTCACAAAATTTCTAACATTATCAACAGCTATGTTAAAAGCTCTAAGCCTGGATTCTCTTGTCCAACCAGCTTTATGAGGCGTAGCTATCACGTTCGGTAACTTATGCAACCCCAGTTTTGAGGGAGCATACGGGCTAGGGGGATATTCATACCAAACATCGATACCAGCTCCTGCAATCCACCCCTGAGTTAGCGCATTGTAAAGTGCTTGCTCATTTATTATTGCTCCTCTTGCAACGTTGATAACGTATGCTGTCGGCTTCATGAGTTTTAATTCTCGTTCTCCAATCAAGTTTTTCGTCTCCTTGGTTAATGGTAATGCCACAACGAGAAAATCAGCAACTTTCAATACGTAGTCTAAATCCTTTAAAGTCCCGAGAAAATTTAGAGAATATTTTTGCTTTAAAGAAGGATCATACGTTCTTTTTATGGCATAAATGTTCATGCCAAATGCTTTAGCTCTTTTTGCTATTTCGATACCTACTCCACCAAAGCCCAGAATGACTAAATTTTTACCATATAATTCTTTCAGGAAATGCTCCTGAGCATATGGTCTCCAAATTCCTTTTTTAAGAGACGAATCTAGCTCGATTATCTTCTTAGCTAATGATAGCATTAGAGCAAAGGCATGTTCTGCAACAGCTGGAGAATTTGAATATTTTGCAGCTAGCAAAATTATGTTCTTTCTCTTCAAAACATCTAAATCAAACCTATCAACTCCTACGCCTAAAAACTGAATAACTTTTATTTTCTCCATTTTTTCAATTATTTCGCCGGGTATCCAGCCCCCAATAATGTACTCGATAGTAGACTTAAATTTCAAAATTTCATGTTTCTCACCAGTCTTCAAATAATATATTTCGGCTACATCTTTCAATTTCGACCTGAAAAATTGCAATTCATCATTTGATGCACGCCATGCCAGGAGAACCTTTAATTTGTTATTCATAAACCTCTCCCTGGGAATGGATTATTTTAAGGTAAATCTCTTTAGATTTTTTCCATGCATAAGTAACTAAAGAAAAACCGAAAGCGTAGAGTGTCACAGCTAAAAGCAAAATGAAGAAATCATATGGTTGAAAAGCTATTATCAAAGTAAACGATGCAACAATAAACGTGTAAGCGGCTGATGCATAGAGCGCGGCTAGCAGTGGGCTGGAAAACGAGAGTATTAGGCGATCCATAAATGGAATCTTTATAACCCCAATAGTATCTTCAAATAATTCTTTTTCTGCCTTCTTGAAACGTATTCTTGAAATTAGAAAAATCTTAATTAACCAAGCTAGAACTATCAAAGCTTCTATCAATAACATCAGTGAAAGTTCTTCGGGCAAGCCGAACAGTGTAATTTTCATATTGTAATAATCTAAGGTAGTTTCCTTTTTATCTATTTTCGAAGAGATAAGTATGGATAATAATCCATTTCAATGTAATCAAAGAAAATAAATAGCTTGAAAGCGCTTCTTAAATAAAGCTAAAACGGGGTGGAAAAACTGAGTTTTTTAGATAAAGCCAAGCTTGCAATGTTCTACGAAAAAATTAGTGATAATAAGGTTAGATGTTTACTTTGTCCTTGGCGTTGCATCATTGATGAGGGCAAAAGAGGGCTATGTGGAACTCGTGAAAATAGGGAAGGTAATCTGTTTGCGCTGAACTATGGCAAGGTGACAGCTATCGCCATAGATCCTATTGAGAAAAAACCGCTTTTCCACTGGTATCCTGGAAGTCCGATATTGAGCATAAGCACGTTTGGATGTAATTTTCAATGCCCATGGTGTCAGAATTGGCATATTTCTAGAGCATCTTTGGAAACAGCTTCATATGAGCTTATGGAGCCTGAAAAAGTCGTAGAAATTGCAGTTAGATATAATGTGCCATCTATTGCTTATACGTATAATGAACCGCTTATTTGGTTCGAGTTCGTTTATGACGTAGCTCGACTCGCTAAAAAGGAGAATATAAAAAATGTATTAGTGACTAATGGGTATGTGGAAAAGGAACCCCTAAAGCAGTTGTTGCCTTATATAGACGCAGCTAACGTTGACGTTAAAGCGTTTAAACAAGAGACGTATATTAAAGTAATTAAAGGCAAGCTTGAACCAGTGCTAAACAATATAGTTTTGATGAATGAGAACAACGTGCATGTCGAGACAACGTATTTAATAATACCGGGTTTAAACGACGATCCTGAGGAAATAAGAATGTTTGCAAAGTGGCAAGTTAAGAAATTAGGACCTGACGCGCCAATTCACTTTAGCAGATTCTTTCCGCATTATAAAATGACCAAGACACCGCCTACACCTGTAGAATCGCTAATAAAAGCAAGAAATATAGCAATGGAGGAAGGGGTAAAGTATGTTTACATAGGCAATGTAGCAGGACATGAGGGAGAAAATACCTACTGCCCATCGTGCGGAAAACTGTTGGTTAGGCGTGTTGGGTTTGAAATAATAGAATGGAATATTACAGAGAATTTGGAATGTAGATTCTGCGGTGAAAAGATAGCTATCAAAGGTGACAGATGGGCTGGAAAAAGTTACCTATGGTTCTAGCAATCTTTTCTCAAGAAGATCTATATCGATATCAATAAAACCTATTTTGGCAGGTCCTTTGCACTCTACAATCCCTTTATCAACCAACTTCTGCAGTATACTTTCTATTTGTTCCCCATCTATCAAATTTATAGACCGTTCTTCGCTCATTATTTTATAGCAGTATTTGATTTTGCTTAAGGAAACAAAGGGTGTTTTAAATAGTTTGAGAGCTCGAATTAATGCTAGAATTACATATTTTTCAGCGTTATTTAACTCGCTAGGCAATATCTGGTAAGACGGTCCTCCTATCCTTTTAAGTATCTTTCTAACATGGTTTAACGTTATTTTAGGCGAACCTTCGCTCTCAGCTAGTACTCCAGAATACAATAGCAAATCAAGAGCATATCTTATATCTCCATTGGCATAGGTTGATGTTATCTCAGAAATGAATTCAAGCACGTTATCGCCAATGCATTCTCTTTTTATAGCTTGCGTAGCTCTATAAATAAGGATATCGAGTATTTGCCTATACGAATATCTAGGAAATTCGATTATAAACTGGCCCAGAGATGACTTCACAGCAGGGTCTAAACCTTTCTTCCATTCATGGTTCCTAGCAACTATTAAAATACAAACTATTCTATTCGCGTCTTCATAAAATAATTCATTTATCCTAGAGAGATCATAAACGAGCTCGCTAATATTACCGCCTTTTCTACCTATTGTATCAGCTTCATCTAATGTTAAAATAGTATACGTATCTGTCCTTGCTAGATAATCAAGGATTATCTTTAATTGCTCTTCAGCGCTCACGCTGCGTAAAACTATATTTTTCGATAATTTTTCGGCTAGACTCTTATAATACAAGAATCTGGAAGAAGATTCTAGTTTTAGATTTGTATAAAGATGCAACAGGTTAAGCCCGAACTTTCCCGCTTTCTCTTCCAGAATCCTGCCAAGTAAAAGTGTCGTAGATGTTTTTCCGGAACCTATCGGACCTATAAGCTGCACAATTCTAGTATATGCTATTTCTCTCCCTTCAAAAAACTCTGAAAAAAGGAACTCTAGAATATCTAACTGTCTCTCCCTATGTGGCAACTTTTCTGGTATGTATCTGCTGGATAACTTATCTCTATTAATAAAGAGCCTGCTTACCATTAACATAAAGTTCCCGCATTCATGATAAAGCGTTTCCATAAAGGGGGGAGATTGCTGAAACTATTTTCCAGCCGCTAAAAATATAAGCTTTATGTGAGTATACACGTATAGATGATGAAGCCGTCCCAGGTATTTGAAATATGATATCCTCGCGACAAACTGATAAAATTGTAAGGTAGCATATAATACAAGCTGAAATATGATTAAACTATCTGAAATTATAAAAGATAATGTTAGTTATTTTTGTTTTATATAAAAACGTTCAAACACTAAAGGTGTAAACCCCTTATCTAGAAGTTTGTCGAGAGCATCTTCACCTATTTTATCGAGAATTTTCTTAGTAAAGAAAACGTATTCCCTGTCTATTCTTTTTCCTGATGAAGTATTGCTTATACCCCAAAAAACGTGTACCCTTTTATCTACTGAATAAAGCTTCATAAGAGCACAGAGTTTTTCTCCATACAGTTTTTCGTTGCATGAAAATAAATATTCGCTAAATGGTACCAATATTCCGTCGCTTTTCTCGCCATAGGTTTCTATAATCTTTTCTTTAGGAACTTTAACAACTATGTGATGATGAGTATGTAATAGCTTCTTTAATTCCTTGGTGATTACTATGTCTATAAAGTCATGCAGAACTTCGTTATCTTTTATCGTTTTAACAGGTATTTTTACCTCTAGTTCAGCAAAGTCTTCTACTACTTTGTTGCAATTTACTAATTTAACATTTATTTTTATCCGCTGATAAAACTCTGGTATTTTATCTATCTTCATTTCTCTTCTTCGGGAACATTTTCGGCATATACGCCAATTTACAGGAAGATGAGTTTTCCTACCGCAGTTAGCGCATTTTTTCCATGTTCCGTTCAAATAAAACCATTCAATCCTAGCTTTTCTATTATCTTCTACAGTTATAACGCAGTAATTTCCTATATGAAAACCACTTTTTGTAATGCGATCTAAGCGAGAAACGTTTACGTATACTACTCCGTTAAATGGAAAATCTATACCTCCGAAGGAATGACTGTGTCCAAATATATGAATAATAGGTTTATAAAAGTCCACGAGATAATTTACTTCGATAAGACCAGAATGTAATGTGTTAAGAGGAGCTTCCAGCTTTCTACCTTTATCTAAAATACCATAAGGCGGATAATGCGTAACGAGAATAACATTTTTATTATCCCTTACTTCGCCATAAGGTTTTGATTTCCGTCCGTGACCTACAATAGTAAAGTTATTTATTTCAATTGGCCCTATCTCATCAAGATCGGAAACATTGTTTATATGCTCATAGCTTATGTTAACATCCCAATTACCCTTTACGTATAATACTAATTTCTGAAATTCGGCAATCTTTTTTAAGATGTTCATAAACGCCTTTGATCTTTGAGGATTGCCTATATCCCCTGCAACTATTATAACATCGAAATGAATTTTTCTTTGTTTGACATCTTTGACTAATCTTTCTACAGCATCTATACGTCCATGAACGTCAGAAAATGCCAATATTCTAATATTAGACATTAGAATCACCAGGTTTTAGTTCTATTCCGCAATAGGGACAGTGTACTGCTTTTTTAGGAATTAAATTTCCACATATAGGGCATTTGCTTTCTTTAAAAAGTATTTGAACGATTTTATCTTCAACCAGCTCATTCAGCACTTTTTCATGTAACATCATTAAAATGGGAACATCGTAAACTATAGAGAATAAAATTATGACATGAAGTGGAAGAAATACCAGCGTGGGCTCCGACATAAAAATGCTTGGAGTATTAGTTAAATTTAGAATGATTAAAAACTTTCCAGAAAACTGGAGGTATATGAGCATGATGGAGATAGATAGTAAACTTATAATTTTTTTAATGATTCTATCTTCTCTTTTTAAATAACTATATAATTTAGGGTCTTGAGATGTCTCTTCAAATTTTTCCGTTTGAATATTTGCCCAGCTTAAAATCCTCCAAATATCCCATATCATAAATCCAAGGCGCGATATTGAAACATAAAATACCAACCCGGAGGCTACAATTTCAACAATTTCTAAAATGGTATTGCCTCCATCTCTAAAAATCAGCAATGAAATGTAGGGAAGTAATATTACAAAGACTAAAGTTGTTAAAACCGTTATGGCACCGTTAATTATGTCTTTGTAAGCGTCAATTTGTACTTGCTTAAGAGTCCCAAGTGTTTTAGCTAGATCAGTATCGCTTTTCTCCAAGCGTCAACACCCAATCCATGACCTCCACTACATTACACAAATAATGCATAAAACATTCCTCGTTAAAAAACTTATTTTAATAATAAACTAGAGGGTTACGCCGAAAATGGGATGTTTCATATACAATAGTTCATAAACGCCATACTTTGGAACAATTGCGTAATAGGGCCTATATCTTTTTTCGTACAATATTTCGTAAAGCGCTTTTTCCAGGATCCAGGGTAATACTAAAGATAATGCTCTTTCAATGTCGGCAATATCGCCGAAAATTTTCTCCACTGCATTAGCTATACCTTTAAAATAACCTCTCATGAAAGCTTGTATCATGAACTGGCGCCATTCGAAAATTTGCAAGTTTTTTCTATAATGTGAAAAAGTTTTCTTTAAATCTAAACCTAGATAATTTGATAAAGCAAAATATGACAGATAATCAAAACTCCGGATCATACATCCCAAATCTCGTAGCGCGGGTTCTTTCAAAAACAGTTCGTCGCAATATCTGCCTGGCTCGCCTTCAAAATCTAAAACTATAAAATCACCATTTTTCGTATAGAGAAGTTGTGAGAGATGATAGTCTTGGTGAATTTGCATTTTCAATAATCCCAAGTATTTGTCCAGATTGCCTATAATATTTTTTAAAATTTTTTGATTCACGTTAACCTCTGATTTTTCTATGTTTCTTAAAATTCTATTTTTCCAGGTCAAAATATCATTCCTAGTAATAGTTTCTGGTTTGAAAAGTGGATCCATGTAATCTACAAGAGCCCTGTGCAAACCTGCCGTAATTACGCCCAATTTTTCAGCTAATGATACTGCAATATCATCAGTTCCTTCAAGGTAAGAAATTAAATTATTGTAGAAGGGGAGTCCTCCATCGCTCTTTGCTTCGAAAAAGTTTAAAATCACGGTAAAAACTCCGTAGCGTGTGTGTATCAGTTCCGCAAAAACTGAAGGAATGAAGGCAACTCTGCTTTGTAGTTTTTTGAGAAATATGTGTTCTCTATTTCTTTTGTAAACTTTACGGTATGTTTTCAAAATATAAGCTTCGTCCCCGTCGCATATAATTTTTATCACGGGATTAGTGGACCCTTTAACAGGTTTTACCATGCTAGCTGGTTTAATATCTTTGAAAATATCAACGTGGATTTCATTTTCATTAAGAATTTCCGAATTGATAAAAATATGATTATAGTAAACTGGATAATATTCTGCTTCGCACAGAAAATTATCAGTTCCAAGCTCTATGCAAGAATCCATACTTATAACATGTTTTTCCCTGCTTGTTGATAAAAGTGGAATATAATAAAGTTGCTGATTTTTTGTACTGGAAACTTTAACTACGGTCAGATATATGCCTTTTCCAATGTTTTTAAGCCATTGTAAATCTGTGTCTATTTTTGCTTGATTTTTAAATTCGCACCATCTTCTACTCTTAAACCAAGAAGATAAGCATCTGATATCGATTTCTCCGATCAACAATCTTCACCGATTACCTTCATATAGGCTTTATAAGTTTTTTCTGCGATTATAGACCAGGCGAAATTTTCGATTACATGTTGCCTACCCAGCTTCCCCCATTTTCTTGCTTCTTCAGGATTTGCCAAAATATGTTCAATCGCGCTTCGTAATGCCTCGGAATTGCCTGGCTCGACTAAAATTCCAGTTTTGTGATTAATGATTATTTCGGGAATGCCACCAGTATTGGAGGCTATAACGGGCGTTTCTGTAGCTAAGGCTTCTAAATTAACGATACCGAATGGCTCGTATATACTAGGACAAACAAATGCCTCGGCCATCGTATACAAGGGGATCAGTTCGTTCCTGTCAAGTATCTTATTTATCCAGACAACGTTTTTTAAATGTTTAATAGAATATTGAAGTTCTTTAAGTAATATTTTATCATCTGGCTTGCCTGTTACGAGCACTAGACAAGCCTTTTGGGAAAGCGTTTTAAATGCATCTATTAAGGTAAAAATGCCTTTTTGCTTACTCAATCTACCAACGAATAAAATATATGGTAATTTAATCCCATACTTTTTCAAAATTTCCAAATTATAGACCGGCTTCCAAACACTTTCATCGATACCATTATGAATAACTTCTATTTTTCCACTATCTATTCCATAAACTTCGAGTAAATCCCTTTTCATAGCATTGCTCACCGCTATAATCAAGTCGCATGATTCTAGTCCAGTTCTCTCGGCCCATAACGATAAACTATAACCCTCGCCTAAACTCTCTCTTTTCCAAGGCCTTTTCGGTTCCAAGCTATGGACTGTTGCAACCAATTTCACGCCATATAGTTTTTTAGCATAAAAGCCCGCAACCGCCATATACCAAGTGTGAAAATGAACTATGTCAGAATCAAATTTATCTGCGTTAATCGCTAAAGCTAGAGAAAGAGCATTAAAAACAGGCTTAAACTTTCCATAAGTTTTGTCGATAACTTCGGTCCAGGGTTTATATCTTTTAACGATAACATTATCAACCTGCTCGAATTCTCGTGTAGAATCGCCGATTTTTATCGTTCTAATTTCGATATTTATAAACTTGGACAACTGTCGTGCTAGATTGTATACATGGGCTCCTACACCACCATAGATATGTGGAGGATATTCTAATGTAAGCATGCTCACTTTCATTTATTCACGCTCACTATATGCTGTTATATATTGTCGTAGCTTTCAAAGTATTCTAGCTGACATTGATATAAACTATATGATGTTTAATAAAGGAAACTTTAAAGAGCATATACAAAACTGTAAGGAATTACTTTATAGAAAACAAAGATAAAAATGACTTAAAAAATTACAA